>Ga0049083_10000114_pt1 | contig 22897 bp, 15 predicted proteins | sample GreLakmeMI27MSRF_FD_66719 | JGI IMG/M metagenome (GOLD analysis project Ga0049083, IMG submission 66719) | Freshwater lentic microbial communities from great Laurentian Lakes, MI, USA - Great Lakes metaG MI27MSRF | ecosystem: Environmental > Aquatic > Freshwater > Lake | place: Great Lakes...
ATTTGAAAATGATGCCCCGGAATAGCTTCGTGTAGAAATAAATCTTCGTCGCCATAATAATTATATGTTTTCACATCTGGAATCGGCACATAAAAAGTTCCAGGTCTTGATCCGTCAGCTGTACCTTGGCTGTATTCGGCACTAGCGGTTTTTTCTCTAAAAGCTTCTGTTCTTTTTATCTGGAAAGGACATTTTGGTTGCAACGAAAATAATTTGTCAACGTTAGGTTTAATGGTTTGATGTATTTTTTCGAAGTTGGCAATAACTTCTTCCGGTGTTTTGAAAGACATTAATTCAGGTTTCGTTCTAACATGCTCAAAGAATTCGTTTATGGTTCCTTTGAATCCAACCTGATCTTTTACTTTTTCCATTTCGGCTCTGATTCTCGCTACTTCTTTGAGCCCAAGTTCATGAATTTCTTCTGGGGTTTTAGTTGTCGTTGTCCATTGTTTTGCATAGACTTTGTATAGCTCCTTTCCATTTGGCAAACTGCCAATTCCACTTGTAGTTCTTGAAGCCGGAAGGTATTCGTTTTTCAAAAAGGCAGTAATTTTTTTGAATTGTGGTTCCAATTTTTCTTTGATTGTAGCAGCGTATTCTTTTTTTAAAGTCTCTTGTTGGTCAGTTGTAATTTCTTTTGGGAAAGCTTTTAAAGCCGAATAAAAAAGATTGTCTTCTACATTTGTAGTAACCATACTTTCAAATTGAGGAATCATTTTTACAGTCAATGCTTTTGGTAAAACCATTCCTTTATCGATTCCTTTTTTCATATAAACCATTGCTGAATCTACCCAAACCGCAAATAAATCCATTCTTTTCAGGAAATTTTTATAATCTTTTTCGGTTTTAAATGGCTGTGCGCTTGTCCCGCCCGCATATTGACCCATCGTTAAATGGGTTCCCCAAAACTGATGAATAGGCATCAAATTGGTTTCATATTTCAATAAATCTTTCCCTACATCAACTTCCCATTTCATAATGTCGTAGCTGTTTTTTTCTTCGGTAGATAGAGCTGTGGTATCAATAGTTGTTAAGTCATTTTCGAATTTATCAAAAAAAGCGGCTTGCTTTTTTCGGTACGAATCAGTCATTTCAAATACTAGTTTGTCGTTGTATTCGTTTTGACCGTTTTGAGTTGCGTCTAACGGATTTAACTCGTTTTTACCATCAAAATAAGCATCGGTAATGGCTTTGAAATTTTGCTCTTTTTTGTCTGACTTGCAGTTTACAACTAGTAATGAAAGAAGAACTATTACAGAAATTGTGTTTATTTTTTTCATTTGTAAGAGGTTAGTTGGGTAAAACTTTTTGTTGGTAGTTTTAAAAATTTGTTACTAAAACCCGTTGGGTGTAATTATTTTTTATGGCTAATATTAAATCGATTGTCACATTGAGCCTGTCGAAATGCATCTTTTTAAATGTCTTCGACAAGCTCAGACTGACATTTGGGTTCTAATTGACCTTAAATTTAAATCAAAAAAGATATTATTCATTACTTTTGGTTAATTTCTACCAACATGTTACTAAAATATAAAATTATCCATGATATACCCGCGAGGCTAGTATCTTTTCTTCCTTTATTTCCAATACTTCCGCAATGCGCATATCGGATTCACCCGTTACACTTCGAATATATTCCATAAAAACCCTGTCGGCATTTGATGTTAGGGAAGTTACTTTATAATGCAAACTCGGTAATCGGTCAAAAGAATCTTTCCACCAGGTTCGAAGCGCTTCTTTTCCAGTAACCAAACCGTTAGTTTCCGGATGGCGGATTTTTAATTTTGGACTAAAATGCTGGGCTTCGTCATCATATAACGACAATAATTTTTCTAATTCTTTTGTATTAAAAGCGTTAAACCATTGTTCGGCTATTAGTATGTTTTTTTCAGCTATCATAAATTGTCGAAATGCAAAATCCCAAAACATGGGATTTTAATGGGTTAAACATTTTTTAAATTAATGATTTCTTGTTCCGTTAAAAATCGCCAATTGCCTCTAGGCAAATTCTTTTTGGTTAATCCAGCAAAAGCAACTCTATCAATTTTTATTACATTGTAATTAAAACTTTCAAATATGGCACGAACCACTTTAACATTTGAAGTTCTCAATTTTAGGCCAATTTCTGTTTTGGGTTCATTATCTACATAAGTAATTTCATCAACATACAATTTATGACCATCTAACGTAACACCATTTGAAATCTTTTCTAAATCATCATACTTTAAATTTTTGTCTAAAGAAACTTGATAAATTTTGGTTGATTTTTGATTGGGTAAGCTAAACTTTCTTATCATATCGGTGTCATTCGTAAACACTAAAAGGCCTGTGGTGTTTTTATCCATTCTACCTATGGGTTGAATTTTAGCATTTGTAGCAGTTCTTACTAATTCCAAAACATTTCTGTAATCGTCATTATCTTCATTAGAAGTCGTGAAATTTTTGGGTTTATTTAAAACTATATATTCTTTTCGTTCTGGGGTTAAAACCGAACCATCAAAATTCACCACATCCTCAAGGGCTACTTTATAACCCATTTCGGTAATTACTTCACCGTTTACTTTTACATTCCCTGATTGTATATAAATATCGGCATCCCTTCGGGAACAAACGCCAGAGTTAGAGATGTATTTATTTAATCGAATGGAATCAGATTTTAATGGTTTTGCAATATTATTTTGTATTGCTTTGGGCATTTTTTTAGTAAGCGGTGCTTCCGTTTTTGTTTTTTCTTTTTTTACTCCCTGAGCGCGTTTAGGCATAGCGGGTTTAGGTTTACTACTAGTAGTACTTCCGCGGGATGGTTTCTTAGAACTGGGGCGAGAACCGGCTCCTTTATTACTGCCTTCCTTTTTGTTCATATATCTGATATTTATTCGTCAATTAACCAATTTTGGTTTTGAGTAGTACAAAGATACACTTTTAAGGAGTATAACCCTATCTGCTATTTATCAAACAGATTTGTAGAATGAAGATCTAATGACCTTAAATTCAGAAATTCAAAAGCCTTCTTCCGTTAATAAGTACTTCTGGCTCTATTAATATTATACAAATAATACCTGAAACTACGAGTATTTTAAGGAGGTTGTGTAGCGTTAAATAGTCAGTCTTGTTAGAGGCTTTCCAAAGTCTTTGTAACATGAAAATTAAGACCATTAAGCTCACATAGAAGTAAATGTCCATGTAACCTACTTCGAATATTTCAACTAAAAAATAAATCGGTAAAATTGTGAATAGTGTAAGAATAGTGATTATTATTTTCGAAAATTTTTCTCCGTATACAACAGCTATTGTTTTGTAATCGTTGGCTACATCGCCTTTTAAATTCTCTAAATCTTTTAAAAGTTCTCTAATTATTAATAAGAGTAAAAGGTAGGTTGCATGAGCAAAAATTTCAAAATAGACATTTTTATAATAAAGCAAAATGGCAAAAAAAGGTAAAACAGCTAAAAAAGCAGCACTCAAGTTACCAATAATTACTATTTTTTTTAATTTATGAGAATAAAACCAAATTAAGAATATGTATGACGAAAAGAATAAGACAGCTCTAAATGAAATAAAAAATGATAACAAAAAGGCTATAAGATTTAGAGAAAAATAAACAGTTAGTTTTGTTTTTTGACTTACCAATCGATCCAGTTGAGATTTATTTGGTCGATTTATTATATCTTTTTTACTATCATAAAAGTTATTGATTATATAGCCAGACGCAATTGAAAAGCTAGAAATTAAGACAATCATAAAAAGTGGAAAATCAACTATTACATCAAGAGCTCTTTGATTTCTCTGGGAAAAAATAAAAATTGCGGCAAGGTATTGAGCGAGAGCAATAACCACTATGTTATATCCGCGAATTACAGAGAGCATACTTGCTATTTTTAGCAGTAAATGTTTGTTTTTTCGGGTTAACATGAAATATAAATTAGACCTTGAAATTTGTTTGGCAGAAACTATTAATTAAAATTGGTACACCACTTCTAATTTGTAATCTTTCAATGATTTTTTTGCCTTTTCTAGATCTTCTGTAAAACCTAAAATATAGCCACCGCCACCAGAGCCGCACAACTTTAAATAATAGTCGTTGGTATCAATTCCTTTTTGCCAAATAGCATGAAACTTTTCAGGGATCATTGGCTTAAAGTTGCTCAATACAATTTTTGATAATTGTTTGGTATTTGTAAATAATGATTTAGTATCACCTCCCAAGAAATTTTCTACACAGGCATCTGTATATTTTATAAATTGGGATTTTAGCATTTTGCGAAAACCTTGTTCTTTAAGTTTTTCCATAAAAATAGTTACCATTGGTGCGGTTTCTCCAACAACTCCTGAGTCTAGTAAGAAAACTGCTCCTTTGCCACTGGTACTTTGTGAAGGAATTCCCGTGGCTTCAATATTGTCTTTAGAATGAATCAATATTGGAATGCTTAAATAGCTATTAAGTGGATCTAAACCAGAGCTCTTGCCATGAAAAAAAGATTCCATTTGAGAAAAAATTTGCTTTAAAGACAATAATTTTTCACGTGTAAGATTTTCTAAAACAGTAATTTTATTTTGGGAATATTTATCATAAATAGCTGCAACTAAAGCTCCACTACTTCCAACACCATAACCTTGAGGAATACTTGAATCAAAATACATCCCACGCTGCACATCGGTTTTCAGTATTTCTATATTAAAACTGATAAGTTCTGGTTGTTCTTTTTGAAGTTTCTCTAAATAATCAACAAATAATATCAAACTTTCGTTTGATTTTAATGCTTCTGATGAGGTATTGCCGTCAACTTTTAGTGCGCCATTGTAAAAATTATAGGGAATAGACAACCCTTTAGAATCTTTTATAATTCCGTATTCTCCGAAGAGAAGTATTTTTGAATAAAAAAGTGGTCCTTTCATAAATTTAATTAATAATGGATAATTGACAATTATTTTGATTTAGAAGTGTTAATGATACTTGTAAGTAATTTTAATAATTCTATTATACTCGGTTTTATATTTTCAAATTCAATTTGACTTAAATATTTTGTTTCATATAATAAGTCCAACCAATATTCTGTTTCATTCGCTTCTTTTAAAGCAATTGATAATTTATGAATAAAATCTGCTTTGCTTTGTGCGTGTTCTGATTCTCTAACATTTGCTCCTATAGATGTCCCGGAACGTAACAATTGCTTTGATATAACGAATTCTTTTCTTTCAACTAAAACTTTATAAAGAGAAACAATTTCAAGGGCAAACGCAAAAGTTTTTTCTTTAATAACGTTTTTCTTCTCCATTATTTAATTTTACATTATCAATTATCAATTATCAATTATCAATTATCAATTATCAATTATCAATTATCAATTATCAATTATCAATTATCAATTATCAATTATCAATTATCAATTATCAATTATCAATTGACTTCCGTTTCCAATTGCATCACAAATATAGGTACCATTTTGACAAAAGCAAACTAATTCACTTTTAATAAATTGCAAAACATCTGCTTTAACCTTTTCAGGATAGAGAACATGAACGTTTGCTCCTGCATCCAACGTAAAACAAATGGGAGTATGGGTTTCGGCTCTAAACTCCCAAATTTTATTGATGATTTCCATTGTATTGGGCTTCATCAGAATAAAATAGGGCATTGAAGTCATCATCATAGCATGTAGTGTTAGTGCTTCACTTTCTACAATTTTAATAAATTCGGCTAAATTTCCATTTTCTAAAACGGTTTTTATTGCCGATAAATTTTGATGCGCTTGTGCAAATCGTTGTTCCGCGAAAGGATGATTATGCATCAAATCGTGACCAACAGTGGATGAAACTTGTTTTTCTCCTTTATCTACCAATAAAATGGTGTCTTGATAGTTTTTAAAATTCTCATGCAATTGCGATGGAAATTCTACACCAAACAAATCGGAACTATCATTAATTTCTAAATGATTTCCCCAAACTACTACGCTTCCTTTTATACTTCTACAAGCACTTCCAGAACCTAATCGAGCTAAGAAAGATGCCTTTTGGTAAAAGTAATCATCTGTCATAGCAGGATTTAAAGCTTTCTCCAAACTCATAATATTCATAGCCAAAGCTGCCATTCCGGATGCGGAAGAAGCAATGCCCGAACTATGTGGGAACGTATTTTCGGTATCAATTGTAAAATGAAAGGCGGTAAGATAAGGGCAATAGATTTCAATGCGTTCAAAGAACTTTTGAATTTTGGGTTTGAAATCTTCTTTGGGTTTTCCTTCAAAAAGCAAATCAAATGAAAAATCAGAAAATGTCACATCGAGCGCAGTCGAGATGCCTCGCTTTACGAAAGTCAATTTGGTAATCGTTTTACAATTTTTAAGTGTAAAGCTGACAGAAGGATTAGCGGGAATCTGATTTTCTTTTTTGCCCCAATATTTTACTAACGCAATATTGCTTGGCGCACTCCATTGAAAGTTGCCTTTTTCAATAGCATTTATAGCTGTGTTGAATACAAAATCCTTTTCGGTAAACATAAAATGTTAATTTACGCAAAGATACTTTTTTTGTAAAAAGATTTTATCATTGTTCAGTATATTTGAATGAAATTCAAACAAAACAGAAATGCAAAAAATTCTAAAAATTGTTCTAATGGTCGTTTTGTGTGTCACCGTGGGATATCTTTCGGGGTTAGTTACAAGAGAAAGTATATTAACTTGGTATGTGACTTTAAATAAGCCAAGTTTTAATCCTCCAAATTGGGTGTTTGCTCCGGTTTGGACTTTGCTTTATATTATGATGGGCGTTGCGGCTGGGATGATTTGGACTAGTAATTCAGATGAACAAACCACTAAAAAGGCTCTTGGGTTCTTTGCGATACAGTTAGGCTTGAATGCGCTTTGGTCCTACCTTTTCTTTGGGTTGCACAATCCGTTATTGGCATTAATTGAAATCATTTTGCTTTGGCTGATGATTTTTGAAACCTATAATATGTTCAAAAAGATTAACAAAACAGCCGGACTTTTGTTACTTCCCTATTTAGCTTGGGTAAGTTTTGCGGCTATTCTTAACGCTAGTATTTGGTGGTTGAATAGATAGTTAAATTGTAACCGATTGTGCTACAATAAACCCACTAGTCCACGCATTTTGGAAATTAAATCCGCCAGTAATCGCATCAATATTTACAATTTCACCTGCAAAGAATAAATTTTCATGCAGTTTACTTTCCATGGTTTTGAAATTGATTTCCTTTAAATCAATGCCGCCAGCCGTTACAAATTCTTCTTTAAACGTGCTTTTACCATTGACCTGAAATTCACCGTTGGTAAGTTGGTTTGTTAAATCAGTCAATTGTTTTTTTGAAAGGTCTGCCCATTTTGTTTCGCCATCAATTCCCGAAGCCAAAACCAAATTTTCCCACAAGCGATTTGGCAACTCAAACGGTGATTTCTTGCTTACGGTTTTCTTAGCATGTTCTTGTTTGAGCTCTTTTAAAGAATCCATCGCTTCTTCAAAAGTAACTTCGTTCAACCAATTGACCTGAAGTGTAAATTGATAATTTTTGTCAAATAATTCCCGTGCGCCCCAAGCAGATAATCGTAATATTCCAGGACCCGACATTCCCCAATGTGTGATTAATAATGGCCCTGAAGCTTCTAACTTGGACCCTTTTACTTTTACTTTGGCGAAAGCCGAAAGGCCCATCAAATCTTTAATTCGGGAATCTTTTATATTAAAAGTAAATAGGGAAGGAACAGGCGAAACAACGCAATGACCAAGTTGGGCAAGCATGTCCCAAATTTTTGGATTGCTGCCTGTGGTCATAATGAGTTTTTGGCAGGCAAAAGTTTCATGGTTGGTTTCTACTTTCCAATAGTCTTCCGCTTTGAAAATGGATTGCACACTTTGACCTGTTAATACTTGTATCCCGAGTTTTTGTGTAGCCGAAAGAAAGCAGTCAATAATCGTTTGCGAATTATCCGAAACAGGGAACATTCTTCCGTCATCTTCAATTTTGAGTTCAATCCCATGCTCCTCAAACCAATCAATAGTATCGCCCGAACAAAACTGATGAAAAGGCCCTCGCAATTCCTTTTCACCACGCGGATAAAACTTCACTAAATCATTTGGCACAAAACAAGCATGGGTCACGTTGCAGCGTCCGCCTCCCGAAATACGGACTTTTTCCAATACAGTTTTGCCTCTTTCGAGTATGGCTACTTTTAGTTTAGGATTTTTTTCAACACAATTTATTGCTGTAAAGAAACCGGCAGCACCCCCACCAACAATGATTATATCGAAATTTGAATTCATTTAATTTTTTTCTAATAGTACAATATTAAAATCCGTAGTTAGCTTTACAATATTTTTAACAACCGTAGTCGTTTTTCCTGAATAAGCATCTTTTAGTTTAGTCCCATTAGAGAAAGTTGTTCCAACTAGAATGCTTTTTTCTCCTACAGGCAAGTCCAAACTTACAACAACTTTATCGGAATATTTCCCTTTGATAAACGTTCTGCTAAATACATATGGAGAAGCACTAATTTGAGTATGAACTCCGGCCCCAACTGCAGGATGATTTTTTCGGAACAATCCTAATTTCTGCCAATGCGCTAACAGTTCTTTGGTTTCCGTCTTATTGGAAATATCATCCCAATTCATATTCGAACGTAAAGTAGCATCGCCTTGGGTTCCTTCAATGTCTAAAGAACGAGCACTTTCATCACCATAATAAACCTGAGAAATTCCGGGGGCTAATAATAATTTAGTTCCGCTTTCAAAAGTCTTTTCACGTTTTTTATCAAACGGATAGCTATCATCATGAGACGAAACATAATTCATAACTGTATTACCATTTAAATCATTTTGCAAGATGTTAGAATATTTTGAAAACAATTCTTCATAGTTCATTTTGGCTTCATTTCTAAAGTCGAAATTGATTAACCCGGTAAAGCCATTTTCAAAATAGTTGACTTTTTTATCTCCAAAATCATACAATTTTTTACCACCAATATTATAACCGTAAACTTCTCCAACTGTAAAAAACGGACTATTATCGATTACTTTTTTGGGATTATTTTTCTTGTATTCAGCAAAAGCTTGATCACATACTTTTTTGAAATCGGCCCAAACATCTTCTGTCGTATGCTTTACCGTATCTACTCGGTAGCCATCAATTCCGAGGTCGGTGATGTAATCTGTAAGCCATTTCATGATATAATATTTAGGTGCTCTTGGATAACCTGTTTTTTTGAAAAACGCATCTAGTGAAGCTACTTCTTTATCATAGCGACCTTCTTTTTTCCATTTGTTTGTTAAAGAGGAAGGGAGTTCGACATTTTCATTACTTTCAGTCAAAACATCCGGAAGGTTTTCTACTAGCGTACAATTGATATAGGTATCATAAGATTTATAGGTACATTTAGGAGCAGTACGCACCCAATCATTCGGATAAACAGAATCCTCTGGAGTTACAGGGCCAGTGTGATTAATAACAGCATCCAGCATAATTCTGATGCCAAGTGCGTGAGCTTTTTGAACTAATTCGGTTAAATCTTTTCGTGTTCCAAAACTCGGATCCATTGCCGTCCAATCTCTTGTCCAATAGCCATGAAAACCATACGTAAATCCGGTTCCTTCGTCTACACCATCATGAATTTGCTCAACTATTGGCGTCATCCAAATAACGTTGATTCCTAAATTAGTAAAATACCCTTCGTCTAATTTTTGGATAATTCCACGAATATCGCCACCTTCAAAACCACGCAACTTTCCGGTTGGTTTATTTCGGTTATAGGTTTGATCGTTAGTTTTGTCACCATTATTGAATCGGTCGGTAACGATGAAATAGACATTGGCACTTTCCCAAATGAATGGGGTTTTCGGAGTTAAAGACTTTTTAGTTTGAGCAAAAGTTGCTCCGCTGAAAAGAGATGCAATTATTAGAATGAATTTTATTTTTTTCATTTTTTAGTATTCGATTTTAATTTCTGAAAGAGGTCCTATTGCCGCATTAACATTTACCAGAAGCGGTTCTGAAAATCTCTTGTAAACCTGTTCCTGACCATTAACAAATATTCGTTTTGCCTTGTTTGAGATGCTATGGATAAATACAGAAACATTTTTATTCTTTGAAGTATAATTTCTTCCCGAAACAGTGGCAATTTTTATAATTAGTGATTTAGCGCTAGTATTACTAGAAAAATGCACTGCTTCATATTGCTCTTTTTCAAATGCATTGGGCGTCACACCATCATCGTTATACAACATTCCTTTAGAATTGGCTACGCTTTCATCAAAATAATAATGCAGATTAAAGTTATCTAACGAATAGCTTGACGTATTCTGAATAGTTTCTATCATAGGAATAAAACTTCCGCCTCGAACGAAAGTTGGAATGTAATCTTCCTTGACTTTCACGGTGTCAGTAGTTCCTGCATTGTGTTTTTCATTCGTATAAAAATCAAACCAATTGTTGCTTTTTGGGAAATAAATTTCAGTAGATGTTACGCCACTTTTTGTAATGGGCGTTATCAAAAAGTCATTTCCCCAAAAATAGGTTCCGGCAAGAGTTGTTAAACCTGGATTATTCGGTTCTTCAAAAAATAGCGGACGCATTAAGGGTGTTCCTTTTTGATTGTTATCGAAAGACAAAGTGTAATTATACGGCATCAATTGGTAGCGCAATTCAACTGATTTTTTTGCTTTAGCCATTGTTGCAATATCTTTTCGAGCCACTTCCGAAGCAACATCCTCTTGAGCATGCGGACGGAATATCGGATTGAAAACACCATATTGCAACCAACGCAGATACAATTCGTTGTCAAAATAATCGCCTGCAAATCCGCCAAGGTCTGAGTGCATATAACCTAGCCCTTGCATTCCCATTTGTAGGGCAATTTCCATTTGACTTTGCAATCCGCCCCAACTTCTGCTCACATCGCCACTCCAAGGCACCATTCCAAAACGCTGTGAACCTGAATATCCTGCACGCATTAAAATAAATGGTCTTTGTGTTGGAAAATCCTTTTTATAACCATCGGCGATTAGTTTGGCCCAATTGTGCCCGAAAATATTGTGCACTTCATCAGCTTTTCCACCTGCAGTAATTACTTTAGAAGGGAAAACTTCGGGTTCCCCTAAATCGCCCCACATTCCGCCAACACCTTGGTTTATTAGTCTTTTATAAACATTCCAAAACCAGTCCTTACCTTCGGGTTTGAAAATATCTACCACACTGGTGTTTCCGAAATAGAAATCCCAAGTTGCCGGTTTACCTGTTTTATCGGTTACTAACACTTTTTTATCTACAGCTTCTTGCCATTTAGATGAGGTGGTCAGTATGAAAGGTTCAGTAATCAAGATGGTTTTTAAACCTTTGTTATTCAAATCAGTAATCATTTTATCCGGGTTTGGGAAGTTGTCTTTGTCCCAATCCAAATTTCCCATAGTGTTTTTTATTCCTTTTCCGAACCAATACAAATCAAGAATAATTGCATCAACAGGAATTTTATTATCTTCAAATTTTCGAATCGTATTTTCTACTTCATCTTGCGAATGATAGCCAAAACGGCTGGCAAAATTTCCCAAAGACCAACGAGGCAATAACGGTTGCTTTCCAGTTAAATCAGTATAGTTTGACACTAAATCTGCCCAACTATCACCAACAATAACCTGATACGTTTTTCTTCCTGAAATGGTTTCATAGGTTAGTGTATTATTTTTTTGGCTATCTAAATCCAAATAACCAATAGCAGCATTATCAAAATGAACTGCGTATAATTTTGAAGACATTACTAGTGGAATACAAAAATTCATCAACTCAGCTTTGGTTTCATATCCATAGTGCGCGCGATTGTATAAATGCAAACGATTCCCACGACGGTTCATACCTAATGCTCTGGCTCCGCCACCATATAATGCCTCGGAATTGTCCAAATTGAAAGACAAAGTTTCGGTTGAATCATTGACTTTGGCATAGCCCATTTTTTCAGACAAAAGCACTTTTCCCAGATTGGAATAGGTAATTTTAAAAGGCGATTTATTAATCACTACCGTAATTCCTTTTGTCAATAATGTTAATGAATTGTCAGTTTTGCTAAAACTAGCCCAACGCTTTTCAGCAGTTTTGACAACGGCATGCGAATTTGGATTGAAACTTTGCTTCGCCGACTCACTATTCCTTGCGTCTCCATTTGGAATAAATGAAGTTTCGACAATTTTATTAGAATACGGTTTTATTAGATAAGAACCATCCGAGGTTTTAACTTCTAAAATGTTATTTTTCCAGGAATGGGAAAGGTATTTTCTGTTTACATTTTGTGCAAATGAAAGCGATGATATTAATAATACTAAAAGTAATTTTTTCATATGTTTATTGTTTTGTCATTTCGACCATTTGGAGAAATCACATTAACTTAAGATTATGAGATTCCTCCTTTGTCGGAATGACAATTATTATTTTAATTCCAATATCAGTACCGATTTTCCGTCGATGGCAATGTCATTTTTTAAATCAATATTCTTACCAGATAAAATATCCATTCCAGATTGATGATTCTGAATATTTTCAGCAAAGCGATTGGTTTTGAATGTCTGTGTTTCGTTACTGTTATTGATCACAACCATAACACTTTCACTTTCATTATAACGGAAATAAACATACACATTATTTTCGGGTATGTAATGTGTCATTTTTCCATTGTGAATTACTGATTTTGATTTCCTCCAGTTGAATAATTTAGAAGTGAAATCAAAATATTTTTGCTGTTCATTTGTTCTACCGGCTTTGGTGAAGGCATTATTGGTGTCGCCATTCCAACCGCCTGGGAAATCTTTTCTAATGTCAGCATCGCCTTTGTTTTTGTCGCCAGCCATGCCAATTTCGGTACCATAATATAATTGTGGAATTCCACGAACAGTTGCAATAAGAGTCATTGCCATTTGGTATTTTTTGAAATCGTTTTTATAGATTTCGTTAAACCGGTTGGTGTCGTGATTTTCAATAAAAGTCAAAATATTATTAGGATTTGAATACAAAAAATCATTTGTGAAGTTTTCATATACTTTAATTATTCCTTTATCCCAAGAGGCTTGGTCTTCATTAAAAACTGTGCTAAAAGCATCGTGTAAAGTAAAATCCATTACCGATGGCAAATAGGAATTAAAACTTTGAATGGCTCCAATTTTACTGTCTTTTTGCCAATAAGCCATTTGCGCTTGATTATGCATCCAGACTTCACCAACAATATTAAAATGCGGATATTCATCGGTGATGGCTTTGGTCCATTTAGAAATTCCTTCTTTGTCGTTATAGGAATATGTATCTACTCTAAACCCATCCAAATCGGCATATTCAATCCACCAAATTGCATTTTGTATCAGGTAATTTAAAACTATCGGATTGGATTGGTTTAAATCGGGCATTGATTTTACAAACCATCCATCCATACACTTTTTAGCATCAATTTTTGAAGCATTGGTATCAAATTGCGATGTCATTCTGTAGTTGGATTGTGTAAACTCTGGAAATTGATGAACCCAATCTTTAGTAGGCAAGTCTTTATACATCCAATGTTGCCAACCCCAATGATTGGTTACATAATCCATAATGTTTTTCATTCCCTTTTTATGTAACTCTTCACTTAATCTAAGATAATCCTTATTGGTTCCATATCGGGGATCAATTTTATAAACATCAGATTGGCCATAGCCATGATAGGAATAGCTTTCATCATTGTCTTCACAAAGGGGTGTACACCATACAGCGGTTGCGCCTAATTCTTTGATATAATCTAAATGATTAATTATACCTTCAATATCGCCACCATGTCTTCCGCCAGGCAAATTGCGATTGGCTTTTTCAGTAGTTTCAGCTGAACTGTCATTATTTGGATTTCCATTGGCAAATCGATCCGACATAATAAGATAGATAACATCCGAGCTATCATAACTTTTTCTAAATTTAGAATTCTCTCTCCTTGCTTTAATGGAGTAGTTTCTAGTAAATGATTTTTTGCCGTTTTTAAATGTAAAAATTAAATCCTGTGCAGTTACATTTTTGGTGTCAATAGTCACAAAAATATAGTTAGGATTTTCTGTTTTTTGAATGCCTTTGATGATTATTTTATTAGAAACAGAAACTTCGTTTTGGGAAATGTTCTTTCCATAGAACATAATTTGCAAATCAGCATGGTTCATTCCTTCGAACCAAAAAGGAGGTTCAACTTTGTCAATTGCTTTGATATTTCGGTCTTTGGCCTCGGGTTGTGCTAAAGCTGAATAAGAAATTAGGAAGAAGAAAAACACTTTTTTCATAGTTCGCTATTTATAAACCATATAAGGCATATAAGAACAAATAAGAAAAACTTAAATGAACTTATATGCTTATATGGTTCAATTAATTATTTTATACTGTTACCAAACTATTCGGTTCCACCAAAATCTCTTTGTCATTTACAAAAACAGAAATTCTAGTATCACCTTCCAAACAAAAGTTAGTTTCCTTTTGATGAACTGAAACTTTCAGAATTTGGTTTCTAAAATTTATTTTAAACGAATATCCATCCCACTCTTTCGGTATTCTTGGTTCGAAATGCAGGGCATCATTTTTGACTCTCATCCCACCAAAACCTTCCACAATACTCATCCAAGTTCCTGCCATGGATGTGATATGTAAACCTTCTTCCACTTCTTTATTGTAATCATCCAAATCCAAACGTGATGTTCTCAAATAGAATGTATATGCTTGTTTCATTCTACCTAACTTAGCCGCTAGTATAGAGTGAACACAAGGCGAAAGGGAACTTTCATGCACCGTAAAGGGTTCGTAAAAATCAAAATGTTTTTCCAGTTGTTCTTTGCTGAAATGATCTTCGAAGAAATAGAAACCTTGTAAAGTATCCGCTTGTTTGATATAAGGTGAACGCAAAATTCTGTCCCAAGACCATTTTTGATTGATTGGTCGTTGCGATTTGTCTAAATCGTGTACTTTTATCAATTCTTTGTCCAAAAAACCATCTTGTTGTAAATACACTTCGTACTCCTCAGAATAAGGAAAGTACATGCTGTCAGCGACTTTTTTCCAACGTCCAATTTCGGTAGCGTCTAATTTTACTTTACTCATTATTCTCGTATAATCAGCATTGTATTCTTTCTCAACTTTGTTGATTTGCTCCATGGTATAATCAATACACCACTTGGCTAAATAATTAGTATAGAAATTATTATTGACGTTATTTTCATATTCATTTGGGCCAGTAACTCCAAGAATTACGTACTGATCTTTGTTGGAAGAAAATGTAGCTCTTTGATGCCAAAAACGGGCAATTCCGATTAAGACTTCTAATCCTTTTTCAGGAATGTAAGAGTAGTCGCCAGTGAATCTGTAATAGTTAAAAATCGCAAAAGCAATCGCTCCATTTCTATGAATTTCTTCGAAGGTGATTTCCCATTCGTTGTGACATTCTTCACCATTCATAGTTACCATTGGATACAATGCAGCCCCTTTTGTAAACCCTAATTTACCTGCATTTTCGATAGCTTTATCCAATTGATTGAAGCGATAAGCCAAAAGATTACGAGCTACTTGCTGGTCTTTGGTAGCCATATAAAATGGAATGCAATAGGCTTCGGTATCCCAATAGGTAGAACCACCATATTTTTCTCCGGTAAATCCTTTTGGACCGATATTCAATCTTGAATCTTTACCTAAATAAGTTTGATTTAAATGGAAAATATTAAATCGAATACCTTGTTGTGCTTTTACATCGCCATCTATAGTGATGTCGCTCATTTCCCAAATTTTTGCCCAAGCTGTAATTTGATTATTTACTAATTGGTCGTAACCAAATGATAATGCTTTCGCAATAACATTTTGAGCTGCAATTTGTGTGTTTTCGTGATTTAACGAAACCGTATAACCGCCCAATTTTTGTAGCGAAGCTGTTTGACCTTTGGTTACAGCAACTTCATAAGTAAATTGAACTTTTTCTTTAGTTGCTTCAATATTTATGGGTGAAATTTTCAGATTTGCAGCATTAAGTAAAATACTGTTCTGCATGAAGGTTGTTGCCGTAAAATGGGTTTTGAAAGTTCTTGCCGTTACGAAAGCTTCGTTTTCTGAATGTATAACGTTTAATGGTTCCCAAAATTTTTCTTCCCAGTTGGCGTCTTCGTTGCGAACTCCTGCATCAACATAAGGTTTAAAAACTATTTTAGCATCATTGTTTAGTGGCGTGATTTCATAGTTTATTACACCAACTTCATCCAAATCTAATGAAAGGAACCTACGAACATTTACGGCAATTTGAGCACCATTTTGTAATGTTGCTTCAAAGTAACGGTTGTAAATTCCTTGTTTCATATTCAGTTCGCGACGGAAGTTTTTCACTGTTGCGCAAGTTGCTAAATCAAGATTTTCCCCATTGATTTCGATGTTGATTCCAATCCAATTAGGGGCATTTAATACTTTAGCGAAATATTCGGGATAACCATTTTTCCACCAGCCCACTTTGGTTTTATCTGGATAGTAAATCCCTGCAATATAACTACCTTGGAACGTTTCGCCCGAATACTGTTCTTCAAAATTGGCACGCTGCCCCATAGCCCCATTGCCGATGCTGAATAAACTTTCAGAAGATTTAACTTGAGCGAAGTTAAAACCTTCTTCTATAATTGACCAGTTATCTGGTTTGATATAATCTTGATTCATGTTGTTTTTCCTTTTATCATTCGATTTTAGTTTATGAATGCGTCGATAAAACTCGTATCCATATAAATAAAATCTTTAAAATTGTATTTTGCCTCGTGTAAAATTTTGGAATCTCCAATTCCTATACTAGTCATATTAGCAATATTTGCTGCTTGAACTCCAGCAACTGAGTCTTCAAAAACAAGACAATTCTCGTTCCTCACATTAAGTAATTTGGCAGCTCTGACGAAAACTTCTGGATCTGGTTTTGCATTGGTTACGTCATTTCCGTCAACAATGGCATCGAACATGTGCAAAATTTTGACTTTTTCTAGTATTGGGCGGGCATTTTTACTTGCTGAACCTAATGCGATTAGTTGTTTTTTTTCTTTAATAAATTCTAAAATATTGACAACGCCCGGAAGAATTTCAGATTCATCCATATGTTCAATATAAGCGAGGTAATCTTCATTTTTTTGAGTAAGCCATTTGTTTTTATTTTCTTCAGATACTTGAATATTTCCAAGTTTCAAAATGAGATCCAATGAACGAACACGACTTACTCCTTTTAATTGTTCATTGTGTTCGGGGGTGAATTCAACACCTAACTCGGCTGCTATCTTTTGCCAGGCCAAAAAATGATATCTGGCTGTGTCAACAATAACACCGTCTAGGTCGAAGATGAATGCTTTTTTGTTTGTCATTATAAATTTTTTAACCTGAAATTGCGTTTTTGTCTGTAATAAAGAAATTACATAATCCAGCAATAATTAGTGATAATCCAGCTAAAATCATAGCATTAATGTGTGCTTCCCCAATTAATTTGTACAAATAATTGATTCCGCCAAGAGCAGCAATAATTTGTGGAATTACAATAAACATATTGAATAATCCCATCATCATTCCCATTTTATTTGGGTTTACCGAACTTGATAGCATGGCATAAGGCATTGATAAAATACTTCCCCAAGAGAAACCTATTAATATAAAGGAATACATTAAAGTTGAAGGGGTAGCATAAAACATATAAATAAAACCTAACCCACCAAGAATTAACGAACCCATGTGAATATATTTTCTATTTATTTTGTTTTTCATTGTGTAAAAAGTAAGTAATAATGCAAAAGCCATTGAGGATAACCCGTAAACGCCTGTTGCTGATCCGACCAAATCGGCAGCATCATTATAAACTTTGTCTTTAGATTCGTATTCTAATTTTTTTTCAGCATTGAGATAAATCACTTCTTTATTGTCATTTTTTAATGCACTGCCTTCTTTATCTAATTGGGCATATTCTTTTACATCTGGTTTAGGTGAATTAAAAACATGCTCAGTTAAAGCGGGCATTGATAAACTCCACATTGTAAAAAAAGCAAACCAACTGAAAAATTGAATTAATCCAAGTTTTTTCATTGTTGGAGGCATTTCTTTCATGCTTTTTATCAAATCTGGTATAAAACGGGATTCTTTTTTTTCTGATTTAAATTTCTCTAAATCTGCAGGTGGATCTTCTTTAGTTGTGATTATAGTGTATAATATACTTGCAAAAAAAACAAATGCACCTACTGAAAACGCTACAATAACCGATGGAGGAATCACACCAGCTGCAGCTTCATTAGAAACTCCTAATTTGTTTACCAACCAAGGTAAGTTACTAGCGATCCAAGTTCCAATTCCGATAATTAGCGTTTGAATTACAAAACCATTTGAGCGTTGTGATTCAGGTAATTTATCGGCAACAAGAGCACGAAACGGTTCCATGCTTATATTTATCGAAGAATCTAAAACCCATAATAATCCAGCGGCAATCCAAAGGACTGGCGAGTGTGGCATGAAAAATAAAGTAATAGATGCTAAAATTGCTCCAATAAGGAAATATGGTTTTCTTCTGCCAAATTTAGGGCTCCAAGTGTTATCCGATAAGTATCCTATAATTGGTTGAACTAAAAGCCCTGTTAAAGGAGCTGCAATCCATAAACCAGGAATATCATCTACTTCGGCACCAAGAGTTTGAAATATTCTAGACATGAATCCACCTTGTAGGGCAAATCCAAATTGTATCCCTAGAAATCCGAAACTCATGTTCCAAATTTGCCAGAAACTTAACTTACACTTTTCCATTATCGTAATTTAATGATTTATAATACGATAAGCGTGATGCTTATCAAAACTTATTTTTGTTTTCGAAGTAAAAGTATAAGCTTTGATGGCGTAAATATAAAAATAGTTTTTTTACCAGAGTAGTTTCCTATTTTTTTTTTCAAATTTTAAGTTACGCAAACGATTTCTTGTTAATAATTTAAAATCATGCCGTTGATTCTCGCTCTATTAATTCAGTATCTATAACTTCAGTGCGATAGTACTCATCTTGAAGGGCTTCTTCATACTCTAACCTTTCAATCAGCATTTTTGCTGCTTTCTCACCCATTTTTATTCCGTTTTGACTAACTGTAGAAATACTTGGCGTAGAGTACTTTGAAATAATTCCGTCCGTGAATCCAATAATCGATAGTTTATCAGGAACGTTAATATTTAGTTTTCGAGCTGTTTTAATGGCCGTGACGGCAAAAATTTCGTTTACTGCAAATACGGCATCTAAATCTGATTCACATAAAAGGGACTCAATTAAGTTATCGAAATTATCAACATCTTCAATTTTTAAGATTAGATTTTCTTTAACCTCTATTTCGTTGTCTTTGAGCGCCTTTATATAGCCCTGAGTCCTTAGTTTTCCTACGCTTACATAGTCAACGGTAGTTATCAAAGCTATCTTTTTGAACCCCTTATCAATTAGGAATTGTGTGGCATTGTAAGCTGCCAAGCTATCATCTATGATAACTTTATCACACAAAATATCATTTGTAATTCTATCAAACATTACAACGGGCATTCCTTGATTTATAACTTCCATAATGTGATGAAAATCTTTTTTTTGCTGGGTTTCTTTTGAAAGGGACATAATAAAGCCATCTATACTGCCATTTGCTAGCATTTCCATATTTAGCACTTCTTTGTCAAAAGATTCATCAGAAAGACATACTAAAACATTGTATCCATTTTCATTTGCAACATGTTCAACTCCACTTATTACTGTAGCAAAAAAATGATGAATTATCTCAGGAATAATAATACAAATTGTTTTGGTCTTTCTGTTTTTTAAACTCAGCGCAATATTGTTGGGTTTGTAATTATATAATTTTGCGAATGCTTGAACCTTTTGACGAGTATCTTCGCTTATTTCAGCACTGTTTTTTAGTGATTTTGAAACTGTTGAAATGGAAACATCTAATTCTTTGGCAATTTGTTTTAAAGTTACTTTCTTTTTCATTTTTTGGAAACGGATAAATTTTAAATTCAAAATAAATGTAATTTTTATTTTTGATTGTTATGATATTTAAATTTATGTAAAAACTATAAAGTTATCAACACGCAAACGTTTTCGTTGACCTTTCAACTATTATATTTTATGTTCATCCCAATTTTTTTATAAATTTCCGGTTCGAAGTCCAAAGTATACGCACAAATTATTTTTAACCTAAACAAAATGTATGAAAACAATTTACAAGAAGTTGTTATTTTTATTCCTAATCCTCCCTCTAAGTATGCTTTCGCAGAGCACAATGAGTGGTGTTGTTCTTGACGCAACATCAAAACAACCTTTACCAGGAGTAAATATAATAGTTCAAGGTGCCAATAATGGCACAACATCAGATTTTGATGGCAAATTTAAATTATCGGGTCTTAAAAATGGGGACAATATTGTCTTTAGTTTTATAGGATACGAAAATCAAAATTTAGATTATTCAGGTCAAAAAGAAGTTAATATTAGTCTTAATGAAAGCGCTAATCAATTGCAAGAAGTAGTTGTCCAAGTAGGGTATGGTTCTGTCAAGAAAAAAGATGCCACTGGATCTATTACACAATTGTCTTCTAAAGATTTCAATAAAGGAGCAAACGTGACTGCTGAAAATTTGCTTTCAGGCCGAATAGCTGGGGTAACCATCAACACAGGTGGAGGGGCTCCAGGTAGCGGAAGTCAGATAAGAATTAGAGGAGGTTCTTCTCTGAGCGCTTCTAATGATCCATTAATTGTTATTGATGGTCTTCCGGTAACCAATGATTCGAATGTAGGAGCTACTTCTGTTCTTGCTTCATTGAATCCAAATGACATTGAAAGCTTTAACGTATTAAAAGACGCCTCGGCTTCAGCAATATATGGTGCTAGAGCTGCTAATGGTGTTATTATAATTACTACAAAACGTGGTGGAAAAAAAATGTCTGTCAATTATAATATGCAATATGGATCAGGTAGAATATTGAACAAGATAGATGTTATGAATGCGCAACAATATTCAAGCTTTTTAGGGCAATTACATCCTGGAAGATTGGGGGAATTGGGAATTATTAATCCAAATATTGTTGATGATCCTGCAACTCCTCAAAACGAATCGCAACAATTATTCAATACAGATTGGCAAGATGCTATTTACAGAAGGACTGACTATATTGACAACAATTTATCAATTAGAGGTCAATTATTTAACAAAATTCCTGCTAAATTAACTATTAACAATACATATCAAGAAGGTCTTAGACTTACTAATGAATTTACAAGAAACAATATTTCTGTAGCATTAAATCCAAGATTTTTTGATGATCATTTAAAATTTAATGTTTCTGCTTTGTATAGTAACGAACGCAATCGTTTTGCAAATGGCGTTGAAGGATCGGCTATACGCTTTGATCCAACAAAACCAGTTTACAATCCCTACAGTAATAATTTTAGCGGTTTCTTTGAGTATGAGAACCCAAGTGATCCAACAGGATTAGCTGCCCAATCTCCAAGAAATCCAGTAGCAGATTTGTTACAAACTAACGATAGAGGAGTAAATAATAGATTTTTAGGAAATTTTGAATTGGATTATAAATTCCATTTCTTTCCCTCCTTAAGAGCTGTTATTAACTTAGGATTTGATGAGTCTAATGGAGTTAGAAGGATAAATAAAGGAACTTCAGGTATTGGAACAAGTGAAATCTTGAATAACAATTTTATTGGAACTGATATTGAAGATACAGATACAAGAAGAAATAAATTATTAGATGCTTATTTTGTTTATAACAAAAAGTTTGGAAACACTAATGTGGAAGCAACTCTTGGTTATTCTTATCAAAAGTTTCAGTACTATGGATACAGAAGTGGAAATAGAAATAACTCAGCGGCTGTAGAAAGTTTTCCTGCAAGTCCAGACGAAGTGTTAATTGGATATTTTGCCAGAACAAACATTGGGTTTAAAGACAAGTATTTACTTACTCTTGCAATGAGAAGAGATGGAACTTCCCGTTTTTCTGAGGAGAATCGTTGGGGTAATTTCCCTTCCGCCGCTTTTGCCTGGAAATTAAAAGAGGATTTTTTCAAGGATAGTACCTTATTATCTGATTTAAAATTACGTTTAGGATGGGGTATTTCGGGCCAGCAAGCAATTCCTGTAGGAGATTTTTATTTACCAAGATATACAACTGGATTACCAAATTCTCAGTATAGTTTTGGAGGAACATCTTTTCAGGTTGGTGTGCCACAGTCTTATAACCCTAATCTAAAATGGGAAGAAACTACATCTTATAATTTAGGTTTAGATTATGGTCTTTTTAATGGTAGACTATCAGGAGGATTAGACTTTTTTTATAAGTTAACGGATGATTTATACTTTAATGAAACACCCTATGCTGATGGCAGTAATTTTGGTAATCAAGGGCCTGCAAATGGAGGAAGTTTTTCTACAAAAGGCGTAGAATTTAATTTAAATGCTGATGTTGTAAAAATTACTGATTTTAATTGGAATGTCAATTTTAACGCAACAACATTTGAAAGAAGAATAGAATCTTTACCAGCGGGACTGACAGAACAGTTTACAGGTTCATCTGGCGCGGGATTTGGCGGAACTTCTCAAATCAGAAGAGTGGGATATACTCCTGATTCATTTTTTGTTTATAAGCAATTATATGCTATTGATGGCTCCCCGATTGATGGTGCATTTGCTGATCTAAATGGTGATGGAATTGTTAACGAGAGTGACCGATATTTGTATAAGAATGCAGATCCAGATGCTGTTTTTGGATTTTCATCAAATATGAACTACAAAAACTTTGATTTTTCCTTCTTCCTTAGAGCAAGTGTTGGAAATAGATTGTTGAATCAAGTAAATGCTACAAGAGCTTACTCCGATTATGCAGTGAATCAAGACGGTC
>Ga0049083_10000115_pt1 | contig 22778 bp, 16 predicted proteins | sample GreLakmeMI27MSRF_FD_66719 | JGI IMG/M metagenome (GOLD analysis project Ga0049083, IMG submission 66719) | Freshwater lentic microbial communities from great Laurentian Lakes, MI, USA - Great Lakes metaG MI27MSRF | ecosystem: Environmental > Aquatic > Freshwater > Lake | place: Great Lakes...
CGCTCACTCCCACGCTCCCACCCGCACGCAGCCCTCCCGCCGACCCCTCGCGCCCGCCGTGCCCCTGCTGCTGCGCCGCGCCGCGCCACGCGCGCAGCGGCTGCGCACCTCCAGCGCCTCCTCCGCGCGCGCAGGCGCTCGCGCAACCGCGCCCGCCCCTCCTCCGCGCTCCCCTTCCACGCTCGCAGACGGCTTCGTGACGCTCCTCTTCGCCTTGGCGCTGCTTCTCTCTGCGGGATACACCCTGGCGTCCTTCGCCTCGGGCGGGGGGCCCAGCGCCCTCGCTGCGCGCCCGTTTGCACTCCCAGCCGCAAGCCTGCTCATCGCCGCAAAGTTCCTCACACAAGCGCTGGTGCTGCTGGTGGAGGCGCTCTGCGCCGTGCTGTACCAAGTGCCCAGCGCGGTGGCGGTGCCGGCGTCGCTGGCGCTCATCTACTTCAGAGCGCGCCAGCAGCGCCAGCAGCGCGTGGAGGCTGCGCAGGCGTTCGCTGCGGAGCAGCCGGAGGTGCTTGCGGCCGTGCGCGCTCGCGCAGGCCGCGTGGCTCGCACCGGCGGTGGCGTCGAGGCTGAGCGAGAGGGACTCCTCGGCGGTCCCTCCACGCTCCTGGTGGAGGAGGATGACGTCACCAGCGCGCTGAACGCGCTGCGCGTCAAGGACGCGCAGCTGCGCCGCTCAGAAGCGGAGCTGGAGTCGCAGAGCACCGTGGTGGCGCAACTGTCTCGCGACACGCAGCAGCGGGCAACGGCCGCAGCCACTGCCAAGGCCTTTGCGGCGCAGCAGGCGGCCACCGCCGCCGCTGCCGCGCAAGCCAAGGCTGAGGCGCGAGACGCAAAAGACGCAGCTGATGCGATGGCCGCCGCGCGCGCAGCGGCGGCGTTGCGTGACGCTCAAGCGGACGCGCAGAAGAAAACGCAGGCGATCGCCACAGCATCTGCGCGCCAGAGCGTCGACGCAGCAGAGGCTGCCGCTCGCGTTGCTGCGCAGGATGCGCGAGCGGCAGCGCAGTTTCGCGCAGCTGCAATCGCCAAAGCAAAGGCGGAGCTTCAAGCAAAGGCTGCATCCGTGGACGCTGCGGCTCGGGCGGTGGCCCTGGCTTCCAGCCCTGCAGGCACCACGGTGATGCAGCGGGCATCCGCTGCGAATGCGGCGGCCGGACTCTCGGCATCCGGCAGTGAATTCGGAAGCCTGCCGTCCATGCTTGACACGTCATCTGCGCGCCTGCCGCCGTTCTTCAAAGCCGCACCGACGCCCGCAGCAGCAGCAGCAGCCGCGGCGGGCACAGTGAAGATGCCTGCGGTGGTCACTGCGGCTCCTGCGCCGGGTGAGGCGTCCGGCACTGTGAAAGTGAAGGGCAGGCGCACGCTTCAGGAGATGAGCTTGGTGGAGCTGGGCGCGCTTGCTGCGCAAATGGTGGCCAGCGACGCTATCAAAGAGCTGCAGAGTCAGGGGACGGTCGCCATGCTCAAGCCCAAAAGCAGCGACGCCACGCAGCAAAAGGAGAAGGCGAAGCCCACTGGCACGCTCGCATTCAAACTGCCCGGCCCGAGCCCCAAGAAATGAAGTGTTCCATACATCGCTGAACGAAATGAACCAGCCAGCAGCCAGCTTCGTACGACTGTACGACACGTGGAATTCCCTCCACGCTCTGCGTGTCGCGCAAAGGAGGGGCCATGTGTGCGCTGCACGCGTCTCCCACGAGCGGCGTCGTACGCCTGAGCAGCGCGTCACGCGCGGGCGCCCGCGCCCGCGCCGCGCCGCGCGCTTGCGCGCTGCCGCCTCGCCGCGGCCTGCGCCGCGTGCGCGTGCGGTGTGCGAGCGAGGGCGCCGACGCTGAGCTGGCGGCGGTGCAGCGGGCGCTCAGCGCTAACGCCGCTCAACTGGACAACCCTTCTGCGCCGCAGGCGCTGCCCCAGGACGCAGCCTTGGCGCTGGCGCAGCTGGTAGAGGAGGAGCGGCGTCTCGCTTCTCTGGAGGCTGAGCTGGCGAGCGCGGAGCAGGGGATCACTGCCCGGGAGCGCGAGCTGCTCGCCAAGCTCCTTGCTCGCCAGCGCCTGCAACAGCTGCAGCCCAGCACCTCGGAGCTGCAGACGCGGCTGGAGTCCACAGAGGCGGAGGCGGCGGTGCGTGGCCCGGTCTCATCTCTTCGTTGCGTTACAAACACCCGGGGGGCGGTTAGCGACGCGCTCACACCTCTCAGCGCACGCACACCCCAATGCGCGCCCCCCGCGCCCGCCACGGCCCAGCAGCGACGCGCGGGCACCCTGGCGGCCCGTTCTGCGGAAGTCTGTGCGCGCTGTGCTCCTCTCCCTGCAAAACCCTCACACTGTCCGCTTCCCACCAGGCGCTGCGCGCGCTGGTCACCGCCGGGCGCGCAGACAGCGGCTCGCTGCTGGAGCCGGTGGTGGTGGACGCGCCTTCGGTGCGCCAGGTGATGGACTGGGAGGACGTGAACTGGACGAGGCTGTCGTGGGGCGAGCGGGTTCGCGTGTGGGCCGACATCGTGGTTGGCAAAACGCTGGACGAGTGGCGCTACGAGTGGGCGCTCAGCAAGGCTGAAGGTTTCGGACTGAAGGGGCTCAGCACGTTAGCGCTCGCGGCTACCGTGCTGCTCTGCATAGCCTACAGCCTGCTTGCCACCGTGTCCGGCGGCCTGGGCAGCGCGCTGGCCGCCAAACCCTTCGCGCTGCCCACCAGCACGCTGCTGGTGCTGGTGCGCGTGCTCCTCTCTTCGGCGCTGCTGATGGTTGAACAGCTTTGCACGCTCATCTACTACACTCCGGCGGTGCTGGTCTTCGCCACCGCGGCAGCGGTGCTCCTCTACCGCAACAAGTGTCGTACAGAGGGCCAGCTGCCGTTCTGGGCAAAGCCACGAACCGTACGGCCCAGTCAACAAGTGGTGCTCCTCAAGAAGGTGCCTGCGCCGCTGGTACCTCCCGTGTACTACAAGGGGATGGCCTTACCGGATGCCATCGCGCAACTGGCAACCCGCCCAGGCTCCGTATGGCCTCCCAAACCCCAGTTGGCGCGAGAGGCGCCAAAGGTGCCCTTCACGCTAGCGCAGGACGTGCAGCGCCTGCTGTACGGCGGCTTGCGTCGCGGCGGTGCCAGCGAGGCGATGTCGTCGACGGCGGCGGCGCCGGCGGGCCCCCCGCCAGCTGGCGCTTCGGGCGGCGAAGACTGGCGCCTCGCACAGCTGGAGGGCAGCTTGGGACGCGCGCGCAAAGGAGTGGGCAAGGGCGCAACCGCTGCGCAGCCCCGGCCGGGCGCCAGCCTTTCCGGCTTCATCGCGGGCGTGGCTGCGGCTGCGCAGGGCGATACAACGCAGCAGCAGACAGACAGCGGTGAAGGTGCCATGGCGGCGCTGCGGGGGCGCTTTGCCACCATGCAGAGCACGCTGCGCGAGGGCGCGCAGCAGGCGGCTGAAGATGCGGCGGACCGGCGGTGAGTTATTGTGTTATTCTGTATGAAACGACGCATGTGCATCACCTGCGGCATTACGCCACTACTAATCGTGCCGTTCGATGGTTCGAATGTTCGAAACTGCTCCACACTTTCCCCCTGTCGGCGCAATGTCCGCGGTGCTGGTGACCGGTCTCACTCTGAAGGTTGATGAGGGCGCACTGCGCGAGTTCTTCTCATACAGCGGCGAAGTTTCGTCGGTTGAGCTGATGGACTCCGAGGGCAACCGCAGCGCAATCGTCTCCTTCACCGACGCCAGCGCCCTCGCCACCGCGCTGCTCCTGACGGGCAGCACCATCGTGGCTGACGACCCGCCAATCACGGTGGTTGCCAGCTACAAGCCAGGCGAAAGCGCAGCTGCGGCTGAGGAGCCAGACCTGGTGGACCTTGAGCGCGTGAAGGAGGCGCTTGCGGGTCTGATGGCGCGTGGGTTCCTGTTGGGCAAAGACGCGGTGGCTAAAGCGAAGGTGCGCGCTGCGTTTGGTTGTTGAGCGGCAGTCGCAGCGCGCTCTCTTCTCGTGTGTTCACGCGCCCTTGGACGCCAGGCGCTGGACGAGCAGGCTGGCGTGTCCGCGCGCGTCAAGGAGACGGCCGAGCAGGTGTCCGCTCGCTTGAAGCTGGCTGAGACGCGGTCGGCGCTCAGCGCCTACGGCTCCGCAGCGCACAGCGCTGCGCAGGCGCACGCACAGGCGCTGGCCGCAAAGGCCAAGGAGCTCAACGAGAAGCACCAGCTGGGGGCGCGCGCGCGCACCATGGCGAGCGACGTGCAGACGTCGGTGAGCGGCGCACTGGACAAGGCTGGTCCCCCCGGAGAAGCTCTCAAGTCCGCTGCCGCTGGCGCCCGCAGCCTGTTTGCGCGCGCCGCCGGCGGCGCCGGCGATCTGATGGCTGCTGCCAAGGCGAAGGTGGACGCGCTGGCGGTGCAGCAGCAGCAAGCGGAGAAGGCGGAGAAGGCCCAGGAGGCCCCCGCTGCGCAGTGAGGAGCGAGCGAGAGAGGCGCAGCGCGGAAACACGAGTTGTAACATACAACAGGACGCTTCTTGTCTCCCAGTCCATTCTAGAGCTGCGTCTATTTGGGCGTTTGTGTTATAGTAGTAGCCCACGTCCGATCATTCTACTCGAGCTCTATGCATGGCTGAGCCTCAAGTGCTGCACCCTTCCCGCTGAATCACCCACCAACAGCGCTTCTCCTCCCACCCACGCAACCGCAGTGATCGCCGACAGCGCCACCGGGGTCCGTTGCGCCACCATGGCGGCTGTGCCGTCCATTGACGTGTCGTACGGTGTCCGACACATGCGCAGGTCGTACAGCTCTGTACCGGCCAAGCCACACGCGGCCGCCACCCAGGCGGCTTGCGTGTCGCAGAAGGCGAGGGCGTGCAGCGGCGCAGCGCCCGGGGAGCGCAAACGCGTGAGCACAGGATGTGCGGGGGGCGCTCGAACATCGAAGACGATCAAAGAACCGTCCGCGCCGCCTGCAGCCAGCACGGCCGCGCCGCCGCCGTTCTGCCACGCCAGCGCGTGCGTGGCGCCCGACAAGGGCAGCGACATGACGTGTACTGCGGCGGTGGGCGACCAAAGAGAGACGCTGTGCGCTGCCCCACCGGTTGCGATGACATCAGCGCAGGGTCCGTGCGCGCCCCCCCACGCCATGGCGCGCAGCGCGGACGGGCGCCCAGAGCGCAGCGTAGCCACCACGGATGGCGTGGCATCGGGATGGTCGGCAGCGAGAGTTGGCAGGTGCCACAGGCGAAGCACGCCGTCAGTACCAGCGGTGGCGGCCCTGTGTGGGGTGTGCAGCGCGCAGGCGAGCACGCCGCCGCTGTGTATGCCGCACATGCTGAGCGGGGTGGCTGATGAGGAACCACCTACGTCCTGCCAGGCATAGCATGCACCGCCCTCCCCACCCGAAAGCACCGTGCCGCCACATGCGGACACGCAGCGCAACACGCCGCCGGCGCGCAGGGGGGGCAGAGGTGAGAGTCCAGAGGCTGAGGCGAGCCACAGCTTCAAAGCAGCTTCCTGGTCGCTGACGGACACCACCAGCGCACCTCCGTGGGGATCGCAGCTGAGTGCGACAACCGCGCCCGAGTGCAGCGCATCTTCGGCGTCTTCGTCGCGCTCGTCCCGCGCCTCCCACTCTGAACGGAAAGGCGGCGCGGACGGCGGCTGAACCAGGGTGCCTGTGACGGAGGGGCCAGCCGTAGAAAGCACGTCTCCGGTGAAGACCAAGCCCGGAGCGCCGCTGGCGTGTCCGCTCGGCGCGCCCGCGCATTCCCAGAGATGCACGGTGGCCTGCTCGCCGTGGGCTCCGCCATCCGAGAGGCGCAGAACGCTGAGGACCTGCCTTGCGTCGGGCATCCAAGACGCGCACGCCACCGCGCCGCCCAGGCCACGCACGCAGCGACATGCGCGCATGCGCTGCGGCGCTGCGGCGTGCGTCGCGTTGGAGGCGCTGAGGAGGGTTTGCGAGACTGCGAAGATGTGCATCGCGCCGTCGGAAAAGGCTGCGAGGAGCAAAAGGCCGTGGGGCGCAAAGGAGAGGCTGTTCACGCCCGCAGGCGTCCCTCCTGAAACAGGAGGGTCCGCCCAAGCGAGAGGGGAGCCGCCGCGAAATGCCCACAGAGCAACCGCTCCGTCGCTGCATCCGCTGGCGAGCGCGTGCCCGCACGGCGAGAACGCCATGGCGCCCACGGTGGCGGTGTGCCCACGCAGCGTGCACACGAGCGCTGGCGGGTGCTTGTGCATGGCGCTGCGCTCGTCTGGGGACGTCTCTTGCCCGCATAGCCGCCACACGCACAGCGCGCCGCCGTAACCGCCGCCTGCGATGCGTGACCCGCTGGGGTGCACCGCACAGGCAGCCACGGCGCCGAAGGGCGCGGAGAGCGTACATTGCAGGCTGTGGCTCTCCGAATGCCACACGTGAAGCAATCCGTCAATGTCCCCGCTTAGCGCCACATCGCCGCCGCTGCAGAGGCAGCTTGCCGCCCCCTGGGCGTGTGCGCGCGCGCGGATCGTGCGCATGCGTGTGCACTGGTAACCGCTTGCGGGGCTGGGCGAGGGTAACAGCTGCGTGAACGCGACGACGCCATCTGACCCGGCGGTGACGATCTGCGTTGCACCGTGCCAGCGCAGCGCGCGAACGGCGCCGTCTGGGTGCACGGAGAGCGAAGCCAGTCGGTCGCCGGTGTGTGGGTCCCACAGGAAGAGTGAGCCGTCGGTGCTGCCAGAGGCGATGTGGCGTCCGTCCGGCGAGGCCGATGCGCATGCCACGTCACCGCCCGGGTGTCCCGCCAACGCCATCACGGGCGCAGGCATGATGCGGGGCGCCTGGGAGGGCCGCAGAAGCAGCGGACAGCCCGGTGGCGTTTCAGACGCGGCAAACGCCATCGCCGTCGACGATGACGTGGCATCATCGCCTGTCAGCAGCTGCGCCAGCGCGGCCGGTCGGGCATGCAGGTGCGTGACGTGGCTCTGAAACGCATGGCGCAGGGTGCGCAGTCGCGCGAGCAAAGCCACAGCTTCTCGCGGCGGCACCGCACGCGCAAGCCAGCAGCTGAAGTGCGCGCTCAGCGGCGCACAGGGATGCGGGCGCGCGCGCAGCGTAGCAGCAGCAGCAGCTTCCTCTGCGCACAGCGGCGGCGCCAGCAACAAGTTCAACTGCGCCTCACCGCCAGCACACCCCAGCGCCGCCTGCAGCGCGCCGGGAGTGCACGCGCCCTCTACGCATACCGCGGAATCCGTGCGGGGGCTGGGCGGCGGCGGAGACGGGGTAGGCACCATCGGCACCATGTCGCCCTTTCGCTGCCGCACGCGACTGGGCACCACCGTGAGACCGAACAGCTCTTCTGCGCAGGGCCCGTCAAAGAAGGAGCCCGCCGCGCGCGGATCTGCGCCGGTGATCTGGGCGCTCGCAGCTGGCCACTGGGTATCGCCGCATAACCACCACCTCCTCTGACTACCGCCACACGCCGCTGCCGCGCTGCGCTCACGCTGCAGCGCCAGGTGCCAGTGCAGCGCCTCCAGGCCGCGCGCATTGGCGTCGGATGCGTGAAAGGACAGCAAGTCGTGCAGGTGCGCCAGCAGCGCACAGACGTCTCCCGCCTCGACACGCGCACGCATGTGCGCCGCGTGGCACAGAGCGTCCGTTGCCGCGCGCCACTCTCCAACCGCCAGGCAGTAGCGCACGCCCCATCGGATGGCGTGCTGCGACGTTGCGCGGTGCGGGAGCGGCGCAAAGAAGACAGACATGACATTGGACCCCGCAGCGCCGTCCTCCACGCTCCATGCGCGCTCCAACGCCTCGCGTGCGTGCGAGCAGCGCGGCGCGAACGTGCTGCCAGTGGCAGCGATCAGCGGCGCCAGATCTGCCACGATGTGAGGCAGCGTCATTGTGAGGAGCGAGCTGAGCGTGGCCCCCTCAATGTCCGACATGCGCGCCGCGCAAAGCAGCGCACATCCCTCCAGCTCATTCCAACTCAGCGGCTGATAGGCGAGGCGTAGCGGCAGCGCCACGGACGCCATCAGTGCTGCGTGCACCCGTGGTCTCATCGCCGGCGCTAAGTGCTGCGTGAACCCCCGCAACTGCCGCTGCGCGCGCGCGACCACCGCGTCCAGCAGCGCGGGCAGCGTGTTGGGCGGCGGCGCGTGGTCGCGCAGGTACAGCCAGGTTGCGGCGGTGCAGTAGAGGGGCAGCCCAGCGTCTGACTGTTCCACCAGCGTTTTCAGGGCGGGCGAACGCAGCGCATGGCAGCACGAGCGCTGCGCCACGGACTGGCACAGTGTGCGACGCTGCGCGAGGGGCAACGCCTGCAGGCAGATGGTCTGGCAATAGCCCTGCTCTTCCATGGTCCCGCAGGCCGCCAGGTACCCCGCCTGTTCCGTGAGAGAGCGCGCCGGGTGGGCCGCCTGCGCGCCGTGTGTGCGCACGCAGCACACCAGCTGCACCCACGGCGACATCTCGCCGGCTCGGGGGAGCCAGGAGACCCCTTTGGCGTCGTCGACGCACGCCGCGTCGTCGACGAGCAGCGTCACGCGGCAGCTTGGAGATGCCAGCGCGCGGCACAGCGCGCACAGCGCAGCCTGTGCCTCGCCCAGCGTAGCCACCGGCGGCTGCGGCGGGGAGGGGCTGTCAGCACCGTGCAGTTCGTCCGTCAGCTGCGCGCAGAGGCGCGCCAGCACGTCGCGCGCAGTGGCGGCGTAGCGCAGCGGCGGCGCTGCGCCGCCAAAGCATGCCGCCACCACCAGCCGCGACGCCGCGTGCGCAGATTGCACGTGCGCGGCTCGCCGCGCGGCCAGAAGCGCAGATGCGAGCAGGCACGTTGCGCCCGCGCCAGGCGCGTGACGCAGCAGAAGCAGGCGAGGGGTACCCCGCAGCATGGCGGCGACCAGCGAGAGCTGCTCGGGGCGAGAGCAGTCGCTGGTGGAGAAGAGGGAGTGGGGGAGAGGGAGATGAGACAGCACGGCGAGAGCAGCCTGTTCAGCCTGCGTGGGCGGCGGCGCTTTGGCGGCGATGGACCCCAGGGCGTGTACATGCGGCAGCTCCGCGTCCAGGCGTGCCCACACCTGGCACAGCGCCTCCGTGACCAGCGCCTCGGGATGGCGTCGCGCGTCGTGTGGTACGTCGTACGGATGTAGGGACACGTGCGGGTGCGCGTACAGCAGCGACAGCAGCTCCGCGAAGCGACCGGACACCGCAACATCTGTGTCGCGTGCCAGGAAGACCAGCACGTGGCCGCCCCGTCGTGGTGGGAGGGACCACCCGCCGCTGTGCTCTGCCGACGATGCCGGAGGCGCAGCCGGTTCGCCAAGCTCCAAGATGGGAGGACATGAGGCTAGGTTTGGCTGTACAGGGTCACCTGTAACCCCATCCAAAGGCCAATGACGTGCGGCGGGGGGGCCCGGCGGAGGAGGAGCGCCAAACTGCAGCAACTGCGCAAGATACAGCTCTGTGGCCGCGAGGTCACAGGGCGCGCGTCTGAGCCATTGGAAGGGCGCATCTCTCATCTCTGGCCCTCTCTCGCTTTCCAATTCAGCCAACCATGCGCCCAATGCAGCGTCAGCGCCCGCCATGGGCGCATCGTCGTCGGGCGACAGGAGCAGCAGGTGAATGCACGCAGCGTTGCGTAACTGCTCTGCACACCTGAGCAGCGGCGGGGCGGTGTTTGGGGGGAGCACCTGCTGTGCGTCGAACAGGTGTAGAACAACGCCCCGAGCCGCGCAGCGGGCGCGCAGGGGTGGACCAGCGAGCGCGGCCACCGCCAGGCGCTGCGCTTGCTGTCCGGGGCTGCCCCACAGCGCCAGCGTGAGCTTGGCAGAGGAGCCCTGTCGTGCCAGCAGCGCACGCAGCGGCGTGGGGCGAGGCGCCAGCGGCTTGGAGGGCAGCTGGCGAACGTGCAGCAGCGCGCGAGGCGACGACCACAGCCCGGCGGCCGGCAGCTGCAGCACCAGCAGTCCGAGGGCGCGCAGCTCGCTCAGCGCAGCCTGGAGGTGGGGCTCCAAGGCGGGCACGCCGTTCAGCACGCCCGCGGCGCCGTCCGTCGCCCGGCGCAGACGCGGCGCGCTGAGAGCGCGGCGAGTGGCTCCGCTGTCCAGGAACACGGGTCTGAGAAGCCACCCCTCCACCACAAAGTGCTCCGCCAGCGCGCGCGTGTCAGCCCGAGCGGGCCCGCGCTCAGCCGTCGGCAGCAACACCACGAGCACTCGCGGCGCCGGCGAGCACAGCGACGGCGAGGCGCTCAAAGCGGGGTGGGGGCCATACAACGACGCGCCTCCTGAGAATGCGGGCGCAGCGGGCGCAGCGCCAGGCGTGCGCTCAGGCACAGGAGGCAGCTGGATGGTTGACGCTGCCACGTCTGACAAGGCTGAAGTGATGAACGCTTGCGCTGCTCGTCCAACGATACGCCCAAGGCGCTGAGAAGCGGTCAGTGGCACCAGAGGCGGCCGCCCGCCGCTGCCAGCAGCGCCTGGCGGTGCCAGCCTGGTTATCTCACGAGCTCGGAAGGCGACATAGGGAATACCGAGGAGGAAGCGACGCCCAGCGCGGACAGGCTGGACCGTGCCGCGGAGGCGAGCACGGCGAGGGCGGAGCAGTGATGACGTTGTTCGGCCAGCCGTACTGCGCAACTGCCGTACCCGCTACGCTGCTGAACTTGGTAGGTGTCGTACAACGGCGGGGGCGGAGCAGTAGGGAGCAGCTGTTCCAAACACACATCATCAGCAACGAAATGTGCACAGCGTCGGTCGAAGATCTTCAGCTCTTCAGACGACCGACGCCAACAGCGACGCCTATTGCATCCCGTAAAATGTAAGCTACACTTGTTCGCCCGTGAATGCGCCTTGTCGCGAGAAGGTTGTAACTTCGATGTCCCCCCCCATGGCCTTGGCGCCGCTGGGATGGGGAGCCACAGTTCCGTACCCTGACCTCCCCATCTCCCCGGTTACGCCCGGCGGATCACGCAGGAGCGCGCTGTAACTGACCTTTGGGCGCGAGGTGTAGGCCACAAGCGCGCAGGCGCCCAGCGCCGCAGCGGCGACGCCCAGGAGCGCCACATCCCCCACTCGGCGCACAGCCTTGCTGGCGGCGGCGCTGCCGCCTCCTGAAAAGTCGTACGTGCACTGGGTCACCTCCGCCGCCACCACGTACGGATCGCTGGCGCCCCGCATCACCAGCGTGGGCTGTTGCGGCGGCGCGGCCATGTGCGCGGGCCAGTCCTCGCACCATCTCATGGGCACGAAGTCAAGCACGTCGTCCGACGGGTACAGGTCCTCGTTGAAGGTCTGCTTGTCCACGGGGACCGTTGCGGTGGCGCCGTACGTGGCGCCGCACTGCGGCGCCTCTGACAGCGTGTAGGACGCGTTGGTGCCAGACAGCGATGCCACCAGCGTGAGAGAGGTGAGGAAGGACACCTGCCGGAAATACGCCACGCACTGCGCCCCTCCGCCCGAACCAGACGCCGCGTCGTAGCTGCTCCATTCGTCCCAGCTGCCGCTGCTTGGCGCCGGCGCCGGCGAGGATGCCGAGGACACCGATGTCGCGCTTAAAGACACTGTCGATGCGGACGTGGCGGCAGGAGGTGGGGGCATGGCGGGGCTCACCTGCGTGATGCCAGGGGAAACAGACGTAGGCGGCGCGACGCTCACCAGCGTGGGTGCGCCTTGTTGTGCGCCCTTGTACATGAATGCGGCGGTGGCGACGTTCCCAGGCACGAAATTGGGCATGGAGACCATGGGTAAGCCATCCTTTTGTAATGGCGAGGCGGCGGCTCTTTTGAGCGCCATGAGCGCGCGCCGCCGGTGTCCTCCGAATATTCCCGCGTTGGGCTGCCGCGTCCAGTTGCCCGGCGGCGGCGGAGCGGACAGCGCGGAGCAAGCAACCTTCTGCGTGAACTCGCGACAGCTGAACACCTTGACCGTCACGGGCGCCGCCGCCGTGCCGTCGCTGTCGTACGGCGTGAGAGAGACGTACTGATCCCGCTCCGCGCCTGTGGCCACAGCCTGCACGATGCCGGGGCCATAACTCGCCATGTCGAACAAAGGCATGGCCCCCTGGAAGAACAGCGTCTCGTTGTAGTACTTCAGTCGCGCGTTGCTGGCGTGCAAGTCCACAGGCGTGCCCAGCATCGTCTGGCTCGCCGTGAGCAGCACGTCTTTGTTTTGGAAGGCAACCGGTCCGGCGCTGGACACGCGCACGGTGACGGTGGGGGACGGATACGCCGCGTCAAACTGGCTGAAGCCGCCTCCGTCCTCCGTCCACTCGCTGCGTGCGAGCGGTTGATGGTGAGCCCAGTCCGGCACAACGCAGCACACGGCGCTGCAGCGCACCTCACGGCGCGGTTGTAGACGCCCACCTTGGCGCTTGCGGAGGAGGCGACTACCTAGAGGCGAAAGGGCGGAGCGTAAGAACAGAGAGAGCGTGCTGGTGAGAGCGCACGTCGTGCCATGCAGGTCCCTCAAAGCGCTGTGGTTGGTGCGCAGCCGCGCAACGCGTTCCACCGAGGTGCGATAGGTGCGCCGGGCGTCGACAGCGTGGGTGCAGTGGCCGAGTGGGTGGGAATGGGACTGGGGGGAAGGGGTGCGCAGCGGCAAAGGCTCACAAGGCGCTCGCACCTGCTCAGGCGCGCCCGCAAGCAACAGCGCCACTGTGGAGCACAGCGCAGCGCTGCGGCGACCACGCGCGACGCGGTGGGGCAGCATCGCTTGTGCACACCGCTTTTGTCAATGCTGGCCGCTCGGACGCACCCGTACACTCCCCAGCGCGGCTGCGCTCGCACAGGCCGCTCGGAGGTGTGCACACTGGCAATCTTTGACAGTGCTCGGCCTTCACCGCCTGATGATTTTGGATTTGGTGGCGTGCCGGCGCATCGGTCCGCGGTCCCGCCACGCAACACAGTTGCCGCCTTCCGCCCTACGTGCCATCCTTGAGGCGTCATGGAGACGTCTCTGCGTTTCAACAGCAGCACGCGCAAGCTGCGTTTGTGCGTGAAGGAGAAGTTCCAGTATCTGGATGGCGTGAGCCTGACTGTGCATGGCGAGTTGGACACGGCGGACGGAGACGTGCTGGCAAGCGGCGCCGTGCGCAAGTGCTTCTATCCCACCGTCTCGGGCTCTGCGGCGACGCGGGTGGACTTGGTTGCTCGTTTCGGCGCGGATGGGACGACGAGCTATTGCGCCGCGGCGCGAGGCCGCGCTGACGTCACCTCAGACGGACTGTGGGCGCTGGAAGCGCGCCTGGGCGGGCGGGTGAGCGGCACAGCGCTGCAGAGCGCGTGGAGCGGGCGTCAGGGGGCCACGCTCGGCGGCGGCTCCACCTTGTCTGGCCAGCGTGCCGCCAAGCGCGCACAGGCATCCTCCAAGGCGGCCCCCCAAGCGTTCGACGTTGCAGCCGTGGCGAAGGCCGCCTGGCGCGCGGTGGTTCCCGAGGGGCGGGTGGAGCTCACAGGCGTGCTTCTCGGCGTCAACGGCACAAAGCAGGACGTCAAGCTCAGCCTGGGCTATGACCTTGCCACCAAGAAGGCGCGCACTCGCACACCTGAGTGTGCTGTGTCCGTCATCCTTCTTACTTTGCTCTTGTGCAGCCATTCTTCGCTGTCAAGGAGAATGCGTGGAGCATGCGCGCCGACCTCGTCTCCAGGGGCGCCAAGTGGGAGGTGGCTTACGCGCTTTGATAGCCAGGCTGCGTTGGAAGTGCCTAGGTTTACAAGTACAGTCGTGCAAACAGCGAAGAAAACAGAGGAGAAAGAGATGCTCAGCGCTCGCCTCAAGCACGGATTCACGCCCCCCGGTGGAAAGCTCAGAGGAGCTGCAAACCGGGGGCGTAGTATATATACTGTTTAGAAACTCCCGCTCTCACGTGCCAGTCGCTTCGCCAGCAAGCGTGCGTTGGCGATGGCACCCAGCGTCGCTGTGAGCTCCTCAAGCGCCAGCTCGTCGCCAATCTCAGAGCCAAGAGCGCCAGTCCAACCCCCCGGAGGCGGTGCCGCTAACGCAGCCTCCAGGCGCTCTTGCGCAGCCTTGGACTCCTGAACCACACGCTCCTGCGCTTGCGCCTGCGCCTGCGCGACGGCCGCAGCGGCAGTGGCCTGGGCGGTCTGCAGTTGCTGGAGGGCGTTTTGGCGAGAGGTCTTTGCGCCCTCAAGCGCGGCTTCCACGCGCTGCAGCTCCGCCAGCAGCGCCCGGGTCTCCGCCTCCTCCTGGAGGTTCTCCGGCGTCTGGCGAGGCAGCAAGAGCGCGACGGTGACACCGCTCGACGCGCCGCCGCTTCTCTCCGTTGCGAGGTACGTCAGCCGCTCGCCGCCAGCAACACGCAACGTATCCAGCGTGTAGCCCTGCTGAAGCAGCCTGGCCGGGAGCGTGTCTGGCCCTCGCCCGGGCGAGGGCGGTGCCGTAGGGGGCTTGCCCAGAAGAGAACGCACGCTGACGTTCCAGCCAGGCACGCGCAGCGGCAGCATGACGGGAATTGAGGCGCACGCGCTCGGCGGAGGGGCTCACCTTGTGCTCGCTTTCCCCATAATCGCAATCGAAGATTATTGCCGGCTCTTTGAGCTCTGCGTCACCCCCTGCTGCTGGTCACGCTCCTTCCGCGCGCTGGAACGGTGTGCTGCAGCCACACTTGCAGGCTGCAGCCGCCAGGCGCCTAGGAGCCTGGCGCTAGGCGCCAGGTTGCGCACGATGCTCGCCGCCGAGTGCGCCGCAATCCGCTCTGCGCTTCGCTTAGATGCCACGACGCCTCTCTTTCCGCTGCCCCAGGGGGACTGGCGGCACTGGGTGGGCCAGAGCGCGACGGTTGGTGACAACTCCGCCTGGTTTGCACTCAGAGTGTGCCTGGCGACACTCATGAACTCCGTGCTCTTAGGCTACTGGACGCAGTTTGGCGAAGAGCACCCGTTGCGCTTCTGGTTCATCTACCTCACAAACTGGGTGCGCTGGCAGTGGAGCGTGGAGCGTAAACGCTCATGAACGCTCGTCTAACGCTCTACGTTTGTAGACGCTTTGTGTGCAGTGTAGCTACCTCACGCTCGCGGCCTACTGCACCTGGCGCGCCGGCCTGGCGAGTGCCAGCGAGTCCAGCCCGCCGCGCTGCCTGCATGTGCTGCTCTGCCTGCAAGGCGTTGCAGGACCCGGAGCAGCGTTAGTGACGGCGCTCTTCTGGCTGCTGGTGTACCCGTCCTTCCCAGAAGCTGCCCAGTATGCGGTGAACTACCTGGTGCACGGCTTCAACTTAGTCGTCGCGCTCGCGGACCTCGCGTGCTCCTCGCAGCCCTTCCTGCTCGTCTACGGCGCGCTGCTTGCGCCGTACGGCATCACCTACATCTTGTTCACCGTGCTCTACTATGCCCTCGGTGGCTTGAACGAGTGGCATCAGCCCTGGATGTGCGTGCGTAGTGTTCACCCTCTTCTCGTCTTGTTTGTGCGCGGTGGCCCTCTGACACGCGCTACTTGCACACGCAGATACCAGCCCATCTATTGGGGCGCCCCGGACATGTGGAAGGGGGCGCTGCTGTCCTTAGGGGTGCTGGTGTTTGCCATTCCGGCTTTGGTGTTGCTGTTCGTCGGTGTCGCTCACACCAGAGACGCCGCCGCGATGCGCCAGGAGGTGGGGGAGGAGCAGGGCACGCCGCTGCTTGACGCGGAGCTCGCGGAGGGTGAGGAGCAGGAGACAACTAGGGCTCAAGACCAGGCTCCAGCCGCAAGCGCTGAAGGCGCCGCAGTTCTAAGAACGTGAGCGAACCTTCGAATCACGTTTACATGCGTGCGTGCGAACTCAGCACTCCCGCCACTGCCCGCCCTTGACGTTGCCGTTAGGAATCTTGTACCACTTTGAGCCATCCTCCGGCTGTCTCGCATTGGTCAGGTTCACACCGCCGTGCCCCGGCGGCGACACCAGTGGGCCCTTTGAGCCATCGTCCACTGGGGCCATGTGGATCCATCTCTCCGGCACGTCGTAGAATCTGGGCGCGGTAGCGTCGCCCACAGCCGGCACATTCCACTCGTCGTACACCCCCCTTTCAGGAGGAACCTCCCACGCCTCCTGCTGGCGCACCCGCGCGTGCCTGTCCAGCGTGTACCACCGTTCTTGTTCCGGCCAGGGCGTCGCACCGCCCGGCTGGTAAGGTGCGTACGCGGCCGCTTCCCGCGCAGCCTGCGCAGCCATGACGGCGCGCTCCTCCGGCGTGGTGGCAAGCACGTGCGGTGCATCGGAAGGCACCAAGCGGGAGTGCATGTGGTACCAACGGCCGTCCTCGTTGGCAGTTACAAGAGGAGCGGTTGCCTCTGCGCGCACATCCGCCTGCTGTTTCTCTTGCAAGCGCTGCGCAGACGCAGCCACAGGCGCCTCCTTGGGCGCAGGAGCAGCGGGCGGGGCGCCCGGAGCGCCTGAGGCTGTGCGCGCAAAACCGTTGTCCGAGTGCGTGCGCACGCCACCCTGGTTAACCAGGAAAGCCGCCAGCTTATGCTGCGTCGGGGGCCACGGCGGGCGCTGCCGCTCCAGCGCACCCTCCGCGTCAAGCTGCGGCTGCATTTGGTAGAAGCGAAGGTGCGTTGCACCGGCTGATGACGGTAACGCGCTCTGGTGGTGGTGCCCGTGATGGTGGTGTCGCTCTCGCTGCTCCCGCGATACCACAGGCACCGCGCCGGGCAGCGCCCCAAAGTCGCTGTTGTCTAGTTCATGCCTGCGCGAGAGGGTGAGAGGTGAGGTGAGCAGGATGGAGCGCGCAAAGCAATCAGGCACACGCACCAGCGAGGGTGAGTGGAGGCCGCCATGATGCCTGTTGGGCGCGAGGCTTGCGCAGGCTGTGAGACTGCGCGCGGGTAGGGCGAGGCGCTGTCTAGCACAGCGTCGCTCGCGCGGGGTGTTGTGCAACTTACACGCTCGCTCCAGGCGGCGGGCTCCAGCGGCCGCGGAGACACGCGGCTGGCGGAGGCGTGAGCACTGGTTAACTCTCAGGCTGTCAGGCTGCGCGAGTGCGCGTCCCTCCACACGTACCATGGACGGAGACAACCTTCCCCTCCCGTCTCTTTCACGCACGGAGGGACCATTCCTCGCAAGCTGCTGCGCCCAGATGCAAGAGCAAGCTCTCCAGAGATTGATGACAGGACACGAAATCATCTCGACGCTCTCTGACTCACGCGCCCAGCGCCGCGTCCACAAACTTCTGCGCCTCCGCCAGCGCTTGGTCAGCCTTGCTTGCATTGCTGGCCTGTCCCTGGGCGAGTCCGCCCTTGCCCCCGCCGCCCTTGCCTCCCGCGGGCGCCAGCGCGGCACTGAGCCAGGCTTTGCAGTCCAGTCCTTTGGCCTCCAGCTCCGCAGGCACGGAGACGTAGATCATCAGCTTGTCCTTGTCCACGTCAGCAGAGACGAGCGCCATGGCCACACCCTGCGCGCACGCGGCGGCTGCGGCTGCTCGAAGCGCGTCGTTGTCCGTGCCCACGTCGCAACGCAGGCACACAGCCTTGCGCCCCGCGCTCACTGCCGCAGCGGTGGCGGCGCCAGCCTGCGCCAGAGCGCGATCGCGGTTCGCGCCGGCAGCAGCCTTGGCCGCAGTCACTGCGCGCTTGCTCAACTCAGCCAGCGACAGCGACAGCTCATGCTTGGCAGGCGCAGGGATGACTGCGGTGGCCAGACATGTTTTGAAGGCGGGCAACTCCTTCTCCATCTCCGCATCTTCCAGGGCTGCAATCGCCGCCAGGCGCTCCCGCATCTCCTCCCCCCGTGCGATTGCAGCCTGCGCTGCGCCGCGAGTGATGCCCACGATGCGTCGCACGCCCTTGGCGATGCCTTCTTCGGAGAGCAGGGCGAAGGCGTGCGCGTCTGCGGTGTTGCTGACGTGCGTGCCGCCGCAGAACTCGACGCTCTGAGCGCGCCACGCTGCGTTGGAGGGATCCGCGAGGAGGGCCTCCACGGTGGCGCCCACGCTGACGACGCGCACAGGGTCCGGGTACACTTCGCCGAAGACGGCGCGCAGGCCGCTGATCGCCTTGGCCTGTGCCAGGGGCACCTCCCTGCTGTGCACTCCCAGGCGCTGCGCGACGGCTGCGCGCACGGCATTCTCGACTGCGGCCAGCTCTGCGGGCTCCACGGGCTTGGAGTGTGAAAAGTCGAAGCGCAGTCGGTCGGAGTCCACCAGGGATCCGCGCTGCTCGACGTGCTCGCCGAGCGCGTCCCTCAGGGCCAGGTTTAGCACGTGTGTCAGCGTGTGGTTGGGGGCCACCAGGGCGCGCCTGTCGTAGTCAACCTTTGCGAGGACGGTGTCGCCCACTGCGAGCGGTCCGCACGCCGAGGCGCCCACGTGAAGCACGTAGCCGGCGGCCACCGTCACGGAGGTCACCTGCAGCAGCTGCTGCGCGCCGTCGCAGCTGGACAGGGCGCCCAGGTCCGCCGCCTGGCCGCCAGACTCTGCATAGAAGCTGCTGACGTCCAATACGCAGCCCACCGGTCCCACCGTGTCTGGTCCCACCGCATGTTCGAACCCGCCGGGTGTTAGCAGCGCCATCACGGTGGCCTTCACGTCTGCATGCCACGTGTACTTGTGCTCGTCCACGGTGGGCTGTACTCCCTTGGCTGCCAGTGCAGCAGTCGCCTCAGCCTCAAACTGTATCCCGCGCTCGCCGCTCTTCTTGCTGGCGGCGCGGCTCTTCTCCTTCGCCTCCTCCAGCGCTGCGTTGAAGCCGTCAACGTCCACGCACATACCCCGCTCCTCAGCCATGAGCTGCGTCAAATCCGACGGAAAACCAAATGTGTCCCACAGCAAAAAGGCGTCGCTCCCCGGAATGTGCGTCCCCTTGGCCTGCGCAGACAGCGCCATCTTGTTGAACTCCTGCAGGCCCTTGACGAGCGTGCGTCCGAAGCTGGCTTCCTCGTCGGCGATGATGCTGCTGATTGCGGCCCCGCGGGTGATGATCTCCGGAAATTGGGTGCCCATGCACGCCTGCAGCGATGGCACCAGCGACGAGAAGAACCCCTCCGGCGCGCCAAGGCAGTCTCGGCCGTAGCGAACCGCGCGACGCAAGATGCGCCGCAGCACATAGTTGCGCCCCTCTGCGCCGGGCTGTGCGCCGTCCGCGATTGCGAAGGAGAGCGTCCGAATGTGGTCAGCCACCACGCGATACGCCATGTCGATGTTGCCCTCATCCTCTGGACCCAGCTTGCCGCCGTAGGGCCGCGCGCCGGTGGCCACACGAATGGCTTCGAACAGCGGAGCGAACACGTCCGTGTCGTAATTGCTGGGCTTGTTCTGCAAGATGGACACCAGACGCTCAAAACCCATCCCAGTATCCACATGCTTCGCCGGCAGCGGGCGCAGAGAGCGGTCTGGCTCGCGGTTGAACTGCATGAAGACGTTGTTCCAGATTTCGATGCACATTGGGTCGTCCATGTTGACGAGCGCGGAGGCGTCGCGGCCACCAATGCGGTCGTAGTGGATCTCCGTGCACGGACCGCACGGACCGGTGTCGCCCATCTCCCAGAAATTCTCCTTGCCGCCGAAGGGCAGCACCTTGTGCGCGGGCAGCTTTTCGAGCCAGATGTCGCGAGCCTCGGTGTCAGGGGGAAGGCCCAGCGCAGGGTCCCCCTGGAAGTAGGTTGCGTACAAACGATCCTCAGGCAGACCGTATACCTGGGTGAGGAGCTCCCAAGCCATGTCGATCGCCTCGCGCTTGAAGTAGTCGCCGAAAGACCTGAGGGTGAGCGAGGGGTGAGGAGTACGCGAGTGAGGGTTTTGGCGCAGCAGCGCAGGCGCCTGTGGCGTGGAGGGCGCACCAGTTGCCCAACATCTCGAAGAAGGTGTGGTGGTAGGTGTCCTTACCCACGTCGTCCAAGTCGTTGTGCTTGCCGCCGGCGCGGATGCACTTCTGCGTGTCTGCTGCGCGCTTCAGAGAAGCCAGAGGGCTCTTCGGGTCAACCTGGACAGCCGCGCGAGGGGCGTCAGCGGCAAGAGGTGCGGAAGAGAGAGCGCGGCGGGGGCGGGCGTGCGCTGCCAAGCTGCAGATGCACTTGCCTTGCCCAGGAAGATCGGCTTGAACTGGTTCATGCCGCTGTTCGCAAACAGCAGCGTCGGGTCGTCCAGAGGCACCACGCCGCTGCTCTGCACAATCTGGTGCTCCAGACCAGCCTGCGGGCCGGAACGGCGCGAGAGGGGTTCAGAGAACGCTCCGGCTGCGCTCCGCGCGAGCACTGCGGGCGCGCCTTGGTGCGGAAGTAGTTCAGAAAGGTCTCGCGCACGCGCTCGGCCGGCCACTCAGCCTGCGGAGGGAGCTGTGAGCCACTGTCTGCGCTGCGCTGTCTGCGCACGTCGCGACGCACCAGCGTCAGCTTCGCCAGCGCCTCCTCCACGGCGGGCGCCATGGTGAGTCGCACAGGGAAGACGGGCGCAACAAGAGTCGCCGACTTCGCGTCGAGGCGTCGTCCGACCACCACCAAAAAAGGCGTAGGCCTGGCCTGGGAAGTAGCGAGCGACAGGCAGTATCATAGCACGACAGCAGTGAGGAGAGACTGCGACGCGGCCGCACGCCTATCGTTCACCCGTCTGTTCCGGCGTGAGTCCCCGCCCGCCCTTCCCGCACTTGCATGGCACCAACCCGAAGCCCTGGGGAGACGCGTCGTCAGCTGCGCCGTTCTGCGTCTAGAGCGCGTCACGCTCTCACCTGACACCGAGTGCACTTGTAGCGCTCAAACGGGTTCCCCTTCACCTTATCTTTACCTGTGCTTCTACACACCGTGCACCCGACGCCGCCCGTGTTTTTGCAGGTGCTGCAGTTGGCAGTTGGCAGCGGACGCATGCCGCCCGGGCGCTTCTCCACCTTCTCTGCTTTCCCTCCTCCAAACAGCCTGTCCAGCCAGCCCGCACGCGTGGGCGGCGCGACGGCGCGGCGCCGCACTCGCGGTGGCTGCGACAGGCTGGGCGCAGTCGCGGGGGCGTGCGTGCGCCACTGCATTGCCAACAATGCCAAGGCGCGATCGATACGACGATGGGAACAAGTTGTGGTGTTGGCTCTGCCTGTTCAACTCAATCAACTGTATATGTATGTTTTTCGACTGCCTCCTCCTCCGCAAGAGCAGCTTTCGCTCATGATGCCCTGCTCAGGGGCGACGCGGGCGGCGTGTCTGCGGCCGCAGGAACCCCGCGCTCGCTCCCCGAGACGGACGGCGGCGCAGAGGCGCCCCCACCGCCATACCTGACGCTCCAGCCGCTGCCCGAGCTGCCCTGGCTGCCCCTAGAGGATGGCCGTTCAGATTGTGACGCCGACGAAAAGGCGTCGGACTCCAGCTCTCTGATGCGCGCCTCGTACGCGTCGCACTTGTCCTGCAGCGCCCGGCAACGCTGTTGGAGGCGCACCAGCTCCGTCGCAACACCCGCTGGAGGCGGCGAAGGCACCGCGGCATCGTCGCTCTCACATGTAAGGGCTTCTTGAAGCACCGCTTGCTTGCGCTGCGACGCCGCCAGCGCCAAGCGAAGCGCAGCGGCGTCCCTTTGCTGCTCATCCAGCGCGGCTTGCAACGAGGAGAGCTTCGCGGTGAGCGAGCGGTCGGCGCGGCGGTGGTCAGAAGACTCGAGTTTGCTTTGTTGCCGGCTCGCCTGCGCCTGCATTGCGGCGCAGCGCGCCTCGCTCGCCTCCAGCTGAGCACGCAGCGCGGAAAGGGCACCTGCGGTGCCCTCGTCAGGGACCTCAACTCCGTTTTGCTCCATCTGCGACCGCGCAGCTGCGTCCAGCCGACTCAGCGCATCCGTGAGCTTCTGGTTCACGCCCTCCGCACGCTCTGCACGCGTGCGCAGCGTAACCTCCGTTTGGCTTGGTCCCGCATCATCTCGCCCTCGCCGCAAAGCAAGCTCCGCTTTCACGGCCTTCAGCTCTTCCTCTAACGCAACCTCACGGGCGTGCGGCTGCTCAGGCGCCGGCGCCGCGCTGGTGGGCGCAGGAGGTGGCGGTTTCGCCGGCTTTGGAATTGGGCTGTTCCCTGCCTTCAGTGCAGCCTCCAGCTGCGAGATGCGCACGCCAGCCCACGCAACTTGCGCGCGGCGAGCCGTGCACTCCGCCCCGGCGCGACGCGCGGCAACAAGCGCCGCGTCGGCTTCTGATTGCGCGGCGTCTGCTGCTCCTCTCAGCGCATCCAGCTCCAGCCTCAGAGGCTCCACCAGCGCAAAAGCGGCGGCAGGCGCGTCCGCTTTCAGCCAGAAGGGGTGTCCAGCTGAAGAGAGCAAGTGAGACGCTTGCGCAAGACATTTGAGCACCCAGCCGCGCAAGCTGCAATGCACGCAGACGCAAATGGACGCACGTGGAGGCAACAAAGGCTTGTCCCTGCTGTTGCTCCAGCTCGGGGACACATCCAGCGTGTCGCTTTCGCCTGCAGGGTCAGGCAGAGTGAGCGCTGGCTGCAACGCGACAGCGAGAGGGAAGAAGAGCAGGGCACACACTGGGCGCCGCTGTGCACGATATGCACCCCATGCCGGCGCTGAGAAACACGGACATGTAGTCGTCCGTCTGCGCCATGATTGCGAAGACGGGTGAGATACAGCGAAGGGGGACTCTGAATGCCACTGCATTGTACGACAGCAGGAGGCGCGCATATGATGCTCTCAAGTTCTCAGCGTATTTCGTATGTGTATCAGTTGCGCCTGAGTGCCGCAGCGGCCGCAGAGAGCTTGGCGGGCGGCGGCTGTTGGCGTGTGGCGACAAGGGGCGTCGCCACGACTGCCGCCTGCAGCGCCGCAAGCTCCTGCGCCCTGCGCAGCGTCACGTCCCTCTCTGCCAGCTCAGCACGCAGCGCGTTGCGTTCAGCCTTGATTTTCTCGAACTTGGCCTTGTTCTGCGCGTGCACAGCCAC
>Ga0049083_10000116_pt1 | contig 22673 bp, 11 predicted proteins | sample GreLakmeMI27MSRF_FD_66719 | JGI IMG/M metagenome (GOLD analysis project Ga0049083, IMG submission 66719) | Freshwater lentic microbial communities from great Laurentian Lakes, MI, USA - Great Lakes metaG MI27MSRF | ecosystem: Environmental > Aquatic > Freshwater > Lake | place: Great Lakes...
CCTATTTGTTCGGGTGCTACCTTATCGGCTTTGCCAACAACATCAAACAATTCCATTACAGGAACGTGGTCCCCAGCGGTTAATAATTTAGCAACTACACCATATACATTTACACCAACTGTAGGTCAATGTGCTACAACAGCAACCATGACAATCACGGTAACGCCAAACACAACACCAACTTTCACGCAAGTAGGACCTATTTGTTCTGGAGATGCATTAGCCGCTTTGCCAATAACATCAAACAATGGAATAACAGGAACGTGGTCACCAGCGGTTGATAATTTAGCAACTACACCATATACATTTACACCAACTGCGGGTCAATGTGCTACAACTGCAACTATGACAATCACGGTGAATCCAAATGTAACGCCAACTTTCACGCAAGTTGGGCCTATTTGTTCGGGTGCTACCTTAGCGGCATTGCCAACAACATCAAACAATGGAATAACAGGAACATGGTCACCAGCGGTTGATAATTTAGCAACTACACCATATACATTTACACCAACTGCGGGTCAATGTGCTACAACAGCAACCATGACAATCACGGTGAATCCAAATGTAACGCCAACTTTCACTCAAGTAGGGCCTATTTGTTTGGGTGCTACCTTATCGGCTTTGCCAACAACATCAAACAATGGAATTACAGGAACGTGGTCACCAGCGGTTAATAATTTAGCAACTACACCATATACCTTTACACCAACTGCAGGTCAATGTGCTACAACTGCAACTATGACAATCACGGTAACGCCAAACACAACACCAACTTTCACTCAAGTAGGGCCTATTTGTTCTGGCGCTACCTTAGCGGCATTGCCAACAACTTCAAACAATGGAATTACAGGAACGTGGTCTCCAGCGGTTAATAATTTAGCAACTACACCATATACATTTACACCAACTGCAGGTCAATGTGCTACAACTGCAACTATGACAATCACGGTAACGCCAAATGTGACGCCAACCTTCACGCAAGTTGGACCTATTTGTTCGGGTGCTACCTTATCGGCTTTGCCAACAACATCAAATAATGGAATTACAGGAACATGGTCACCAGCGGTTAATAATTTAGCAACTACACCATATACCTTTACACCAACTGCAGGTCAATGTGCTACAACTGCAACTATGACAATCACGGTAACGCCAAACACAACTCCAACTTTCACGCAAGTTGGACCTATTTGTTCTGGAGATGCATTAGCCGCTTTGCCAACAACATCAAACAATTCCATTACAGGAACGTGGTCACCAGCGGTTAATAATTTAGGAACTACGACATACACCTTTACACCAACTGCAGGTCAATGTGCTACAACAGCAACTGTAACTATGACAATCACGGTAACGCCAAACACAACAGCAACTTTCACGCAAGTAGGACCTATTTGTTCTGGAGATGCATTAGCCGCTTTGCCAACAACATCAAACAATGGAATTACAGGAACGTGGTCTCCAGCGGTTAATAATTTAGCAACTACGACATATACATTTACACCAACTGCAGGTCAATGTGCTACAACTGCAACTATGACAATCACGGTAACGCCAAACACAACACCAACTTTCACTCAAGTAGGACCAATTTGTTCGGGTGCTACATTAGCGGCTTTGCCAACAACATCAAACAATGGAATAACAGGAACATGGTCCCCAGCGGTTAATAATTTAGCAACTACACCATATACATTTACACCAACTGCAGGTCAATGTGTTACAACAGCAACTGTAACTATGACAATCACGGTGAATCCAAATGTAACGCCAACTTTCACTCAAGTAGGGCCTATTTGTTCGGGTGCTACCTTATCGGCTTTGCCAACAACATCAAACAATTCCATTACAGGAACGTGGTCACCAGCGGTTAATAATTTAGCCACTACGACATATACCTTTACACCAACTGCCGGTCAATGTGTTACAACTACAACTGTAACTATGACAATCACGGTAACTCTAAATACAACACCAACTTTCACGCAAGTAGGACCTATTTGTTCTGGAGATGCATTAGCCGCTTTGCCAACAACATCAAACAATGGAATTACAGGAACGTGGTCACCAGCGGTTAATAATTTAGCAACTACGACATATACATTTACACCAACTGCGGGTCAATGTGCTACAACTGCAACTATGACAATCACGGTAACGCCAAATGTAACACCAACCTTCACTCAAGTAGGACCTATTTGTTCGGGCGCTACCTTATCGGCTTTGCCAATAACATCAAACAATGGAATTACAGGAACGTGGTCACCAGCGGTTAATAATTTAGCAACTACACCATATACATTTACACCAACTGCAGGTCAATGTGTTACAACAGCAACCATGACAATCACGGTGACTCCAAATGTAACGCCAGCCTTTACTCAAGTAGGGCCTATTTGTTCGGGTGCTACCTTATCGGCTTTGCCAACAACATCAAACAATGGAATAACAGGAACATGGTCACCAGCGGTTAATAATTTAGGAACTACGACATATACCTTTACACCAGCTGCGGGTCAATGTGTTACAAGTACAACTGCAACTATGACAATCACGGTGAATCTAATTCCTGATACTCCAGTATTAATTTCAGATGGTGATTATTTTTGTTCGTTACCAAGTCCAACTATAGCTGAGTTATCAAATAATATTAGTGGAACTCCAACAATGGTTTGGTATGACGCCTCAATAGGGGGGAGTATTTATAATAGTACAGATTTATTGATTGATGGTCAGACTTATTATGGATCCTCACTTTCTGTTGATGGTTGTGAAAGTAATCGCATTGCGGTAACTGTATCGGTTTGTTCGGAAGTTGTAATTCCTGATGGGTTCTCTCCAAACAATGACGGGATAAATGATACTTTTGGAATTGAGAATCTCGGTATTTTATTTCCAAATTTTAAATTAGAAATTTTTAATCGATATGGAAATTTGGTTTTCAAAGGAACCGCGTCAAATCCGTCTTGGGATGGAAAAGCCTCTGGGGGAGGAGTAAATTTAGGGGAAAATATTTTGCCAGTTGGAGTTTATTTTTACATACTAGATTTTAAGAACAATACAAGAAAACCAATTCAAGGCAGATTATATTTAAGCCGCTAAGGAATAAAAGTTATATCTATGATACATAAAATAAAAAAATATATTCTTACAGTTATTATTCTCTTTGTTGTTAAAGTTTCAGCACAACAAGACCCACAATTTACGCACTACATGTATAATATGAGTGTTCTCAATCCAGCATATGCAACTGATAATGCAGATGTGATTAATTTTGGAGGTTTATATCGTGCACAATGGGTGGGAATTGAAGGTGCGCCCACAACACAAACTTTTTTTGTTCATAAGCCGGTTTCTAAAAGAGTAGAACTAGGTCTTTCGATCATTCATGACGAGATTGGAAATATAGTTAATGAGAATAATATCTTTGTCGATTTTGCCTATGTGCTTCCGATAAGTGAAACAGTAAAACTATCACTCGGATTGAAAGCAGGCGTGACTTTATTCGACACTAATTTTAATGGTTTTATATTAAATGATCCCTTGCCCGATCCTGCATTCCAAAATAATATAAGTAGATCATATCCAAATGTTGGTGTAGGAACCTATCTGTTTGGCTCAAATTACTATTTAGGTTTATCGGCACCAAATTTAATGACATCAAGACATATTGAAACCATAAACGGGAATCCAGGAAGTGGCGTTGAAGCGGTTCATTTTTTTATGACCGGTGGATATGTTTTTCAAATCAATGACAATATTAAAATTAAGCCAGCATTTATGTCAAAAGCTGTTGAAGGCACCCCTATTTCAATTGACCTAACAACTAATGTTTTAATTAACAATAAATTTGAAGCAGGAATTGGTTATAGAATGGGAGATGCTGTTAGTGGACTGGCAAGTTTTTATATAACGCCAACATTCAGAATGGGATATTCTTATGATTATACGCTAACCAATTTGAGTGCTTTTAATTCGGGTTCACATGAAGTTTTTTTATTATTTGATCTCAATACGTCAAAGTCAAAAGGATATGATAAATCTCCAAGATTCTTTTAAAAAAATATATATGAAAAAATATTATTTTCTACTTTTTGTTTTTTGTATAAGCACAACTCTTTTTTCACAAAAGAAGCGAGCAATTAAAGATGCAAATTTTTTGTTTGAAACGAAGTCATACATAAAGGCAGCTGAGTTATATGAAGAGATTATTAAGTCAAAACAATCAAGGGAGTTACTTCAAAATTTAGGAGATTGTTATTTTTATAATTTTCAAATGTCCAATGCCGTTCGGTATTATGACTTATTGTTTTCTACTTATAAAGATAGCGTCAAAAATGAAGTATATTTTAGGTATGCCAATGCTTTGAAAGGGACTAAAAATTTTGAGAAAGGAGATCAAGTGATGTCTCAGTTCGTTGGATATGAACAAAATACTATTAAATTCATAAAACAAGTTACCCGCGCTATCCCTAATAGTTACAGGTTGGAAATGATGTCAAGTAAAACACAAAATGGTGATTTCGGAATTTCATTTTTTGGAGATAAAATAAGTTTTGCATCTTCAGGTAATACAGCTAATAAATCCTATGGATGGAATGACAAACCCTATCTCGATTTGTTTTTTGCTTCCATAGATTCAAATGGACAATTGGATGAAATTGAGCCATTCCCAAAAACTATAAACACAAATAAACATGAGAGTAACGCCACGTTTAATGCTGATGGGACCATTATGTTTTTTAATAGAAGTGGTGAAAAACAAGTTAAAGTTGGTAGTGAAAATGTTGCGACAATAAAAATATATAGAGCCGAATTTAAAAATGGACAATGGACTAACGTAACCATGGTTCCGTTTTCGAGTAATACCTATTCTGTAGAGCACCCACATGTAACAAAAGATGGTAAGAAGTTGTATTTCTCAAGTGATATGCCAGGAAGTATTGGCTCCTTTGACCTCTATGTTGTTAACATAAATGATGATGGTACCTATGGTGAACCCATAAATTTAGGGAATACTATCAATACAAATCAGAGGGAACAATTTCCCTTTATTTCACAGGATGGTTCGCTTTATTTTGCCTCTGACGGACATCAGGGTATTGGGAATTTAGATCTTTTTATGAGTTTGAGAAAAAGTGAAACTGAGTTTGAAAAACCACAAAATTTGGGATCTACCATAAACAGTGAAATGGACGATTTTATTTTTATATTAAATGAAAAGAATGGGAAAGGTTACTTTGCTTCAAACAGAACCGGAGATGATAATTTATATACTTTTGAATTGATAGAGAACAAAATAAAGGATATGATTGAAGGTGAAGTAAGAGACAAAAAGACGACAAATCTTTTGCCTGGCGCAGTTGTGAAATTATATGATGATAAGGATATTTTTTTAGAAGAAGTTACTGTTGGTGCTGACGGTGTTTTTAGTTTTTATACGAAACTTGGTAAAAAATATAAAATTAAGGCATTTAAAGATCTTTATATTCCTGCGGAGGCAGAATTTGATACAAATAAAAAAGGAATTATTTATTTTGATTTGCAGCTTAAAGTAGAATCGTATGATGACGCTGAAAAAATAATTGATAAGAAAGAGGATGGAACGGTATTAATTGAATTGAAAAATATTTATTTTGAATATAATAAAGCAGAACTCACTTCTCAAGCTATTGAGGTTTTGAATGTGTTATTGGAATTATTAAAAAAATATCCACAAATGGAAATTGAAATTGGGGCTCATACAGACACGAGAGCTTCGAACTTATTTAATCTCAGTCTTTCCGATTTTAGAGCTAGTATGACTTTAGATTATTTGGTTAAAAATGGTATTGATAAAAAGCGCCTCCGATCTATTGGTTATGGTGAAAGCCAGCCATTAGTAGCTTGTGAGGATGATAAATGTACTGATTCTGACCACGCTGCCAATAGGCGGTGTACCTTCAAAATTTTAAAATAAAATGTGTTAATGACAACTTGATATACTAATACCCAAATAGCATTTAACGTATCAATGTATTACCCTAACTCCTATCTCAATTATGTTCAAAATTTCCTTTTTTTTACTAACATGAAAAAAATAACACTTCATTTTATTCTAGTAGTTTTTCTTTCCAATTTGTATGCACAACAGAGGCCTAAATTAGTAGTTGGAATTGTTGTTGATCAAATGAAGATGGAATACCTCTATCGTTTTCAAAATGATTTTTCTGATACGGGTTTCAAAAGATTATTAAAGGATGGTTTTTCATTTAATAATATGCATTTCAATTATATGCCAACGTATACTGCACCGGGACATGCTTCAATTTATACAGGAACTACTCCTTCAATGCATGGAATAGTTAGCAATGAATGGTTTAGTAGGAGTTTGGGAAAGCAAGTTTACTGCACTGAAGACAATTCTGTTTCCTCTCTAATCGAGGGATCAGAAGATGAGGGTCATATGTCTCCAAGAAAAATGCAAACCACCACTATTACAGACGAACTTCGATTAGCAACAAATTTTAGGGGAAAAGTTATTGGGATAAGTATGAAAGATAGAGGTGCAATTCTACCCGCTGGACATTTTGCGAATTGGGCTTTTTGGTACAGCAAGAAAGGTGATTTTATGTCCAGTAGTTTCTATGGAAAAAAAATACCTAATTGGGTAAGCGAATTCAATGCCCAAAAAGGGTATATGAAATATATTAATCAAGGTTGGAATCTATTAAATCCAATTGCAACTTATGATGAAAGTTTAGCAGATGACAATCCCTATGAAGGGAAACTAAATAAAGTTGCACTACCCGTTTTCCCTTATGATTTAAAATCAATGTTGGAAAAACAGAATCCGAGTATACTGAGAGCTACCCCTTTTGGAAATGATTATGTCTCCGACTTTGCAAAAATAGCCATCGAAAAAGAAAATTTAGGTAAGGACAATTTCACCGACTTTCTTTCTATAAGTTTTTCATCTACCGATTATGTTGGGCATATCCTTGGGCCGCGTTCTATTGAGTTACAAGACACTTATTTGCGTTTAGATGTTACTATTTCAAATTTTTTAGATTATTTAGATACAACTGTCGGTAATGGGAATTATCTGATTTTTTTGACTGCTGATCATGCGGGTGCTGAGAATGCTCGTTTTTTAAATGATAATAAATACAATGTAACAAATATAGATACTAAAGATTTTGTGACAAGCTTAAAAAAATTCTCCACAGATACATTCGGAGTTGATTTGGTGTTAAATTACGACAGTTTCAATCTTTACTTTAACAAAAATATTATAAAGGATAAAGGCTTAGAGTTGTCAAAAATAAAACAATCTTTTAAAGACTTTTTAATGATGCAGAACTTTGTAAAACGTGTTTATACAGAAGAAGAAATTTTGTCAAATTCGGGTTTCGATTTTAATTTAAATTGTATTTCTAATGGATATGATGTTACTCAAAATGGTGATTTAATCATCTTAGAAAAGCCGGGATATATAGAATATGGTCCAACAGGAACTTCCCACGGTACAATTTATAGTTATGATACTCATGTTCCTTGTATTTTTTACGGTTGGAATATAAAGAAAGGAGAAAGTCACGATAGAAAAGTAATTACTGAAATTGCCCCGACTTTAGCTCAGTTATTAAAAATTGCACTTCCAAACGGCACCAGAGGTGAAGTCTTAAATGAAATTCTGGATAAATAAAATCATAGTGTTCACTCCATTTTATGAATACATGAATTAGTTAATCTAATTTCAAATTAATATAAACTCGGAAATTTATCTGGTTTTGCCTCATGCATAATAGCATATATTGTTTCGTAAACATCTTCTATTGATGGTTTTGAAAAATAATCACCATCAGTGCCATATGCTGGTCGGTGAGCTTTTGCTGTAAGTGTGTGAGGTTGACTGTCTAAATATTGATATCCTTTTTGTTCGTCAATTATTTGTTGTAGTAAATACCCCGATGCACCACCAGGTACATCCTCGTCAACAATTAACAAACGGTTTGTCTTTGATATCGATTTTGTACAATCTTGCTTTATGTCGAAGGGAAGTAAAGACTGCACATCTATAATTTCTACATCAATTCCTATATTTTGTAATTCAGCAGCAGCTTGTTCAACTATTCGTAAAGTGGATCCATAGGAAACAACTGTAATGTCGGATCCTAATTTTATAATTTCTACTTCCCCAATCGGAGTTTTAAACCCTCCTAAGTTTGAAGGCATTTTTTCCTTTAATCGATAACCGTTAAGACATTCAATAACCAAAGCCGGCTCATCTGTTGCTAATAACGTATTATAAAATCCTGCAGCTTTAGTCATATTTCTTGGCACTAAAACATGGATGCCACGTATGGCATTAATTATCATACCCATAGGCGAACCAGAATGCCAAATTCCTTCCAATCTATGGCCGCGGGTTCTGATAATTAAGGGTGCTTTTTGTCTGCCGTGTGTTCTATATTGTAAAGTGGCTAAATCATCACTCATAATTTGAATAGCATACAGTAAATAATCTAAATATTGAATTTCGGCAATTGGCCTCAATCCTCTCATTGCCATACCAATTCCCTGACCGATAATGGTTGCTTCCCGAATTCCAACATCCGAAACGCGGAGTTCGCCATATTTTTCTTGCATGCCTTCTAGACCCTGATTTACATCACCAATATTTCCAGAATCCTCTCCAAAAATTAATAATTCAGGATAGATTTTTAATAAAACATCAAAATTATCTCTAAGTATCAATCGCGCATCTACTTCTTCCTCATCTTTGTATACAGGAGTTACTTCTTCAGACGTACTTATATTTTTCTCAGATTGCGAAAATAAATGTGAACTAAATTTTGGTTGAATAGAATTTGTATAGTTTGTTATCCAATTGGCTAATTCTTGTTGACCGTTTTCTTGTACTATTAAGCGCAGTATTTTACGAGCCAAACTTAAAATATCTTTTCGGTTAGGTTCTTTAATAGCCATTAAACCAGCGGCTTCTTTTTCTATGAGTACTTTGTTACTACTTGTAGCAGCTATCTTATTTAATAGAGTTACAATCTCCTGTTGTTCTAATTTGATGGGTGAAATAAATGCGGTCCATGCTAATTTTTTGCCTTCAAGCACTTCTTTTTTTGCATCAGACTCAATTAGCTCTAATTCTTCTAAACTGGCTAAATCGTTATGGAGCAACCAAATTTTCATTTGATTTAAACTATCAAATTCCGATTCCCATTCCAAACGTTCTGCATTTTTATATCTTTCGTGCGATCCCGAGGTAGAATGACCTTGGGGTTGTGTTAATTCACTCACATGAATTAAAACCGGCACATGCTCTTCCCGAGCAATCTCAGCTGCTTTTTCATAAGTAGCTACTAAAGCGGGATAATCCCAACCTTTAACATTTAAAATTTCATAACCTTTATTAGTTTCATCACGCTGAAATCCTTTAAGGATTTCAGAAATATTCTCTTTTGTTGTCTGGTGTTTTGCATGAACTGAAATTCCGTACTCATCGTCCCAAACACTTATGATCATTGGCACTTGTAATACACCAGCTGCATTAATAGTTTCAAAAAACAAACCTTCTGTAGTTGATGCATTTCCAATAGTTCCCCACGCTACTTCGTTACCTTTATTAGAAAAATTCGTAAAATGGTCTAAGCCATCTACATTTCGGAAAATTTTTGATGCTTGGGCTAGGCCTAAAAGTCGGGGCATTTGTCCTGCCGTTGGAGAAATATCAGCACTGGAATTTTTTTGTTGTATTAGATTTTTCCAATTTCCATTTTCATCTAACATATGAGTAGAAAAATGACCGCCCATTTGTCTTCCTGAACTCATGGGGTCGTGAGCTAAATCGGAGTGTCCATACAAGCCCGCAAAAAATTGTTGAATAGATAACGCACCAATAGCCATCATAAAAGTTTGATCTCTGTAATAACCCGATCTAAAATCGCCATTTAGGAAAGCCTTGGCCATTGCCAATTGAGGAATTTCTTTTCCATCACCAAATATTCCAAATTTTGCTTTCCCGGTTAGTACTTCTTTTCGCCCTAATAAACTACACTCTCTACTAATGGAAGCAATTCTATAATCATGTAAGATTTCTTGCTTAAAGTCTTCGAATGTAATTTCGGTTTTGGATGATGTTTGAGACATAGATAGCTAATATTTCGTGACCGAAACAAATTTAATTAAAAACGGATAACAAATACTAATATACTCTTAAAATTATACTCTTACAGTAAATACGTCAATGTAATACCCTTTTTATTTAATTTAAAACCACTTTCTTGTAAAAAGATTAATAAGTGTTTCGGGCATAAATGCTATAATAAACCTTACTCTCTCACCATAATTATTTTCAGCAATTTCCCAGCCATTTGCTGAATAAACCGGAAAAAATACTTCAAAAAAATCGGTTACCAAATTAAATCGTATTCCACTATCGTATACGAATTTTGGATTATCTAATTTATTTTTAATCATACCTATATCACCATAAACGTCAATCCAATTCCATAGGGTGTAATTTATATTTGCGGTTGCCATCCATTGATTTGCTGTTCTTGTCTCTAGTTTTGACTTAAAAAAACCATCCGCAATAATTGACTGTTGGCTGTAAATCCCTTCAGTTTCCGATCGCCCTAAATAATCACTTTCAAATAGATAATCAGAAGGTCTATCGAGACCGAAATCAAAATAATTTGATTTGGTATTGTTGTACAAAAAAGTCCCTGTAAAAACTCGTAAATTAATTGATCTTTTATCGTTAAATAATTTTCTGAAAGCAAACTCGAATGCTAATTTTCCGAATTGATTTGAATATTGGAAGTCACTCATAAAAGAAACATGTTGGGTAACTTCAGTTTTTACGTTAAAATATTTAGCGTTAAAAACTTGATAGTTTTCAGCATTTTCAGTTAAAGTAAAATCTGTTTTTTCTTTATCTACAATAATCTCCTTTATAATAAAAGTTTCTCTTCTATTATCTCTTAGATCACTTGGTCTGAAATAAAACAATATAGTGGGGGCTAATTTAGTATAATTGGCATCTGGTGCATAATGCAAGTAATGCCCGCTCATAGCATACCGAATGGCGTATAAATTATTACCCCTATTAAATTGGTTAAAATAGGCAATCCCTTTTCCCGAAAAATTATTTGTTTTTGTTGATATTGTTGGATTAAAGTCGTAGACGAAGGGTTTGTCTAAAATGGTTTTATTATAAAAACGGATGCCCGGTTGAAAACCATCATACAAATTATATTCTAACGTTGGAACATATAAAATTTGATTGTAATTTGGATTTTCAAGATCCTTAAAAAAATTGAATTTAAGAGGGCGATTACTAAGCTTAAAGTTACTAAGGGAATGCCAATTATTTCGGAAATTAAATTCGGGTATTTCTTTTTCGTAATTAATTACAATTTTATTTGCTCCATTTCTTGGGATAGCATAAACACTATCTTTTGAAACAGTTGAAATCCATTTTTTTGAAACTATTGTGTTGCCTTTTACACTATATATTGAAACGGGAACAGCTATATCTGTTTTGTTTATTAACGAAAAACTAACTTTATCTTTTGATTTTTTGACGGAATTAAATTTATAATCAATTATAGCTCTTGAATGTATCATCTTTTCAAAAAACCAACTTATATTTTCATTTGTATTTGATATTAAAATAGTTTCAAAATCTTTTTGAGTAGTTTGACTCGTTTTATTCAAAATAATAAAATCCTGAATACTCTTTGCCATATAATCATTTCCAATATAGCTGTCTAAATAGTTTAAAATTAAACCGGCTTTGTATTTTGAAGCAATTTTATCATTAAAACGGATAAGTGTGTTTTTCGGATTTGATAGGGGCTGGTCTAAATTTTTTCGAGCCATTAATAAATACAAATAACTGTATTGATCATTAAAATCAGCACTTACTATATTATAGCCTTTGAATAATTTCAATTGAGCCACACTACCCATCATTTTGGTCTCTGGATAAAATGTTTCCATGTATTTTATCATCCAATAAATTTGAATTCCATCATAGATCCAATTGTCTTTTCGTGGATCCAGTTTTAAAATGGTGTGTAGGTAATTGTTTAAATAGGTTTTTAGGAACTTAATTTCAAATAAAAAATCACTTTCAAACGGACTTATAAATCTGGGTAATTGACTTAATCCGTATAGTGGATTTCTTTCATAATCAGCTTGGGCTACGGTTATTTTAGAAAAAGGATAATTTCCAAGATTTTCAGCAATATAATTTACAACTTTATCTATTGCTAAAGCCCTTTGTATATCGGTTAACCTTTTTTCATGCATATCTGTAACAACATCCAAAGAACTATTTCTAAATAATTCAAACCTATTATCATTAGTTATAAAAAAAGCAAAATCCAATCTGTTTTTACCCTCAAATGTATAGTTGTTGTATTCGTTTTGATTTTCTCTTTTTATTTCGTTCAAATCTGAAATCAAATCAAAACTATTCGAAATCTTAAAGGTTATTTCATAATCAGTTGGGGCATTGGCACAATCATCTAAATTCAAATTATCATACTTTATGAAATCTTTATTCTCCCAACGAGCCACTGAAAGGAAAAAGTTTTTAAGATACATTTTACCTTTATCATCATAACCATATTTGGTAAATTTGTCACTTGGTATTTTGATAGTATAACTAATGGAAAACAGTGCCGTTTGATTGGGAAGTATTTCTTCGTTTAATTCAAATGATATTAGATCTTGGAAGTTATTATTTCTTGCCCAAGGCACACTATTATTTTTTTTGTCTCTAATAATTAGGTTGCTCATTGCACCCCTTTCTTTTTCTTTTGCTAAATGAAAACTTCTATCAAATTCATCTGAAAAGCGAGCGGCAAGCGCGGTACTTTTTGAGCTATATCCATTTATCCAATCATTTAGAACAATACTCTTTATTGTGTCTAATGTTTCGTTTTTATAAGTTAACTCCTGGGTTACATATAGCGTTTTAGTATCAACATCTACTTCTACATTCATTTTGGAATGATGTTGCGCCAACATTTTTATTGGGAAGAAAAGTAGAAGAAAAATATAGTATTTTTTAAAAATTGATTTCAAAAAAAATGAATTACACTAATTTAATAAATTAGAAGTTTGGACTTAAATTATATTTCTTGTAAAAATTATCTAACTCTACTAAGACTTCATCTTCAGTATCAACAATTTTTATAAGATTCATATCTTCAGACTTTGCATTTTGTTCTTTGCCTATCATAACGGATTTAATCCATTCAATTAAACCACCCCAAAATTCGGATCCCACTAGAATAATTGGGAATTTTCCAATTTTTTTTGTTTGAATTAGGGTAATAGCTTCAAATAATTCATCCAAAGTACCAAATCCTCCGGGCATCACTACAAATCCTTGTGCGTATTTTACAAACATAACTTTGCGAACAAAGAAATAGTCAAAATTTAAGTTTTTGTCTTTATCAATATAAGGGTTATAATGTTGTTCAAATGGCAACTCAATATTTAGTCCAACCGAAGCGCCTTCTCCATTTTGTGCTCCTTTGTTTCCAGCTTCCATGATTCCGGGGCCACCACCCGTGATTACGCCATAGCCGGCCTTACTTATTTTAGTAGCAATTTTTTCGGCAAGTATATAATATCGCGTGTCTGGTTTTGTTCGTGCCGATCCAAAAATGGATACGCAAGGTCCAATTCGTGCCATTGTTTCATAGCCATTTACAAATTCCGACATTATTTTAAAAATAGCCCACGAGTCGTTTGTTCGTATATCATTCCAGGTTTTTTGTTCTAATTTTTCCTGTATTTTCACATTTTCATTTTGAATTTCATCTTTCATTTTTTTTCAAATTAATGATTTTTAGATAAGCTTAGTTAACGTACTAAATTAATTCTTTTTTTAAAAAGGTTGCGGTATAACTTTTTTTGTTTTTAATAATTTCCTCTGGGGTACCTTTGGCAACCACCTCACCACCGCCTTTTCCGCCTTCCGGTCCAATGTCAAAAATATAATCAGCTAGTTTTATTACGTCCATATTATGCTCAATAATTAGAATACTATTTCCTTTATTAACTAGCGTACTTATAACGTCCATTAATACCCGAATATCTTCAAAATGGAGTCCAGTTGTTGGTTCGTCCATAATATAGAAAGTATTTCCAGTATCTTTTTTTGATAACTCGGCTGCTAATTTGATACGTTGTGCTTCGCCACCAGAAAGCGTTGTACTTTGTTGCCCTAACGTAATGTAACCCAAGCCAACATCTTGAATTGTATTGACTTTCCGAAATATTTTTGGAATATTTTCAAAAAACGAAACGGCTTCATCAACAGTCATGTTCAACACGTCTGAAATGGATTTTCCTTTGTATCTAATTTCTAAAGTTTCTCTATTAAATCGCTTTCCTTGGCAACTTTCACATTCTACATATACATCAGGAAGAAAGCTCATTTCAATGGTTCTAACACCAGATCCCTCACAAGTTTCACAGCGCCCGCCCGTTACGTTAAAACTAAATCTACCAGCTTTATAACCTCTAATCATTGCCTCAGTCGTGAGTGTGAATAAGCTTCTAATTTCGGAAAAGACATCGGTATAGGTTGCGGGATTTGACCTTGGAGTTCTTCCAATCGGACTCTGATCTATATCTATAACTTTATCAATATGTTCAAGACCTTCAATTTTTTTATAGGGTTGTGGTTTTTTTACTCCATTAAAAAAATAGGCATTCAGGATAGGATATAGTGTTTCATTTATTAAAGTAGATTTGCCGCTTCCTGATACCCCAGTAACACAAACTAGTTTGCCTAATGGTATGTCTATTGTTACGTTTTTTAGATTATTTCCAGTTGCTCCGATTAGTTTCAAGAATTTTCCATTTCCTTCACGGCGGGCACTCGGAATTTCAATTTTCTTTTTGCCATTAAGATACATTGCTGTAATTGTAGTTTCGTTTAATAGCGATTTTGGGGTTCCTTTACTAATGATTTCACCTCCAAATTTTCCTGCTTTCGGACCAATATCTATCACATAATCAGCTCTTTGAATCATATCTTTGTCGTGTTCTACAACTAAAACAGAATTTCCAATATCGCGCAATTGTTCCAATGAACGAATTAATTTTTCATTATCTCTTTGATGTAAACCTATGCTGGGCTCATCTAAAATATAGAGTACTCCAACTAATTGAGACCCAATTTGAGTTGCTAATCTAATTCGCTGTGCTTCTCCGCCTGAAAGCGATTTCGAGCTTCGGTTTATTGATAAATAATCTAATCCAACATTTACCAAAAATAGTAAACGATCTTTTATTTCTTTAATTATTTCTGTAGCTATTGTTTTTTGCTTCTCTGATAAACTTTCAGCCAAATGGTCAAACCAAACACATAAATCTGAAATATCCATAGTCGATAATTCAAAAATATTTTTTTTGTTTATTCTAAAATAAGTGGCTTCTTTTTTAAGACGTGAACCTAAGCATTCATTACAATCAATCTCATCCATGAACTCTTTTGCCCAGCGTTTTACTGACGTTGAGGGTGATTCATTATATTGGTTCTTGATAAAATTGGAAATACCATCAAATTCGATTTTGTATTCTTTTGTGATTCCTAATGATTTTGATTCAACAGTGAACTTATCTTTACCGCCATAAAGAATGATTTGTAAGGCTTCATCAGGAATTTTGTCTACAGAATCTGTAATGGCGAAATTAAATTTTTCACCAATTACTTCTAATTGCTTAAATATCCAGGAGCTTTTATATTCACCTAGGGGCGCGAAACCACCGTTTTTTATTGATAATTTTGAATTGGGGATGATTTTATTTAGGTTAATTTCATGAACAGTTCCTAATCCCCTACAAGTTTCACAGGCTCCTTTTGGAGAATTGAAAGAAAATAAATTTGGTTCCGGATTTTGATATGAGATACCTGATGTTGGACACATTAAATTCCGACTAAAGTATCGAACTTCATCACTGTCTTGATCTAGTACTAATAAAACATTATCGCCATGATACATTGCTGTTTTAATACTATCAGCGATTCTTTTTTCATTCTCTGAGTTATTTTCAATACCTAATCTGTCAATTACAATTTCTATATCATGGGTTTTGTAACGGTCGAGTTTCATGCCAGGCAATAAGTCCTGTACTTTGCCATTTACTCTTACTTTAACAAAACCTTGTTTTGTGATTTGTTGGAATAATTCAGCATAATGACCTTTACGTGCCCTAATAATGGGTGCTAAAATAGAAATTCGTTTGCCATTAAAATCTTTTACAATTAATTCTTTAATTTGCTCGTCTGTGTAGGAAACCATTTTTTGATCCGAGATATAACTATATGCTTCTCCAGCTCTTGCATAAAGTAATCTAAGAAAATCATATATTTCAGTAATAGTTCCAACGGTTGAACGTGGACTTTTGTTAGTTGTTTTTTGTTCTATTGCAATTACGGGTGATAAACCATCAATTTTATCTACATCTGGTCGTTCTAATCCCCCGAGGAATTGACGTGCATAAGCCGAAAAGGTTTCAATATACCTTCGTTGACCCTCTGCATATATAGTGTCAAAAGCTAATGACGATTTTCCAGAACCCGAAAGGCCTGTGATAACAACTAATTTTTCACGCGGAATTGAGATGTCTATATTCTTAAGATTATGGACTCGCGCACCAAGAACTTCAATAGTATTTTCAGTATCTAACATAGCATTTTTGAAAACCGTAAAGGTAGTGTTTATAAGGTAAAATTAGTTGTTAGTTTAGAAAGAAATCTGTAGTTGAATTGGTTTGTATCATTTATTTTTTTTTAGAAAATTCCATTAAAAAAAGAGTAGGATGGATCTCTTAATAAGTAACCGATTAGCTATTCATTTGTTTATAGCTGTTTTAGTAGCCGTTGTTTTAAAATAATCGAAGGAAAGCGAATTATCTCAAAAAAATCCTCAAATTAGTCAATAATCATTTCTTTTAAACGAACTCTGTATCTTTCAAGTAAATCTATTTTTGAAAGGATTCCGTAGTATTTTCCTTTTTGTATAACAGGCAAATAGCATACTTGCAGCTCTTCAAATAAGTCCATAATTTTCTCTACTTTATCCTCTAAAATTATTGTTGCTTCCGGTTTAGTTATCACCTCAGACATAGATGAAAACTTTACGTTATAGGGATTAAATATCATTGATTTTACATTTTTAAAATCAACGATTCCAATTAGGTTATTTTCCTTGTCTAATATTGGAATGATTTTTTGATCTGTTTTAGAGAAAATGACTACGATCTCCTCTACGGGGTTCTCAAGTGTTAGTGTTTTAAAATTCTTGGAGACTAAATTATGAATATTAATGCTTTGTAGGATATTTTTGTCTTTGTCACTAGTATATACTTCCCCCTTTTCTGCCAGTGTCTTTACATCTAACGAGTGTTTTTCAAATTGTTTAGAAACAGCATAGCTTACAGAGGAAACTATCATTAAAGGAACCATCAGTTCGTAGCCCCCTGTAATTTCAACAATAAGAAAAATAGCAGTCAAAGGTGCGTGAAACAGCCCGCTGAGGATTCCTGCCATTCCAACAATTGTGAAGTTTGCTATGGGAAGTTGGTGTGTAAAGTTTAGAAGATTAATGCATTTGGCTACAAAATAGCCGAGGTATGAGCCAACAAATAGGGCAGGAGCAAAGTTACCACCGTTACCGCCCGCGCCAAGAGTTAATCCTGTTGCAATACTTTTTAATAGCATTGTTGTGCCAATAAATGCGAGTAAAATCCATTCATTAGTTTTATATGGATCAAGAATAGTATTGTCTAAAATACGATTTGGCGCTTCAGATGTTAGTGTTTTAATACTTTCATAACCTTCACCAAAAAGTGTTGGAAAAAAGAAAATGAGCACAGCCAAAATAACCGCTCCAAAAAAAGCCTTTCGATATCCTTTATTTTTAATTGAACCAAAAAACTTTTCAATTTTATGGAAATTTCGACTATGATAAATTGAAATTAGTCCGGCTAAGATGCCTAATAAGATATAAAAGGGTGTGTTGTTATAATTAAATTGGAGTGTTTGGTCAAATTTTAGTATCGTATCATTACTTAGTGAAATATTTGAAATTAAAGAACCCGTTGCAGCCGAAATTATAATGGGTATGAATGCCGAAATTGACGCATCGGTTAGTACCACTTCAATAGCAAATAACACGCCTGCTATTGGTGCATTGAAAGCAGCACCAATTCCTGCAGAAACCCCGCAAGCCAACAATAAGATTCTATCTTTTTGTGATAAATGATATTTTTGTGCAAAGTTTGAACCAAATGCAGCACCTGTAATCACTATCGGACTTTCTAATCCAGCCGAACCGCCCAGTCCAACAGTTAGTGAACTTGTCAAAATTTGAGCATACATTTGTTTTTTGGGTACAATCCCCCCTTTTTTGGCAACAGCAAACAATATTTTGGAACTTCCTTTTTCTAATTGGTTTCCCAAAAAATTACGAACTACAAAAACAGTGAGTAGGATTCCAACTATTGGCAATAAACTATTAATGAATGGCAGTTTTAGAAAGCCATTAACTTCATTTGCTAATAGAAAAATTTTATGAGCAAAACTTTTAAGGATAATTACTGCCAATGAACAACTTATCGCTACAAGCACACTTGCCACGTATATAAAGTTACGCTCGCTTAGTTTTTCTTTCAAAGCGAATATTCCGTTTTCCGCTTTTCTAAAAACAGCTCTAAAAATTATTTTAAGGACAGAAGCTTTTTTGACAGGCATTATTCAAAAAAAAGATTACACAAAAATACACTTTCAAATTCAAAATTTGGGCTTAATTAAAGCGAAGCTCGTTTTAATATAGAAAACGCTTGTATTTCAGTAAAAAACAATTTGAATTCAGATTCAAATTCAGTATAATATTCTTGTAGCTCTAGTATGGATTCATCTATTGGCACCCGATTTTTTATTCTATGATTCATCTGATTCATAATGGTTTGCATGCCATCAATTGTAGAATAGCTCAGTAACCAATTTTTGTTACGCATATGTGGAATTATACTTTTTACTTTATCCGTTAAAATTTCATAATTAGTTTCCAAAAGGATATAGAAATCAGTTGTAAATTCTTCAAGGGGTATTTTCGAATATAAACTCCAGTTTTTGGCAAGAAAATGATCATAAAATATATCCATTATTACTCCAGAATAGTGTCCGTATTTGGAGTGAAGTCGATGTTTGCTTTGACGATAAATGGGATGCATGTCAGTAAAGCTGTCAATGGCGCGGTGTAAAAGTATTCCGCGCTTTATATCTCTTTCATAAACTTCATAACTTTTTCCACGAATAGAATCTGCCATGAAATTACCAATTTTAATCATCTTGTTATCTCCCGATAAATAAATATGTGCTAGGTAGTTCATGGAAAAGTATTCCTTTTTTGTAAATATAAAAAAACTTTGTCTTTCTGATAACTTGCTACTTTGTATCTTTTTATATTTGCACTATAAATACTATAACTATTATGACATTAATAAAATCAATTTCTGGGATTCGAGGTACAATTGGTGGCCGTGTAGGCGATAATTTAACGCCCGTTGATGCTGTAAAATTTGCTTCAGCATATGGTACTTTTTTAAAAAATTCACAACCCCCAAATCGGAGTTCGAAATTGAAAGTAGTAATTGGTAGAGATGCCCGAATTTCGGGACCCATGATCCACAATTTGGTTATGAATACATTAATTGGATTAGGAATTGATGTAATAGATTTAGGACTCTCAACTACACCAACGGTTGAAATTTCTGTGCCAATGGAATCTGCTGACGGTGGTATTATTTTAACGGCCTCTCACAATCCTAAACAATGGAATGCACTCAAATTACTTAATTCTAAAGGAGAATTTTTAAGTGGTGCAGCAGGAGAATTGATTTTAGAAATAGCGGAATCAGAATCGTTTCATTTTTCAGATGTTGATTCATTGGGTAAAATCACAACCCATGACACATATATGGATATTCATATTGAGGCAGTTTTGAGATTACCACTCGTTAATTCAGAAGCTGTTGCAAAGCGGAAATTTAAAGTTGTGGTTGATGGCGTAAATTCGTCAGGTGGCATTATTATTCCTAAGTTGCTCGCCCGAATGGGTGTAGAATGTGTAGAATTATATTGTGAGCCTAATGGTCATTTTCCCCATAATCCTGAGCCTTTGAAGGAGCATTTAAGTGATATCTGTAAAATGGTTGTGTTGGAACAAGCCGATTTTGGTATCGTGGTTGATCCTGACGTTGACCGTTTAGCATTCATTTCTAATGATGGGGAAATGTTTGGTGAAGAATATACTTTGGTGGCCTGTGCCGACTACGTTTTGAGTAAAACGCCGGGTAATACCGTTTCGAATATGAGTTCATCACGTGCTTTAAGAGATATTACAACTAAGTACAATGGAAATTATGAAGCCAGTGCTGTTGGTGAAGTAAATGTGGTTGAACTGATGAAAAAGACCAATGCCATAATTGGCGGGGAAGGCAATGGAGGAATTATTTACCCTGAATCACATTATGGAAGAGATAGTTTGGTTGGAGTAGCCTTGTTTTTATCACATTTGGCGAATATAGACCTTTCTGTTGCCGAATTGAAAGCTTCTTATCCTCAATATTTTATGAGCAAAAATAAAATTGAGTTAACACCTCAAATAGATGTAGATGCAATTTTGCTTGCCATGACAGAGAAATATAAAAATGATAGTTCGACAAGCTCACTATCTACAATTGACGGTGTGAAAATTGACTTTGAAACGAAATGGGCTCACTTGAGAAAATCCAATACGGAACCTATAATAAGAATCTATACTGAAGCAACAACACAACTTTTGGCTGATGAACTGGCGAATAAAATTATTGCTGAAATTAAAATTATCGCTGGATTATAAGTTTACCTTGCTTTCAATTTTTGAGATTTACTCTTTTAAAAGCGTGAGTTAATTTTCTTTATTCCAACATCAATAACATTGTTGAATTCTGATGAAAGCTTAGTTGAGTAGGATAAACCAATATATACTAATGAAACTAAAATCGATTTTAATCCTATATTAAGTATCGGATGAAATGAAAACTCCCAAAAGTAAAAGCCAAAAAAGCAAAGCAAGCCAATGCCCAGTGCATAAATCGTTTTTATTGTAAACGGATATAATTTCATTTTTAATACTACAAAAAGAAGTTTAGCCAAACTATACAGTGTTATGGAAAGTAATGTGGCAATAGCAGCTCCATTTATTCCAAATTTTGGTATGAATAGTATATTCAATGTGATAGCAAAAAATGCTAAAAATAAACCAAGAAATAAGACTGCTTTATAATATTTAGAATTAAAAATTAGGGCATTATTATTCCCTAAAATTAAATCGAAATATTTAGAAAGTCCAATTAAAAAAACAACAAGTATTCCGCCGCTATAATTTTTAGGAAGTAAAGTATAAAGCTGATTTAAATTTACTAAAATCCCAACGAAAACTAATCCACCAACAATTTGTAGTGTTATAGAGGTTTTTTTATATAATTCATTTAATTCAACATAGTTATTCTCAGACATTAATTTTGCTGTAATGGGATACGTAATTTGATGCATTGCCCTACTGGGTACTGCAATAACCGTAGCTATAAAAATAGCAACAGAATAGTAGGCAATATTTTCAATTTTCACATATTGATTTAGCATTGTTTTGTCAATGTCTAAAAGCATGTTTGCTACACTACCAGAAAGTATGATAAAGCTAGAATAAACTAGTATTGCTTTAGCATTTTTTGGCACTTTAAAATGGAAAGTAATAGCTTGTACTTTGTTTGCGTAATAAAACATTATTAGGGTGCTAGTTAAATAAACAAACATTGTTGCGGTAATGAATTGGGTAACTGAAATAACATTAAAATACACACCAAAAAGAAAAATAGATATCAGTATGCGCAATCCAATTTCTTTAATAAAATTTCCAAAAACCGATTGCAAGTGAACTTTTACCCAAGCATAAAAAATTTCAAAATAGCCCATGCATATACCTATAATTGGTATTTGCCAAACATAGTCAACCACAATTTTATTTTTATGTGATAAAAAAGCCGCAATAAAATCATATGCTAGAAACCCAATTAGGAAAAAGGGGATAATGGCTATTAAAGGGATAAATAATACAAAGCTTAAAAATTCGCGTTTCTCTTTTTGGGATTTATAATGGGAAAAAAACTTGATTAAGGTATTGTGAACTCCAAATGCCATAAGCGGAAATATAACATTTGCAGACGAGAGAATATAACCAGTTAAACCATAATATTGTTCCCCTAAAAATTTAGGATACATAAATAGTGCATTTGCGGCTCCAATGGCAAAACCAATATATGTTATTATGGTGTTTTTTATAGATTGATTTATAACAATGCCCATATTTATATATGAATTATGAAATACGAATATATAATTTTAATATCGCCCATAGACATTGTTTTTAGTTTCTTTTAGCTAGTGATGAGACGGGCTAGATGTTCGGTTAATTTAAGTCGGGAATATTTTTGTAAACCCACTGGAGTTATATTTAATTTTTTTGTTTTGAATTCGAGATAATAGTCTAATAGTTGATTTTTAAGTTTTTCTTTTTCATCATACCTAAAGAAAA
>Ga0049083_10000122_pt1 | contig 22195 bp, 16 predicted proteins | sample GreLakmeMI27MSRF_FD_66719 | JGI IMG/M metagenome (GOLD analysis project Ga0049083, IMG submission 66719) | Freshwater lentic microbial communities from great Laurentian Lakes, MI, USA - Great Lakes metaG MI27MSRF | ecosystem: Environmental > Aquatic > Freshwater > Lake | place: Great Lakes...
CTGGAGGCGCTCGGCGAGATTCTCAACGGCACGCGCCGCATCCACTGCCACAGCTATCGCGGCGACGAAATCATCGCCTTCCTCCGCGTCTGCGAGAGCTTCGGCGTGCGCGTGGCGACGCTCCAGCACGTCCTCGAAGGCTACAAGGTCGCGGACGAAATCGCCCGGCACGGCGCGGGCGGCTCGTGCTTCACGGACTGGTGGGGGTTTAAGTTCGAGGTCTTTGACGCGATCCCCTACGCCGGCAGCTTGATGCACGCGCGCGGGGTAAATGTGTCCTTCAACTCCGACTCCTCCGAGCTGGCGCGGCGGATGTATCTCGAAGCCGCGAAGGCCGTGAAATACGGCGGCACGAGTGAAACTGAGGCGCTCAAGTTTGTGACGTTGAATCCGGCGAAGCAGCTCGGCGTGGACCAATGGGTCGGCTCGCTGGAACCCGGCAAGGACGCGGACTTCGCGTTGTGGAGCAAGTCGCCGCTGGCCTACGACACGGTGTGCGAGCAGACGTGGATTGAGGGCCGCAAATACTTCGATCGCGCCGCAGCAGCGGAGCGTGCGACGACGTTGGCGAAGGAACGCACTGACTTGATTGCGAAGGTGAAGAAAGTTGCGTCGCTCTCCGGCGGCGGTGGCGAAGGGAGCGCTGCTGCGCAGGCCGCGTTCTTCCTGCGCGCGTTGGAGAAGCTGCACGAGTTGGGCATCGCCGAGTGCCTCGACTGCAAACTGACCCAACGCCGGGAATGAGCGACGAGCGTTTCGGGGGCATCGCCCGACTGGTGAGCGCGGAGGGCTTGCAGCGGCTCCGAGCCGCGCACGTGTGCGTCGTGGGCATCGGCGGCGTCGGCTCGTGGACGGTGGAGGCGCTGGCGCGGTCGGGCGTCGGGGCGTTGACCTTGATTGACCTCGACGAGGTTTGCGTCACGAACATCAATCGCCAGCTGCACGCGCTGGACGGCACGATTGGCCGGTCGAAGGTCGAGGTGATGGCCGAGCGGGTGCGGCTCATCAACCCGGATTGCCGCGTGACTGCGGTCACGGAGTTCTTCACGGAGCAGTCGGCGCAACGGCTGTTCGCCCCAGACTTCACGTGCGTGGTGGATGCGATCGATGCGCTTGGGAACAAGTGCCGGTTGCTCGCGTTATGCCGAGCGCGCGCGCTGCCGGTCATCGCGTGCGGCGCGGCGGGCGGGCGCTTGGACGCGACGCAGGTGCGCGTGGCGGACTTGGCGGATGCGACGCGGGACCGTTTGCTGGCCGAGGTGCGGAAGCGGTTGCGGCAGCAGCACGGGTTTCCCCCGCCGGGCGAGCCCTTGGGGGTGGCGTGTGTCTTCTCAGCGGAAACGCCGGTGCTGCCGGAGCCGCCCGCGTGCGCCTCGGAAGAGCCGGGCAACCAGCCCGCGCCGCGTCTGAACTGCGAGTGGGGCTACGGCTCGGCGACGTTCGTCACGGGGACGTTTGGCTTCGCCGCCGCCGGCTGGGTGGTGCGGAAGATTGCCGCCGGTTGACCGGCGGGCCCAATAGGGCAAAGCTCCGCCATGACCAAGCTCTCCTCCGCCCAAATCAAAGCCGCACTGCCCTCCGTCCCGAAGTGGCGGCGGAAGGCGTCCGTCATCTCCCGCACCTTCGAGTTCGCGGACTTCGTCGTCGCGATGAAGTTCGTGAACGCCGTCGCCCGCGCGGCGGAGAAGGCGTGCCATCACCCGGACATTGATGTTCGTTGGAACAAGGTGACGCTCGCGCTCACGACGCACGACGCGGGTGGACTGACGGAGAAGGACTTTGTGCTCGCGGCGAAGTGCGACAAGCTGGCTGGTTCGTAGGAGACGACGTGCGGTTTTTATCGCGCCCTTGGCAGAAGGCCTGCGCGCGCACACACTGCCCGCAGAGTTTATTGCCACGCCATGAACCGCGATGCCATCACCGTCGAGCGTTTTTACACCGGCCACTCTGCCCGGCTTGACCTCAAGCTGCTGGGCGGCGCGGCCGGCCTCAAGCGCGTCATCCGCGAGCCGACCGTGAACCGCCCCGGGCTCGCGCTGGCCGGGCACACAAAATACTTCGCGCGCAAACGAGTGCAGGTCATGGGCCACGCGGAGGTGACGTATCTCAAGACGCTGCGGCGCGAGGAGCGGCAGCAGCGCTACGAGATGCTCTTCAGCTACAAGCTGCCGTGCGTCATCTTCTGCCGCGACCTTGCGCCGGATCGCGATTGCCTGCGCGCCGCCGAGGTGAAGGACGTTCCCATCCTCAAGTCGTCGCTGATCACGATGAAGTTCATCAACCTAGCCACGCTCGCGCTGGAGCAGCTCTTCGCGCCGCGTGCCAGTGAGATGGGCAGCTTGGTGGACATCCACGGCGTGGGCGTGCTCATCCGTGGCGACAGCGGCATCGGCAAGAGCGAGAGCATCCTTGCCCTGATCGAGCGCGGCTACAGCCTCGTGGCCGACGACATGACCAAGGTGATGCTGGTGGACGGACGCGACGTGGTGGGCACCAGCTCCGAGCTGACGCGCAACCACATGGAGATTCGCGGCATCGGCATCGTGAACGTGGCGGCGATGTTCGGGGCGAAGAGCGTCCGGCAGGAGAAGCGGATTGATCTCGTCGTCACGCTCAAGGCCTGGGACGAGGTGAAGGATGTTGACCGGCTCGGCATGGAGGAGGCCCACATGGAGATACTCGGCATCCCGCTGCCGCACATGACCATCCCCGTGCGGCCCGGACGCGATTTGGCGCGGCTCATCGAGGTGGCCGCGCTCCATACAAAATTGCGCCGCGCCGGCCACAACCCTGCGAGGGAACTCAACGAGCGGCTCGTGGCGCAGATGGCGGGAGCCAAGCGCGGTTTGTGAAAACGGGCTTCCACCACACGCGACCTTAAACCATGCTCCAGCGCAGATGAGCGCAGCGAAAGAAAAGGTCGGCGACACCGTGATCACACGGGAGCTGGTCGTCTCCAACAAGGTCGGTATCCACGCCCGGCCTGCGGCGATGTTCGTCAAGATTGCCAGCCGTTATGCCTGCGACATCTTCCTGAAAAAAGACGGCGAGAAAATCAACGGCAAGAGCATCATGGGCTTGCTCATGCTCGCCGCCGGCCCGGGCAGCAAGCTCACGCTGCAGGTCAGCGGCAAGGACGCCGCGATGGCCGTGGCGGAGATAGAGGATTTGTTCCAGCGGAAGTTTGATGAGGAGTGAAGTGGGGCGGTTGAAAGTTGAATGGTTGAAAGTTGAAGGTGCCCTCTTCAACCCGTCACACTTGGCTGTCCGCCCGACTTTGAACCTTGAACTTTCAACGCTGAACTTTAGTTTCCGCCCCGTGTCCGCGCCTGAATTCAACATCAAATACGTCGCGCATCTCGCCCGGCTCAAGCTCTCGCCCGAAGAGGAGACGCAGCTCGGCGCGCAGCTCGGCAACATCCTTGGCTACATCGAGAAGCTCAAGGAAGTGGACGTGACCGGCGTGGAGCCGACCGCGCACGCCTTCCCGATGGTGAACGTCTTCCGCGCCGACGAGACGCGTCCCGGGCTCTCGAACGAGGACGCCCTCCGCAACGCGCCCAAGAAGACGAACGGCCTCTTCGTCGTTCCCAAGGTTGTTGAATGAGAGTTTTTATAAGGAGAGCAGGAATGCAGGAAGGGACTTACGCAGGCCTGTCTTCCGCCCTTTCTCCTGCCCGCCTGCTCTCCTTATAGAAAATGCTTCACCGCCTCACCATCTCCGAACTCACCGCGCGCCTCGCCCGCCGCGAGGTCTCCGCCCGTGACGCCATGCAGGCGTGCCTCGACCAGGTCGCCCGCGCGGACGGCGACATCAAGGCCTTCATCAGCCACAACCCGGCGGACGCACTCACTCAGGCGGACGCAGCGGACAAGTCCATCGCCGCCGGTGCGGACTTCGCGCAGCAACCGCTCCTCGGTGTCCCCATCGCGCTGAAGGACGTGCTCGCCGTCAAAGACCATCCCCTCAACTGCTGCGCCAAGATTCTCGGCAACTTCGTCTCCCCCTACGACGCGACGGTGGTGGAGAAGCTCAAGGCGGCGGGGGCCATCATCTTTGGCCGGCTCAATATGGACGAGTTCGCCATGGGCAGCTCCACCGAGAACTCCGCCTTCCAGACCACGCGCAATCCTTGGGACACGTCGCGCATCCCCGGCGGTTCCTCCGGCGGCAGCGCGGCGGCGGTCGCGGCGGACGAGTGCATCGCATCGCTGGGCAGCGACACCGGCGGTTCCATCCGCCAGCCCGCCGCCCTCTGCGGCGTCGTCGGCATGAAGCCCACCTACGGGCGCGTCTCGCGTTACGGACTCGTGGCCTTCGCTAGCTCGCTCGACCAGATCGGCCCCTTCACGAAGAACGTGCGCGACGCGGCGACCTTGCTCGAAGTCATCAGCGGCCACGACCCACGCGATGCCACGAGCATCCCGCAGCCCGTCCCGCGCTACACGCAGGCCCTCACCGGCGATATTCGCGGGCTCCGCATCGGCTTGCCCAAGGAGTTCATGGTGGGTGGCCTCGATCCCGAGGTGAAACGCGCCGTGGACGCCGCCGTCACGCACCTTCAATCCCTCGGGGCCACCGTGCAGGAAGTTTCCCTGCCCCACACCGACCACGACGTCGCGGTCTATTACATCATTGCCACCGCCGAGGCCTCCGCGAACCTCGCGCGCTTCGACGGCGTGCGCTACGGCGCGCGGGTGGACGGCGCGGACCCCTTGGAGATGTATGGCAACACTCGTGGCGCCGGCTTCGGTGCGGAGGTGAAGCGCCGCATCATCCTGGGCACCTACGTTCTGAGCAGCGGCTACTACGACGCCTATTACCTGCGCGCCCAGAAAGTGCGCACCCTCATCCGGCAGGACTACCTGCGCGCCTTCGAGCAAGTGGACGCCATCGTCACACCCACCACGCCCACGCCCGCGTTCAAGCTGGGCGAGAAGTCCGGCGACCCGCTCCAGATGTATCTCTCGGACATCTTCACCATCGGCTGCAATCTGGCGGGCATCCCCGGCCTGAGCCTCCCCTGCGGCTTCGCCAACGCCTCTCAACCCTCAACTCTCAAGTCTCAACCTCGGCTCCCCATCGGCCTGCAGCTCTTGGGCAAACCCTTCGGTGAGGAAACCCTCCTCCGCCTCGCGCACGCCTACGAACAGAGCACCCCCTGGCACAAGGAGCACGCACTCTGACCGTTGCCGTGGATGTCGCCCGGCTCCGCCTCCTCACCTCGGCGGCTACTCACGTCAGGTCGAACAGCAGCACTTGTGCGAACTGACGAGCCATGAGGTGCAAAGTGGGTTCCGCGGAGACGCCCGCGCCGTCGCCTTCGCGCAGGGGCGTGTTGTTCAAGGTCACTTCGCCCTCGGCCACTTGCACCCACGCGTGACGTCCGGGCCGGAGCGGGAGGGAAAGGGTTTCGCCGCCGGTGAACTTCGCCAGCCACACGTCGCAGTCTTGGTGCAAAGGCAGGCTGCCGTCGCGCCCGCCACCACTGGCGACGAGGTGGAGTTGGCCGGGCGCGGCGGTGGCGAAGGATTTTTCCGCGTAGCTGGGCGGCACTCCTTTGCGCGCGGGGAGAATCCAGGTTTGCAGCAGGCGCAACGGCTCAGTGGGCGAGTCGTTGAACTCGCTATGCGTCACGCCGGTGCCGGCGCTCATCTGCTGGGCGTCGCCCGCGCGCATGACGGCGGTGTTGCCCATGCTGTCGCGGTGACGGAGCGCACCGCGCAGGACGTAGGTGAGGATTTCCATGTCGCGGTGCGGGTGCATGCCGAAGCCGCCGCCGCCCGCGATGACGTCGTCGTTGAGCACGCGCAGGTGACGGAAGTGCATCCACTGCGGGTCGTGGTAGTCGGCGAAGGAGAAGGTGTGCGCGGACTGAAGCCAGCCGTGGTCGGCGTGGCCGCGCGCGGCGGCGGGGCGGAGGTTAAGCATGGTGCAATTCCGATGCGTCGGAGCTGTGAGGATGCCGTGCGTTCGACTTGAGTCAACTGGCGCGGGCTCCCGGCAGGATTTTGGTTAGCCTGCCTGCTCATGTTGTGTTACGAATCCCCCATGAACATGAAAGAACTCCGCGATATCAATCGCACCACCCCGTTCCATCCCTACACCGTGCGAACCTCGGACGGGGACGCGATTCATGTTCCCCATCCGGACTTCATGTTTATCCCGCCGCTTGGCGATACCGTCATCGTCGTGGACCAAGACGGCGGCAAGCACATCGTGGACGCGGATCACATCACAAAGTTGGAGCTACGCCGCGCGCGTCCGTCAAAGTCTCCGCGCTGACCGCCGCCCCGAAACATTCCTTGTTGGTCCACCTCTGTATGAAACTCCGCCTCCTCTCACTGGCCTGCGCGCTGGTCACGCTGACGACCTCCGCCGCCCCCAAGCAGCCGAACATCCTCTTCATCTTCAGCGACGACCACGCGTATCAAGCCATCAGTGCCTACCAGCATTCCATCAAGCTGGTGCCCACGCCGAACCTCGACCGGCTCGCGAAAGAGGGGATGCTCTTCCACCGTGCGATGGTGCCGAACTCCATTTGCGGGCCGAGCCGCGCCACGGTGATGACCGGGAAATACAATCACCTGAACGGCTTTTACAACAACACGAACAGCAAGTTCGACGGCACGCAGCAGACCTTTCCAAAACTCCTCAAGGCCGCCGGCTACCAGACCGCCATCGTCGGCAAGTGGCACTTGGTCGGCGCGGAGCCGTCGAGTCTGGGCTTCGACTACTGGGAAATTCTCCCGGGGCAGGGCGTCTATTACAACCCGCCCATGAACCGCATGGGCCAGCCGGTCAAGCACACCGGCTACACCACCGACATCATCACCGACCTCTCGCTCGACTGGCTCAAGCAGCGCGACAAGTCCAAGCCATTCCTCATGATGGCGCAGCACAAGGCGCCGCATCGCGAGTGGTCGCCGAACTTGAAACACCTCGGCTGGAACAAAGACCAAAAATTCGCCGAGCCGCCGACGCTCTTTGACACTTACACCGGTCGCGGCCGCGCCGAATACGAGCAGGACATGACGATCGAGAAGACCTTCACCAAGCTCGACGCGAAGCTGACGGTGCCCGGCAGCTTGAACGAGGAGCAGCGCAAAACTTGGAACGCCTACTACGAGCCGCGCAACGCGGAGTTCGAGGCGGCCAAGCTCACCGGCAAGGACCTCGTCCGCTGGCGCTACCAACGCTACATGCACGATTACCTCGCCTGCATTCTGAGCGTGGACGAGAGCGTCGGGCGGCTGCTGAAGTTCCTCGATGACGAGGGCCTGGCGAAGGACACCATCGTCGTTTACAGCAGCGACCAAGGTTTCTACCTCGGCGAGCACGGGTGGTTCGACAAGCGGTGGTTTTACGAGGAGTCGCTGCGCACGCCCTTGCTCGCGCGCTGGCCCGGCGTGACCAAGCCCGGCAGCGTGAACCGCGACATCGTCAGCAACCTCGACTTCGCCAGCACCTTCCTCGAAGTCGCCGGGCAGCCGATTCCAAGTGACATCCAAGGCCGCAGTCTGGTGCCCATCCTCAAAGGCCAGACGCCCGCCGACTGGCGCAAGAGTTTCTACTATCACTACTACGAGTATCCCGGTCCCCACAGCGTGCGGAAGCACTACGCCGTCATCACCGACCGCTACAAGCTGGTGCATTTCTACGAGCCGGACGTGAACTACTGGGAGCTCTTCGACCGCGAGAAGGACCCGCAGGAGATGAAGAGCTTCTACGAGGACCCGGCCTACGCGAAGACCCGCGCGGAATTGCACACCGAACTGACACGCTTGCGGAAGGAGCTCAAAGTCCCCGACCAAGACGCGCCCGAATCCCTCATCCGCCCCGGCGGGCCGAAGGGTGAACCGGGTGCGAAGAAGAAGAAGGCGGACGCGAAGTAGGGCGGAGCCGCTGAGGGAAAATGTTCAGTGTGCAGAAGTCAGTGGCGGACGGTTCCCCTCACGCCTGCTGAACACTTTCGATTCCGCCACGGACGACTACTTCGACCCCTGCCATCGGGACCACGCCAGGCCGGGGCGCTCGGTGCGGAAGGTCACAAGCCGGGTGTGCTCGACTTCCGTCACGTAGGCCGTGCGCCCATCCGGGCCGCCGAAGCAGAGGTTGCTGGGCCTCGCGCCGAGCACGGGCACCTTGCGGAGAATTTCACCTTTCGGGGACACGACGGCAACGGTGCCTTCGCCGTAGCGGGCGATGTAGAGGTTGCCGTCCACATCGCAGCGGTGGCCGTCGAAGCCGTGGTCGTCGAACTTGCGCAGGAGCCGCTTGTTCGTCAGCGATTTGTCGGGCGCGATGTCGAAGGCCCACAGGTTCCGCTGCACGCTCTCGTTGACGTAGAGATGCTTGCCGTCCGGGCTGACCTCGATGCCGTTGGTCGTGCCCATGCCGGCGGCGAGGCGAGTGGTTTTCCCATCGCGGTCAATGCGCCAGAGCTGGCCGGTGCCCTCCTTCCAGTTTGGGTCGCTCGCGAAGAGCGTGCCGTCCGCTGCGATGGCGAGGTCGTTGGGCTGGTTCATCTGCGGCTGGTGAGCGAAGACGGAAATCTGTTTCGTCTTCATGTCCACGCGCAGGACGTTGTGCTCGGCGTAATCCGCGATGAACATGGTGCCGGCGCGGTCGAAGACGATGCCGTTGCCGGTGCTCTTGCCGGGAAGGGTGAGGAAGATTTCCGAGCGTCCGTCCGGCGTGGTTTTGCCGATGGTCTGCTGTCTGGCGAAGTTGACGGCGTAGATGTTGCCGTCGCGGTCGCAGCAGGGGCCTTCGATGCCGGGGGTGAACTCTCCGGGTTGGGTAAGCGCGCGCGGAGTCCAGAGCGGCTCGATGGGGCCGAGGGAACTGCAGCCGGAAAATGCCGCCGGGGCGGCGAGCGCGATGGGGAGCCGTTGCAGGAACGTGCGGGTGGTCATCATGCGGCGGACGCTAGCGCAACGTATGTAGGCTTGGCAATCATCGCCGTGGTTGTGGAGCGGGGCTGAGTGTGACGCGCTCAGCTCAGTCCACGAAGGCAAACTCGTTCAGGTTGAAGAGCACGCGGCAGGCGTTGGCCAGGCCGTGCTGCTGGGCGTAAGCGAGGAGGTTGGTTTGTTCTTCCACGGACGGCGCGCGGGAAAGCGCTTCGCGGAAGGCTCGGGCCACCTTTGCGTTCAGGTCGCCGCCGCCCGCGTCCAGCTTCGCGGCGAAATGTTTCGACATCGTGACCATCAGGCCGTTGTTCAGCAGCGCGAGGGCTTGCAGCGCGGAGACGCTTTCGTTGCGCTTGCCCACCTGCATTGAGGGGTCCGCGCAGTCGAGCGTGGTCATGAACGGCTGCGTCTGCGAACGCACGAGGAAGCGATAGACGGAGCGCCGGTGCGACTTCGGGTCTTCGGGGTCGTGCAGGTGATACTGGTAATGCGGCGAGTGCTCTGGCTTCTCCACGATGAAGTCTTGGAAGGCCGGGCCGCCGAGCTTCGGGTCCAGCTTGCCGGCGACGAAGAGCGTCGCGTCACGCACGGCTTCGGCGTCGAGCTTGCGACGGTTTTGATGCGACAAGAAGCGGTTTTCGGCGTCGAGCGCGGTGTGTTGTGCGGTAGCGGATGAAGATTGCCGATACGTCGCGCTCATCACGATGAGCTTGTGCAACCTCTTTACCGACCCGCCGCCATCGCGGAACTCCGCCGCCAGCCAGTCCAGCAGCTCCGGATGCGTCGGCAGCGCGCCCATGCGACCGAAGTCATTCGGCGTCTCCACGAGGCCGCGGCCGAAGTGATATTGCCAGACGCGGTTCGCCATGCTGCGCCAGGTGAGCGGATTGTCCGGCGATGAAAGCCACTTCGCTAACGCGGCGCGGCGCTCGCCCTCAGTGTGCTCGGCGGGCAAAGCGAACTCACCCGGCAAGCCCCCGAGATAACTCGGCGCGGCGGGCACGACTTCATCCTTCGGCTGCTTCACGTCGCCTCGGTGAAGCACTTTAATGGCACGTGGCTTTCCGCCGCTCGGTCCCGTGCCGGCGAAGGAGCCGCTGCCGTAATGCACCGTGCCGGCGAAGACGACCTCCGGCTTCGGGAACTGCTTCAGCTCCGCCGCGACCTGCTCCAACTCCTTCGCCAGCGCGGCGAGTTGGGCGCGGGCCCGGTCGTCCGTGAACTTCGCGAGTAACGCCTCCCGCTGCGCGCGCAGCTCGGCCAGTTCGCCGGAGTTGTCGGCGGCGGGCGCGATGTCGTCGGTGAGATTGGTTTTCCGCCAGCGCGGCGGAGCCTCGATGGAGTCGAGCGCGGTGACGGCGGCCTTGAGCGCGACGTTGCTGCCCATGCTGTCGAAGATCTGCATCTCGGCCAGCGCGAGGATGAAGTCGTTCTGTCGCGGTGCGAGCTTCGTGGCGGTGAGGCGGAGGTAGCGGGCCGTCGCGCCCATGCTCTTGAACGTCTGCGGCGCGATGCCGGGATTGGCGAAATCCACCGCCGTCTTGTCCGCGACAGCCACGACGCCCGACTTGAACTGCGCATCGTCACTCGCCTCCAACTTGAACCGCATCGGGAAGCCGAAGCCCGCGCCAATCTGGTTGAAGTCATCGTAGCACGGGCGCAGCACCACGCGGTCAATCACCACGCTCCGGCCGAGGTCCACTTGCACCCACTTCGCCGAGTCCTGCGCCGCTGCGATGCCGCTGTGATAGCCATACTCCGGGCGCAAGCCGCCCTTCGCCTTGTTCGCGGTCTCGATGCGTTTGTCGAGCGCCTCCAGTTCTTTGCCAGCGGCGAGCTTGGGCTTGTTCTCCAAGGCAGCGCGGCGCTCGGTCAACGTGCGTTGCTGGTGTTCCAGTTCGGCGAAGCGCGCTGTCAGCTTTGCGTCGGTGAAATACTTTTTATCCGCCCGGTCCACGGCCGCGAACACGGCGTGCAGCCGGTAGTAATCGCGCTGTGGGATGGGGTCGAACTTGTGGTCGTGGCACTGCGCGCAACCGACGGTGAAGCTGTTGAACGTCTGCATCGTGGTCGCGACCATGTCATCGCGGTCGAGGTGGCGCGCAATCTTCCCGTCAATCTTCGTCTCCGGCACCTCCGCGTGACCGATGAAATCCCACGGCCCCGCCGCGATGAAGCCCAGCGCCTCGACGCCATCGCGCGTGCCGGGGAAGAGCACGTCGCCGGCGACCTGCTCCTGGATAAAGCGCGCGTAAGGCCGGTCCTCGTTGAAGGCGCGAATGACGTAGTCGCGATAAGGCCACGCGTTCGGGCGCGGCTTGTCCTTGTCGTAGCCGTGCGTGTCGCCGTAGTGGACGACATCGAGCCAGTGCCGCGCCCATCGCTCACCGTAATGCGGGCTGGCGAGGAGCTTGTCCACGAGGCGCTCGTAGGCGGCGTTCCCACTTTCCCGCTTTCCCACTTTTTCACCTGCCTGCGCCGGAGCAGGTGGGAGAGTGGGAGAGTGAGAAAGTGAGAACTCCCGCACGAACGCCTCGACCTCCTCCGGCTTCGGCGGCAGGCCGAGGAGGTCGAAGTAAAGGCGGCGAATCAACACGCGCGGTTCGGCCTCGGACGACGGCGACAGGTTCTTCTCCGCAAGCTTGGCGCGGATGAAGGCATCCACGGGATTCTGACTCCGGACTTCTGACTTCTCCCCGCCCGGCACCGCCGGCCGCACCAGCGGCTTGAGCGACCACCAGTCGGTGGAGCTGGCCTTGTCAGCGGCGGTCAGCGCCAGCGCAGACCCGATCAGCAGAAGCAAAGTCACGAGTCGGTTCATGGCGGGGACGGCTGGGCGGCAGACATGGCATCTGGGAGTGTTCGATTTCGCCCACACGCTGGCCGACGCGATGCCCTGCCTCAAGCCTGATTTCTGTCCATCGAAGTCCGCACATCCGCCGGTGAATACCCCCGCAATCCCCCTAGTCGGCACTGCGACACGCGCAGGTTTTGCCGGCCCGTGTTTGCATGATTAGCCCCAGAAAACGCATTTTCATTTCCGCCTTGGCCGGTTTCTTCACGGCGGGTAGCTCCTGCGCCTTCGCTGCTAGCCCGGCTCCCGGCTCCGTCACCTTCTTCGAGGAGAAGATTCGCCCCGTCCTCGCCGAGCATTGCTACAAGTGCCATTCCGCCAAAGCCGTGAAGCTCAAGGGCGGCCTGCGCCTCGACCACCGTGAGGGTCTGCTCAAGGGCGGCGATACCGGGCCAGCCATCGCGTCGCAGAAGCTCGAGGACAGCTTGTTGCTCAAGTCACTACGGCACCCGGACAAGGATTTGCTCATGCCGCCGGACGGCCAGCTTCCCGCCGAGGTCATCGCGAACTTCGAGAAATGGGTGAAGGCCGGTGCGCCCTTCCCGGACGCGACCGCGTCCGCCGCGTCGGCGAAGGATGCGAAGCCGTGGTGGGATGCAGTCGCCGAGAAGGATTTGCTCCCCGCCGACCGTGCCATCCATCAGGTCGTGGACCACTACGTCGCCGCGAAGCTGGCCCAATCCAAGGCCAAGCCCGCACCTGCCGCGAGCGACGCGAACTTCATCCGCCGCCTCACGCTGGACCTCGCCGGGCGCATTCCCACCGCTGCTGAAGTGCGCGCCTATGTCGCGGCCACCGAGCCGGACAAGGCCGCGCGGCTCGTCGAGCGGTTGATGAGCGCGCCCGGCTTCGTGCGGCATCAGGTGACGGAGTTCGAGTGGCTGCTGACCGAGGGGCAGGGCACCGGTTTCCGCGACTACCTCACGCGCGCCATCGGCGAGGGCCGCCGCTGGGACCGCGTCTTCAAGGAAGTCCTCACCGCCGACGCCGCCACGCCGGAGACGAAGGGCGCGGACGCCTTCCTCCGCTCGCGCGCCAAGGACCTCGACAAGCTGGTCACCGACGTGAGCGTGCGCTTCTTCGGCGTGAACATCAGTTGCGCCCAATGCCACGACCATCCGCTCGTGCCCGCGTGGAAGCAGGACCATTACTACGGCATGAAGTCGTTCTTCAGCCGCACGTTCGAGCATGGCGACTTCGTGTCCGAGCGCGACTACGGCACCATCAGCTTCAAGACCACGGCCGGCGAAACCAAGCAGGCCCGCCTGTTGTTCCTGAGCGGCGACGCCGTCGAGGAACCGCCCGCGCCCGAGCCGACCGAGCCGCAGAAGAAGGAGGAGAAACGGCTCCTCGAAGAGACGAAGAAGAACAAGCAGCCCATGCCCGCGCCCAAGTTCAGCCGTCGCGCGCAACTCGCCGAGGCCAGCCTGAAGCCCGGCCACGAAGGCTTCTTCGCCCGCGCGGTGGTGAACCAGGTCTGGCTCCGCCTCTTCGGCCACGGCCTCGTGATGCCGGTGGACCAGATGCACGGGCAGAACACCCCGAGCCATCCCGCGCTGCTCCAGTGGCTCGCGCGCGACCTCGCCCAGCACGATTACGACGTGCGCCGGCTCGTGCGCGGCCTCGTGCAGAGCACAGCCTACGCACGCAGCAGCCAGTGGAGCGAAGGCGCGCGGCCCGACGCCGGACTCTTCGCCGTGGCGCAGCCGCGCGCGCTCACGCCGCAACAAGTCGGCGCGTCGCTGCAATTCGCCGTCACCAGCCCGGACGCCTTCAAGCCGGACGCGATGCCCGAGGAGCGGGAGAAGTTCATCGAGCAGGTGGAACGCACCGGCCAGGGCTGGGCCAGCTCGCTCGAACGTCCCGGCGATGATTTCCAAGTGGGCGTGGACGAGGCCCTCCTCTTCAGTAACAACGACAAGGTCCAGCGCGAGTTGCTGGCCCTCTCGAACGACCGCCTGCTCAAAGGCCTGCTGGACCTGAAGGACCACCGCGAACTGGCCAGCGCCGCCGTCTGGAACGTCCTCTCTCGCCCGCCCGAGCCGCGCGAGCTGCAAGTGCTCGCCGACTACCTCGACAAACGTAGCGACCGCCCGACGGAAGCGGTGCGCCAAGTCGTGTGGTCACTGCTGACCAGCACAGAGTTTCGGTTTAATCATTAGGCACGCCACCTCACAGTTTATGAACTCCCACTTCTGCGGTTCCTCCGAACACGATGTCAGTCGCCGCGCCTTCCTCCGCACGCTGGGCGCGGGCACGGGCCTGGCCGCCAGCGGCATTGGCGCGGTGCATTCCTTCGCCAAGCCCGCGCTGAACGACACGCTCAAGTCCAGCGGCAACAGCGTCATCCTGCTCTGGCTGGCGGGCGGCGCGAGCCAGTTGGAGACGTGGGACCCGAAGCCGGGCCGGCCCACGGGCGGGCCGTTCGCGGCCATCCCCACCTCCGTGCCGGGCGTCCACATCAGCGAGCTGATGCCGCAGATGGCGAAGCGCATGAAGGACATCTGCGTCATCCGCGGGCTGAACACCAAGAACGGCGACCACGGCGGGGCCGCGCAGCTCATGATGCGTGGGCGGGCGGACGAGCCGAGCCTGCGTTACCCCGACATGGGCGCGGTGCTCGCGCGCGAACTGGGCCGCGCCGACAGCAAGGTGCCCGACTACGTCTCCTTCTACGCCGCCTCCGAGGGGCGCGACTTCTCGCGGCAAGGCTCCAGCTTCCTGGGCGCGCGTTACGCCCCGATGAAGTTGGCCGAGAGCATGGTGCCGCCGAACTTGAAGCGGCTGGAGTCCATTTCCGAAATTGACCACCTCTCGCGCGCGGAGTTGCAGCAGTTGATTAACAATCAGTTCATCGCCGGGCACGGCACCGGGCCGGTGAAGAGCCACGCGAACGCCTACGCGCGCGTCCACGGCCTGATGAGCAGCGAGACGCTCTTCGACCTGTCACAAGAACCGGCGAAGGCGCGTGAGCTGTATGGCCCGACGCTCTTCGGCGAGCAGGCGCTGATGGCGCGGCGGATGGTGGAGGCGGGCGTGCCCTTCGTGCGCGTGAGCCGCGCGTGGTGGGACAGCCACGGGCAGAACTTCGAGACGCATCAGGAGATGGTGCCGGAGCTGGACCGTGTGATGTCCGCGTTGCACGACGACTTGAAGCAGCGCGGCCTGCTGGAACGCACGCTGGTGCTGGCCGTGGGCGAGTTCGGTCGCACGCCGGCCATCAACGCCAGCCTCGGGCGCGACCACTTCGCCAACGCGTGGAGCGCGGCGATGTTCGGCTGCGGCCTCAAGCCCGGCGCGGTCTTCGGCAAGACGGACAAGGACGGACAGACTGTAATCGAAGACCAAGTTGGCGCGGGCGAACTCTTCGCCACGGTGCTCGCCGCCATCGGCGTGAACCCGAAGAAGGAATATCACGTCGGCGCGCGCCCCATCCCGTTGGTGAACCCCGGCATCAAGCCGATAACGCAGGTGCTGGCCTAAAGAGTGCCTCTCAACTCTCTTCCCCCATGCCCACTGACCCCGCCAAGTTCAAAGTCGCAAAGGAAGTTTCGCGGAAGGACATCCTCCTCTGCCTCGCGCGCGTGCCGGAGACCAAGCGCCTCTTCGCCGGCAGTTCGGACGGCTGCGTTTATCACTTCGACCTCGCGGAGGAAAAGCCCGAGCCAGTCGCGATGGAAGGCCATACCGGCTACGTCACCGGCGTCGCGCTCGCGGGCAAGCAGGTCGTGTCCGGCGCTTACGACGGCCAGCTCATCTGGTGGGACGCGGAGTCGCGCGCGAAGGTGCGCGGCTTCAAGGCGCACGACCGCTGGATTCGCAACGTGGTGGCGTCGCGTGACGGCAAGCTCGTCGCCAGCGTGGCGGACGACATGGTCTGCCGCGTCTGGGACGCCGCGACCGCGAAGCTCAAGCACGAGCTGCGCGGCCACGAGCCGATGACGCCGAACCACTTCAGCTCGATGCTCTACGCCTGCGCCTTCTCAGCCGACGGCTCGCTGCTGGCCACCGGCGACAAAGTCGGCCACGTCGTCGTGTGGGACGTGGCGACAGGCAAGTCGCTCGCCACGCTCGAAGTGCCGGAGGTTTACACGTGGGATCCGAAGGCGCGCATCCACTCCATCGGCGGCATCCGCTCATTGGCCTTCTCCCCGGACGGCGCGCAGCTCGCGGTCGGCGGCATGGGCAAGGTCGGGAACATCGACCATCTCGAAGGCAAGGCGCGCGTGGAGGTCTTCAACTGGCGGAAGGCCGAGCGCGTGGCGCAGTTCTCCGGCGACAAAGGCAAGGGACTCATCACGCACCTGGTCTTCCACCCGCAAGGCGACTGGCTGCTGGGCGCGGGCGGCGACGGCAAGGGCCTCTTCATGTTCTTCGACGTGGCGAGCGGCAAGGTGCTGCGCGAGGAAGCCGTGTCGAACCACTTCCACAAGTTCGCGCTGGATGAGACCGGCACGCGCATCTACACCGCCGGCCACAACAAGCTCTCGGTCTGGGAAGCGGCGGCTTGAGCCCAAACTCGCAAGTGGGCGGCGACCGTCGGTGCGGACATTTTGGAGTTCGCGTTCAACTCTCCGTGATGAACGTGTCCTGATGCTCGTAGCACGGCGCGCAGCAGCAGAGCAGGCGCAGCACCTCGGTGCCCGTGTTCCAAAGCTTGTGCTTCCGGCCCGGCGGGATGGCCACGGCGTCGCCCGCGCGCACTTCACGCTCCTCGGTCTCGATGCGCATCCGGCCCGTGCCGTGCGTGATGTAGTAAATCTCCTCCGACTTCGCGTGGTAGTGCTCCATCGTGCTGCCACCCACCGGCACGCGCGCCTCGGCGAGGCTTTGGTTGCGGATGCCGGAGTTGCGATACGCCAGCAGTTCGCGGATTTCAGAGCCGTCCTTCGTCGTGAAGGCCGGCACGGCGTCGAGGTGGATCACGTCCATAATCAGTGGGCTAGAGCGCTTTGACCGTTGCCTCTAGGCTCGCAGCGTCGGCCACGTTCAACACTTGCGCTGTTTTGTCGATCCGCTTCATGAAACCCGTCAGCGCGGAGCCGGGGCCAAGCTCGATGAAGCGCGTGAAGCCCTGCGCGAGCAGGCAACGGACGGACTCCTCCCAGCGCACCGAGCTGGTCACCTGCGCGACAACTGTCTCCACGATGGAGTCAGTCCCGCCGTGCGGCTGCGCGGTAACATTTGCGATGACTGGCACGGCGGGGGCGACAAGGGAGATGCCAGCGAGCGCCTCGCGGAGCTTGGGCTGCGCGCTGGCCATGAGCCGCGAGTGATACGCGCCCGCGACCGGCAACGGCAGCGCGCGCTTGGCGCCGCGCGCCTTTGCGAGTTCGCACGCCTTCGTGATTTTGTCCGCCTCGCCGGAGATGACGAGCTGGCCGGGGCAGTTGAGGTTCGCGAGTTCCACGCCCGCCTCGGCGCAGATCTCGCGCGTCGGGCCTTCGTCGAGGCCGATGATGGCCGCCATGCCGCCGCGCGTCGCGTCGCAAGCTTCCTGCATGAAACGCCCGCGCGCCCGCACCACGCGCAGGCCGTCCTCGAAGCTCATCGCGCCCGCCGCCGTGAGCGCGGTGAACTCGCCGAGTGAGAGGCCCGCCGTCGCCTCAAACTTCAAGCCGGGCACCCGCGCGCGGAGCAACTCCAACGCGACCCAGCTCACGAGGAAAATTCCCGGCTGGGCGTTCTCCGTCTTGGTCAACTCGGCTTCCGGGCCGTTGAAGCACACGCCCGTGAGGTCGTAGCCCAGCGCGGCGTTGGCGCGGTCGAAGAGCGCCTGTGCGGCTGGAAACGCGGCAGCCAAATCCTTGCCCATGCCAACGGTCTGCGCGCCCTGACCCGCGAACAACAAAGCGGTTTTGATCATAAAGTCCGGCGAGTCAACACGACGGGCCGGGCTTTGAAAAGCGGGAAGCCGACGTAGAAGACGACGTGAGGAGTCTCACTTCAAACTCGGAACCATGAACCCGGAGTTCAGTCAGAGACTCCTCTGGTCGTCTCCTCACAAGCGGGGCTAGTTCAACGACCAACTCACATCGGTGGACTTGAGGCGCACGCTGTCGGGCAGCTTCGCGCCGTCGAGGCGGAGGACGATGATGTGCGTGCCGGCGGGAAAGCTGTTCGCCAGCTTCGTGAGCTTCTGGCCGTTGACCCACAGCTCGGGTTTGGCGAGGCCGTCCACTGCGAGCGTGACTGGCCCCGGCTTGGCTAGGGTGAAGGTCGTCGCCACGAAGACGCTGGTGAGCGTGACGTGCGCGGGGATGTTCGTGGGAGCGAAGTCCGCTTTCGCCAACGCGCCGCTCACTTGCGAAGTGAGCGTGCTCCAAGTGTGGTTGCCGATGCCGCTCTCCATCGCGGTCCAGCTCGCGGTGAAGTCGCCCTTCGTGATTTTTTCCCAGCCGCCTTGATCCATGCGATGCGTCACGGGCAACACGCGCCAGACGCGGGCGACGCCGCCTTTGCTCGCGTCGTAATCGCCGGGCTTGCCGAGGCGGGTGAGGAAGGCGACGAGGTCGTTGCGCTCGGACTCCGGCATGGTGTCGAGCAGGCCAGAGGGCATGAGCGAGGTCTGCGCATTGCTGCGCTTGCGGATGTTCGACTTCGCGACACTGACTTCGAGATTCTGCGCGTTGCGGAGGACGACTTCCTGCCCGGTCTCGCGCACGAGGATGCCGTTGTATTCGAGGTCGTCCTTGGTCTCGATGGTCAGGCCGTGGAATCCTTCTTTGATTTTTGCGTTGGGCAGCAGCAGGGACTCCACGAGGTAATCGGCCGGTGCCGCCGCGCCGAGACTCGTCATGTCCGGGCCGACTTTGCCGCCGACACCGCCGATGCTGTGGCAAAGCACGCAGCCGAGTTCCGCCCGGCGATACACACGCTCGCCACGCGCGGGGTCGCCGGATTTCAGAGCGAGGTCAGCGAGTTCCTTCAGCTTCACGGGCGTGAGCTTGTCGGGCGAAAGCGTGGTGATGTTTGCGAGCTTCGTGAGTGCGGCAACGAGTGTCGGCTCGGGCGTGCTGCCCTCGCGCGCGGCGCGCAGACCGGCGGCGGCGGCATGGGGAGGCAGGGCGACGGCTTGGCTGACGAGCGGGGCGAATTGCTTGGCCGCGCCCTTTGTGGCGAGCACGCCGCGCCAGAGGTCGAGCGCCTCAGCCTCCGTCTTCGTCTCGGCGATTTCGTCCAGCGCGAGGCCGGCGAACCGCGCGGGTTGGAGCGACGCGAGGGTGACGGCGGCGGCGCGGCGGACGGGCGCGGGCGAAGTCTTCGCGGCCATCGGCTGCAACGCGCCGAGCACGGGGCCAATTGCCCCCAACTCGCGGAACGCGGCGAAGAGCGCGGTGCGGACTTCGGCGGGCGTGTTCTCGGTGCCGGCGAGCTTCACCATCTCGGCGAAGGCCGCGCCGGGATTCTTCCACGCGCCGAGTAGGTTCACGAATGCGACGCGCGTCGGGAAGTTCGCGGAGGAGAGGATCGCGAGGCCACGCGAGCTCTCGCCGGCGGGCTTCACGTTGCGCAGGCGCGCGGCGGAGGTGAGGGCGGCGAGGGCGCGGTTGAGCGCGGGGTCGGTGAAGTTGCGCGCGACGACTTGCTCCCAGAGGCGGTTGATTTCATCCGAGCCACCGGCTGCGCCGATGAGTTCGATCCACGGGCCGGCGCCGTCCTTGGTGAGCGGCTTGGCGGCGAGAATCTTCGCGACGCTGGACGACGCGAGCGCGGGGTCGAGCGCGCGCATGGCGAACTCGAGCTGCCCCTGTTTCGCCGGCGAGTCGGGCGACCACGCGCCGGACTCCAGCATGGCGAGGAACGGCTGCGCCAGCTCGTTGATGGAAAGCCAGACGGCGTAATCGAGGAACGGGTCAGCCCCGATGGTGTTCACGGCGGAGAGCACCAACTCGGCGGACTTGGCGGAGGGGAACTTCGCCAGCGCACGCACGGCCTCCATGCGCACGCGCGGATGCGGGTCGGTGACGAGCTTGGCGAGGCGCGCGACGGTGTCGGTCTCGGAGAAGGTCGCGCCGGTGTCCGCGAGGTAGGTGCTGGCGGTGCCGCTGGCATCGGCGATGAGCACGGGCTTCGCGGGCATCGTGGTGACGAAGCTCAACGCGCGCACGGCGGCGGCGCGGATGCGGCCGTCCTTGGCACTGAGCAACTGAGTAACCAGCTCGGGCGCGGGGATGTTGAGGGACTGGTGAATCCACAACGCGGCGAGCTGTTGCTTCTCGTCCTTGAGATTCGCGGTCCACGTCTTCAGGTCAGGAGCGACGGCGGCGGAACCCTTCTCCACGAGCAAACGGGTGGCTTGGGAGGAGTTGAAGTGATTGGGCGAAAGCAGTTCGTTCAACAGCGTCGCGGTGCTGGCCTTTGCCAACGCCACGGGCTTCGCAGCAGGCTTGCCCTTCGCGCTCACGCGCCAGATGCGCCCGTGCTCGCGGTCGCGGCGCGGGTCGCGGAAGTCCACTTCGCCGTGGTTGATGATGGGGTTGCTCCAGTCGGCGATGTAGAGCGCGCCGTCGGGGCCGAGCTTCACGTCAATCGGGCGGAAGGTGTTGTTCGAGGTGCGGCAGATGTCCGCCTCCTGCTTGGTGATGTAGCCCGCGCCTTGGTCGGTGATGCTGAACGAAGTCACGCGGTTCGCGCGGAAGTCGCACGTCACCACGCGGCCCTGCCAGTCGGCGGGGAAGTGCGTGCTGCGGATGATTTCGAGGCTGGCGAACTTCGGGTAGCCGCCGGGACTGACGCTGCCGAGGATGCGCCGGGCGCGCGCGTAGGTCTGATACATCGCGCCGGGCAGGCCCCAGTTGATGCCCGCGCCGCCCGCGCCGTCGGTCATGAAGCTCTGGCCGAACTCGTCGAATTGATGGCCCCAACTGTTCACCCAGCCCTTGAAGATGACCTCAAGTTTCTGCGACGCCGGCTCGAAGCGGAACACGCCGCCCGAGCGCAGGCGCACGACGCCGTGGGGCGTCTCGACTTCGCTGCGGGTGTAGATGGACTGGCTCATCCAGAGGCGGCCGTCCGGGCCCCAACGGAGCGTGTGGAGATTGTGGTGCGTGTCCTCGGTGCCGAAGCTGGAGAGGACGACGCGGCGCACGTCGGCCTTGCCGTCGCCGTCGGTGTCCTTCAAGTGCAGCAGTTCGGTGCTCTGCGCGACATACACGCCGCCGTCGCCGGGCGCGAGGCCGGTGGGGATGAGCATGTTTTCGGCGAAGACGGTGGCCTTGTCGGCTTTGCCCGCGCCCTTGGTGTCTTCGAGGATGACGATTTTGTCGTGCGCGGCCTGGCCGGGTTCGATTTGCGGATAGACCTCGCTGCTGGCGACCCAGAGGCGGCCCTGCGCGTCGAAGTTGATTTGGATGGGCTTGGCGAGGTGCGGGTTCTCGGCCCAGAGCGTGATCTCGAAACCATCGGCCACGGTGAACTCAGGCGTCGGCTGCGGCGTGTGTTTGGCGGCGGCGGCCTTGCCGAGCAGCGCGGCGGGCTGGAGTTCGGGGCCGGGCTTGAAGCTGGCGTTGTTCAAGTGCTTGCACAGCTCGCGAATCTTCTTCTCCTCGGCGGCGATGAGCGGGTCGAACTGCGGCATCTCGACGGCGTTCTTGCCCTGCTCGCGTTTCCGGAAGCCGAAGATGTAAGCCATGTTCGCCGGGCGCGAGCGGTGGAAGAAGAACTCGTTTTTGCGGAGGATGACTTGGCGGATGGCTTCGTAACGGGCGAGGGGCGGCTCGAAGCCATTCAGCCTGAGGGCCCGGGCAATGGTGTAGGCGAGATGCAGGTCGCCCAGACCAGTGAGGTGAATCCCGTTGTCGGTCAACGGCCCTTTGCTGCCGATTGCGTGGGCGAGGTCAGCGAACACGTTCACGAACCCGGCGGTGCGTTGCTGGGCAATTTCCTGAATGGCCTTGGAGTAAACGGCAAGCTGCTCATTGTGCTTTGCCGGGTCCGGCATCGGCGCGGACAATTTCTCGTGCTGGATTGGGCTCATCAGCACCAACCGGCACCCCGGCGACAGCTTCTCAATCGTGTCCAGCAGCCGCTCGTAGTCCGCCTTGAACTTGGGCAGCCCCGCCTCGCCCGCGAAGGACGCCGCCATGCCGTAGCCGATGAAGGCCACCGTCGGCCGAGCTTCCTCGATTTGTTTCTGGAGCAGCTTCCACGCTTCGCCCGCCGGCTCGACGCCCGCTTGCGCGAGCGAGAGGCCCAGGCGCGACTCGCCATCCGGCATGTCCGCGCTCCAGCCGAGGTTGCGGAAGGTGACGTTGCGGTCCGGGAAGCGCGTGGTGAGCATCAGCTCGATCCACCCGTAGTGCTGCTCGCGCTCGATGAGCGTGTCGCCCAGGAAGATGACGCGGTCGCCGTCCTTCAGCTCGAAGGGCGCGGCAGCGCGGGCGGTGGCGGTGAGCAAGAGGATGGCAGCGAGGAGGAGGGAGA
>Ga0049083_10000123_pt1 | contig 22145 bp, 18 predicted proteins | sample GreLakmeMI27MSRF_FD_66719 | JGI IMG/M metagenome (GOLD analysis project Ga0049083, IMG submission 66719) | Freshwater lentic microbial communities from great Laurentian Lakes, MI, USA - Great Lakes metaG MI27MSRF | ecosystem: Environmental > Aquatic > Freshwater > Lake | place: Great Lakes...
GACATGGCCGACACGGCGGAATAGCGCGCATCCAGCGCCAGGCGTGGCAGCGCGGCTGCCCACGAGGTGTGTTGCGTGACGCCCTTATCCCGAAGCAGTGCGGTGAATGCCTCGGCGGCTGCTGCGGCTGCCGCAGTCTCAGCCCGTCGCTTCTCCCTTTGCGCTGCGAGAGCCGCCTCCTCCGCGGCGCGCGCAGCCTCAGCGGGCTTCAAGATGTCCTCCTCTGTGAACGTGGCGTCGAAGGTGTCGTCCTCCAACTCTGCGGGGGCCTTCAGCGCAGCCTCGGCGGCTCGCTGCGCAGCCTCGCGCGCGCGCTGGGCGTCCTCCGCGCGCTGCGCTGCGGCGCGCTGCGCCTCCGCGGCCGCCTCTCTGAGCCTGAGCGCGGCGGCGGCGCGGGCGCCCACCACTGCGGGGGGTTCGCTCCAGCTGAGCTCGCCGCTGCTCTCGCGGAAGAAGTAGCGCCGCCCGTCGTCAGTGTGCACCTCCGCCCAGTCGGGGCAGCCCTCCACCGCCGTGGAGCGCACCGGCACCGGCCCCGCCGCCCCCGCGCCCCCTTTCTCCACAAAGCCAGCCGGCTTGTCCCAACTCACTTGTCCAGTCTTCGTGTTGTGGTAATACGTCTCCCCGTCTTCGTCCACTGCGGACAGCCAGTCGCTCGCGCCAGGCGGCGGCGGCGGCGGAGGCGCAGGCACCAAGCCGTAAGGCCCGCTCGGGGGATACAACGGAGCGCCGTAGTAAGGCTGGGGCCAGCCTGCAGCAAAGAAGGGCGCAGCAGGAGGCAGACCGTAGGCAAAAGGAGGCGCCATCCCGACTGAAGGAGCCTGTAGTTGCCAGCCGGATGGCGGTGCGTGCCAGGAGGCGTGCGGTGGCAGAGTGTGTTGCTGCGCTGGCGGCGCGAACGATGGCGGCGCACGGGGCACATCAGGAGCCGTCTCCTGAGACTCCATGACGCCCCCGAGGGCGTTGTGCACTGTGTGTGTACGGAGTAGGAGCATCATCGAAGATGCAGCCAGCGCACGCATCTTTTGTTTGGGCTGCTACGCTGCGTGCCCATCCGACGCGATGTGGTGTCGCGTATCGGGTTGCGCCCAGTTGAGCGCACGCAGATCGCGACGGTGAGTGAAGCCGTCATGGAGGCTGCGAGTGTGTCTTTGAGCGAGACGCAGCGTGCATCGAGGCAGCGCTTGCTGCTCGCTGTCGCGGCTGCGCAGAGCTGCGCTTTTCTGAACGCGGTGACTGCGGTGTCGTCGGAGGCGATTTCCCGCGAAAGAGTGGACGTGTCCACGTTTCAGGCGAGCGCAGCTCGCATACGCTGCGCTCCGCTCTCACGCTCTCACGCTTCTCTCTGCTCGCACGGCCGCAGAGTTTTCTAAACTACACTCTCATGGGAGTGGTCTACGCCACTCTGCGTTGGCGTGCGCAACCGGGTTGGCCGCCCGTGCTTGCAGCCCCTCTGCGGAGCTACGCACTGCTGGCAATCGTGGACGTTGAAGCAAACTTCCTCATCGTCAAAGCCTTCCAGTACACAAACATCACCAGCGTGACGCTGCTGGACTCAGCCAGCATCCCGGCGTCCGTGCTGCTCAGTCGCGTGTTGCTGAGGGCGGTCTACACGCGCACACACCTGGTCGCGTCTGCGTGCGTGCTGTGCGGCTTTGCGCTGTTGGTTGCAAGCGACGGGCTATGCGGTGGCGGCGCACGCGGATCCACGGCGCCGTCTCCGCTGTTGGGCGACCTGCTCACGGTCGCAGCCGCGTGCCTCTACGCCACAAGCAACGTGCTGCAGGAGCGGCTGCTCATGCACGCGCCTCAAACCGAGGTGCTCGCAGCCTTCGGGTTGCTCGGGGGGTTGTTTTCGGGCGTCCAGTGCCTGCTCCTGGAAACAACCACGCTGGCACGGGCGCCCTGGGGCGCGCCGTTTGTCACGCCGCTGCTGGGCTTTGCCGTCGCCATGTTCGCAATCTACTCCCTGGCGCCAACCGCGCTGCGCACGGCCGGCGCGGCGGCTTTCAACCTCCACATGCTGAGCTCAGACCTCTGGGCCGCCGCCGCGCGAGCGGCGCTCTTCGGGGGCTTCGGCGGAGGCTGCGGCGCTGCGGGCTTCTTAGCTGCTCTGGCTGCGGTTGCTGCGGGACTGGTGGTGTACGTGAGGGCGCCGCCGCCGCAGACAGAGGGGGGGGAGGAGGCGCCGGAGGAGGCGCAGGGCCTGCTGGCGGCCGGGGAGGAGGAGATGCTCGAGCGAACAAGGAGCGCTGAGGAGCGAGCGCAAACGCGTAGCAGAACAGACGACACCTGAAGATGCGCATGCGATGGTGATCAGACGTGGGCTACTATAACACAAACGCCCAGAAAGACGCAGCTATAGCGAGGATGGCATGCGATGGTTGGTTGCACTCACACGTGCGCGTCATAGCGGGGCTTGTTGACGCGCAGCACAAAGTATGTGCCCAGCCAACATGCGGCCAGCAGCCCCGCCAGGGTCCACGCGCTGCCGATGAGTCCCAGGCCCGCGCCCGGAATGAGCAGCTCCACAGCCTGTGCGCCGTCCTCCACGCACGCGCCCGCTGGGCCGTCGCAGTCGAAGGTGCGGCTCTCCGGATACTCGTTGCGCACCAGGGCGACGTACGACCAGCGCATGTACGCGATGTCACGGATCCATCGTAGAAAACCGGGGATTGCGGATGGCTCAACGAAGAAACCGCCGAACAGAATGCTGATGACGAGCGGAATGGGCGCCACCGCAGATGCGATCTTCTCGCTGTGCGTGGCAGCCGTGAAAAGGAGTGTGATTGCTTCAGCGTTGAGCTCCACCAGGATATGCACCGCGTAGAATATGAAGAAGGCGCTGGCGTTGGCACGCAGTCCTGCCGTCCAGTAGATGACAACGCTGTGGAGAAAAGACCAGAGCGCCACGCGCGGCAACTCCACAATCAGATGCGCCACGAAGTATGGCGAACATTTGTACGCGCCGCTGATGCGCTCTCGTAGGACTAAGCGGCACTCTGAAGCAAAGGTGAAGACCACTCCAAATACCCCGCTGAAGCTGTGGTTGACGATGCTGAAGAAAAGAAGGCCGCCCAGGTTGCGCACCTCGCTGACTTGACCTCGGGGGTTGTGGCCCACCTGAAGCCAGATGAGGCCCAGGAGGAGAGAGAAAAGCGTGGTGCGAACCAGGTTGATGCCGTTCTCCAGGCGCTGACGCCCCGCCAGCCGCGCGGCGCGCGCGAACAGCGCAGACAGCTCCACCAGCCAGCGGCGCGCGGCAGCAGCTCGCGGCGCGGCGGGCGCGGTGGACTGCGCGTGCGCCTTTTCTGCATCAACATCCGCGTTGAGAGCAGCTTCCCCTCCGTGCTCCCTGCGCGGCCCCGCATCCGCCGCCGCCGCACGCAGCTGCTGCAGCGCCTCAGCTTGGTGCCCCTCGTACGCGCTCGCCAGCATCTGGATGCGCTTGCGCGACGCCGCTTCGGCGCACTCCGTCTGGAAGGAAGGGCTGATGACATCCAGGTAGAAATCAGAGGGATTGGTGTGCTCAGGCATGCGAAATCTGTGCTGCTCAAAGAAGCGCAGCGCATGACCTGCCAATCCAGAGTACATCACCAGCCCTTCGGACAGCAGCAGCAGCACGTCGAATAGCGCTGTGATTCCCGACCGAGGCTGGTGGATGCAAACCACCACTGTGCGCCCAGTGCCTGTGAGCAGCTTCAAACTGGCCATGACAGCCTGTGCGTTGAAGGCGTCCAGCCCAGATGTGGGCTCATCTAGGAACAGCAGCGGCGGATCCACCACCAGCTCCACGCCCAGGCTGAGCCGCTTGCGTTCGCCGCCCGAGATGCCGCGCTTCAGCTCGCCGCCAACCGCTGTGTCCATCGCCGCCTGCAGGCCCAGCGTGCGCACCACCAGTGCCACGCGCGCGGCGCGGGTGCGCAGCGTGGCTCCGACCGGCATGCGCAGCTTAGCCGCGAACAGGAGAGTTTCTTGCACCGTGAGCTCCCCAAACAAAAGGTCATCCTGCTGCACATAGTTGCTCTTCCATGCACGCCCGCGAGTCTCGCCGTTCAGCAGCACCTGGCCGTCCACGCGCAGGTTGCGCGACACAACGAGCCGTCGCGCGAGGATGTTCATCACCGAAGTCTTGCCAGAGCCGGTTGCTCCGAGAATGGCCATCAGCTGGCCTGGATATACCGCGCCGCTCACACCGCGCAAGATGTGCCTTGTCGCGCCACCTCGAGCGAGCGTGAGCGAAAGCTGCCAAGGTTGCGCGCGTCAGACGGCTATGACTGTGTGATGAGCGGCATTTCTGGCCTGATTGAACTCGAGCTGCTGCGTTCTTGCCGGCACGAACAGGCCCAGCGCATGTGGCGTCGCGCCGCGCTGCGCGAGGCCCACGTCGAACACATCCTTGCAGTCCTGGTCGTCTTCACCGCAGTCCTCGACATCCCTGGGAAGGCTGCCAGCCTCCGCGATGACCATCTCTGCGAGCTCAGTGCCAGGCGAGCGCAGACACGCACCACACGGCGCGCGAGAAAGACAGTTCCGTCGCATATCATCCCAAGGCGGAACCACAGAAAGGCCGAAACCAGAAGGCTTTCGGCTGGGACCCCCAACTGCACCAAGACTGCACCAAGAGGAGCTGACACGCTCTGACGCTCAGCTCCTGGCCTGCGCTTCCAGATCCCGCCGCTCCGCCACCAGATCTGCCAGCATCTCCAGCGAGGTGGCCTCCAGCGCCAACACAGCGGCCCTGCGAAGCCCTTCCTCAGCCTGCGCGCTGCCCGGTGCGCGTGCGTCCGCCTCCGCAGCCTCGCGGCGCGCCTGGGTGGCCAGACCGCGCGCCTGGTGCGCCACCCGTCGGGCTTCGAGGAGCTCGTCGTGTGCGTGCGCGCGCACTGCGCCAAGCGCGCGCTCCACTCGGTCGTCGGCTGCGCCGGAGGGCGCCGCTTGTGGCTGAGCGGCGCGCAGCATCTGCGCGCCACGCACGGCGGAGTACTGAGCCTCCTGTCGGGCGCGCGCCGCCGCCAGGGCGGCGCTGGGGGGCTCAACAGACGCCGTAGACGGTGCGGCACCCTCCGCGACGGCCGCCAGCGCCGCCTGTGCCGCCTGTGCCGCCTGTGCCGCCTGTGCCGCCTGTGCCGCCTGTGCCGCCCGTGCCGTTTCATCTTCCACCTGATGCCGCCGCGCCGCTTCGGCTTCCGCAGCCGCCCGTGCGGCGTCCGCTTGAGTAGCCTCCTCCAGCTGGCGCTGTGCCTCCAGCAGCGCGTCGCGCCGCGCCTCCAGCAGCTCTTCTTCCGCCTCCGCCACCACGCGCACGCGCCAGGCGGCCACCCATCGCGCCGCATCGTCCGCGCGCGCCTGCACGTCTTCCAGCGCAGCCTCGATTCGCGCCTCCTCAACTTCCTTAGCCTCGGCTGCGACGGTGAGCGCGAGCATCGCAGCGTCCATCGCCGCCGCGCGCGCCGCCGCCGCCGCCGCCGCCGATGCGGCGTCGCGAGGGCCCATGGGGCGCGCCGAGCGCGCTTGAGCCACGCGAGAGGCGCGCAGCGACGCCGGAGCGCTCGCGCCCACGCGCCGCGCGCACGCCACAGCCTGCGCATTGCTGGCTGCCGCCATCGGGTCCGCAGCGGGGGCCGCCACGCGGTCGCGCTCAACGTCTGCACGCACGCGCGCAGCCACGTCCACGACAGCCGCGCTCTCGCTCGACTTGCTTGCGGCTGCAAGCGCCTCCTCCTCAGCTATGCGCCACGGCTGGTGAAGGTCGTCTTGGCCGGTCGTTGCAGCCGCAGCTCCCGTCATGCCCAGCTCCGCCGGCCGACCAGACGCTGCCCAGGCCCGAGCCGCCGCCAGGGTCTCCGCGCGCTGCTGCGGCGTCATGGCCGCGGGGGATCTGAACTCGTCGGAGACGGTGAGCGTGCGCGGGGGCGCAGGGGGAGGAGAGGCGGGGACGGTGCTGTTAGGGCGCGAAGCAGCTCTCGCGACCGCGTCAACTCGCGCCAACGCCGCGCGCGACTCTCTCTCCGCGTCCGCAAGCTTGTTCGCCTCCGCGGCGTTGCCGCGCGGCTGCGCGCGGCGGCGCGCGAGGGCGTCGAGAACCTCGGCGGCTGCGGCGGCGCGAGCAGTCTTGAGCGCCGGAGACTCCTCGGCGCTGCGCGGGGGCGCAACAGGGGCCTGCGCCGCGCCGCCGGGCTGCTCCGCGGCGGCGGCCAGGTCTTCGGTGCCCACGCGGCCGCCCCAGGAGAAGCGCTGCGCACGGCGGGTGCTCACGCCCTGCGTTCCCGCCCCAGCCTCCCCGCCAGCCTCGCCGCCAGCCCCGCCGGACACAGGAGACCCGCCCGCGCGCCCTGGACCAGCCTCGCGGCGCCGCGTAGACAGCAGCGCCGCAAGCGCCAGCGCCACAGCCAGAGCGGCTGCCAGCGCGGTGACAGCGTCTGCTGCTGCAGTCCCCTCGCCACGCCCTGACGTGGCAGTCAAGCCGCCCAGCGCGTAGCTGCTCGTCTGGCGCACCGACGGAGGCGCCGCAACCAGCAGGCGCGTGCCCGGCTGGGGCGAGCCGGCGCTGAGGCCTGGGTTGAGACGCTGCAGCTGTGCGGGGCTGCTGCGATACGCCTGCGCGATGCCCCGCACCGTCTCTCCGGACACAACCGTGTGAAACACAGCGTCCACGCCGCCCAGCTCTGACAACGGCACGCGCGCCGCAGAGGAGCCGACGCGACACACCGCGCGCACCGCTGTGCGAGGGCGCACGCGACGGGCAAAGGGCACACAGGGAGAACACAGGGACTGCATGAGAGCGGCGGAGGAAGCAGCTGTGATGCAGCTCCCTAGTCCCTGGCTACGCTGCTACAGTACGCTGCCTGCTAGGATAGGAGGAGCGAGGAGGGCACGCTTTCGTCCGACAAAAATGCTAAAGTCCGTTTGTACGTCGCGCTGACGCGCTCTAGCGTTCTGCGTCGCGTTTCTGGCGTTGCCATGGGCCGCAGTGAGCAGTCTGCGCGTCGCAAGTGCGTTGCGTGCTGCGGCGCTTGGCGTTGCGTTTTCCGGGCTCAAACGGGCTTCCGGAGTGAGAGCGTCTGACGGCGCACGCACGCGCAGGTCCGTCTTCGGCTCCTCCCCGGTACAGGCTGCACCCGAGGTTGCGCCGCGCGCACGCGTGCCGCTGGCGCCTGCGCAGGTGCGTATAGCTGGCGAGGCCCAACGCTTCCACATCTCACGCATGCCCCAGGTGCCTGCGCAGCCGCCCGTGGGCGCTGCCAAGCGTCCCGCGCCCTCCACAGGCGCGTGACTGCCGCGTGGTGTCATGAGCGGGGCTGTGGGCGGCTGGGGTGGGGCTCTGGGCGCCTTTCCCGCTTCCCCGGGTTTTTGCGCGCACCACGCCCTGGCTCACACCGCGCGCCCGCCGCACGCAGCCGAGGTGCTGGTTGACGAGAGCGGCTTCACGTTCAAGCGTCGCAAGCGCGCGGCCGAGGCGCGTGAGGCCCTTTTCACTTGCGCTCGCTCCTTCCTCACGCCTCACGCCTCACCCCTCCCCGCAGCCACCGACGCCGGCGCCGCAGCCACCGCAGCAGCAGGCGGTGGTGGCCAGCTACCCCGTGCGCCCGCTGCTGACTGCCCACGACGCGATCCCTGGCGCTCTGAGCGAGGGCGACCGCCTGCGCGCGCTGTGCGAATACCTCTCTGCCGTGGAGCTGCACTCTGCTCGCGCCCACTTCGCGGCTGGCAATGCCTCGGGCGGTGCCGCATGCAGCCTGGGCGTGCAGGCGCCTCTGGCGGTGGCCGACTGCCTGGCCAGCTGGCAAGCCGCGGTTGAGGCCGCCTGCGCGGACGGCAGCGTGCGCTTCGCAGCGACGCAGCCCCCCGACGGCGCAGCGCAGCGACTGAGCGCGTTGCGGGACGCCTGGGCGCAAGAGGAGGCGGCCTGGTTGGCTCTGCAAGGGGACGCAGACGCTGCGGCTGCGGCTGCTCAGGAGGCCACAGGCCCTGACCAGGCGGACACGCAGATGCTGATGGAGCAGCAGGCTGCGGTGGATGCCGCCGTGCTGCGCGTGTGCAGTGGCAGCGCGCTCGGCACGCTGCGCAAGGCTGTGGAGGAGGCGCATCTCCGACTGGAACTCCAGTCCGACGGCGTCGCGGCGCTGCTCACCGGGGCGGACGTGCTGGCCTCCCGCGCGGAGAGCGCCTGCGGGGCGCTCACCGCCTCGCTGCAGGCGGCTGAGAACAGGGCGCTGGCGGTGCAGCCGGACGACAGCCCGCGGGCCATCCTGCGCGCGCTCGCAGCATAAGCGTGAGCCCAAGTGCTGTCATACCACGCTTTTGTGACCTCTTTGCGCGGTCGTACGTACACGTTGTCGCGTCGTTGCCAGCTTGGTGCCGCCCTTGCCACGTCATTCGCGGTTCGCTCCCCTCCGCAAGCCTGTCTCACGGCAGCTGCTGGCTCTGCGGCAGCCTGTACCTGCGAGCGCCCCTGTGTTCACAGAGCGAGGCGGCGAGCGCACTCTCCCTTCTGCGCCACCGCCCGCGCTCTCTCGCGGCAGCTTGCGGGTGCTACAGCCTCGCCCGGGTGCTCGCTGCTCTTCGCTGAGGGCGCGCAGGCTGCACGGGCCGAACTGAGCGCCAACTGTGTTTGCGGCGAGCTGGTCCTCTGCTCTCGCGCAGGCCTACGCACGCTGCTGCGCTGCCACACGACGCCTGCGCGAGCCACACACCGCTCAACCAGGATGTCTGATGCTCTGGTGGCCGAGTTCGCGGCCCTGAACGCTCATTGTGCCGCCTCTCCTCGTGATGAGGCCAACTACGCGGCAACACTGCGCCGCGCTCCACGCGGAAAGAAAGAGGGCATGCTCTTCAACAGCGCGATTTACAACTACGCCGCGCTGGTGCGACTCCTGCTCGCTGACGGCCTCTCTCCAAACACGGTCAAGTCTGAACATGGCAACTCTTCTTTGCTGCATGTGGCCGCCAAACACGGATCGATCGATGTACTGCGCCTCTTGCTGGAGGCTGGTGCTGATGCCAATAGTATAGACAGCATTGGAAGCACGCCGCTGGTGGACGCAATCCGCCACGGCCAACTCGCTTGCGCACGCGAGCTCATTCCACACACGGACCTGCGCATCTTCGATGTCTCTGGCAACAATGTGCTGCATGCCAGCATCCTCTCCAACCAGCCGGAGATCTTCAAGCTGCTGCTGCCTCACTTTGCGGACGACATCGACGTGCGCACCGTCAAGAAACGCGCCCCGTGTGACCCTGAAAAGCCGTACAACGCCACGCCATTACATATCGCGTGCCAGAGCGGATATCACGCCATGGCGAAGGCCCTGCTGGCTGCAGGAGCTATGCGGACAGCGCGCGACAACAATTCGTGTTCCTGCCTCCACGCGGCCGCTCACGATGGGCACCTCGCCTGCGTGACGCTGCTCATCGGGCGCTCTGATAGCTTGAAGATGAGTGCCGCGGAGATTAACGCGCCAGACAAGAATGGGCTAGCTGCTTTTGTCATGGCGGTGATGGGGGGCCACCGCTACTGCTGCGCCGCGCTCCTGGCTGCCGGCGCTGATCCCGCTGCTGATATACAAGACGGCTTTTCGGCGCTGGATCTTGCGAAGCACCTCCACCCGGGCAACCAGGAGCTGATTGAGCTGCTGGAGTGCCGCGGCGGTGGCCCTGCTCCGCTCCTCTGCGCCGGCTGCGGCGCCTCCGACAAGCGCCTCCACTTCTGCTCCGCCTGTGGGTCCGCGTCCTTCTGCAGCGCGGCGTGTATGGCTCAGGCGTGGACCAAGGGCAAGCACAAGGCGGAATGCAAGCGCATCCAGGCCAAAAAGGAGATGAATCGCAGCCGCATCATCAAACGTTCAGACATGCCCGCGCCGCTCTAAACAATGCGTGCAACCAACCGCCTGCTTCACCTTCCTCTGCCGTCGAGCGTGGTCGTACGTTTTGCTGCCACGTCACTCGCGCCTCGCTCCCTCCGCAAGCCTGTCGTCACGCCGCCCGCGGCCTCCGCGCAGCCTGCTCCGCTGTGAGCTTCCTCCCAGTCGTCCTCAGAGTTGATGGAAGAGGAGGAGGAGGCTGCGCCGTCCGGAGTATCGGAAGCCGTTGAGCAGCTGCGTTTGGACGAGGAGAGCCGCGCGGCGAGTCCTCTTTGCGAGGAGGCTGAGGAGGAGGAGGAAGAAGCGGAGGAGAGCGCAGCATACAGCAGTCTGTTTGCACCTCCTTCGCCTTTCTTCCGCACCAGCGGCCCGGTGGAGCGCGACGCGCTGGCGATCTCCGCGCTGCTGCGGGCGGGCAGCGCGGACGCGGTGCCCGAGGAGGGCGGCGAGGAGCTTCCTGGAAGCGCTGTGCCACCTGCTTCGTCTCCGTCCGTCGTGGCGGCCCCGCCTGGTCGCGCGCGCGTGACGTCGCCCACGCCAGCGGAGGTTGACGAGGCGCTGGGGGGTCTGCCTGCGCTGCTTGCCAGCAGGCGCGGCTGCGGCGGCACGGGCGGGGGGGACAGCGAGGAGGAGGAGGAGGCTGCCCGCGCGGCGCGCAGCCGCCACACGGCGGCGCAGCTGGCGGAGGACGACAGCTGCCCCGCTTGGCGGGCGCACCGGCGTCACTTCTTCGTGTTCACAGCGGCTGGAAAGCCCGTGTATTCCCGCTACGGGGAGGCAGCCTCACTGGCCGGCTTCACAGCCTCTCTGGCTGCGCTCTGCGCCTTCGTGCAGGACACGGGCGGCACGGGCGAAGCGCTGCTGTCCTTCCGCAGCGCCAGCCACGCCTTCACCTTCCTGCACCGAGGCCCACTCACGCTCGCAGCCGTCACCGCCGGCGCGCAGCCGCAGCGCCTGATCCGCAGGCAGCTGCAGCTGCTTCACAGCCTGGTGATCAGCCTGCTGACCAGCGGGGTGGAGAAGGCGCTCGAGAAGAGCCCGCGGTTTGACGCACGAACCCTCCTCGGAGGCACCGAGCGGGTGTTTCAAGCGCTGGTGCACAGCTTCACGTGGGACCCCTCCACATGGCTCCACGCGTCGCCGCCGTTGGCGCTCCCCTGCGGAGCTCGACGCTGCGCCTCCGCCGCGCTTGCCGCAGCCATCGCCTCCCAAGGCCTCCTAGCGGCGCTGCTGCTCACGCCCGACCGGCTGGTGGCGTCCGCACAGCCGCGCAGGGGCCAGGCGATGCACCCTGACGACGTGCTGCTGGTGTGCACGCTGGTACGCTCCGCGCGCTCCTTTCGGGACGCAGCAGAGTCATTCTCGCCGGTATGCCTGCCCGTCTACAACCCAGCTGCATTTGCGTACGCATACGTCGCATGGCTGGCGCCGCAGGCGTGCCTGGTGCTCCTCACGGCGCATCCAGACGGCTTTCCCGGCTGCTCCGTTGCTCGACGCGCCATCGAGGCTGCACTCACCAGAGACAAAATCCTGCTGGCTGTCTTCTCGGCGCAGCAGCGCGCGCCCATGATGCTCAGCGCGCTGCCCAAGCCCGCCGGCGGGGGCGGCATCGGCGCAAGCAGCCTGTGGCACTTCCTGTACCTGAGCACCGGCTCCAGCCAGTTCGTTTTCCCGCCCTTCGCCGCGCCGCTGAGCAGCAAGGCGCTCCAAAAGCGGCTGTTGAGAGCATACGCTGAGCTGCACTGTGCGGTGCATGCGCCCGTCACGGCTGCGGCTGCTGTGGGCTCTGCCGCGCCGCCGGCCAGTCAGCGGGTGCACCTGCGCGTGAGCGAGGCGCAGTGTCTGCTGGCGGTGGTTGGGGAGTCGTTCGAACTGTACGCGGCGTTCGATCCGCTCACCGACACGCCGCTGGCGGTGGCCGTCGCGAACCGCCTTTGCGCCTGGCTGCGCACGCAGGAGGCTGAGCTGCTGTGCCTTTAGACTGAATGACCGACTGAATCCAACGAGCGATGAAAGGAAGTGCTTTGTTTGCCTTTGTTTGCTTGCATCCCAACTAACCGTCCGCACGTCGTCTTCAGCCACACGAACCGGCGCTGCTCACGCGCCTCAGAAAGCCACCACGTCGATCATGGCACCCAGCGTCTGCACGATGTTGTCTCCCATGAGCGCATGAACGCGCTGCTCCATAGCCTTCTTTGCGTCTTGGCGCCCAACCTGTGCCAGCGCCAGCTTCTCCGCGCTCAGCTGCCCCTCCTCCTGCACCGCGGCGTCGTATTTTCCGGCCAGCAGAGCGAGCTCTTTGAGTGCCTCTGCGTTGGCCTTTCCGCGCTCCTCCCATCTCTCCGTGGCGAGCCCCGCGCCCCACGCCTTCTTGTTGAGGTTGAGCAGCATCTGCTCCTCCAGTGCGTTCTTGCGGTAGCTGATGCCCAGGCTGTAATAGTGGCGGTTCAGGCCGTGGATCAACGCCTGGATGCTAGCCTTGTGCAAATGACCCACGTTGCTGGTTGTCTGACGCGGCTCCTGGCCCAGCATCAGCGTCTGCGGGTTGATCAGCCGGAACGCGTCGATCACAACCTTGCCCTTCACGCTCTGCACAGGGTCGATCACCACGCTCACTGCGCGAGCGTTGAGAGCCTCAAAGCTCTGCTGAGTGTTGATGTCCACGCCAGACAACCAGCAGCCGAAGCCCGGGTGGCTGTGGTACCAGCCAACCACCATCTCAGGGCTGCGTGATGAGTTACAAGTCGTTAGAGAGTGATTTGAGAATGAGTTGAAGTGAGTGTGCTGTGCGCACCGCCCGGTTTGCTTCAACATGTCAAGCATCTTGGTCTGGAAAACGGGGTCCACAGCCTCGACGCTGACGCCGGTGCCGGACTGGGGAGGGAGCGGCGGGAGTTAGGGCAACGCAGCGCTCACTGCGCCCGTGCGTTGACCAAAGCTGCGTCACACACAGCGGCGCGCAGCCACGGCGCGCCATGCCGGCGTGGCGTGACGCGCGCGCGGCAGCGAGTGCACCGTCTCCCTTCGAAGAACCCAAAGAGACAGCGACAGCACTCGTTGCCCCTTCCTCCTCCTCACCTGCGGCATGGCGAACACGTCGACCACCTTGACCGTAAAGTCGTCCACAAACTCGCCCAACATGAGTCCCATCACCTCCATCGGCACCCCCGCGCGGCCTGCAAGCAACCAAGCGGCGCGTTAGGTCACGGCGCGCCGCGCAGAGCTCGCTTCGCACGCGCTATGCGGACTCTGCGCGTCCGCGCCGGCTGCGTGCGCGGCGCACCGTGCTTGAGCATCTTGAGGAGCGCCAGAGAGGAGATGTAGACCTGCTCTGCTGTGTCCGCTTGAGGTGAGTCTCCAGGTGGTCCCCCTCCGCCTGCGCCACCGGGCGCTCCCACGTTCTGGAACAGCCGCTGCAGCCGCTCCCTGCGCCACGGGCTCAGCGTTGCGCGCTGCGAGTGAGAGGCGCGCAGGCACGCACATGTTGCGCCGCGCACGGGCAGACCAAAAGCAAGCACCTCAGAAGCCAATGCACGCTGCTCGCTGCGCCAACGGGCCAACGCGAACGGCAGCGACCCGTAGGGCGAGCGCGTGTCGAATCGACACATTATTTGATCGCATCTTTGATCGATACACACCACCGACTATGACTGCGACGAGTCCTCAGCTTCTTCGAAGCCCACGGGCGCACTCAGGTCCCGGTGCACCATCGCCAGGCACTGATATCTCAGCCCCATGCCCGGCTGCGTGCATCCCTCGCCCCCCGGCCCATCCTGCTCGCCCACCAACCTCTCTGCGCCAGCAACCAACGCATCCACTTCGGCATCGCTCTTGCCGCGCGCAAGCGCCTGCAGTCGCGCGGAGATGCCCAGCGCGCCCAGCAGCTGTCGTTGACTCACAGGACCATAGGAGCGCACACCCTGTGGCTGCGCAGCCAGGCGGAGCGCGCCGAAGTCCACATGGGCGCTCAAATCAGCGCTACCAACCTGATCGAGCATATCTACGAACGCGTGACGCCGGATGGCCTGGAGGGTGTGGTTGAGAGGCCCTTCTGCGCCGTAGTCGATGGCCAGTGCACCGCCGCCGTCTTTCGCCACCCGACGCGCCACATCCTCCCAGACAGCCATGCTGCGCGGGCTGATCTCCAGGGCGAGGCATGCGTCCGCGGCGCCCGGCGGCAATGCGGCGAGGCGGCGAGGCACCAACAGGCTCGAGGCGGGCGTGGGCCCCGGAGAGAGCACGAAGCGCAGCGGCGCATGCGTTGATGACGTGGATGATGCTGATGGTGCTGATGGTTGTTCTACTTCTTCTTCGCTTGCGCTGTTTTCGTCAACCAGCCGTTCGCACCACCCCCGCGCAGTCTTCGCAAACTGGTGCACAGGCAGCGCGTCGAAGAACTCGTGGGCCAGCACCACGATCGGGCAGCCCTCAGGCACCGTGTCCAGTGAACCGTGCCATCGCACCTGCACGCCCCCAAATGCAGCGCTGCTGCACCCCTCGCCCACTAACCCCGCGCTTGCGCCGCACCCCAGCTTCTCAGCCTGCACGCGCCTTAGCGCGGGTGATACCTCCACCAGATGTAGCTCCAGCGCGGCGCTTAGGCCTCCTTGGAGTTGAGAGGCTGCGCGTAGAAGGTCTGCTTGAAGCGTCCCTCTCCCTGGCCCCAGCTCCACCAGCCTCACTTTGGCGGGGCGCCCCATCTGGTGCCATAGGTACGCCAGCCAGACGGCCAGCAGTTCTCCGAAGATCTGCGACACTTCGGGGCTCGTCACAAAGTCCCCCAAAGTGCCAAACACGTCACGAGTCATGTAGTACCCCAGGCTTGGGTGAGTGAGCACCTCGGCCATGAAGTCGGCCACGCTGAGCGGGCCGCCCCGGAAACGTACGAGGCCACGCAGGTGGCGTTCTAGGGGCGTGTCGGAGGCGCGGGGGGGGTACGGGGCTGCGGAGACGCCGCGTGAGGCCGGTGCCGCAGCGTCGTTCACCAGGAGCCGGCGCTGGGCGGTGGCGCGCACCGGGCGCGCGGTAAAGGCCCGAGCGGTCGACCGAGACGGCGAGCTCGTGGCGAGAAGGCGAGGGAGGCTCGCTTGGTGAACCACCCTCGCCCTCGCTTCTGCCAATGCCGCTGACGCCGCGCGTCTGCAGCGCAGCGGCGCAGGGGTGGAGCCGCAGAGCCGCGGAGCAGGAGGCGCGCGCGGCGGAGAGTGCGCGGCTGCGTAGCGTGTGCATTGCGTGGGAAGCCCAGCGTGGCTGACGGACACGCTATCTGAACATGGTTACAGAGCGAAGCAGCCAGAATAGGCAATGCAGGGACGCTCACAGTGGTGTCCACGTGTCGTACAGCGCTCGCTGCGCATGTGCCACGTGCCCACGTCACACACCACGTGGCTGCGCTCTCCTGCGTACTCTGTTCCGAAGTGCCACTGCGTCCCTGCGCGTGCGAGGCAGGAGGGAGACCGGTGAGTCTACGCAGGGGGGAAGGGGAGCGCAAGGGCGCTCAGTCTGCACAGCGCGCAATGTCCGCCAGCCGGAGACGCGTCTACGCTGAGCTGCTGGAGGACGAGTACGGCAACAAGGTAGACGCGCGCTTCCTGCCTCACCTGAGCGCCAAGCCGGGTGCGTTCTGCCCGTGTCCGCCCGTGCGCCTCCCCACCACCACGCTCCCAGCTTCTCTGCCCCTGCGACAGCCTGTCCGCGCCGCACTCACCGCGGCGTCGTTGCGTGCTCGCAGGCGTGCCTCGCAAAGCGGTGGCGCTCGCAGTTCTCCTGTTCTGCGTTGGTGCGCTCTTTCTTTTCCTCGGGGCACTCTCGCTGGGCGGCCACATGCACATCGACCCGCGCAAGGGAACACACAGGGAGATGGTGCGCCGCTGCTCGCGCGTGCGCGCACATACGCAAGCGTTGACAAGGGCGGACGGCTCTCTCCTCTCGCTTCCTAGGCGCTTGCGTTCACAGTCCTGGGGTCCATGACCTTTATACCCGGCGCGTATTACACACGGGTGGCGTACTGCGCGTACCGCGGCTATGCCGGGTACAGTTACAGAGACATTCCGTATGAGTGAGCTATCTATTCAACTCCATCAGCGGTCGGCGGCGGCCCCGCTCAAATCAGGTAGACCGTGCCGTCTGCAAGCACGATGAGGTCGTCCATCATGCCCTCCAGCCGCCGAACCACCGTTTCGCGCGCCGTTGGGCGCCTCAGCGCGCTCAGCCGCTCGCACACCTGCTCCACCGTACACTCGTGCCGGCCGACCAGCAAGTCCACCAGAGCGCGGTGCGTCTCACACGCACAGGTATGCCAGGATGCGGCGCGGCGGAGTGAAGGGTCGGCGCGCGTGCATTGCGCGCTGATTGTCCAGCAGCATGACATCTCCAGCCTCCCACGGTATGTCAACCGCCAGCGAGCTCATAATCTGCCGCACCGCCTCCACGTCATCAGCTGCTAGCGCTCCTCCGTCTCCGTAGCGCACTGATTCAGGTCCGCTATTACGCGCGTCTGTCCACCCGAGGAAAACGGCGACAAGGGCGTTATGAAAAAGCGACTCTCCAGAACGACTGTCCGTCTTGAAGGCTGGCAGAGGGCCCGTGGTGGTGCGTAGGGACCCTTCTGGAAGCCACGTCCAGGTGTGCACGCCAGAGTGTCGCATCGCACGTTCCGCGTCGTCGCGACTGCTCGCGTTGTACGTGCTGCGCCAGCCGCGCCCCTGCGCCGAGCTGGCGTCGTCGTGCTCAGAGAGAGCGCGGTGATAGAGCAGCCCCTGCGCCTCTAGGCGCGCGGCAAACCAGGGCAGCTCGGCGCGCACGCGCGCTGCCACGCAGCCGCTCAGCAGCACGCTTGTTTCGCCTCCCACCGCAGAGGGCGTCTGGCAGAAGAAGGCTATTCTGGAGGGCGGAGACGCAACCAGTGCCATCTCTGTCGCGTCGACAGCTGTCAGCTCGTTCAAAGTGGGCACCCACCAAGCGCAAGCGCTCCACGCAAACAGCGCTCACCACGGGCACGCGCCGTGATGGAACGGGATGCTTTCGCTGGGAGGCGACTCGTTGGAGGTGAATACGTGACCTGCAACCACCGTGCGCACCGCCGCGCCGCCCACGTACGGCTTGGGAGGCACTCCGAGGCTCTCCATGAGCTCGTCGAACGAGGCTGCGTCTGGCACCGGATAGCCGCGCAGGAAGAGCGAGCCATGTTGCAGAAGAGCGGACTGTATGGCGTCTCGGCTGGCAGCCAACCACGCCGTCACGTCCGCCAGGCTGCTTTCCTCAGCGCAGCGCAGCGCTAGCGGGAACACAGACCCGTCCGCGTTGTCACAGCGCAACTGAGGCAGCGCCAGCGGGGCTACGTGAGCGCGTGCAGCTAAGGGGCCGCAGAGCAGTGCCTGCGCAGATGTGCTCAGAGCGTCATCGACGCCCATCGCGGGCAGGGAGACAACACACAGGGCAGGGACACAGAGTTGCATTCGACCCACTCTTGGCCACTCAGAACCAACCGTCGGTCGGTCGACGACCCGCAATGTATCCCGGTCCGCCCAATAGCGCGTCATCGCGGCGAAGACGTCCGGCGTGAGTACACAGCAAGCGTGAGCGGCTAGAAGAAGTCCCCTTGGCGCTATGCAGCGACGCAGCCAGGGTGTATCAACCTTGGCTGCGTTGCTGCATACCGCCGAGGGGACTTGTTCCCGCCCCTCGTGCTCGCTGTGTACTCACGCCGAGCGTCTTCGCCCAACAGCAACCCTTCCAAGATCCTGCAAGAGTTCGACGAGAACGAACAGCGCTTTCACCACGAACACCCGGCACGACGATCCGGAAATTCCGTGCCGGGACCTTGTGGTGAAAGCGCTGTTCCTTCTCGTCGAACTTTTGCAGGATCTTGGAGTTGGAGCTGGAGATGATCTTGCAGGCAGACAGGAACGCGCCCGGCCGGGCGGCCAAAACGTCGAGGCGCGGCGCTGGATCCCGCACAACGCATCAAGCGGTTCGCGTTGCTGTGGCCGGCCAGGCGGGCAACTCCGTCGTCTCCGTAGCCGCGCGCTTGCGGAGCCTCTGCGCATAGACGGCCAGCTCTGGTGGCGTAGGCGCCTCGAAGATGAGCTCTCGATGCGGCTCCAAAGGGTGCGCCATGCTCATGCGCTTGCAATGGAGGCACAGACGGGGCACTCCTTTCGCAGCGCGTCCATAGCGTTCGTCACCCAACACAGGTGCGCCGCGAGACGCAGCCTGGGCGCGCAACTGGTGCATGCGGCCCGTGAGCGGCGACAACTCCACTGCGGTGGCGACCCCAGCAAAGCGCTCCGTAACGCGCCACTCCGTCTTGGCGCTCTTCCCTACGCCAGACTCCACGTCGTTCACGTGCGCCTTGCCGTCGTTGCCAACCTCCAGCAAGTCGCTCCAGAGGCCTGACTCGCCGCCCTCCAGCGAACCCTGCAGGATCGCTTCGTACACCTTGCGCACCTTGCGCGACCGAAGCGCCGCAGAGACGGTGTCACAGATGTGAGCAGCCTTGGCCAGCATGAGCACTCCGGAGGTGTCCTTGTCGAGGCGGTGCAGCGGGAAGAGCTGCGGGGGTGCTGCAGAGCCATCGCGAAGGCGCAGGAAAGCCTCGCAGGAGCTGAGAGCGCTGGCGGGCTCGCTGCGCGCTGGCGTGCTGGCAAGGCCGGCGGGCTTGTCTACCACGAGCAGCAGGGTGTCCTCGTAGAGCACCCGGGCTCGCCAGTCCACGGCGGCGGCTGCGGCAGCGACAACGGCGGCTGGGGGCGCGTGTGGCAGGAGAACGACGCTGTCGCCCTGCTTGACGTACTGGTCGCGCAGAGTGGTCAGCTTACGTCCGTTGAGCGTCACCGCGCCCAGGCGCGCAGCGTGCAGCAAGCCGTTGTCTGACACGCGGCTAGCCGAGTGCAAGAAGCGGTCCAGGCGCAACCGGTGCTGAGACTCGCTCACGGTCCACTCGCCATGTGGCGCAGCAGCAACAGCGGGCGGGCGGGCAACAGCAGCGGGAGGCGGGGAGGGTCGCTTGCGAGGAGGTGGCGGCGGCTGCTGACTCGCAGTGTTGTCTTTGCCGCTCACACTCGCAAAGGCCGCGCCGCCTGTGCAGCGACTCTGCAGCGACCACATGCGCAACAGCAGGAGCGAGCGGTGTCTCAGTGCCTAGACCGTCAACAAAAAAACGCGAGGCGGCGCGGCGCGTGCGTGGCACAATACTGCACACGCTCTGCCCTTACTCTCCCTCGTGCGGCTGCGGTGGAGCCTGTGTCGGTCGAGGGAAGCAGCGACGCTGGCGGCGAGGCTGGTGGCGGCGAAGCTGGCGGCTGCGATGTGAGGCGCGACGCAGTCGTTGCTGCGGTGCCCTTTTTCTATGGCCACCTGGTTCTTGTCCTGTGCACGCTGGCGCGTGTGCTGAAAAGCTTCGGCCAGAACAATACGCTGTTCTTGTCCGTGCCTGGCGTGCTGGCAGACGTGCCGCTCACCCGCACGCAGCTGGGCCTGCTCTTCGTCACCGCCTGCCTGTTCGCGGCAACGCTGCAGCCGCTGTTCGGGCGGCTGCTGGACCGCCACGGCTGCCGCAGGTGCATCCCTGCGGCGCTGCTGGCGCTGTCACTGTCGCTGTGCGTGCTGGCGTCTGCCCAGAGCGGCGTGGCTGTGCTGACAGCGCTGCTTGGTCTGCGCAGCTTTGGCTTGGGCGCGCTGGACACGTTCACCAGCACCACGGTGGGGCTGTGGTACACCAGGAACCAAGGAGCCGCGCTCGCGTGGCTCACCGTGGGCTTCTACACCTTCACCGGCGCGGGCACCGTGCAGGTGCTGGCGCTCACTCAAAGGCGCCACGGCTGGCGCTGCGGCCTGCTGGTGGCGGCGCTGCTGTGTGCCCTCGCGGCTCCCCTCTGCGCGCTGCTCCTGCGCGTCTCGCCGCACAGCTGCGGCCTGCTGCCCGACGGCGACAGAGCCCCAGAAGCTTCCGAAACAACAGGAGAAGCCGCAGAAGCCGCCGCGGAGGGTGCTGGAGAGGCTGCGTTCACGCGCTCTCAAGCGCTGCGCACTCCCCTCTTCGTCGTCCTCGCCGCATACACGCTGGTGTACTTCCTGGCAGCCAGCGGCACCGATTTTCATTTGGTGGCCATGGCGGCCGAGGTTGGCACCGTCAACGTGGCGGCGACTCTCAGTTTGGCCACGGGCATCTCCGCGGGCCTGTGCTGCCTGCTGGTAGGAAAGCTGCTGGACCGCGGCATGCCTGCCCTGACGTTGCTCGCCGTCGGAGGCGCTCTTCTGGCGCTGTACTGCCTGTTGCTCACGGCATTGGTCAGCGCGCCTTGGGCGGTGCTCACCGGCGTGGTCAAGGGCTGCGCGGATGCTTGCGCGGGTGTCAGCCTGCCCTTCCTGCACGCTCGGGTCTTCGGCAGCGCGCACGCGGGCGCCATCTACGCCATAAACCGCACGATGGGCGTGGTTGGCAGCGGCTTAGGGCCTCTGCTGTTTGGAATGGCGCACGATTCCGAAGGAAGCTTCAGGCATGCGCTGTTCGGAGTGGCAACCATGCCGTTTGTGGCCGCTTTCGCCGCGATGCTGGTGCGCGCGCCCACGCTGGGGAGGGCGCCAGAGGTGCATAGCGCAGAGGAGCAGGAGTTGGCGCGGCTACTGGAGACGACGTAATGAGAACGTGCTCGCCCCAGAGGAAAGCGACCAGCCGCCGCCGCTGAGGCGGCACGTTGCCGTTGTTTTTTCTCAAGGCATCAGGAGCCTCCATGAGCTCCTTGTGCCTGGCCGTTGGCTGGACGTTGTGCTGCATGATCTCGACGAGGGCGTGAGCCTGTGTCGTGGTGAGGTGGTCGTGAGAGGCCGCGAAGGTGGCCTTTGCGTTGGTCACCGCGGCGGCGTCGGCTCCCATGAAGAGGAGCTCACGCCCTCATCGAGACACGACCACCTCACCAGCACACAGGCTCACGCCCTCATCGAGATCATGCAGCACAACGTCCAGCCAACGACCAGGCACAAGGAGCTCAAAGGGGCTCGAACAACGTCGAACATAAGTCATACGTAGTGAGATTTCGTAGCTCTCCGCATCCTCTGCTCGGTGTGCTAGCGCAGGTCAGGTGCTTGGTATAGAGCAGAGCTGTCCAGTGGTCTGTCACAGCGTGCCAGCATCCATGTCCGTGTGCGGCGCCGTCCCGCTACCCTCGCACGCTGCGCGCGCCAGCTGCGTGCCCGCCGGTCGGCCGCGGGCAGGCCAGGCTGCTGCGCTGCGCGGCAGCGGCGCCACCTGGCCGCACAGCGTGGGTGGACGCCCCCGTAGCCGCTGGGCCTGCTCCGCGCGCGCAGAGGCCGTCGCCTCGCCGGCGCAGCCGACGCTGGCCGAGACGCCGTCGGTGGCTCTCACGTGCGTGTTGCTTTGGCCTTTGCCTCGCGCGTTGCGTTGCGCTGTGCTGAGTGCAGCCGTCTCGCCCCTCTGCCCGCGCAGGGCTGGCGTCGCGCCGTTGCTGCCAAGCCAGCAGGGCGTGTACGGCATGTACAACGCGGCTGGGGAGCTGCAGTACATCGGGCTGACGCGCAAGGTGAGAGAGACTTTGACGTCCCCTCAGCATGCTCTCAGATAAAGTGCTCTCTCATAGCATCGTCTGACGCCGCCCCTCGCAGCTCAACGCCAGCATAGGCATCCACCTGCAGGACCTGCCTGAGCGCTGCGCCTCCGCTAAGCTCCTTCCGTTGCCTTCTTTGGGTCGCGAGGCGCTGCAGGCCGTCTGGAAGGCTTGGATTGAGGAAGCCAGTGCGTGCACTCAGCCGCAGCGCAGCCGCAGCGTAGCTGACGCGGCGCGCCCGCAGTTGCCGCCACGGGCGACGTGCCTGTGGGCAACACGCCTGCCGACTCTGGATGGACCACTCGCAAGCCCAAAGCTTCAAAGCCGGAAATCAGGCTTACTTCCGGCAAAGGCTTGGCGGATCTGACTGTTCCCCTCTCGGAGCTGATCAACGCCGTGGTGACTCAGAACCCAGTGGTAGCGTTCATCAAAGGCACACGCGCTGCGCCCGAGTGCGGCTTCAGCAAGCGCCTGATCTTGAACCTGGAGGAGTGCGGGTGCCCGTACGAGGTGCTCAACGTGCTGGACGTGACGTACAACCAGGGTCTGCGCGAGGCCATCAAGGTGTACTCGGCGTGGCCCACCATTCCGCAGCTGTATGCGCACGGCGAGTTCCTGGGGGGTGCGGACATCACGGCGGAGATGCACGAGCGTGGGGAGCTCAAGACGAAGCTCTCCACAAAGTGAGGCGAGTGAGCTAGAGGCTCTACTGAGGCGT
>Ga0049083_10000124_pt1 | contig 22140 bp, 13 predicted proteins | sample GreLakmeMI27MSRF_FD_66719 | JGI IMG/M metagenome (GOLD analysis project Ga0049083, IMG submission 66719) | Freshwater lentic microbial communities from great Laurentian Lakes, MI, USA - Great Lakes metaG MI27MSRF | ecosystem: Environmental > Aquatic > Freshwater > Lake | place: Great Lakes...
TACCAACTGAAACATACCCGGACCCATCGGCACCCGGAAGTCAAATCGGTTTGGGCAGGACCAGTACTGAGGATGGGAACACCTCGGGAAGCCCCTGTGATGCATGGTTTTGGTGCCCGCGTGCTAGCCACTCGCAAGCGCTGCGTCCGTGCCTGTGCGCGGTGAGCGGCGGCGGGCAAAAAGAGCGAGCGGGTGCGCGGCGGCGACACATGCCAACCGGACTTCTCAAACCCGAACTCCGCCCTGGCAGCCCCGCCTCGCGCCTCGCGCACTCCTCGCGCCCCTTCGCACGCCTGTCCGCTATCTCTCTCCTCGCGGTCCATGCCTCCTCGACGCAGCGCGCGCGTGGCCGAGCTGCAGCAGCCGCAGGCGCTTCTGGGCCCGCTTGAGGGCGACTTCGCAAAGGCCTTCCTCGGGCGCCTCCTGCGCTCTCTGCCACTGGATGAACGCCTGCGCGCGCGCGAGGTGAGCCGCGGCTGGAGGCTTTTCCTGAATGACGCCAGCTTCTGGACGCACGTCGACCTGGGCAAGAGCTGCGGTGTCAACCCTCGCTTCCTCAGCACTTTGCACCGCGCTCTGCCGCTGCTTCGCACAGCCTGCGTGCGCGCAACGGGCAGTCTGCAGTCTGTGGACCTCTCGGGCGTTGGCTATATCGGCGGAGAGTCTCTCAGGCAGTGGGCGGAAGCCTCGTCTGCGGCTAACAAGGCGAGCCTGCGCGACCTGGTGACCTTTGATTGGCTCGACGTTGAGCAAGCGGCCGCTCTGTGCCGCGCGCTGCCGCTGTGCCGGGTGCGCTGCGGCGTGGAGGGCAACGCTGTGGAAGCGCTGCCTCTGCTGCGCCGCAAGCCCCCGTACGAACTGCTCACCATTGGCAAGCTGCATGTCTACAAAAACGAGGACGGCGGCCTAGCAGTTCTGGACCTAGCATCCACTCTGTCTGTGTACAAGGGGGTGGAGAAGCTCACCCTCAGTTATGTGCCTCTGACAACACGTGCTGTTCGGGATGCTCTGGTGAACGCTGCAATCTCTGCCGGTATCAAGGACATGTGCTTTGACGAGTGCGGCCTCTCTCAGACCGCGCTGCCTGCGCTGACGCGGCTGCTCCAGTCACCCGGCTTTGAAGGTCTGACAGTCTGGAACCGCACTCATGCTTTGCTCGAGGGCCCTGCGCTGCCCGCATTCTGCGAGGCGCTGCGCAACAGCAAGAGCCTGAAGATGCTGAAGTTGAAAGCCGTAAACCTCTGGGCAGATGTGGCAGCTGCGTCCCAGCTCATCGCGGCCATGGAGGGGCACCCAGCTCTGCAGGAGCTCTCAACTGAGTTGAACCGCACGTATGGAACGCCTGACACGCAGCGAGCAGCCGGTGAGTGCCTGTCGCGTCTCATTGCGCACAGCACCTCCTTAAAGTTCGTGGACGTGTCGTACAGTGAGCTGGGTGAAGCTGGGATGACTCCGATTTTTGAAGCGCTGAGAGGCAGTACCGTCCTGGAGGTGCTCAGCTTCGGATGCATTGATGCGTTGTTCAGTGCCGAGTTTGCACGCAACGTGCTCCTGCCTGCGGTGCGCGCAAACACCAGCCTGCGGAGGCTTTTTGGCTTTCGATCTGTTGACGGAGAGCCGCTGCCTGCGCTGCGGGAGGTTGAGGTCATCTTAGAGGCTCGCAGGCTGGCAGACGCGGATGCCGCCTGAAGGACTCCCAACAGTCTCCTCGCCCTCACCTGCGGCGACCGCCATACTCGGCGATGCATGTATGCCTCACACGCCGCTCGGAGACGTTCAGACGTTGCATCAAAGTGTGAAATGGTGGTGCAATCGAAGACGCGTCGCCTGGCCTCGTGGCCTGTACTACCACCAGCACCAAAGCACTCCCTCTCGCCGTTGGCGCCAGTTGAGGAGAGGCAAACCAAAAGGAATGAAAATAAATTGCGATGTCTCTAGACGTGGAAGATGCCGTAGCCGTGGAAGATGTCCTCCGCTGCCGCTGAGAGCTGTGCGTCTCCTTGCACCAGCGTATGCAGCTCCCCCAGCACCCTCTTGCTGTCCGCGGGCGTGGTGGTGGCCTGGCCCCACTCGTGCTCGCTAGGGCGGAAGGGCGGCTGCGCGGAGTGGTTGAGGAGGCGGTGCCAGTCCAGCTCCGCGTAAAAGGGGTGCGCCTGGATGTCACCCACACCGCCCGCCAGCAGACCCAGACGCCGGGACTCGTCCGTGTGCAGCAGCGCGCGCACGATTTCGTACGCACTGCGTGGGGAGAGGAGTGAGCCCACAGTGCTGCGCTGTGGGTGTGGGCGGGCGCACTCTTTAGGGAACCGCTCCGGCCAGTACTCGATGCTGCCCGCGCAGATCTTCTTGAATTGGTACCACTTGGGCTCCCCCTGGAAGGGCGGGAAGCTGGCAAGCGGCGCGCGTGAGGGCACGGAGGCGGCTGTGCACGCTGCAGGGCGCACCCAGCTATAAACTCGAAGATGAGGATGCCCAGCGCCCAGTAGTCGCTGCCGCGCGTGGCGCCCCGGTGCTCGATGACCTCGGGGGCGAGGTAGTCGGGGGTGCCGCACACGGTGTAGGCGCGCCCGCCCTCAAAGACGAGCTTCGCAAAGCCCAGGTCCGCCAGCTTCAGGTTGCCGCTCCCGTCCATCAGGATGTTCTCCGGCTTCAGGTCGCGGTAGACGTAGCCGTTGGAGTGCAGCGCGTCCAGCCCCAGCAGCACTTGCGCGGTATAAAAGCGCACCGCTGCAATGGGCACGCTGCGCTCGAAGCCAGCGGGCGCATTGATCTCGTGCATGTAAGCGAACAGGTCGGGGCCGCGCATGTACTCGATGGCCAGGTAGACGGCGTGCTTGTCCTGGAAGCAGCCCAGCAGCTGCGTGACGAACGGACTGCCGATGCGCCCCAGCGCCTCAAGCTCAGAGCGTACGTGGTGTTCCTCGCCCAGCTCGATGAGCTTGGCTTTGCGCATGATCTTGAGGGCGCACTCGACGCCTCGAACCTTCAGCTGCGCGTAGTGTACGCGCCCGGTGAGCCCCTCCCCCAGCTTGCTGCCCAGCAGGAAGTCGCCCAGCGCCAGGGAGAGGCGCCACGCGCCCTTGGGCACCAAAGCGCCACCGCCGGGGCTGGGCGTGCCGCCTGCGATGTTGCTCAGCGCCGCAGGGGCGGAGCAGGCGCGGGTGATGGCCGCAGAAGGCTGCGAGGCGGCCGCGAGCGCCAGGGGGGCGGCATGCTGCGCCAGACTGGAGCTGAGCCGTCTGCTGGAGCTGAGAGTGCTGCGCAGGCCGTCCTGGGAGCACGGCCCCGCACTGCTCTGCAGCGCCTCCAGCGCCGCGGACCGGCCGTGCCAGGAGACGTCCTGGTTGGGCGTGCGGAAGCGGTTCACGCCGCCAGAGCCAGCCGCAGACGCAAGAGCCGCAGCTACCAGCGCCTCATCAGCGGCGTCCACAGCAGCGGTGTCCGTCTGTCTGTCCGCGGGCGCGGCAGCCAGCGGGCGGAAGGCAGACACCTGCACAGCCTGCGATGCCATCGGCCTCGGGACAGGCGGCGCGTGCTCCTCCTCCTCCTCGAGCATCAGCTCATCCTCCTCCGCAATCGCATCCCCCCCAAGCGCCAGCGATGCCCCCGCGCCGCCGGGCGGCAGCAGCGTGGGCGCGGCGGCGGTGCGTTGCGGTGAGACCTTGCGCACCGTGCCTGGGAGCAGGAGGTGTTCTGGCGGCCCCAGGACGCGCACGAAGGTGTCCCGGTCGCACCACATCACCTCGACCTTGGAGACGGTCGCAATGGCGATGCCCGCGGGGGAGGCTCCGTTGGCAAGACAGGCGGCCTCTCCGAAGGCGTCACCCACGCGCGCCAGCACGGGGGCGGCGAGCGGCCCGGCGGGCTCCTCCTCCTCGCCCGACTCCGCGCCGCGGTGCAGCGCGCCGCGGTCGCTGAGCTGCACCTGTCCGCGGAGGAGGATGTGGAGGAAGGCGTGGGAGAGCGGGGCGCCCTGCGGCAGCTCACAGCGCCGCATGCAGTCCACCAGCGTGTACAGCTGCCCCTTGGTCAGCCCCTCCAGCATGGGAAGCTCCTGCAGCGCGCTGGCGGCGCGCGCTCGGCGCTGTCCGGCGGCGCTGTGGAGGAGCGCGTGGAGCTTGCGTCTGTCCACCACGGAGACCACGCATCCAGCCGCTCCCGCCCGCCAGCTGTCCTGCGACAGCGCCGTCTGCACGATGCCCAGCTCGCCCAGCACGTCGCCGCAGCGCAGCGTGCGCCCGCTGCCGCAGCCGCGCACGTCGCCCGACTGCACCACGAAGAACTGCTGCACCTCCGTGCCCTCCAACAGCAGCAGCTCGCCGCTGCTGAACGCCAGGCGGTGCATCTGCGCGTAGATGTCGTGCCGCTCGGCGGTGAGCAGGGGCGTGAAGGGGGGCAGCGCCAGGCAGGCTGCGTCAACCACCGCCAGCTCTTCCGCCGAAGGAGGCACCGCGGGAGGGCTGGACGCCAGCCCCCCCAGCGGCGCGTGGCCCAGCGACTGGCTGATGGCCTGTCGGCGCGCGCGATGCGCCACTCCGCGGCGCAGCAGCTCGAACTTCTCGGAGGACACCTTGCCGCCCGTGGCGCCGTCGGTGATCTTGAACACGTCCACCGCGGTGGACCCGCGCGTGGTGATGCTGGCGGCGACCACGGACACGTTGGCGACGCTGCGGAGACATGCGTCAGCCAAGAGACAGCGACAGCACCAGCAACGTCACGCACCGCAGCGTCTGCACCAGGTCCGTGAGCAGCCCTGGTCGGTCGGGCAGCTCCACGCGCAGCATGGTGAACTTGTCGTTGTCATCGTTGGTGAAGGTCTGCAGAGGCGGGCGACGAGTGCTCAGGCCTGCTTCGCACAGCAGAGCCCACGCTGGAGAGGGCACGCACCACCTGGTCCTCCTCCTCCTGCCCGTCTATCGACGCGCGACGCTCCGTGTTGGGGGTGGGCGCGGACTCGGCCTGCGTGCTGCGCTTTCAGCACGCACCAGCGCAGAGCAGCCCAGAGCCGCGCACCTCGCCCACCGTGGTCAGCGACGACAGTGTGGAGCCGTGGTTGCCGCTGTTGGCGCGGCGCGAGGCGGGCTGGCTGGTGGGCCCTGCGCTGCCTGCGCTGAAGCTCGCCCCTCCCGAAAGACGCTTTGGGTGCGCAGCGCCAATGGCCACCTGCCACAGCGACGCGGACAGCGACTCCAGCAGCGGCGCCGAAAGGCGACCGCCTGTGACGGCGTCGCGCACCTGCGGCGCAGCGCACGCGTCAGCAATTCATTAGTGCACGGCCCAGCGCGCCCCCGCAGCAGCCCTGAAGGGCCTCGCCCGCGCCCCAAGAGCCTCGCGAGTGCAGCGTCAGTTGCGGCGGCGCCCACCGCCGCGGCCGTGCGCGGTATGCGCGTGCAGGAGCGTTGGGACCTTTCGCTCTAGCGCCGCGCTTTATCCCACCCACGCCCCCGCGCCTGCGAAGCGCTGGGCCTGCGGGCCGCGCACCGCAAAGCTGTCCACAATGAGGCCGCTGTGGGTGTCGGTGGCGACGGAGGCACTGACGATGTCGACGCCGCAGAAGCGGATGTGCTCAGACAGGTCCGCCAGCAGGCCCGCTCTGTCGTCGCAGGTCACGGTCAGCGTGTGCCACGCCTCCACCTCGCCCACCGCGGTTGCGTGCTCCACCAGCACGCCAGGTGCCTGCATTGAGGGGTCAAGGCGACGGCTGCCTCAGCGCCCTAAACCACACGCGTCACACATGCTGCTGCCCAGGGCGCGCTCAGAGTCCGCACGATAAGAGACAGGAGCGAGGGAGCGAAGGGAGCAACGGGTGATGCTGCTGGCCACGTGGCCACGTCAAAACGTCACCGTGCGTGCTGCGTTCATACTCGTGAGTACGCCACCCGAACACAGTCGCCGTACGTCGTACGACGCGCTACGAAGCGCCTGCCTGAAGGAAACTTGAGCCCGCTCGTGTTCGCTATGAAGGCGTCCAGTAGCGCCATCAGCGCTGCCTGCGACAGCGACCCCCTCCTGGGAGGAGTTCCTCCGCCTCCGCCTCCGCCTTCGCCCGCTGACGCCTCAGCCGGCTTCTTCAACGAAGGCCCGCGCCCGCGCCAGGACCGCCGCTGGGCCCTCGTCTTCGTGTCGCAGACGCTGCTGGCTATCATTCTGGGCTTTGTGGCGGTGGCCAAGCAGGACCCCAACTACGACGCCCTCAACGCGCCCTCCTCCCGCGCGGTGCGTGCTCAGCGCGGGCGTTGCAGTGCAAGCGGCGTGGCAGCCGTCTGGGGCGGGAGGGTGGAGATTGTCCGTGGGCGCCCGCACGGTCCTAGGGCTTCTCACGCCTCTGACGCTTCTTCTCACGCTTCTTCTCACGCTTCTTCTCACTCTTCTCACGCTTCTGACGCGCCCGTTCACAGGCGTACGCAACCTGCCACGCGGATGCCTCCGGTCGTCGCCACCTGGGCGAGGTGTCCACCGCGGCGCAGCGTCGCCTGAGCAGCGCGGCTGGCAACGTGGTTGTACTCTCCTTCTTCGTAGCGCTGGGCCTGGGCCTGGGCTTCCTGGCGCTGCTGCGCCGCAACGCCGCGCTGTGCGTGCGCTGCGCGTGCGCGGTGCAGGTGGTGGCCCCGCTGGTGGGCGCCCTGGGGCTGTTCAGTGCGGGCGCCGCGCTGCCAGGATTCCTGTTCCTGCTCTTCTCAGCCCTCACCGCGCTGGTCTTCTACCTCTGGCGCGCGCAGCTGGCGCTCGTGGCGCGCCTCCTGGCCGTGGCCTCGGCTGCGCTGAGCGAGAACTTGCACCTGGTGTCCGCCACGCTGGGCCTCTCGCTGGTCACCGCCGTGACTGTGCTGCCCTTGGTGGCCTTCATCGTCGCCGCCACGCACATCGGCGCGCTGGGGCCCAACCCAGAGGCGGTGCTCTCGCAGCCGGGCGGCAGTTGCGTCGACGTCAACGGCGCTCAGGCGGACTGCTGCGTGTGGCAGGTTGCGCCGGCGGCTGCGGCCTACATCGCTCTGGCTGCGCTGACGCTGTCCTGGTCCACCTTTCTGGCGTTCGAGATCCGTCTCTTTACCATCGCGCACGTGGTGGTAAAATGGTACTACACGCCCGCGGGCATGCGCGTGTCGGGGACGCCCGTGCGCAGCGCGCTCTCGCTCGCCACTGGCCCCTCCTTCGGCTCCCTCTGCCTGGGCTCTGCCATCCTCACTGCCGCAGACATGGCGCGCCAGGCGGCCGACTCGAGCCGCCAGCGCGGCCAGAACCTCCTCACCTGCGTGCTGAACAGCATCCTGGCGTGCGTGGCGGAGCTGCTGCAGCTGCTCACCCGCTTCGCCACGGTGCGCATCGCGGCCACGGGCGAGTCGTTCATGGACGGCGGGCGCGCTGTGACTGCGCTGCTCCAGCGCCACCTGCTCAACACTTATGGCGTGTGGCGCTTCCCTGGCATGGTTCTGGGCCTCACCAGCGTGGCGCTCAGCCTCGCCTACTCTGCGCTGGTGACGCTCGCATTCCTGGCGTACGGAAACGGCGTGGTGGCGCGTGCGCCCGCCGCGGCGCAGCAGGACGCGCAGTCCATGCTGAGCTTGACGGCACTGGCGGTCGGCTTCGGCTCCTTCTTCCTGGTGACGATAACGCTCTCCTTCTTGAACAGCATCCTGATCAACATCATCGACAGTGTGTACATCTGCTTCGCCACCGACCTGGACCGCCAGCTGGTGTGCCACCCGGAGGTGCACGCCGTCTTCGCAGCGGTGCCCAGCGTGCGGCCGGGCGCGCTCGTGCAGCAGCCCGACGGAGAGCTGGGCTACGCGCCCGAGCCGCAGCGCCAGCACACGCAGACGCCTGCGCAGGGACCGGGCCTGGTGTACGCGCACCGCTGAGCGGAACGCCTCTGGATCTCTGGAACGTTGCCTCGCTCGCTCGCTCGCTCGCTCGCATGATGATGTGTACAAAACTCCGATACGCCAAATGACACACTCTCGCCCTCGCCTCTCGCATCCCGATGGCCGGTGTGCCCCTGCACCAACAACGTCTGAGCCTGCCTTCCGCTGCCGGGTCACAAGAACAACAACAGCCTTCGCGCGCCATTCGCTTCTGAACAGACGCCGATGGACGCCTCCACTGTCGCCGCCTGGCTCTCCGGCGTGCGCCCTGGCTTGCGAGCCTGCGAGGCGGACTTGCTGCGCGGCGGAGAGGGTGCTGCAGGTGCGTCAGTCCCTTGCCTCGGGAGGTAGTGCGCCTCTGCCCGCGCGCCTCCGCCTCCTGCGCGGCTGCAACGCTCGGGCAAGCCACCGTCTGCGCCGCGCAGCTGGTCTGCTGATGGGCCTGGGCTGGCCTGGTCTAGCCGTCTTGCGCCACCCAACGCGGTGTGCTCACTTTGCCACCCCGCTACTCCAGACTTCGACTCCTTCGTCTCCGCCTGGCGAAGCAGGGGCCTGGCTGGCTCGCCGTGCACCTCCGTGTGGACAGCGGGCGCCATCGCGTACCGTTGCCGCACCTGCCAGGCGCGCCCTCCCCCTTCCCCGTGCGCTCTCGCCCCCCCCGGGCCTTACGCGCGCGCGCAGACCAACGACTCGAGCGCCATCTGCGTCTCCTGCTTCAAGGCTGGCGGGCACGAGGCGCGTGGCGTGCGTGGTCAGTGTCGCTGTGTCTCTCACCTGGGCCCCTGAGCGCGCAGGAGCACGACTACGTGCTGTACCGTTCCGAGTCGGGCGGCTGCTGCGACTGCGGCGACCTGGCCAGCTGGGAGGCGGAGGGGTGCTGCCCGCTGCACAAGCCCGGGGAGGCTGGCGGGTGGCAGGGCGGCGCGGGAGCGGCGCTGCCGGCTGCGCACCGAGACGCTGCCGCCGCCGCCTTCGCGCTCGCCTTTGAGCGCCTCGCGCTGGCGCTGGAGCTGCTGAGCTGCGCCAACGCGGCGCCGGAGGAGCGCAAGAGCGAGGAGGAGAGCGGGCAAGGCGCGCACGGGCACGCGCACGCTGACGACGGCACCGCGGCGCTGCTGGACGCGGAGCTCGCCTGCGCGGAGGCGTGCATCGCCTGGCTGCGCCACACGTGCAGCGCCTCGGCCCTGCGCGCGCCCGCAGCAGCCGCGCTGCTCGCCTCCGCGCCCGCCCCGCAGCCGGGCCTCTCCCCAGACGCGCTGCGCCTGCAGCTGCTGCAGCGCCGCACTCCCGCCGGCAGCGACGCGCAGCAGGCTCTGCGCACAGGCATCGAGGCGCAGCGCATCGCCGTGGCGCCCTCGTCACGCGCAGCCGCTCGAGCCACCTCGCCCCGCACGCGCCAGCGGCGCGCTTGGCCGCTCATCGACCGCCTGCTTGCCGCGCCGCTGCTGCACAGGCTGCCCCCGGGCATCTTGGAGGCGCTGACGAGCCTGTTGCTGCTGCTGATGTACGACCGTCCCTTCAAGGAGCACTTCACCCACGCGCTGCTGCGCCACTACCGCCCGCTGGTGTGCACCGCGCCGCCGCAGGGAAACGGCGGCGGCGACGGCGGCGGCGGCTTCTGCGTGAGCCAGTGTCTGGACCGGGTGACGGTGCAGCTGTTCAACAGCGCCGAGAACACGCTCAAGCTTGCGCTGAGCCACCGCCTGTTGGACGGCCTGCTGTCGCTGCTGCGCCACGACATGAACAGCTGGGAGGAGGGGGCGCATGTGGACTGGTACAGCGCAGAGGGGTCTGGCGCCTCTGCGTCTGCGGAGGCTGCGGAGGGCGACGCCGCGCAGCCGCCCCCGTCGCTGCTGGTGGACCTGGGCCGCAGCGTCATCGACGGGCGCGTGTTCGTGCGCGTGGTGGGCGACCTGCGCATGGTGCTGGCGCACCCCCCCGTGGCGCTGGTGCTGCTCAGTCAGCGCCCGCGGCTGCTGCAGGGCCTCCTGGCCGTGCTGCAGGCGCTGCAGGGCGCCAACGGCATCGCGCGCAAGCACGGCGAGCACGTGGAGGAGGAGAGCGACTCGTGGATCAACGCGGTGACGCTGGAGCAGTCGCTGGTGAGCCTGTGGGCGCTGGCCGTCGCAGCCGCGGCTGACGCGCAGCCCCAGCCGGAGCGCCCGCACGCGGCCGCGCACGCGCTCGCCCGCGCCGCCGCCCACGCGCTGCGGTGCGCGGCCGCGTGGAGCAGCGGCGACCACCGGGCGTGCCCAGCCTTTGGGCTGGACCTGCACCCCGTCTCCGCGCACCTGCCCCTGCACCGCTGCGCCGCCGCCACGCTGCTGGCGCTGGTCACCCGCCTGCCCAGCGACGGCGGCGGCCTGACTGCCACGTCAGCGCTGCTGCGCGGCGAGGCGTGGGTGGTCGGGGAGGAGGGCGCCGGCTGCCCCCTGGGCGTGCCGCTCGCTCTGGGCGGCCTGGTGGCGCTCGCGCGCCACCCCGCCCGCCTGCTGGCCTGGGCAGCGGCGGTGCGCGCGCGGCAGTGGGTGCGCAACGGGGGCGAGGTGTCCCGCCTGCACGCCGTGTACGCCAGCCCCTTCTGGTCGGAGACCAGCTTTGACGCGGACGTGCACCTCCTCCAGCTCTGCCTCGCAGCCGCGCCCACGGACGGCGCCGCGGACGCGCTGGCGGTGGAGCTGCTGGAGCACACGTGCGTGCCGGAGCTGCTGGAGGTTGTGGAGGAGGCGGAGGCGAGCGCCGCGCCAGACGCGCCCGTCAACATCCAGCCCCTGGAGGCGCCGCAGCTGGCGCGCGTGCGCGACGCGCTGTTCCTCGCCGCGCTGCTGGCTCGCGAGCGCGCGCTTCCGGCGGCGCTGCCCGCGGACGCGCGGCTGCGGCGGGGGGTGGTGCACGCGCTGGCGCTGCACCCGCTGACGCACACGCAGCTCACGGCGGCGCTGCCTGCCTCGTGCGCGGAGGCGGCGGAGCTGGACGAGGTGCTGGAGGAGGTTGCGGACTTCTGCGAGCCCAGCAGCGCAGAGGCTGGGCACTACACGCTCAAGGATGCTCTGTGGGACCAGTGGGACCCGCACTACCCGCACTACAGCCGCGCCGACCTGGAGCAGGCGCAGGCGCAGGCGCAGGAGCGCGGCGGCACGCCAGGGTGGCGCGCGGCGGGCAGCCTGCGCCCGCCCAGCGCTCGCCCCCTGGCCCCCTTTGCTGGCCTCTGCCGCTTCACGCGCGCCCCGTACCTCCTCCGCACCCTCCGCGCGGTGCTGCGCTACGCACAGCAGCACTGCACATCCGTGACGGAGGACTGCGGCGCGGAGGCGTGCCAGCTGCTTGCGCTGGCGGCTGCGGATGCTACCGCATGCGGAGCCCAGTCGCCCGAGTGCTTCCACCTGGCAGCAGCCCTCGCCGCGCCCGGGCCTAGCAACGCGCCCAGCCTGCTGCAGCTCGTGTCCGACGCGGCGACTCGCCATGCCGCAGCCGCCCTCTCGGAAACTGCCACGGCGCTCCTCTCTGACCTCCGCGCGCGCGGCCTCGCGCCGCCAGCCCCAGCCGACGCAGCGCCCGGCGCCGCTCGGCCGCCCCTGGCAGATGCCGCACTGGCTGCGCGCGAGGAGCGGCGTCGCGCGATGCGGGAGCGCCAGAGGGCCGTCATTGCAGCCATGGAGGCGCAGCAGCGTGCCTTTGCCGCGCGCGAAGAGGACGGGGGCGATGCGCTTGATGATGCCATGGCGCGCGACAGCGATGACGACGAGGAGGGCGAGGGAAGCAGCAGCAGCGACATGAGCATGGATGGTGACACAGCACTTGGCGAGAGCGACGAAGAGGGCGCCGAATGCGCGCTGTGCCGGGGCCAGGGCGCTGCGGGCGCACACGCGGGCTCCATGGGCTGGGTGTCTCTGGCGCAATGCAGCAACATGCCCGCCATCGCCGCTCGCGCACAGCCGCAGGGCGCAACCTTCCGTGACGCGGCCGCATCGCAGGCGGCGCCATCGCCGCCGGCGGCGGCGCCATCGGCGAGCACTGCGTGGATGGATGTGCTGCCGGGCGTGCACGTGGCTGTGTGCGGCCACCGCGTGCACAGCGGCTGTCTGGAGCGATACACCTCCGCGCTGCGCGAGGCGTTCAGCGCGGGGCGGCACTTCCCGGGAGAGCATCTGCTGAGCGTGGGGCAGGGTGAGTTCCTGTGCCCGGTGTGCCGGCGACTCGCAAACGGCCTGCTGCCCGCGCTCCCGCCGCAGCCGCAGCCGCAGCAGCCGCAGCCCGAAGAGCCGAAGGATTGGACGGCGCCGGCGCCGGCGCTGGCGCTGCGCGAGGTGTGTGATGCGGCGCGCGCGGCGGCGCAGTGGCGAGAAGGGTCCGCGAGCGGCTGCGACAGCGCATGCTGGGCGTCTTCTCCCCTGGCCAACACCCCGCCCTCCGCCTCCCCCCTCCTCCGCCGGCGCTCCTCCAACGCGGCCGCGGTGGCGGCGCTGCACGCCGCCGACGGCGCGTCCGAGCACTTCGTGCGCCGCTGTCGCACGCTGCTGGACAACCTGCACGGCGCTCCTCCGCCGCCCCACCGCCCCGCAGCCCCACCGCCCCACGGCCCCGCGCTCTGGGCCACCCTGGCGTACAACGTGGCGCACTGGGAGGTGTCGTCTCGCACGCTCCCCAAACCGGCGGTGGTGGAGGAGCAGGAGGAGGAGAAGGACGAGGAGGCTGCGGCGCGGGACGCCGCGCGCGCGCTGGGCAAGGCGCCTCACTGGGTGGCCATGCAGGCCATGACGCGACTGGCGCTGCGTGCGCCGCGAGCCGAGCGCGCGGAGGGTGCGCTGCTGCGCTGGCTGCTGGGCGAGGCTGAAGCCGAGGGCGCGGAGCCGCCCAGCTTCGTGCTGGGCGCGCTGCCGGGCCCGCCACCGCAGGCTGGCCCTCCCGCGCGGCGGGCCGCGCAGCAGCCGCCGCCACAGCCGCAGGCGCTGCCGGCGAGCGGCACTGACCTGCTCCGCATGCTGGTGGCTGGACTGCTGGTGCCCACGCCGCCGCACCTCGCCACCGCGCTACAGATGGCGGCGCAGCGTGACGCCGCCGCGGCGGGCGGCGCGGGCGCAGGTGCGGCGGCGCCTGTGCTGTCAGCGATGCCAGCGCATCCATTGGAGGCCGCGCCGGATGCCGCCGCAGCCGCATCGCAGACTGCGGCCGCGGCCGCGGCGCCTGCCGAGCCGCAGGCGAGCTGCGGGCAGCTGCTGGTCAGCGGCGACTGCCTGACGCTGTTCTGCGAGCTGGCCGCGTGCTGTGGCAGCTCCGGCAGCGCGTGGCCGCGTGCGCGCGCCCGCGCACTGCTCGCCCTGCTGGCATGCGTGGCCGTGGCGCAGGCGGCCGCCGCCACGGGCATGGCCGCCGCGGGGGGGGCTGTGGGCACCAGCCCCGTGGATGCGCTGCTGGCGGTTGCGGACTGCGCCCTCGGCGACGCAGCGCCACCGACGGCGCAGCAGCTGCTCATGGACGCCGTTGCCGCAAGGGCGGCGCCGCAGCTGAGGCGGTGCGCGCTGCTGGCGGCGCTGCTGTGCGAGGAGGCGCCCGGGCAGAGCGATGCTGCTGCAGAACGGAGCGCCGGTGCGCTGCGCGCGTCGCCCGTGCGCGCGCTGCTCGCATGCGTGGCCGGTGCCGCGCAGCAGGGCAGCGCCGCCACGCGGCGATGGCTGGGCGGCGCTGGCGCGGGCGCAGGCGGCGGCGGAGCGGCCACGCTGCTGGGCGGCCGCGAGGCTCTGCGCCAGTGGCTGCTCGCGTCGCCCGGCGCGCTGGCGCAGGCGCGCGCGCCCCTGGCTGGCCCGCCGCGCCTGCTGGCGCTGCCGGTGCTGTACCAGGACCTGTTTTTGGACTGGGCCGACCGCCCCTGCGCACGCTGCCGCACCGTGCCCAACGAGCCCGCCCTCTGCCTCGCGTGCGGGCGCCTCGTCTGCTGCGCCGGAGACTGCTGCGCTTCCCACGCAGGGCGGCGCGAGTGCGCGCAGCACGCGCGGGACTGCGGCGCCGGCGCAGCCGTCTTTCTGCTGCTCAAAGCCACCAAGCTCATGCTGCTGCGGGGCGCCCGGCGATGCGTGTACCCCAGCCCGTACCTGGACGCCCACGGGGAGGAGGATGTGTACCTGCGCAGAGGGCGGCCACTCTACCTCTGCCAAGAGCGCTACGCACAGGTGCGCCGCCTCTGGGCGGACGCTGCGTTCGACTACGACACGCACGCGCTGCACACGTCGCGCGCGGGGGCGGACCACTACTGAAAGACTGAAAGCATGTGCTCAGTGTGAGCGTTGCTCGAAGCCTCGAGCTGCTGTCTTCTCTTCTTAGCCCCTTCTTTGCTTCTGAAGCAGCGGCGCGGCGTGGAAGAGCGCGTGCTGCACCAGGTTTGCGATGACCGCCACGAAGAGCAGCAAGTGTGTGGCCAGTCGCAGCAGCAGCACGCGCTTTTGCTGCGCCAGCGTGGCGATGACGTCTGTCGCCTCCACAAAAGCCTGCTTGCTGTGCACGCGCCGCGCGCAGTAAGCCAGCACGCCGGCTGCAGAGGCAGAGCGCATGAGAGAGAGGCGAACAAGAAGGACCAAGGGAGACCAAGGCTCTCAAACAGCCACCGCGCCGGCGCCGGAGACGCACAGGACGCACCATAGAGCAGCGCGAGCAGGAGGCGGCCTGTGAGGAGGAGCCAGGCGGTCTGCAGTGCCAGCAGCGCGACCTCTGGCTTGACGAGCACGTTGAGTCGCGCGGCGCAGTCAATGGGGTTCAGAAAGTCATTCTCCAGGTCCGTCAGCGTCACCAGCTGTGGAAAGCGGCGTGTCAGGCACCAGATAGGAGCGACGAGAGACGAGCAGGACGTGCCGCGTAAAGCACCAGCAATATGAGCACCGCCTGTATGCCAAAGGGGAGCACCCACGTCCACATGTCGTCCGGGGCACCTACATACGCCGCATGGCGCAGGCGAGGGCAGAGAGGTGCCTCAGAGACTCGCAGATCAAAACACGCAGACCAAATTTGCAGCTGAGCGTCCTGTGCGTGGCGCGTATCGCGTGCCTGCCTGTGAAACCGCCCGCGATGTCCTTCCCGCACCACCTCTATGACTTGCAGCACCAACCGTCGGTGGCCTCGCCTGCGCAGCGCCGCTTCGCACCCTCCGCCCTGGAGCCCAGCGCTGGCGGGGGCCTGATGAACGTGGCCATCGGCCCGCTTCTGCAGTGCCTGGAGGCTGCCAGCCTGGGCATGCCTTTCGAAGTGCGTGCATGCGCTGACGGCCTTGATCGAACGCACTGACGCCCGCCCTCCTCGAAGGTGTGGAAGACGCGCATGGGGCGCTTCAGAAGCGAGGGGCCGGTGGAGGCGTTCAAGGCTGTCTACGCACGAGGCGGCGCACGGTGCGACTGACTTTGCTGGGTGCTCTTTCTGCGCTCACCCTTCTGCTTCCCGCCCAGCGCCTTCTGGTCCGGCCTGGACGCCAAGATGGTGGAGTCGGCAAGCAAGGGCGCGGTGCTCATGTACAGCAAAGAAACGCTCAACGCCTCGTTGCTCAGCACAGGCACCGACCCGGTGCTCGCGGGGCTGCTAGCTGGCGCGGGCGGCGGCGTGTGCCAGGTTGCGGTGATGGGTCCCTGCACGTTCCTTGTGACGAGCAAGGTGGTCAGCAGCGGCGAGCCGCAGTCGACGCTGTCACGCATCCAGAGCACGTACGCGCAGAAGGGCGTCAAGGGCTTCTACCCGGGCGGCACGGCGCTCGCCTTCCGACAAGCCACAAACTGGGCGTCGCGCCAGGGCTTTACGGAGGCTGTGCGCGGACAAATGAAGGCCCGGCTGCACCCAGATGCGCTCCCGCAGACGGTGAAGCTGTCCAAGCTGGAGGAAGTGGCCGCGGGCACGGTGGGTGGCGTGTTGGCCTGCTGGAACCACCCCTTCGAAGTTGCGCGCATCGAGGCGCAGAGCCGCGCGGCGCAGGGACAGAGCGCGCTCAGCATGGTGGAGGTGATGCAGCTGGTGGTCAAGGAGAACGGGCTCAAGGGGTTGTTCACGGGACTGACGCCGCGCGTCATGCTGGGCATCTGGCAGGTGCGACCGCGGGGCTTTCTTGTGAGGCGGCGCTGCTCTGTACTCATGCGCTGCTTTGCCGCTCCAGACGTTGTTCATGGTCACGGGCGCAAAGATTGTGAAGGACGCGCTGGATGTCAAGTGAAAGCACGTCGGAATTCATCCTATACTCTGCTCTTTGTTGGCACGCACGCCCGCGTTCATACGTACAGCGTGCGTCGCATTGACACGGTGTGGCTCCTGCGTTTACGGCTCCTCAGCCGCCATCGCAACCTCTTGGACCGGCTCATCACTGGGACCCCCGTCCCTGCCCTCGTCCTCGTCCTCCCCCGCATCTGACGCCTCCTGCTCGTCCTCCTCCTCCTCCTCCTCCGCCGCGTCTCCCCCCGAGGCTGCGTTGCGCTCAGCCTTGGCAAGCATGGCGCGCCACTTGATCTTGAGGTCGTGGGCGGTGCGCTTGGGGTGGATGGCCGCGCCGGCGGCGCTGCGCACGAGCGCCCACTTCTCCACGCCGTGGGCGGCCACCGCAGAGCGCAGCGCAGCCTCCTCCTCGGGCGTCCAGCACACGCGGTCGCGCTTGCGGTCCGGCAGCAGCGCGCCCGGGGCCAGCCCGCCCGCGGCCATCTGCACAGCCGCAGCCTGCTCGCGGCGCACGGAGGGCACGAACTTCGGCGCGTTCCACGCCGGCTGAGACGCAGCCTGGGGGCGCCGCTCCGGTGCCAGGCCCTGCTGCAGCGCGGTGCGCACCTCGGCGTACACGCTGGCAGTGATTGCGTCCCGTAGCGCGGGGGTGCAGTCCCGGATCTTGATGTCCTCCAGCACGTACACCTTGCCGCGCACCGGCACCAGGAACTTGCTGCCGCGCACGCCGTACAGGAAGTTCTTCAGGTCGCTGTAGCTGGCGCTGGGCAGCTGCTTGATGCGCCCAGTGGGGGTGGGCACCAGCAGGGCGTCGTCCCCAGGCTCGTGCCAGGGGGCGCCCTGGCTCACGTAGTCGAACGCGTCGGCGCCGGGCGCCAGCGGGGGGGGCGCGTCCAGGCCGTTGAACCCGGCAGCTGCGAACTCTGCGCAGTCCAGGGTGCAGTGGATGAAGCACGCCTGAGCCGGGTGGGTCTGCCCCAGGCGCTGGAAGCGCGCGCACTCGCCCACGATGCGCCCGTTGGTGATGACGTCCTCGGGGAGGTGGTCCTCGCAGAAGGCGCTGGCGCAGCACTCGCAGCGGAAGAGCAGCCCGCCCGCCGCAGCAGCCTTGCGGGCGCACACGGAGCACGCGTGGTGGGGGCACGCCCACGGGTTGGCACGCTCCAGCGCCTTGGCCGTCTCGCCCACACACTCTGCGTGGTAGGCTGCGGGGCACTGGTCGCAGCAGTAGAGCGTGCCGTCCGTCCAGCACACCTGGCACACGTCCGCGTGCGGGTAATCCCGCCCGGCGCGCTCCATGTGGCGCTTGCCGTCATCAGCCTGCTGCTGCTGCGCGTCCGGCGCCTCAACCGCCGCCGTCTCGCTCTGGAAGACGCTGGGCTCGCCAGCCTCCATGCTGTACATGTTGGCGCGCTTCACCGCGAAGCCGTCCACCATGGTGGTGGTGCTCTTGCGCTCCCGCTGCGATCGCTCCAGAAACTCAGCCGCGATGCCCGCCAGCTCGTCCTGGCCGCCCTGCTGCGCCTTGGCGCGCTGCTGCGTGAAGTCTTCGCCGCACAGCACGAAGGTGGACAGCGGCTGCCCGTCTCCGCGGAAGTCCGCCACGCTCTTTGCCGCGCTGGCGTCCAGGCGCTGCTCGCCCAGCGCCGCGCGCCGCGCGTCGCCGCCCGCGCTGCGGTCGCACAGCGCGTCCAGCTCCTCCTCGCTGGGCTCCGCGCCAGCGTCGCTGCGGAACAGCGCGTCCGCGCCGAACTTGAGCGTCGCAAGAAGCTCGTTGCCGTCCAGCGCGCCATCCTCCTCCTCTGCGGCGCCGCCCTCAGCGCCCTCGGCGCCAGGCACCACCGTGGATGAGGGACCCGCGCCGCCGCCGCCGCCGCCGCGGTGCACCATTGTGTCCAGGTACAGCTTCTTCTCCGCTCGCTGCACCATGCGCTCCTCCACGGTGCCCGCCGTTACCAGGCGGAACACGGCCACAGGCTTGGTCTGGCCTGTGTGGCGAGGGTGTGAGCAGCGCGCAGGGCGGTGGGTGGAGGGGAGAGGCGCGTTGGGAGAGTACGCACCGATGCGGTGTACGCGCGCCATCGCCTGCGCGTCAACCTGCGGGTTCCAGTCGCTGTCGTACAGGATGCATGTGTCGGCGCTCTGCAGGTTGACGCCCAGGCCGCCAGCCTTTGTGGAGAGGAGGAAGACGAAGAGGGGGCTGCCCGGGCGGTTGTACTGCATGATGTCGACCGTGCGCTGCACTCGGTTGGTGCTCCCGTCCAGCCGCGCGTACGCGTAGCCACGCAGGGTGAGGAACTCGCCCAGGATGTCCAGCATGCTGGTGAACTGCGAGAAGAGCACCACCCGGTGTCCGTACGCCTTCAGGCGGCTCAGCAGTCGGTCCAGCACCTTGAGCTTGCCCGACGCGGCCGCCAGCTCCTCCGCGCCCACGCCGCGCTCGGGGTGCGCGCCGGGGAACAGGAACGGGTGGTTGCAGCAGGTGCGTAGCTGCATCACCAGGTTCTGCAGGCGCCTCCAGTCGCCGTTTGCGGACGCGCCGCCGGCGCCCTCGCCCTCGCCAGCCTCTGCGCGCTGCAGCAGCGCACTGTCCTTGAGCAGCAGGCGGCGGTACCAGAAGGTCTGCGCCTCGGTGAGGGGGCACATGACGCGCGTCTCAACCTTTGGGGGCAGCGACACCTCAACCTCGCTCTTGGTGCGCCGCAGACAGAAGGGCCGCAGCAGGTGGTGCGCGCGGCCCAGCGCGGCGGCGTCGATGGTGTGCGTTTTGCCGCCGATCTTGAAGGCGTTGTCGAAGGGGCTGGCGTCGGTGAAGATGTCCGGGTGCAGCAGGTTCAGCAGCGCCCACAGCTCCCGCAGGTTGTTCTGCAGCGGCGTGCCGGTCAGCAGCAGCGTGTACTGCGCGTTGACGGCCACCTTGCGGAGCGCCTGCGCCACCTGCGTCGCCTCGTTCTTGGCCTTGTGGCCCTCGTCCAGCACCAGGCAGCGCCAGTGGAGCTTGCTGGTGAGCGCCTGCCCGAAGTTGGCGCTGACCACCATGTCGTACGTGGTGACGGCCACGTCGAAGGCGCTCGGGTCGGTGACAACCTCGCGGCGCAGCCGCGCGCGCTCAGCCTCGTCGCTGCTGTGCAGGCGCACCACGCGCAGCGCGGGGCACCACCGCTTCAGCTCGTTCACCCAGGAGCTCAGCACGCTGAGCGGGCACACAACCAGGTGGGGCCCGCCCGTTTTGCGGTCAAACTTGAGGTGCGCCAACAGGCAGATGGTCTGCAGGGTCTTGCCCAGCCCCATTTCGTCCGCCAGGATGGCATTCACGCCGCTGTGGAACATGTGAGACAGCCAGCGCAGGCCCTCCTGCTGGTGCGGGCGCAGCGTGGCCGTGATCTGAGCGGGGGGGCCGTGCACGGGCGGCGGCGGCGCCTTGCCAGCCTTAGGCGCCGCGGCCGCCATGCGCCTGATGTGCGTGATGGTGGCTGCGCTGACGAAGGGCTCCAGCGCGGCGATGTGCGCCTCCAGGAAGGTTGCGCGACGGGGCGCGAGGGCAGCGCGCGCCACATCCACCATCTTGTTGTGACCTTGCCGCGCGTTCTCGTCGCCCGACATGGGCGCCTTGCCCTTGCTCTTCAAAGCCGCGCCCTTGAGCTTCTTGCGCTTGCCAGCGGAGGGCGCGTAGGCTCGTGGGGCTGCCATCGGCGCCTGCGCGCCCAGCTCGCTGTTGAACACGCTGGGCTCACCGCCCTGGAGGCTGTAGTTGTTGAGGCGCAGCACGGCGTGACCGTCCACGTAGACGATGCGGTCGCGTCGCGCTCGCTTGGAGGATCGAGAGCCTGTGGCGCCCGACCTGCCCAGCGCCTCCATCTCTTCCTCGAGGAGCTCCTCGGCGCCGGGCTCGGGCAGACCCAGCTCCTGCGCCACCTGTCTGGCGACGTCGTCGTCGGTGCGCTGCGCCCAGCCGCGCACCGCGTGCCAGGCCAGCCCGGGCCGCACGCCGTCGGAGCGCACGCGCAGCTCCTCGCCGGAGCCTGGGCGGGCGGGGCGGCTGAGTCTTTGGGTTGTGCGCGCGTAGGCCTGCGGGGCAACTGGTGCGCAACTGCGTCGTAGGGTCCGCACGAACTTGCCGCTGCAGCGCCTCACTCGCCGCGCAAACCAGGGCGCGCACTGTTGATCTTCACCAGCGCCTCGTCACCCTCCACGCCCAACAGCACCGCTTCCCACCAGCAGTCGTTGTTGAGCACATCCACCTGTGAGCCTACCGCGTACACCGAAACTGCAAGACCGGGGCCCTGCGGCGGCAGCGGTCGCATGCGGCTCTTGTCCACGCGGTCCACCACGGGCTGTCCGTCATCCTCCACAAAGTCGGTGCAGATCACGTCGATGTGGCTGCGCTTGCCCCCCAGAGAGACAGTGCACAAGTACCACGCACCGCCAAAGCCATCCACCGCCAGACCGCGCACCTGAGCGCACGGGCCACGTCAGCGTGCGGGCCGAGCCGGGCCGGACGGCGCGGCGGCGTGGTGCGCTAGCGAGGCCTCTGCGCACCTCGCAGAGGCTGCCGGGGATGTACAGGCTCTGACGGTGCTGCACGTGCTCCTTGTAGCTCGGAGCAGCAGCCGCAGCCACCATAGGCGCGGGCGGCTCCTCCACCGGAGCCATAGGCTCGGCCATGGGGCAACGAGTCTAACTGCTTGTGCGGCGCTCGTGCGTGGTGGTGGTCGTACGACAAGTGCATAGCCCAGTCTGCGAGCCTCCGTCGGCGCCATGGCCCTCCAGAAGCTCACCACCAAGGTGTGCATCGTCGGCAGCGGGCCTGCGGGTCACACGGCGGCCATCTATGCGGCGCGTGCCATGCTGGCTCCCATCATGCTGGAGGGCTGGATGGCCAACGGAGTGGCGCCGGGAGGACAGGTGCGTGTGGAGCGAGAGCAGAGCCACCCGCGCGCGCCGCCTAGAGCGCGCCTGTGCGTCTTCGTAACCTAACAGTGCCTTCCCGCCCGACCAACCTGCCGCCTCTCTGGCCCGCAGCTGACCACCACCACGGACGTGGAGAACTTCCCGGGTTTCCCGGAGGGCATCTTGGGCGGCGAGATCACGGACAAGTTCAGGCACGGCGGCACTCGCTCTCGCGCGCTTGCAGAAAGTGCTGACGCTCTTATTCGTAGGGCTCAGAGCGTGCGCTTCGGCACCCAGATCTTCAGCGAGACTGTGACGCGCGTAGACACGAGCGTGCGGCCCTTCAAGGTGTTCACGGACGAGAAGGAGGCGCGTGGGTGGCGCCTTTGCACACCTCGCGCACCTCACTCTGACCGTCTTCCCCGCCCCAGGTGCACGCGGACGCGCTCATTATCGCCACCGGCGCGGTTGCGAAGCGCCTGGACTTCCCCGGCGCGCACGAGGGCGCCGGTGGATACTGGAACAAGGGAATCAGTGCCTGCGCCGTGTGCGACGGCGCGGCGCCAATCTTCCGCAACAAGCCGCTTGCGGTCATCGGCGGCGGCGACACTGCGATGGAGGAAGCAAACTTCTTGACCAAATACGGCAGCGTGGTGTTCATCATCCACCGCCGTGACGAGTTCCGCGCCTCCATGATCATGCGCGACCGCGCGCTGTCCAACCCCAAGATCCAAGTGCTCTGGGACAGCGTCGTGGAGGCGGCTGAGGGCGACGGCGGCAAGCTGACGCAGCTTCGCGTGAAGAACCTGAAGACGGGGGTTGTGACGGAGCTGCCCGTGTCGGGCCTCTTCTTCGCAATCGGCCACGAGCCGGCCAGCAAGTTCCTGGACGGCGCGCTGACGTGCGACTCGGACGGCTACATCTTGACCAAGCCCGGCACCGCGGAGACGTCCATCCCCGGAGTGTTTGCCTGCGGCGACGTACAGGACAAGAAGTGGCGCCAGGCCATCACGGCCGCAGGGACCGGGTGCATGGCGGCGCTGAGCGCGGAGCACTACCTGAGCGGGTTGGAGGCGCATGTGGAGGCGCCTGCTCATTGACATGCAAAGCTCTGAGCGTGTTGCGTGTAGTTTCATGGGTCATTCAGCGTTCCTCAGTCTAGAGTGGTCAGAGACACCTGCAGGCGGCGCACGCGCGGTCCGTCCACCCC
>Ga0049083_10000125_pt1 | contig 22128 bp, 16 predicted proteins | sample GreLakmeMI27MSRF_FD_66719 | JGI IMG/M metagenome (GOLD analysis project Ga0049083, IMG submission 66719) | Freshwater lentic microbial communities from great Laurentian Lakes, MI, USA - Great Lakes metaG MI27MSRF | ecosystem: Environmental > Aquatic > Freshwater > Lake | place: Great Lakes...
GGGTTGTCGCGCAGATAATCATCCTTGGCCGCCAAGGCGGCGGCGGTGATGGTTGCGTCCAGCCGCTTGCGCGCCTCGCCGCAGTGCACGTTGCCCCAGTTGAAGAGCGCGGCCGCAGCCGCCTCCTGGAACTTTGTAGCTGCTGCGTCCAGCAGCGGCGCGTGCGCCTCATCGCCCACGATCTCCTCCAGCACCTCGCAGCAATGGTCCAGCCCCTGCGCGTGGATGTCCACGGTGGCCCCCTCGGGCAGGCCCAGGCGCGCGCGGAAGACGGCAGACAGGTCCAACATCCACTCGTCAATCTCAACGATGTCCTCCGTCGCTTCCGGCGCCGGCGCAGCCTCTCCCAGCTCCTCGCGCGGCGCCTGCGGGCTGGCGCCCACGGCGATGGCGGAGAGGTGAAGGGGCGGGAGCGAGCCGGGCGGGGGGGCGGGCTTGGGCTGACCGGCAGCGCGAAGGCTCTCCAGCTCCTTCATGTGCCGCTGCACGGCCGCGTGCAGCGCGAGCCTGATGTCCACGCGGCTGCAGAGGGTGACCATGTCGCCCTCGGTGTCCAGGTAGCGCAGCGCCAGCGGCCCGGTGCCCGGAAAGGCGGCGCAGGCGGCGGCCAGCAGCTCCGGGTAGCCGCCCGGCAGCCCGGTGGCGAAGGTCTTGGTGATGCCGTCCAGAGTCACCTTGACCGTGAGGCCGTTGGGTGGCGCGTTTGGGGCGCGCAGACGCACAGCCGTTGAGGAGGAGGCGTAGGAGGCGCCCCCGCCGCCGGGCTGCACCAGCGCGCTGCGATCCGCGGCGCGCGCGGCGGCCAGGGAGGCGTGCTGGCCCTGCCCGCGGGCGCCGCGAGCAGGGCCGCCCTTGCCGCCCTTCAGCGAGTCCGCCACCGCGGCCTTGACGCGCTGCGCGCTGCGCAGCGCCTCCGCGCAGCCGCCCTTGACCGCAGCCTCCAGGTCGTGCAGCGCCAGCTCCGGGAGGCCAGCCAGCTCGTAGGCGCGCGCCCGGCGCAGCAGCGCGCGCTCGTACCCGGGCTCAGCCTCCAGCGCAGAGCTGCACTCCTTGATGGCCTCCGTCAGCTTGCTGCCGTCCTTGAGGAAGCAGGCTGCGCGGTTGGAGAGGATCAGCGCACGCTCGCTGCACTTGTCCGGAGTTAGTGTCAGCGCCTGGTCGTACAGCGCCAGCGCCTGGGGCCACCTGGCGGGCTCTCGCGTCAGGGAGAGGCTGGGCGTGCGGTGTGTTGGTACGACGCACTTTGACTGCCCAAAAGCGACATCGCCGCTCACGCGCAGCTCGCTGGCCCGCTGCCTGAACAGCGCCGCGTCCTCGCTCAGCTCCTCGCCCGCCGACTTTGCCTTCTTGCCCATGGGACTGGTCTCAGGTGCTCGCTTGCTGCAGCGCCTGCGCAGGAGGGCAGTGGCGCGGCGTCAGCCGCCACGCATACGCTCTCAGCTGCGCGCCCAGGCGACACGCAAAGCCGCCCCCCGCGCAACACGCAGCCCGGTGGCGGCGGCGGCGCGCAGGAGCGCGCGTGGTGTGGCGAGCCCGTTCCGGCCGAAAGCACAGGAGATGGCGGCTCACTCACCTGGTTGGCCTCGTCCAACGTCTTCAGCAGCTCGTCCAGCTGCTCCGCGCCCAGCTCAAGGGCGACCTGTCGCAGCGAGTGCGCGCTGTCGGCGACGGCGTCCGCGTCTGGGTGTGTCGGCAGGCGGCGTCAGCACAGAGGGTTCCGGCCACGCCAACACTCCGCCACGCACCGCGCACAAACAGCTGCAGGCGCAGCAGCGGCGAGTTCACGCCGAAAGCGCTGGAGCTGCTCACAACCTGCTGCACGCTCCAGTCGAAGCTGAACAGCGACAGCGGGGGAAGCATAAGGTGGCCGTCCCTGCCACGTCATCGAGTCGTAGCGGACGAACAACACGTCTGGGCGCAGCTGATTAATCGTATCGCAAGAAAGGCCTACCAGCATGTGCGGTCTCGTTCACTGCCCTCTGCGCCTGAACTCCACGTCCAGCCCCCCGTTTGGGTTGAAGTTGAGCACCCCTCCCGCCGGAACGGCGGGCGCGGCGGTCAGACAGGCTTCCATCTGGGCGAGAGCATCCATAGGCACCCCTCCAGGGGCTGCTGTGAGCAGCAGTAGTCCCCCGTCTATCCCCTCCACAACCACATCCGCCTGATGGTTGGCCACCAGCGCGCCCCGATAGACAACCTGGAAGATGGCTGGCGCTTCGTAGGGCAAATGCGCGTGCTTGAGCTCCACCAGCAGCGCCTGGGCGTACGTCTCCCTCGGATGGCCCACGCCCAGCGCGCGAAACACGCGACCCGCCAGCAGCATGGACAGTGCCACGAAGTTGTCGGCCTGCGGGGCGGCCTCTGGCGGCGGCACAGCAGCGGAGACGATGTGGGGCTTCTCCCCACCCGGCGTCACGCCCGTCACGGGTGCCATGGCGTCAGCGCTGGGCGCCAGCGGGCGCGGCGGCGCGTGAGGATGGGACACGGCGGATGCAGCTGCGCTGTGGCGTGCGAGCACATCGGCCAGGGTGACTCCGCGGTTGTCTCCGTCGCGTTGTTCCCCCTCTGCGGCGAGCGCGCCGCCCATGAGCAGCTCGCGCATGGCGTCCGTGGCTGCGAAGCCCAGGGGCGTGTTTCCGTCCAGCGCGCGAGCCTCCAGGTGCGCCCCGCGCGCGACCAGCAGCTGCGCAACCTGCAAGTGGCCCATCGCCGCCGCGATGTGCAGAGGCGTCCATCCCAGCTGCTCGGGCTGCGACGCCGGCGCGCCAGCCTGCAGCAGCGCGTGCGCACAGTCCAGCGACCCGCAGTCGGTGGCTACGTGCAGCGCACCCCAGCCGCGGGCGTTTGGCGAGTGGGCGGGCGCGCCGGCGGCCAGCAGCAGGCGCGTGACGGCGGCCTGCGTGGCCTCGGAGGGGCAGCAGGCGGCTGCGTGCAGCGGCGTGCAGCCCTGGTCGTCAGCCGAGTGCAGGTCCGCGCCCGCCGCCAGCAGCGTCCGCGCCGCCGCCACCTGCCCAGCGCCGGCGGCGCGGTGCAGCGGCGTGGCGCCCGAGTCGCTGCGCTCGTCGGGGGCAAGCCGCGCGGAGGGCGAGGCCGAGGCTCCCTCTCCAGCCAGGCGGTCCTCCCTTTGCTCCTCCTCTTCAAGCAGAGCCGCCAGGCAGCCCACCGCGCCAGCCTCCGCGGCGCAGTGCAGCGCCGTGTCCCCCTGCGCCGCCCTGGCCGTGAGCTGCGCGCCCGCGGCCAGCAGCGCGCGCAGCGTGCGTGTGCGGTCGAAGCGAGCGGCGCAGTGCAGCGGTCGGTCCCCGCAGCCGTCTGGCGCCTCCACGCACGCGCCGCGCTCCAGCAGCGCCTCCGCCACGGCGGTGTGGCCCTGCTGGCAGGCCCAGTGCAGCGGCTGCACGCCCCCCTGGCGCTGCACGCCCACCTCTGCGCCCCAGGCGAGCAGCAGCGCCACCGCGTCGCCGTGGCCGTGGTAGCAGGCCAGGTGCAGCGGCGAGTCGCCCTGCGCGTCCTGGGCGCCGCAGGCTGCGCCCCAGACCAGCAGGAGGCGAGCAGAGTCCACCGCGCCAGCCGCGCACGCGTAGTGCAGCGGCGTCCAGCCGTACGCGTTCGCAGCGCCCGCGTCGGCGCCGCTCACAAGCAGCAGCTTGGCAGTCTCCGAGTGGCCTCGCACGGTCGCCTTGTGCAGCGGCGTGTCTGCGTACTTGTCGCGAGACAACACGTCCGTTCCGCGCAGCAGCAACGCGCGCACCCGCTCCGTGTCACCAACCTCGGACGCGTCGTGGATGCCCAGCTGCTGCGTGGGAGCAGAGGCCGCGGCCGCACGAGCAAGCAGGGGCGCTCTACTGCCAACCACCCCATTGCCACGCTGCGCACGCGCGGCGCCGCACGCGCCGGCCACGCGCCGCTCTGAAACAGCTACGCAGCGCGGCGCGGGAGAGCGGCAGGCGGCGGCGTGCGCGCAGGGCGGTCTGGGAGCTGCGCTGCGCATCGCTCGTCGCGTGGCTCGCTTGTGCCTCACTCTGACTCAGTCGGGAGCGTGCTCAGTCACAGCCCAGGCGGGGGAGCGCAGCACTGTGCGAACCTGTTGTGCGGGAGGAGTTCGGGACACACTCTCGCGCGCTTCGCTGATCTGTGCAATGTCGGGCCGGGAGGCTCGTGACCGCAAGGGCAAAGGCGCGGCTGTGGCGGTGCAGGAGAGCTCCGAGGAGGACGACGTGCCCGTGAAGGCCAAGCGGGCGGGCAGGGACGACGAGGAGAAGCCCGCCAAGAAGCGCTCCAAGCCGGCCGCCGGCAAAGCTGACAAGGCTGATAAGCGCGTGAGCAAGGGTGCGAGCGCTGCGCTGCGCTGAGGGCCGGAACGCTGACGGTGGAGTTTTTCCGCTCGCCGCAGGCCGCGGCAACACTGCTTCGCAGCCCGCCGCCGGCAACGTGCGTGGCCTCGCGCCGCAAGCCGAGGAGGTGGAGGACGAGGAGGATGGGGAAGCGCTGTTCGCGCCGCTGCTGGACGTGGAGAAGATGGTGCGCGCTTTGACAACTCTGCCTTTCGCACCTCCTCACTCCGGGCGCCAGGCTGAGGACTATCAGGCGGAGGCTGAGCGGCTATGCCAGCACGCACACGTGGCGTCAATCTCCTCGCAGGCGCGCGGGTTTGGCTGCTCCTTGCGCTTCTCGCTCACGCTCCTTGCCAGGACCGCGACGGCCTGGTGGCTGACGTGATGCGCCTCATGCTCTTCCGGCGCCACAAGGATGGCGCGCCGGTGGGTCGCGCAGAGCTGAACGCGGTTGTGAATAAGCTGTACAAGGACAAGCGGCAACTGGCGCCTGCGGTAGTCGCGCTGGCACAGGCGCGCTTCCTGGGCAGCCTGGGCATGGAGATGAAGGAGCTCACCAAGGCGAAGCGCAACGAGCAAGGTTTGGACGTCAAGAAGCGAGTGGCTGCGGCAGCACAAGAGGCCGCGGGGTCGCGAGTGTTTGTGCTACGCTCCGTGCTGCCCCGCCGCCTGCGCAGCGCTTACGTGGATTTGCCCGAGGAGAAAGCCCGTCGAGGCTTCACGCTGACCGTGCTGGCGCTGGTGGCGCTCGGGGGGGACGCGGGGCTGCCTGAGGACACCCTGTGGGCACAGCTGGAGCAGCTGGGCGTGCCCAAGGCGCCAAAGGCGGAACCCCACCCCCAGCTGGGCGACGCGGACGCGGCGCTGCAGCTGCTGGTGAAGCAGCACTACCTGCAGCGCAACAAGTGCGCGGGGCCGGACGGGGAACGGTGGGTGCTGGAGCTGGCGGAGAATGCGCTGGACGAGTTCGGAAGAGACGACCTCCTCGCCTTCGTCAACAAACTCGTCAAGGCGCGCTCAGCGACGGCGGCAGCGGACGATGAGGATGAGGCGTGAGCACGCACAGAGGTGCCTGAGTCAAGCTGAGCTCGAGCCCTATGTGTAAATTGCAGCAGTCACGCCGCCTGTTTGCGGAGGATGCGTCGCCCCTCGCTGCGGTGCTCGATCTCGTTGCGCTGCGCCATGCCCAGGATTGCGCGTTCAACCGCCCACTCTGACAAGCCGTAGCGCACCAGCTCGTCGATCAGCGCGCGCTTGCTGGCCACGGCGCCGATGGGCAGCCGCTGTCGCACGCGCTCCTCCACCGCGTGCAGCTCTTGCCGCTGCTCCGGCGTCACCGAGAACTCACCCGCCAGGCCAGACTTGGCCGCGTCAATCGTGCTCACGGTGAACAGCCGCAGCGCCTCCGCCACGTGCACCTCCGTGGCGATGGGGTGCAAGCACATCTTGGCCAGGGATTCGGAGAGGCGCACGATGGCCTCCAGCTGGCGCACGGTGATTGGGACGGCAGGAGCCCCACCAGCCTGGCGCGCCCGGTCCCGCATCTCGGAGCGGATGCGCACGTACTCGTTCTCCAGCATGCGCGCGGCGGAGTCGGAGAGGCGTGGGCGGCAGGCTGCGCGCGCGTACTCGACGTAACGCTTGAGGAAAGCCTCAGCCTTTGCGCGCTCATCCTGGGGACCAGTGCTGCCGCCCGCGCCGGGCTCAGCGGCAGCCTCGCTGGCCGCGTTGCGATGCACGTTCACCACGTGCGAGGCGATGGCGATGTCGCGCGCGTAGTTGCGCTCGTCGCGCACGATGAAGATGAGGTCAAAGCGGCTCAGAATGGTCGTCTGCAAGTCGATGTTCTCCTGCGCAGACTTGAGATCGTCGTAGCGCCCGCTGGGCGGGTTGGCCGCCGCCAGCACAGCCGTGCGGCTATTGAGCACGGTGGTGATGCCGGCCTTTGCGATGCTGATGGTCTGCTGCTCCATCGCCTCGTGGATGGCCACTCTGTCCTCGGGGCGCATCTTGTCGAACTCGTCGATGCAGACGACGCCGCCGTCGGCCAGCACCATGGCGCCGCCCTCCAGGTAAAACTCGCCGCTGCCGGGGTCCTTGATCACGCTGGCGGTCAGGCCGGCGGCGGAGGAGCCCTTGCCGGAGGTGTAGACGGCGATGGGCGCCGTCTTCTCGACAAACTTGAGGAACTGGCTCTTCGCCGTGCTGGGGTCGCCAATCAAAAGCACGTTGACGTCTCCGCGCAGCCGCACGCCGTCCGCCAGCCGCTTGCGCGAGCCGCCGAAGAGCAGGCAGGCGATAGCAATTTTAATGTCCTGCGACCCGAAGATGGAGGGCGCCACCATGTCGCGGATGCGCAGCAGCACCTCGCTGCTGGGCCGCGCGGCAAACTCCTTGAAGTTTCGGATCTCGGCGTCGCTAAAGTTTGACAGCGCGCGGCGGGCGCTGTCGTGCGTCTGGTCAACGCCGATGACGCGCACATACGGCTGGCGGATGGCAACGGCCGCCTTGTTGCTGTTGCGGCCCTGTTGTTGGCCCATCTGGTGGATGGAGTAGATACCCGTTACCGTGACGCGTGAGCCGGGCACAATCTTCTGCACGGCGTTGCGTTCGACCACCATCATCAGGTTGCGCGGCATCTCGCCGGCTGGCACCGCCTCTGGCGCCTCCTGGATCTTCAGCGTCTGCTGGTCCACGTACGTGCTGCGGTCGGTGAGCACCTCGAAGGTGTTGGGGCCGCAAGAGGTTGTGCCGGGTCCCACCGCGGGCTGCAGGTCGCAGTACTGGGGGATGAAAGCGCCGCCAAAGTCGGCGTTGCACGCAAGCAGCTTCGTGTTCTTGCACTTGGTGCACTGTATCGTCAGCGACGTCGCCTTGCTCTGCACGCGCGCGTCAGCGACGGCGGGCTGCAGGCTTGCGCGCCATCTCGTTCAGCGCACCTTGCAGCGAGACGCAGCGATGACTATGCCCGGCACGCACACCAGCTTGGACACGTCATCAGACTGCGGCGCGCGGCTCAGCACACGCCCGAGGCCGCAGGCGCGCGAGTGCGCACCGCGAGTGCGCGAATGGGCGTCGCGTCTTGTGAGCTGAGAATGTACACTTGCACCTCCGGTCTCGACGGCTCCTCGCCTTCCTGCAGCTCGTTGCGCAGCGAGAGGAGCACGTCGGCGCAGGCCTCCTCCAGCTGCGAGGGGCGCGTTCGTGCGCGTGAGGCGGACCGGCCGCGTTTGCCGCGCAAAGGGCTGACAGGTCCCGGCTCGCCATCCCGCGCCGCGCAGGCCCCGCCTCGCACCAGCGGCACGAACTGTCGCGGGTTCTTCTTCAGCGCGTCCGCCAGCTCCGCGTCGTGCGCAATGAGGTCCTCCAGCTCCACCGTGAGCGTTTTGGGAGGGGGGTCCGAGTCCAACCGGTCCCGGTACACCGTCTCGCCGTCCGTGCGCCCCGGCGAGGGGTCGCCGCGGAAGTTGCGCAGGAAGTCGATGAACTTGCGCTGTGCCAGCTGGCGAGACAGGCCAGCCTCCTCGGCCTCGGTGAAGGCGGCGCCCTGCTCGCTGTAGAACACTTGGCCCTCTGCAAAGCCACGCGCACGCACGCGGGAGCTCAGTGGGCACGCGGGCACGTCAGAGCAGCGCGGGCGAGCGCGCACCGTCCCAGCCGCTCATCTTGAGCCCACCAAGCGGCGCCTCTCGCCCCCAGGCCCCCGGGGCTCACACGAGCGCACTCAACGTCGGCAGACACGCACACGCGGTCACAAACCACAAATCTGCCACGGGTGCGCTTGAGTATGCAGGCCGCACAGTCAAAACTGTTCGACACATTGACTTTGTTCTATCACTGCGCGCCTCTACGCCAGCTCTTTGTGGTAGTGCTGCGCTGTGATGGACTGAGGGTGCGGGGAGCTCAAGGCTTATTGGCTACCAGCAACCAGCCACCAGCAAGCAGCAAGCAGCATCTCGCCTTAGTCTTGCGGCCGGGTGCGTCTCCGCTGCTTCCAGCGCTGAGTCTGCACTGCTTGCGCTGCTAGCCCGCCGCAGCCTGCGCCACCTTCAGCGGCGCAATCGCGAGCTCGCACGCGCTCCCAGCGAGCTCCGGAGGCGAGCCCTACCGCTTCTTTGACACCTCGCGCAGCGCTCGCAGGGTCCCGCAACGCAGGGGCGCGCCATGGGGCGCCTTATGCTCGTCCTCGCGTTCCTGGCTGGTGCGCAGCTGGCTGGCTATCCAGAGCACGTGCACACAGTGTCGCTGAGCCGTCCCTGGCGCCTCTTTCGCAAAAGGCTGCCTGTTGTCGTTCAACATCGTGAGCAACATTCAGGCCATCATGCACCCCAGGGTGCTCAACGAAGCTGGTGCGCAGGGAGAGCAGGGCAAGCTTGCAGAGGGTGACGCGACTACGCCAAACCCTGTGCTGATGCACCCCCCGCTGCGTGCCCTCAAGCCATGCCGCGCTTCGCGTTGGACGAGGTGCCTGAGCGCGCGTCGCCGGAGGGGCTGACTGGCAAGGCTGCGGCCGTGAAGGGGGTGGGGAAGGCAAGCCTGGGTGCTAGCGCTGGCGGCGGCGGCGCAGGCGGCGCTGCTATGGCTGAGGGGTGCAACGGGGAGGAGAATGCGGAGTACTGGGGTGACGTGGTTGCCTGGGGCACCAGCAACCTGCATCCTGACGCGGGCGCGTGCTGCGCCGCCTGTCGCGCGCACGCGCCAGCCACGGGCGGCAAGCCCTGCAACACCTGGGTGTACTGCCCAAACCCGGCGGGCTGCGCATCCAGCCCCCACAAAGCCTGCTGGCTCAAATGGCAAGCCAAGCCATCCGCGCCAGCAGTCTCGCGCGGCGCCGCAGTCGCATGGACCTCCGGCGCACTCTTCGCAAAGCCAGCCTACAACGGCGAGCCGGGACGTCACAAGCAGTACCATGTGGTGGTCACTGCCAACGCGGCCAAGTACGTCGCCTGGCAGATGCGAGTCATGTACTTCCACTACCAGAAACAAAAGGCTGCGCAGGGGCCGGAGGGACAGATGGGCGGCTTCACTCGCGTGCTGCACGAAGGGCGGCCGGACGAGCTCATGTCTGAGATCCCAACCTGTGTTGTGGACCGCCTGAAGGAGGAGTTTGGGTTTGTGGTGTTGTCCAGGCCCAACGCGCTGCTTCAGATGCTGGACAAGTGCGACATTCAGGAGAAGTACATCCTGATGGCTGAGCCGGACCACATCTTCCTGAAACCCTTGCCCAACCTCATGATGGGAGACAAACCCGCAGCCTTTCCCTTCTTCTACATCAATCCCAAGGACCACCGCGCCCTGGTGCGGCGCTACGTGGAGCCGGTGTGGGGCGCTCTGAGCGACGGGGAGATCGATGCGATGGACCCGATTGGCAACTCGCCAAACTTCATTTCCAAGGTTGACCTGGCGCGGCTGGCGCCCGTGTGGGCCAACTTCACTGTGCGCATGAAGCAGGACCCGGAGTGCGACAAGGCGTGGGGCTGGGTGCTTGAGATGTATGCCTACACGTGCGCCGCACGCGCCGTGGGCATCAGCCACGATTTGCACCCCCGTCTGGCGGCGCAGCCGCCTTGGGACACGGAGCTTAAGGACTTCCTCATCATTCATTACACGTACGGCAACGACTACACTCTGGCCGGCGTCTTCACGCCGGGCAAGATTGGTGCCTGGCGCTTCGACAAACGCTCCTACATGGGTTCCTATCCGCCCCGCAACCTGCCACTGCCGCCTAAGGCGACGCCAGAGACGGTGAGAGTGCTCATCGAGAAAATCAACGAAGCCTCAGCTGCCCTTGAGAACTGGGAATGAGGAGCAGGCAAGAGACGTGGACGCGCGCGTGCATGTAAGCACCGATATGCGCAATGCGCCGCTGTGTGGGGAGGCAAGACTGCCTTGACGTCGACCACAGCAGGGAGACAGGGTACTGAGTCCCTTTCACACGCCCGCCGGTGCTCTGCCCGTCTCGCCTGACACGTTTACCGCGCTGTTTCGCGTTTTCTCAGCAGCATGGCCCGCGGTGAAGGTTGCGCGGTGTGCCTGAAGGTCACATACGCTCACAGCAGCTGACAAGTCCCGTCGAGTCGCGACGTTCCAGGCGCGCCATGCGGCGCTGCAGCAGCCCACGGCTGCGCTGTCTGTTCTTGCTGTGCGTCTGCGCCTGCGCGCGCGTGGCGGGCGAGGCTGCTACGGGGCGGGTGCTCGCCTGCTACTGGGGACTTGACCGAGCTGCAGACGTGACATTTGCCAGCTTCCAGAAGTATGTGCTCAACGTCTTCGCGGCCGACCTCTGTGCCTCCGTCTCCAGCAAGCACCGCGACGGCAGCGGCGCCTGGCACAGCGCCGCAAAGTACTTGGATGTCTACGCTGAGCCGCCTTCCTACGACGCCCTGGTCTCTCCCCAGGCGGAGGCCAAGGCTGCAAACACCAGCTTCCGCCACATCCTGCACGACAACTTCCTGCGCCCCACCGGGCTGGCGCAGATGCACAGCAAGCAGCGCCTGTGGCGTCTGCTGCAGAACCACAGCCTGCTGGAGCGCTACGACTGGTTCTTCTTCGGGCGCACCGACCTGCTGTGGGTGGCGCCGCACGTGGACGTGCGGGGTCTGGCGGGCGCGGAGGAGGCTGTGTGGGTGCCCAGCGCCGGCCAGAAGAGCGACTGGGGGGGGTACTACGACCGCGCGGCGTTTGTGCCGCGGCGCCACGTGCGGCGGGTGCTGAACATGCTGGAGGCTGCGGCACCCGAGGCACCCGTCGGGGGGCTGCTGGATAAGCTGGTGGGCTACCCGGGCTCGGTGGGCACGTCCACCAACAGCGAGCACTTCTACAAGCAGTACCTGGCGTTCCACGGAGTTCCAGTCAGGCGCTACTTTTTCACCGCGTTCGTGACGTCGGCGGGGCCCCGCGCGGGGTCGCCCCCGGGCGCCCTGCAGCCCCGCCTGCACGGCCTGGTCAACGCGGACACAGGGCACCTGTTTCGCTACACGGACGAGTACGTGGCGGCGCTGAACCAGGCGCTGGCGTACTTCCAGGGGCTCAAGGGCGGGGGGACTGAAGAGGAGGCTCCGCCCGCGGCCACCCCCGGTGGGCAGCAGCACGAGCACGACACTGGGGGGCGTCTCTTTTACGTCATCACCGTGGAGCAGGCGGAGCGGGTGAACGCCACGCTGGCAGGGTGCGCGCTGAGCGCGTGGGCGCTCGCCTTCTACGAGCGGCTGCTGGCTCACCCGCTGCGCACCAAGCACGTCAGCCGGGCGGCTGTGGCCTTCGCGCCGCCGCACTTTGCGTGGGACCTGCACTGGCCGGTGATGAACGGCGCGCGGGACGGCAACGCGGCGCGGCGAGACGCCAACTTCCCTCTGCCCGAGGAGGGCGCCGGCTATCAGCCCTACGGAAGCTCCCTCGCAACAAGCTGTCGGGCATTCTTCTCGCCATGCGGCTACGAGGGATGCGTGCCGGCGTACGGCGCCAAGGCGCTGAGCAAGGCGCTGGCGCAAGGGAGCGTGCTGAGCCGGGAGGGGGCGCTGGGGGTGCTGGAGCAGCTTTTCGCCTACTTTAACCTGCGTGCAGGCGCCCAGAGCCTGGTCTTCTACGACTCCGGCGCCGCGGGGCCGGTGGCGTACCAGGGGCAACCCGGGGCGCTGCCCGGCGGCTACGACCTGCCCCTCAGAGTCTACTCTGACCCGCGCTTCGTCTTTGCGCTCGCCTCCTCGCAGGCGCCCCACTTCCGGCACGGCCGCGACGTGAGCCTGCCCACCCCCTGGACGGAGGACGTGCGCCGCTACGGGGTCCGCGCCGGCCCCAACCGCACCTATTTCCTAACCTTCAAGGGCACCTTCGCAACCTGCCCCCTGCGCACGCGCGCCGCGGCGCTGCTGCACAACCCGGCGATGGGCGTGGTCATCGTGGACGGCGGCACGGAGGAGGGGCGCTCATTTGATTTCCGCCAGCTCATGTACAACACACGCTTCACCCTCATCCTGCGCGGCGACCAGCCCTACAGCTACCGCTACACCGAGGCAGTGTGCAGCGGCAGCGTGCCGGTCATGGTCTCCTCGGGCGGCTGGGTGCCCCCGTTCAGCAACCTGCACGCGTTCACAGACTACGGCGTGCTGGTGCAGGAGCAGCAGCTGGACAAGCTCATGAGCCTGCTGCGCAACATAAGTGACGTGGAGGTGGACCGCCTGCGCTACGCGGCCAAGCAGTTCTGTCTGCAGCACCTCATCACCGTGCACGCACAGGCAGACTCAACGGTTCTGTCCGTGCTCACCCAGGCGGAGAAATGACGAGTCGTGCAGCCTAGAAACACACAAACTCACACGCGCGCATTGGTCTCTGTGCGTCTGTTGTTCACTGCAGGAGGTGGTCCACGCCAGGCCAGGCCAGAGAGTTGGGTGCATCCGAGTCCGAGTCCGAGGTGCCCTGTTGCTCCTCCTCATCGTCGCTGCTGTTCGGGCCTGCTGCATCACACCGCTGCTCGAAGCTGCCCAGCCTGAGCCCGTAGAACTCGGTGCCCGCAGCCGGCGCCGCGGCAGTGAACCGCCAGCCTGCAAACGCGGAGCAGGCTCTGCAGGACGCCACCGTCCAGGCGTACCCCTCAAACCAAGAGTCCTCAGTCGCGGGCGCGCCGTACAGAAGCAGCTGACCGTCGTCCACACGGCGCAACGTGAAGAGCGAGTGAACCCACCCGTGAGCGTTGACATAAGAAGTTTCGCCGTCGTCCAATTCGTCCACGCGCACCGCATCGCAGGACTGGCCCCAGCGTGAGCCGCAGCTGGCGCAACGCAGCGTGTCCCCCTGAGCGTAGCGTAATAACAGGCGCAGGCGGGCGGCCGTGTGCGGTGCAGACAGCAGGCGAGCTCGCTGGCGCGCGTCCAAGGCTAGGTGGTTCGCCGCCCAGAATGAGAGCTGGGCTGGGCTCTTGCTTCTCGTAAGCTCTTGAGGAGAGAGCGGAGAGAGCACTCGAAGCGCGGACAGCTTGGCCAGCCGCGCAGCCAGGTGCCGCGCGTCCAGGAGTCGCCACACCCAGCGCGAGTGCGCGGTATGACGCCACGGCGGAGGCGGGCCGGCCTGCGCGTCGCAGCAGGTGCGTAGCTCAGCGCTGTAGACGCCGTCTTGGTAACTCACAGCCAGCAACTGCGCTCTCACGAGGCCTACGTTCAGCAGACGTCGGCCGCCGGCGCCGGCTCGAACAACTTTGAACACGGTGGCGTAGGCGTGCCGCAGAGACGCAGGCGGCTTCTTCTCTTCAACCACCGCAAAGAGTCCACCCGTGTTGCGCAGCGCCGCTCCAAAGGAAGCTGCTGCTGCGTTGTTCAGAGACAGTCGCAGAGGAATCTGCTGCAGCGGCAGCGCAGCCACCGGCAGCGCCATGAGTGGTATTTCGTGCAGCAGCGTTCGCTCCGCTCCAAGCTCCGGCTGTGTATGCGCCTGTGACGGAAACTCCGTGAACTCGCTGGTATCTCCGAGATAGCCGCGAATCGCACCAGCCCAGGCTGCATCGCGCGCACCCATACAGGAGGGGAAGTGCCACCAGCTGCCACCGAACGGGGTCGTACAACGACGCCCTCGCCTGCCGTCTCGCAAGACACGCATGTTGTCGTTTGTGCCTGCTTCGCTGCTCCTGCGCGCTGCTCGCCCCTGCTCAGGCCGACTCGCACGAGGCACAAGAAACTGCCTGAGTGCGTGCCTTTCCCTCCGCTAAACGCGGCGCTCACACGTTATCAAAAACTCCAGCTGCGCGCGCGTTGGGCAAGGCGCCCGGAGAAGGGCCCGTGATGGAGGAGGTTGGAGTGGAGGCACTTGCAGAGATTCTGAGCGTCAGCACGCAAGGCCTGGGCCCGGCCGTGCAGCTGCTGGACGTGCGCGAGCAGTGGGAGTTTGACACCGCGCGACTGCCTGGCTTCACGCTGCGTCCGCTTTCCGAGCTGTCAGAGTGGTGCGTGAGAGCGTGGCGCTCTCTCCTCACACACGTGCGGCCCTGTCTGAGCACGCGCCTGCGCAGGGCGAACACTCTGACCACGGACTTCGACAGGGACAAGGCAACGTACCTGCTGTGCCACCACGGCGTGAGATCACGGCAAGCGGCGTCCTTCCTGCTATTCGCAGGCTTCACAAAGGTGTACAACGTGACGGGCGGCATAGACGCATTCACGCGGCGAGTGGACCCCAGTATACCCGCATACTGAAGAGTAAGAGTCTTAAGTCTAGTCTTGCTACGTGTCCAAAGGCAGCCCCGCGCTCTGCCACGCCAGCGTGCCGCCGGTGACGTTGCGCACGTCCGCGAAGCCCAGCACGCGCGTGAGGCGCACGCAGGCCTGCGCTGAGCGGGAGCCCGCCGCGCAGACGACTGCGAGCGCTGCGTCTGGCGCGCCCAGCTCTCCGGCGCGGGCGCGCGCGGAGAGCTGCTCGAAGGGCACGGAGAGCGCGCCGGGCACGTGCCCTGCCGCGTACTCTTCCGCGCTGCGCACGTCCAGCAGCCGCGGAGGCGACTCGCCCACCAGGCAGACGCACAGCTCCTCGACGCTCAGCGAGCGAAAGCCAGCCTCCGGGCTGTACGCGGACGGCGGCGGCGCCTCGGGCGCCTTCGAGCCGCCCAGCGGCGAGCTGCGAGGCTCTGTGGACGCTGCAGGCGGCGCACGTGCTGTCAGCGCTCGCTCGCGCTCCGCACAGCTCTCTGCTGCAGCGAACGCGCACCCGTCTCCGCTTTGGGCGCCATGCGCTTCACGTTCGCCTCCCAGCCCTCGTCCACGTCGTCGTAGCGAATTAGGCCGTCCTCTCCCTCCGTTGCACTCTCCGCCCAGTCGTCCACAAAGCGCTCAGCTTTGCGCGGGAACTGCGCGGCCGCCTCGCCGCTCGAGGAGACGCACCGAGGGCGACGGGCTGCGTCCACGCGGTGCGAGCGTCTACGGGAGGTGCAGCGCAGCGATGGACACAAAGCGTGAGGCAGCAGCGCAAACATGACGAGACGCGTGACAGATGCGACCAGCGGAGGAGCGTCAGTTGTGAAGAAGCACCCGCTGCATGACTTTGCCGTACGACCGACGTCAGCGCAGTGACGGACGTGACAGTTTGCATCCCTGTCTGCTCATATGCTACTGCAAAGAGCGTCCTGTCCACCGCGACCGCGCACCTGCAGAGCCAGGCGCATCACGTGCGTGGCCGCGCCTCCGCAGTCGGACGTTCGCGTTTGGCGCCGCCCAAATACGCCGCGTGTGCTCGCCCCTACGGGCTATGGCACGCTGCTCATTCTGCCCGGCTTTGGCAACGCCAGCGAGGACTACACCAGCCCGTTCGGCCAGGAAGAGGCCTCGCTGGCGTCGGCGTTGAGGAGACGTGGCTTCACTGTGGACGTGCTGCCAGTGGAGCGACGGGACTGGTTCAACGTGGCCAAGGCGCTTTTCTCGCCAAACTTCTATTCTGGCCGGTGCACGGCGTCGGAGGGATACCGGTGGTACCTGGACCGCGTTGCCTTGGCCGTGCAGCGCCGTGAGAGCGCCGGACAGCGGGTCACGCTTGTCGGCCACAGCGCTGGCGGGTGGCTTGCGCGCGCCTTCCTGGGCGATGAGATCTACGGCGTCGCGGGCGGGCCTCGCCCAGCTGTGCGCGCGCTGGTTTCGCTTGGCACGCCGCACGCACCGCCTCCAGATGGAGTGGCGGACGTGACACGTGGCTGCCTGACTTGGCTGGAAGAGACCTATCCGGGTGCCTTCTACCATCCGGGCGTGCGCTACGTAAGCGTAGCAGGCAACACCGTGACTGGACGCACAGGCGAGGCCCGCGACGAGGCTGGGCAACGCCGCCCGCCAGCCTATGCCGCCAGCAGCTACTCAACGCTGCTTGGCGGCGATGGCGACGGTGTAGAAGGTGACGCTGTGGTGCCCACGAGCTGTGCGCTGCTGCCTGGAAGTGTCCAGGTGGTCCTCCCCGGCGTCTGGCACAGCGTTTCCAGGGTCGGCACCTTCTCGGAGGACGCAGGACTGGCATGGTACGGCACAGACAGCGTGGTGGACGCCTGGCTGGAGCCGATGACCACGCTGTGAAGGAAGGACCAGAGCGCCACGAGCGGCAACTCCACCATCAGATGATGGCTTGTCTGGTGGCCACATGCCCATGGCAGGGAAAATGGCCATGTCCCGGAGCCGATGTGCCGAGACACCTTGTAAGGGCCTCATCAGCCGGCTGAGGGCACTTCCTCCTCGCACCGCACACCGCACTTCCGCACTTGTTTTTCAACACACTTCGCCCCTCGCCTGGCGCGTCACCAGCGCCGCTCACGAGGCCGCATCGCAGCCGCGAGATGCTCAGAGTATAGAGGGCCCGCCATGCGCTCCCCTGTTTTCCGCGTGCTGCAGGTTGCGGTAGCGTCGCGTGTTCTTGTGCTGCTCCTGGCGCTGCTGTCGGACGCGGCGGTGCAGGACTATGACACCTCCGCGCGCTACGACGTGCCAAACACCTCCACCCGCTGTGAGCTGAGCGACGGAGACGAGAAGACGCCGCAGAAAGAGCCGCTTGCGCAGGCGCTGTGCCAAGTGCTGGAGGACAAGCTCGCCTGGGACTCGGTGCACTACCTCCGCATCGCGCAGTGCGGCTACGAGACCGAGAAGTCGCACGCCTTCTTCCCGCTGCTCCCTGCGCTCATGCGGGCCCTGCAAGCCACTCTGCTTCGCTCTCTGCTGCCTCAGCTGTACCCGCGCTGCACGCTGGCACTGGCTGGTTTTTTGCTGTCCAACGCGTGCTTCGTGCTCGCCGCGCTGGCTCTGTACTGGCTGGGCTGCATCGTGCTGCGCGACGGCCAGCAGGCTGCGCGCGCTGCCTTTCTGTTCTGCCTCAACCCGGCGGGAGTCTTCTACAGCGCCCTCTACACCGAGTCTCTCTTCGCCTTCCTCACCTTCGCCGGCGCGCTGTCGCTGGCCGTGGACAGCCCCTGGCGCGCGGCGCTGGCCTTCTTCGCAGCCTCGGCGACTCGCTCAAACGGCGTCGCCAACTGTCTGCTGCTGGCGTGGCACTCGGCGCGGCGCGTCGGGGAGATGTCGCGCGCGGAGGGCAAGCGCGCCCCCTGGGGCCCCATCGTGTTGGAGGCTCTCGCATGCGCCGCCCGTTGCGCGTTCGTGATTGCCCCCTTCGTGCTCTTCCAGCTGTGGGCTTGGCTGCGCTTCTGCGTGGGCACAACCCGCCCCTGGTGCACGCGCATGCCCCCATCCATCTACTCGTTTGTGCAGGCGCACTACTGGGGGCTGGGCCTCTTCAAGTATTACCGCTGGGAGCAGCTGCCCAACTTCGCGCTGGCGGCGCCGGTGCTGGCCTTCACCTGGTGCGGCGTGGCTGCGTACGTGCGCGCAGACCCGCGCCGCGCGCGCACCCTGGGCCTGCTGCCGCCACCCTCGCGCAGCGAGCGCCTCAAGCCCGCAGAGCTGGCCGCGCTGGAGCGCCAGACGCCAGAGGCGGCGGCGCGGCAGCGCAGGCTGGTGGAGGAGGGCGAGCTGGTGCCCTTTGGCTTTGCCGCTACGCAGCCCCCCTTGGGGCGCCCCTCCCGCGCACCCTCCGTCCCGGACGCCTCCACAGCGGGCGCAGTGCGGCGGCGCGGCGGCGCGGGCGCTGCGAACGCAGCAGAAACAGAGCCAACTGCCGGCGCAGCGTCCGAAGCTGTCGCCGATGAAGACGACGACAACGACGACGCGGTGCTGGCTGCGCTGCTGCCTCCCCCCATCTACCCCGCGGTGGTGCTGAACCGCTCGGCCGGGGCCGGGGCGTCCCTTCTGCGCGAGGCTGCGCGGCGCGAGGGCGGCGGTCCCCACGAGTGGGGCTACCTGGGCTCACGGGCGCTGCCTCATGTGGCGCTCTGGGCCCTCCTGGCGGTGCCCGCACTCCTGGTGATGCACGTGCAGGTGGCCACACGCCTGCTGTCAGCCTGTCCAGCCCTGTACTGGTACGGAGCTCACCTCAGCGGCACGCACAGGCTCGCCGGGCGACTCGTCTGGCTCTGGTTCATTTCATACACGCTCGTGGGCACGGTGCTCTTCGTCAACTTCTATCCGTGGACGTGAAGACTGAGTGCTGATGCTGATGGGATCCCCGTTCGACGGACACTCTTGTTCGACACAGTGTCACCTGTCGCTCTCCCTACGCAAGCCTGTTTCGCGCTTGTCCCTGCGTTGCACGTTTCACATCATGGCATTTGCCACTACCGCGGCCAGGCCTGGAGTGCTGCCCCGGTTGTGCTCCTCCACACAGCGTCAATCACGCCGCTCCAGCGCCGCTGCACACCGCACCTGCGCCGCCGCCGGAGAGGGTGAGCTTCGCCCGGAGCTGCCTCGCAGCGCCGCCACGCAAGTGCGGCTGGCGAGCGCTGCAACTCAGCGTGCGCTGGCAGACGGCCTGGGCGCTCAGCGCGTTGAGCTCGAGCTGCCGTTAATCGGCGCCACGGACCTGGACGACTGGCCGGGTGGCACCAGGCAGCAGCTGAGAGCTCTGCAACCGCTCCTGATGCAGCTCCTCACTTTGTTTCACGGGAGCAGCACACAGGTTGCAACCACCGTGCTGGACGAGGCGGACGCCGTGTCGCTGTTCACCACGCAGACGCACCGGGCGGTGACGTTCGTGACGGCGGACACGCTGCAGGAAGTACAAAAGCTGGTAGCCAACGACCCGCAAGGCTGTCTGCTGCTCGTGAACAGCTCCTGGAACAACGAGGACTTTGGCTGGGGCCCCTTCACCAACACCCCGCTCAAGAGCTTCGCGCAGTCGCTGCCCGAGACGTTCAGCCTGCGGCCGCTGCGCATCAGGGGCCAGGACATGCGCATTTTGCGCGCCTACCCGTCGCCCTACGTGGTCTTTGCGCTGGGCATCGACGGCGAGAGGGAAAAGTCGGAGGCGATCGGCAGCACGCCCGAAAGGCCGACGTACTCGGAGGTTGAGGCGCTGTTGGGACGTCTGGGAAGCCGCTCCATCGCCAACGCGGATCTGGCCACGCGGCTGCGCTATGAGGTCGCCTTCAACAAGGACACGCTGGCGCCGCCGCCGCCGCCGCAGTGAGCTTTAGACGAAGTTAAGATTCTCTAGTAGAACGGAGGTCGAACGCTCGAATAGTCTCTGCCCCCCACGTCTCTCAATCGCCCAGGCGGAGTGTATGGTAGAAGGCCTAGCTGCCCGGACAGGCCATCCTTCGGGGCTGTGCGTGAACAGCGGTGAGGCGGCTGTGCGTGAGTGCGACGCGGCACTGGACACGCTGTGGGCGTCTGCAGCGCAGAAGACTCCTGCTCCGGACCCCTCCCTCGTCGCGGCGGCGCTGCGGCAGCTCCAGGCGGCGGTGGCCGGCAGCGCCAGGGCGGTGGAGCTTGCTCAGCGGCGAGGGGCCGTCTCGCTGCTCAACCGGTGGCTGCGCTGCGACAGTGAGGAGCTGCTGGAGCTGGCCGCAGCAGCCATCGCGTCACTTGCCTCTCCGGATACGCGCTCGCTGCGCACGTATCAGCTGGGTGCGCACACGCTGCACGTGCGTGACGCCAGCCTGGTGGACGGCGGGCTTGGGTGGAGAGTGTGGCGTGGCGCGCTGGTGCTGTGTGACCTGCTGGCTGTGCAGGAGGAGCTGGTGTCTGGCCTGCGCGTCCTGGAGCTGGGCGCCGGCGTCGGGCTCTGTGGGCTGCTGGCCGCTGCGCTGGGCGCCTCGCATGTCACGCTGACTGACAGCTTCCCGTCGCTGCTGCTGGTGCTGGAGGAGAACGCGGCGCGCAACCACCTCCACAACGTCTCTGTGCTGCGTCTCGACTGGGCCGACGACACAAGCAGCTGCCCAGTGCTGCACGACGTGCTGCTGGGGAGCGACGTGCTCTACGCGCACGAGCACGCGGCTGCGCTGCCGGGCGTGCTGGCCAGCCACCTGGCGCCCGGCGGCTGCGCGCTGCTGGTGAACGGCATCCGCTTCCCGGAGGTGCTGCGCGACTTCCTGCAGCGCCTGCCAGCCGCGGGCCTGCAGGCGGAGGTTGCCGTGCTGCGCAGCGAGGCGTCGGCGGAGGAGGCCGACGAGAGCGTGACGCTGCAGGCGCCGCCGCTGGGGCAGTTGGTAGTGCTTGCGTGGAGCGCGGGCCAGCCGCGGCCTGTGACCTGCGCCCCAGCCCTGCTCTGGATGTCCGCACAAGACGGATTGCTGACATTGCTGACATTGACACCTACGTGAGCTGAGCTGGCACCACCAGCACCGGGCAGGGCGCGTGCAGAAGCAGAAAGCGGGTCACGCTGCCCAGGACCAGCCGCTTCAAAGTCCCTCGCAGCCCGCGGCTGCCCACCACGATGAACGAGAACGAAGGCGCGCCGGCGCTGAGCATGTCCACGAGCGCGTCACGCACATCCAGGGCGGAGTCGAGCTCCATGGGAAGCACGTCTCGGATGCCGGCGCCTATCAGCTCCAGGCGAGCAGCCTCCAGGTGTCCCATGGCGCTCAGCAGCGCATCAGCTTCCAGGCCGTGGGGCGAGTGCATGAGGAAAACTGAGTCGCTCGGGCGCAGTACGGTGCGCGCTGCAAAGGCAACCAGGCGCCGCGAAGCCTCGCTGCCGTCCAGCGCGATGGCCACCTGGCGCTGCGCAGCGGACTCGCCCGGCGGCGCCTGGGGGCTGCAGCCGCGCACCACCAGCACGGGCACGGTGTCGGCGTACTCGGCGAGATAGGCAGAGCCGCTGAAGAACACCCGCGATGCGACTGGGCCGCGCACGCGGCTGCCCACCAGCAGCACGTCCGGCTTGATCTCCTGGACGAAGTCAAGCACCGCGTCGACGGGCGTGAACGACGTGGCGTCCAGCTCGAAGGCGCTGCAGGCGCAAGCTGTGTCTTTCAGAGGAGAGGGCACCCACTCGGGCAGAGCCTCCCGCCCGAAGTGCACCGCGCGCGGCTCGCCGCCCGTCACCCACGCGGGCGTGGGCGACGTTACTGCGTGAATGAAAACGAGCTCATCCTCAGCAGTCACGAAGACGGAGAGCGACCAGCTCACCAGCACGCGCGTGTCCTCCCGATCCAGCCCGGACAGGGCGAGGGCGACCGTGCGACGGGACGCGGACGCGGACGCCATTGCTGACGGAGGGGCTCGACCAAGGCGCCAAGGGACGAAGGACCAAGACAAGAATGGTTGAGTCACGTGTGAGAAAGCGCCCCTCGGACGCGTGCTTGCGCTTCAACCCAACTTCTTGGCCGCGATGATGCGTGAGCACTCCGCCTGGTGTCCGCTCAGCCAGCCCCTCTGCGCGCACTCGGGGCCGCAGAAAGTGGCGCCCTGACACGCAGCGCAGGCACGCAGCCGTCCGCGCGGCGCCTCCGTGGACGGCTTGCCGCAGCCCTCGCAGAGAAGCACCAGCGGCGTGCCCACGTTTGCGCCGCTGTGCGCCTCCAGCAGCGCAATCAGCTGCGGCTTGTCAGCGTGGCGAGACTGTGCAATGCTCAGCGGCGTGGAGCCGTCTTTAGCAGCTTTTGCGGTGTCTGCACCGGCGGCGATGAGCGCGGAACAGCAAGCGTGGTGACCCCCATAGGCGGCCACATACAGTGGCGTCTCTCCGTCAGTGTCTTGAACGTCCAACTCCGCATTGCTCAGCAGGTATGCGCCAGGGTGCCCCATCACCAACGTCAGACACGCCAGGTGGCCAAATCGGGCTGCGCAGTGCAGGGGAGTGTACCCATGGCTAACCGTGGAGGTGCGAGACGCTCCGGCAGCGAGCAATCTCTTGGCGACCAAGTGATGGCCGTCCATGCAAGCGAGGTGCAGCGCCGTGCAACCGTACATGCGGCCATTGTCCCCTGGACGCTGCGACTGGACGGTGCGCA
>Ga0049083_10000127_pt1 | contig 22058 bp, 43 predicted proteins | sample GreLakmeMI27MSRF_FD_66719 | JGI IMG/M metagenome (GOLD analysis project Ga0049083, IMG submission 66719) | Freshwater lentic microbial communities from great Laurentian Lakes, MI, USA - Great Lakes metaG MI27MSRF | ecosystem: Environmental > Aquatic > Freshwater > Lake | place: Great Lakes...
GCAACAGGTACTTTAGCTTTAACTTCTAACCTATCTGCTTACCTACCTTTAGCTGGTGGTACTCTTACAGGAGCATTAAGTGGTACAAGTGCTACGTTTAGTGGTAATATGGTTTTAGGAACAACTGCTTTATCAGGTGGCGGTGCAGCACAATGGCTTACTGCTAATGGAACTCTTTATGGAGGAGGTTTAATATCTTCAGTTAGTGGAGTTGCAAAAGCATATTATTATTATGATAATTCTGGGTATGCTATTGTTCAAGGTGAAAGCGGCACTGGTGTCAGATTAGTTGTAAATGGTTCTACAAATGCCCTTACCATAGCATCAACAGGAGCAGCTACATTCTCAAGTAGTGTAACGGCAACACAAGGTAAATTTAGTGGTTCAAGACCTCAAGGAATATTTACTGAAAATGGAACAAGTGGTTTATATTTAAGAGATGCAACAGGTACAGGTTATAAATCTTGGAGTATTGGTACAAATGATATTGTAGTAGGATTTGCCATAACACCATCAACCGCAGTCGGTGGAACAACATTTACAACACCTTCTTTTGTTATTAATGAAGCAGGAAATGTAGGTATTGGAATATCAACAGGATTTAATGTTATATCAGGTACTGAAACAACTTTACAAATAGCAGGTGTTAATGTAGCATCTTTATACCTTAATAGTACAGGTTCAAATAAATGGGCATTATTTGCTAATGCAAGTGGTAGTCTTGGTGTTTATAATTTAACTGCAAGTACTATACCTTTTACAATAGCATCCACAGGTAATGTAGGTATAGGTACAACCCCAAGTAGTTGGACTTCATTTACAGCCGTAGAAGGACCAAATGGCAACTTTGCAGTAACAAGTGGTGCTTCATTATGGTTAACATCAAATGTATATTATAACTCAGGTTGGAAATATATTAATACATCAACATCTTCTGCAATAAGTGTTGCATCTGCAGGTATTACTTTTCATACTGACGCTTCAGGTACAGGTGGGACATCAAATGCACAAACCGAAAGAATGCGTATTACAAGTGCAGGTAATGTAGGTTTAGGTGATTCTGGTTCATCAAATGTAAGATTGCAAATAAAATCTGGAGGTAGTACAAGTGCATCTTATGCAATTATAACAAGAGATAGTGCTAATGCAGATTTACTTGTAATTAGAGATGATGGATTAATAAATACTGGATTAAAGTCAGCTTCACCATATAATCAAGCAATTAGTGGTAGGTCAGCTATTATTGAAAGCACTGGTAGTTTAGGATATTTAGTATCAACAAGAGAATCTAAAGCAAATATTAAGTCAATAGAAAATGTTAATTTTATTAATCAACTTAATCCAGTACAATTTAATTATCGTAAAAAAGATGCTGATACTAATGAATTTACTGATGAATTATATGACAATATAACTTATGGTTTTATAGCTGATGAGGTTGAGAAGGTAAATAAAGAATTAGTATTTTACAATAGTGATGGAACTACATTAGCTGGTGTCGAGTATAACAATATGATAGCAATATTAACAAAAGCAGTACAAGAACAACAAAAACAAATAGAAGAACTTAAACAATTAATTAAAAATAAATAATATGAAATACTGGTTTATTAATCAAATGGAAAGTTTGCCAACTGATGGCGATTTAAAGGATTTTGTCATAAATGTTCATTGGAATCGCAACGCTAAAGAAACAATCAACGAGAAAGAATACTTTGCAAGTGTCTATGGTTCTCAATCATTCTCTAAAGATGATGTTGCTAACTTTATCCCATACGAGGATTTAACCTATGAAATCGTATGTGGTTGGTTAGATGCTATAATAGATGTTGAGGCTTTAGACCTTAACTTAGATGCTAATATAGAGAATCAAGTTAATCCTCCTATTGTAGTATTGCCTTTACCTTTTACTAATCCATAATTATAACGGAATAATCTTATATTTGTAAAAAATCAATATTATGATAACAATTAACGAACAACAAATCAAAGATTTAGAAGCATTTATCAACACTATCCCAACTGCTTATGGCTTACCATTATTGCAGTTCTTAGGTAAATTGAATGCAGAACAAAATCCTCCAATAGAGGAAGCAAAAGAAGTATAATGACTCCACATAGCAATCAAGCCGACTTTGGAATGGTACTGAGTATCACTAGTGCTGCAATAAGCATAGCAAGTATTCAACCTATTGTAACATTCTTTGGTAGTTTGGTTGCTATTGCATCTGGACTTTTTGCCATTAGATATTATTGGAAAGCAGCAAAAAAGTTTAAGTAATGAGAGACATTGTAATTACTTTAGTGATTGCAGTAGTTCTTATCTTCATCTTTAACGGAAGGTACAACGGAAACGAACCTACAATAGTAACTCACATAGATACTATTTATAAGCACGAGATAACAAAGAAATATATTAAAGGGGATTCTATCCCTTTTGTCGTTTTAGGTATTGATACGGCCATTATTCACGATACTGTACGGATAGTTCAAGATTATGCGTCTATAAAAGCCTACTCGGACACTATAAAGATAGATTCAAGTACTTTTATTATTAACGATACTATCTCTAAAAACAAGATTCTAAATAGGGGATTTTATGCCGATATAAGTCAAAAAACGATAAGAGTGGAAACCATTAGGACAACACCATCCAAAAATGAGCTTTATTGGGGCATATTAGCCGATTTAAGGGCATTTGACAATAAAGTGGGCGTAGGAGTTGGTTTAGCTTTTAAAACCTCTAAAAAGGGCTTATTTACAATATCAGCAACAACAAATCAATATTCAATCGGATTTTACACTAAATTTTAATAAATGAAAAAGTTAATAAACATAATAAAAGGATTTTTTACTAAAAAGGAAATAGTAATAGAAAAGCCTAAAAAAGCTAAGAAAAAATGACACAAGAGGAAATATCAAATCAATTAGCTGCAAATCAAAGCAAGAGTGGATTAGTTGAAAAGCTAGTTTTTGTCTTGTTGCCTATTTGCGTTTCTGCTATTGGATGGTTACTTACTCAAGTAAGCACTTTAAACAACCAAATAACTGTTTTAAATAATAAAGTTGCAGTTGTAGTAAATGCAGAAAATAAAGCTATCCCACCACAAGGAACAACGATTGAAATGGAGGCTATTAGGTCAGCAGCAGCACAAAGCAGAGCAGATATGAAGATGGAAATAGTTGAAAGAATGACTAACATAAAAGAAGCAGCAGCAACAGAAAGAGCAGAAATTAAACAAAGATTAGCAGTATTAGAATATAAAAATAAATTAAAATGAAAGACTGGATAAAAAATTTACTTAGTGATGAAAGAGGAAGCATAAGCACTAAAAGAGTGATTGCTTTATTAAGTGCTTTATTTCTTTGTATTACTTTAATGGCTAATTCATTTAGTCATTTAGAAATAGCACCTAGTGATAAATTAGTAGATGCAGTTATGGTTATTTGTATTGCTGCAATGGGAACTACAACGATAGATAAATTCTCAAAATGAAACAAAAAGCAATCCTTAGAGTAGCCTTAGTGCTTTGGTTTGTATTATTAATATTCTTTATAATGGCAAGTTATGTTAAGTAAAAAAGCAATAGACCTTATTATCCAGTTTGAGGTAGGAGGTAGAGCATACTATGACAAAAAACTACAATCCCCTATTTGGGCAGGTGGAGAATCAGGTATCACTATTGGAATGGGTTACGATTGTGGTTATGTTAGCGAAAAGCAGTTCTTTTTAGACTGGGGAAATAAACTTACTCCTAACTTTTTAGAGCCATTAAGAAAGACTATTGGACTTAAAGGCATACAAGCTAAACAAATGCTTAGAGGGGAATTAATGCAGGTTAAAATATCATATAATATTGCATACGAGGTATTCGTTAAATGCTCAGTACCTAAGTATTTTAAAATGACTAAGGCAATATACCCAGAACTAGAAACGTTAAATGAGGACACTCAGGGTGCATTAGTTTCTATGGTTTACAATAGAGGCAATAAGCTAGAAGGTGATTCTAGGATTGAAATGAAGCGAATAGTTGAGATGGTTAAGAACAAGGATTATGATGGGATTGCAGAGGAAATAGAAAAGAGTAAGAGGCATTGGGAAAATCGTGGACTTGATGGTTTAGTAGTGAGAAGGGAAGCAGAAGCAGACTTGATTAGAGATTCGTTAGCATAACAAAAACCTAAAATATGGCAACTCCACAACTGCGTACAAAACGCAGGAGACTTTTCTTTGATATAGAAACAAGTCCAAACATCGGATTGTTCTGGGAGGCTGGTTATAAAAAGAACATAGATTACTCAAACATTATTCAAGAACGAGCAATCATTTGCATTTGCTATAAGTGGGAAGATGAAAAAGAAGTTTACTCTTTACAATGGGATTCTAAGCAGAATGATAAGACAATGCTTCTTAAATTTATTGAGGTGGCAAATCTATCTACGGAAATGGTTGGACACAATGGCGACAAGTTTGACTTGGCTTGGATTAGAACAAGATGTTTATTTCATCATATCCCAATGTTCCCTAAGTATTTAACCATTGATACTTTAAAAGTAGCAAGACAAAAGTTTAGATTCAATTCAAATAGACTTAATTACATAGCAGATTTTTTAGGCTTAGGTCAAAAGATAAAGACCGAATATTCATTGTGGAAAGACATTCTTTTACACAAGGATAAGATTGCTATGGAAAAAATGATTAAGTATTGCAAAAAGGATGTTATTTTGCTAGAGAAAGTATTTGCAGAATTAAAGAATCATATAGAGCCTAAGACACATTACGGAGTTGTTTTTGGAGAGGATAGAGGAACTTGCCCTGAGTGTGGAAGTGATGATTTAATAAAAAATAATAAAGTAGTAACTGCTACTGGATTAACAAGGATTCAATATAGATGTAATACTTGCTACAAATATCATAGTAAAACCGATAAATAAAATGAAAATGCCTAAGAATTGGAATAAACTTAATTTAAGCGAACAGGAAAGCTGGTTAGTAAAGAAGTATCAAGAGATGATTAACGAAGTAGAATCAGTTTCTAAGATGTTAGCCAAGATAAGAGGTGGCAATAGAATAGTAGTAAAGGAGATTGAAAGACCAGATGAAGCCTTGCTTAAAGCGTGAGAATCAAAATTATATATCGTAAACTTGGTAAGGAACAGGCTTACGGCATATCCTCTAGTGATGGGGTAATAGAGATTGATGAAAGGCTAAAAGGAAAGAAGATGATGGAGATATTGATTCACGAGATATTACATTTACTAAACCCAAAGGATGATGAAAAAACCATAATTCGCAAAAGTGTAACTTTGACTAAAGTCTTGTGGAGTGAAGGGTATCGGAAAATTGATGATACAATCGACCTCCCTTTACAAGATGGGTCAATTTAGGTTGTTTTTTCTTGTTCATAGGTTCTCCTCAGTGTAAAAAGCTGGGGAGTTTTTATTATATTTGTGTTTAGATATACTAATGGTTTAACGGAGGCTTGTTTCTACTTGCCTCCCTTTTTTTTACTTTGCCCTACCTTGATAGGTATAACCCATTACAGATAAAGCCTTATAAAGTGTACCAGTAGTTATTCTACCTTGAGCATCTCTGCGTTCCATATCCATAACACCTTGTTTTGTAATACCTAGTTTTTTGCCAAGTTCCTCCATACTCAAATTGTTTTCAAATCTAGTTTGCTTAATTAAACCTATTGGACTAATCTTATCTTCAGATAAACCATACTTCCACATTAAATCTTTATCTAATGTTTCAACAAATCTATCTATTTCATCATTATAGAAAAACCATTCTCCATTAGATGCAAGATGTTTAAACTTATCGTGATAATTCTTTTCATCAATTTTATCTCCTTTAATTAAGGCTAAAACATCTAGTTTAACTGGACTTCCGTTTTGTAATTGGTATAATCTCTTTTTAAATCTGGTTGTGTACCCAATTTTAACATAATCAGATTGTTTAATAAAATAAACCATAACTTTACTTTTTAGCAAATATACGCAAAAGTAAAGCAATAACTTTGGGAAAGTAAAGCCCATAGTTTACCATAATATCCCTTAAAAGTAACATAACAATACCTATATGTTACTTTAATGACACATTGTACAATGTTCAAGAATCCGTAAAAGTTTGCTTTTTGTGAACAATCAGTAGTAATACTACCAATTTATGTAACTTAATTACACTTTTTAGTACGAATAAATGTTACCAATTCGGTTACAAGTTCTCTAATAGTAAACTTTATCAATCATAAAAGTTACCTAATAAAGCAACTTTGAGCCGTAAATGACTGATAATCGGCTCATTTATGACCGATAAATACATAACTACTTGATTATCAAAGAATAGACTAATTAACATAACTTTAACTAAAATAATTTATATAATTTTTGGTTAGTAATGTAATCTTTGTTTATCTTTGTTTAAACAAACAGAGAGGCACTCTTAAAACTGCACCATTAGTTATGAAAACATTTATTATTTACATTACAAGTTTTGCAGGTTTAGAAAATGAATACGAAACAAGATATGAAGTTGTTTCGGATTGTATTGGTAATGCTTTGAACTATGCAAAAGGCAAACATCCACATAATATTTCTGAATATGATTATTGGACATTAGATTAAATAATTAACCCCCAAAGGTAGGGATGCGACTACTCAACGCATATTTTATAAACTAAAAATTAAAGTATATGTTCACATTTAAATACGAGCCTTGCACAAAAGAAACATTAATTAAAACTATTAATACATACAAAAGGTGCAAACATATTAATATGACATTTTATAATAAAGCATTGTCATATATTAATAAAGGATTTCAACCAGTCTTTACAGTTAAAAATACTAATGATAGCTATAAAATTATGAAAGTAGTTAAAGTACATAAAGGAAGTAAAATATAAAACCAAAAACAAATGAAAACATTATTAAGCCTCAACACAAATTTCTATCCCTACAATGGAAACTTTATCCCACAAGCTGGGGACAATATTTTCTTAGACTATTCAATAGAAGATACCAAGTTCTTTGTTGTAAAGTTTAGGACTATTGACCTAGCAAACAATCAAATCATTATCTCAATTGAAAAAATCTAAATTATGACAGACCAACAAAACAAGAATTTTCAGGCAATCGTTATTTTAATCTTTGTCTTTATTGTAACAGGAATCTTACAAAACATTTAAACCAAAATATGAAAGTAGAAAAAAAAGAAGTAGTCTGCATCAGGCTGCCAGAATCAATCAAGAAAAAAGTAGATGCCGAAGCTAAAAAGATGTACTTAGCACCAAGCAAATTAGTATCAATTATCGTACAAAAATATTACGAATCTAAAAACTAAACTATGCAACCATTAATCTATCAAGGAAAACAACTAAAACTACACCAAAGAGCAACTTGCCTATTAGAACTCTTAAAGAAGGCTCAATCAAGGCAATCTAGTATTGAAACCGACTTAATCAAATGGAGAGGTGCAACTTGGGATAATCCTATTAAGCTAATGAATAAGTACGAGGATGACTACCTTATTAAGATTGCTAGGATGAACCAAATACAAAAGAGAATCTTAAAGTCTTATCACTTCCTGATACTGGACCTTTACGAGATTACCGAAGATTTTATGCTACCTATAAACCTTTTACATTTTTAAATATGACATACATAGACAATAGCAAGTTCCAATTGCAAAGAGAAATCTACATTCTAGAGGTAGAGAATGAGATGCTGAGAAACCAAATTATTAAACTTAAAATAGAAAAGAATGAACTACTGGTCAATACCAAGTCAAAAGGAGAGCAGACTGACAACGAAGGAAATGATAAGGTATTCTGAAACAATTATAGATAAGATTGCAGAATATTACAAGATACTTCCTAAGGACATAAAAGGCAAAAGCCGTAAAAGGCATTTTGTTAAGGCTAGATTTATAGCTATGTATTGTATAAAAAATAACACAACTTTAACATTAAAGGCAATTGCAGATATGGTAGGCAGAGACCACACTACAATTATCCACTCGTTAAAGACCATACAAAATACTTTAGACTTGCATTACGATACCGATTTAAAGGATGAATTAAACGAAATAAAAAGAATAATATAAATTTTTGTTATTCACAAAATAGTCTTATTTTTAATTATTATTTACCAAAAAACCATAGTATGATTAACTTACAAACAAACTCGCTTATCAACATTTACAAGGCTTTATCTGCTTTTCAGCAAGATTGCCCTGTAATACACAAGGGAACAACAGGTCATAATTACACCTATGCCGATTTCCCTACAATTCTTGAAGTAATCAATCCGATACTCAAGAAACACAATCTAGGATTTACCCAGCTTCTTATTGAGGATGGATTAAAGACAATTATCTTTCACACTATTAGTGGGGAGGCAATTGAATCTAACGCAACGATTCCACAAATTACTCTTAGGGGTATGAACGAGTATCAATCTTTCGGAAGTGGGATTACTTATTACAGGAGATATGCCCTATCTGCTGCTCTTGGGTTGGTAACTGATAAAGATACCGATGCCTCTGGAGAGAAAGCTGCATCCGTATTTATTAAGAAACATAAGTCAATACTAGATTTAACATTAGCTATTGACAACTGCGAATCAGTTGCAGAATTAACAAAGCTACATGGCTTAAATAAGGATTTAATGAATGATGGAATTACTGCATTATTTACAAGTAAAAAATCTAAATTATGATAGACCAAAAACTAATCAAACTAAGAGACTTAGTTTCTTATTGGGAATGGAAATCTAGTTCTTGTCATAAGTTTTGGGTAAAAGAAACCTACCAAGAACTTAAAAAGGCAAGACAAAACCTAAAGGAATATAAGTCTAAACATTACCCATCAACCCCATTATTAACCCAGCCTAAGCCATTTTTAAGGATGAATGATTGGACTGAAAACTATGAAAACTATGCCGATTAGTACTTGCTGCGGAGCAGAAACCGATATGGATGAAATAGGCATTTGTCCTGAATGTTTAGAGCATTGCGACTGGGAAGATGAAGATGAAGATGAAATCGCAAAGGATATAAATGCTGAAAACCAAATTGATGAAGATTTAATTAATAAACAAAACAAATAAAAATGGAAAAGAAACAAAACTATGGTGCTTGGAAAAAAACAACATCAAAAGGAGAAGTAATTGAATTTACTATTGAGGACAAACGTTACTCAATGTGGTTAAATCAATTTAAAAAGCCTGAATCAAAAGAACCAGATTACAAAATCTATCCTAATGATTACAAGCCTAAAGCCGAAACAAAAATGGAGTATGCATCTCCAGTAAACCAACAAGAAAGCGAAGATGATTTGCCGTTTTAATTAACTATCTAAAAACAAAAACTATGAGCCAAAACAAACAAATTGCAGACTACCTAAACAAAGGTAAAAAGCTAACTACTCTTGATGCCTTAACTAAATTCGGTTGCTTTAGATTAGCATCACGAATAAACGATTTAAGGAATGATGGAATGAATATAAAAACAAAGATTATCAAGCTAGAGAATAAGAAGCAGATAGCCCAATATTCATTAAAATAGTTTATATTTGCAACAGGATGTAGGATATCCATTTTAAAACTTATTGGCTCAAAGCTGAAACCCTAATCCTACTGGGGTGGAAGCCGAGAGCCTTTTTTATTTATGAGTAAAGACCCAGCAGTATTGTTTTACACTTCTGATTTTTTAAGTGGAACATTTACTATGACTAACGAACAGGTTGGCAAATACATTAGATTATTATGCCTCCAGCATCAAAAAGGAAGATTAACTGAAAAGGATATGCTAAGCATATGCTCTGCATATGATTCCGAGATTTGGGATAAATTTAAGATTATAGATGGATTCTACCTTAACGAAAAGATGTCAAATGAGACAATTCGTAGGCAAAAGTTTACAGAAAGTAGGAGAAACAACGCTTTAACCCCTAAAAGCGAAAGCACTAGCAAAGCATATGCTAAGCATATGGAAACTGAAACTGAAACTAGAACTGTAACTATAAATAAAACTAAAATACTAGATGAGCAATTTGAGGAATTTTGGGATTTATACAATTATAAGAAATCTAGGGATAAAGCAGAAAAGGCTTGGAAAACTTTAAATCAAGAGGAAAAGGCTTTAGCTTTACAACACGCACCAGTATATGCTCAATCAACTCCTGATAAACAATTCCGTAAACATCCTACAACCTATCTTAACAGTAAATCTTTTAACGATGAAATTATTGAACGAACTATTAGTACAAAACCTAGCTACGCAGAACTTGAATGGGAGCGACTTAAAAATCTTGGATAAGGATGAACTAAAGGTTTATAAGGCTATGGAATCTATGCACATTGGTAAATGCTCAAGGATAGAAGTAACAGAGCATCTAAAGACTTGTATTGCTTTGAGTGGGATGCAAGTACCAACAAATCAAATATTTAATCTATGCGTTTCTTTTACAATAGAATCTTACGGACAATACAAACTAAAGGAACTGGGTGTAGCATTCAAGATGTTTGCAGAGGATAAGTTTACAATTAGTAATCATATAAATTTTAGCCCTAAGTTAATTGGGGAGGTAATGAATGCCTATAAGAAGATAGCAGTACAAGTAAGAAACAAAACAATTGAACAACCTAAACAAATAGAAATGCAAGTAGATGAAGAACAAGTAATGAGAGAGGAAGCCGAGTATTGGAAAACATCTAAGAAGGACTGGAGATTTTTAAACTATCAATGCTTTGATTACCTATGGAAAAGAAAGCTGCTAAAGATAAGCCCTGATAAAGCTGAGTACATAAAATCTAAAGTAAAAGCCTATCATTTGGCACAGGCTAAGAAACCAGAGGATATGATGGTAGATGAGGAAACTATGAGGCAACAATGCAAAAAATATTCCCTTAAACTTTATTACAACAACGAATTATGATAGAGAATTATATACCTATGGAGGATGTGCTTATCAGGATTAAGTACCATCCAGATATAAGCAAACAAGAAAAGGAACAATTTAAAGAATCTATTAAAGGAATCTATATGACCGAGAAAGGCAAAGTAAAAATGAATAAACCTAAAAAATACCAAAATGAAAGAGACACTAGGAATGATTAAATTCTTTTTTATCTCAGTCCCAGTATTCCTTTGTGTTTACTGCTCTGTAATGATTTACATAGAAATAAAAGAATACATCCAAAAATATGAGTAAGATAAGAGGACACGAGAACGCACAACCAATAAGATTAATATTTATAGATACAAAAGAGGAAATAGAATTTAAGTCAGTAGCCTACGCAAAAAGAGTAACTGGAGTAAATGAGTACCAAATAAAGGAAAGCCTTAACCCACTAAAAAAGAAGCGTTTTGATTACAAAGAACGAAAAATAGTGTTCCGTATTAAGAAATAATCTAATTTTGTGGTATGGCATTACAAACCATTCCAAAACTTACAGGAAAGACACAAACAATTTTTAATCGTTATATACGACAAAGAGATAGTCAAAATGGTTACTTTACTTGCATATCGTGTGGCTCTACTAAAGATACCTCCCAAATGGATGCAGGTCATTATGTGCCTGTCAAGAATAGTTCAGCTTTAAGATTTGATGAGTATAATGTAAACGGAGAGTGCAAGGCTTGTAATGGCTTTGACCAATTCCACCTGATAGGCTACCGAAAAAACCTAATTGATAAGATAGGCGAAAGAATGGTTTTACACTTAGAAAGTCAGTCAAGACTTATAAAGAAATGGACTAGAACCGAGTTAAACGAAATAAACGAAAAGTATGGCGAAACTAAATCCTAATGGCAAGGTCTCCTTTGGAGCAAGGAAAAAAGGAAAGGCTAAAAAGACATCTGGTCCTAAAGACAAACCTACTAAACCTTATAACCGACAAGGCAGATGCTAATCAACGAAATTATACCTAACCCAAAGAATCCTAGAATTTGCCGAGATGCTAAATTCAAATTGTTAGTTAAATCAATACGAGAGTTTCCAGAGATGTTAAATTTAAGACCTATTGTAATTGATGAAAACAATATCATTTTAGGTGGCAATCAAAGGTATCGTGCTTGTATAGAGGCAGGACTTACCGATGTACCAGTTATTCACGCTAACAACTTAACCGAAGAACAAAAGAAACAATTTATTGTTCGTGATAATGTTAGCACAGGCGATTGGGATTTTGACCTATTAGCAAACGAATGGAGTATTCAAGACTTAGATAACTGGGGATTAGATATACCAGCTTTTGCTAATAACGATATAGATGAACCAAAGGACAATGCTAAAGGTGGCAAGAGTTGTCCTAATTGTGGAGTAACTTTGTAAGAATAGTGAAATAATAGTGAGAATATGGCTAATGAACAAAATTTAACCCCATTTAAGAAAGGGGAGGTTGCAAACCCTAATGGCAGACCTAAAGGAATACCGAATAGCAAAACTAGATTGTTAAGATTGCTTGAATTGGTACAAGTAAAGACCAACCCAATTACAGGAGAGAAAGAGGAGTTTACTGTGGCAGAGCAATTAGATATGATGGTACTACAAAAGGCATTTAAAGGGGATTTAAAGGCTTATCAGGAAATTCTTGATAGACTAGAAGGTAGAGCAAAACAAACAAACGAAATAGAACTTAGTGGAGGGCTACAAATAAATTGGGAGGAAAAGAAAACCTATGTAGAAAAGAAAGGAAGTATATAGCCTCGTACTACTCGTAGCACTCGTACTTACTACGACTACTACGACTACTACGAATACTACGAATACTACGAATATCAATTATGGAACTATCAATAAAACAAACTACTGCCCTTGACCTTCTTGAAGATACTCGCACAAACGAGGTTCTTTTCGGAGGCGGGGCAGGTTGAGGCGGCGGAAAAACAGCTTTGGGGTGTTATTGGCAATTAAAAATGCGATTAAAATATCCTAATACAAGAGGACTAATTGGGAGAGCCGTATTAAAAACCCTAAAAGAAACTACCTTAGTCTCTTTCTTTCAGATAGCCAAAATGCAAGGACTAGAATCCAATAAGCATTATAAGTTTAACGGACAAACAAGCCAAATAGAATTTCCCAATGGTTCTACTATCCTACTCAAAGACCTTTACTCTTATCCTTCCGACCCTAACTTTGATGAATTAGGTTCATTAGAAATTACCGATGCGTTTATTGATGAGGCTAATCAAGTAGATGACAAGGCTAGAAACATTATCAAGTCAAGGATAAGATTCCAACTGGACCAAAACGATTTAGTGCCTAAGATTCTTTACACTTGTAACCCAGCAAAGAACTGGACCTACTCGGAGTTCTACAAGCCAGAGCAAGAAGGAACAATATCTAAGAATAAAAAATTTATTACTTCCCTGATAGATGATAACCCTTTTATCTCTAAGCATTACAAAGAGAACTTACTAACTTTGGATAGTGTATCAAAGGAGAGGCTTTTATTTGGTAACTGGGAGTACTTAGATGACCCTGCACAACTTATAGACTATGATAAAATACTTGATTCTTTTACCAATACTTTTGTTTCTATTGGCGATTCTTATATTACTTGTGATGTGGCACGCTTTGGTAATGACAGTACTGTTATTGGTATATGGAGTGGCTTTCGTGTTAGGTTTTATCAATTCAATGGTAAATCAGTTGTTGAGGTCGCTGAACTTATAAAGAACTTTGCAACCGAACACAAAGTACCTACATCTAACATAGTTTGCGATGAGGATGGAGTAGGAGGTGGAGTTGTAGATATTCTTAGGTGTAAAGGATTTGTCAATAATAGTTCTCCATTAGTAAACCCTGTAACAAGACAAAAGGAAAACTTTGATAACCTAAAGTCTCAATGCTATTTTAAATTAGCAGATATGATTAATAAGGCAGAACTTTACATTCAGGCAGATGGCAAACAAAAACAAACTATCATTCAGGAACTAGAGCAAGTCAAACAAAAGTCGGTAGATAACGATATGAAAAAAGGAGTAATTCCTAAAGATAAAGTGAAAGCAGCAATAGGTCGTTCTCCTGATTTTAGTGATTGTTTAGCTATGAGAATGTTCTTTGAATATTCGCCAAGATTTCAAGTAAGTGTATTTTGATGTAAAAATCATAACTTTGTTTAAATTCTAATAATATGGCATTTTTTGACTTCTTAACTAAAAAGAAGATAAACACTCTATTACCTAATATTCCTTTTGATACAAGTGTCGCTATTCAACGAGGTATCGTTACTTGGCAAGGTGGTGATTCAAGAGCATTCGTAAGAGATGGATATATAGCTAACGATATAGTTTACTCAATTGTAAAATTAATTACTGATAAAGCTAAACTTGCTCCATTTCATGTATATAAAGTTAAAGATGAAGTATCTGCAAAAAGATACAAATCATTAATGAAACAACCAGATAAGATTACTAACTGGCAAGAGGTAAATGATTTACATAAGAAAGCATTTGAGATATATACAGGAGACCAAAGATTAAACGACCTATTAAAATATCCTAATGGAGAAGATACTTGGGCAGATTTAGTTGAGCAATGGTGTGGATTTAAGTTAATAACAGGAAATTCATTTATATATGGAAAACTTATTGAAACAGGAAACAATCAAGGTAAGCCGTTTGAACTATTTGCTTTACCTGCTCAGTATATGGCTATTATTGCAAATATCGAAATGTTCCCACCAACCAGAGTTGGATATCAATTATACTATGGAGCAATGTGGTCCTTTGACCCTAAAGAAATCTTACACGATAAATACTTTAACCCAGAGTGGACTGTAACAGGTGGTCAACTATACGGACAAAGTCCATTATTAGCTGCTGCAAGAACATTAACTAGAAGTAACGAAGCTAAGACTGCTGCCGTTGCATCATTCCAAAATGGTGGACCAGCAGGAGTTCTATTTATGAACGATGAAAGATTCGACCCAATTAGTGGACAAGCACAAGCACAAGCATTAAAGAGAGCAGTAAGCGAGAAAGGTGGAGCAGCTAATTTTAACTCTATTGCAGTATCAGGTTATAAGGTAGACTGGAAACAAATAGGTTTAAGCCCTGTTGAACTTAATATCATTGAATCAGAGAAATGGGATATGAAGGCACTTTGTAATATTTACGGAGTACCATCTCAACTATTAAACGATGCTGATAACAAGACTTACAATAACCAAATAGAGGGAGAGAAGGCATTAACTTTAAGATGTGCTATTCCTTTATTAGATTCTTTGACAGATAACTTAAATAGAAAATTACATACTGACTGGGGTTATAGAAATAGTGGATTGTATGTAGGTTACGATATTCAAGTCTATCAAGAATTAGAGGCAAATAAAACAGAGCAAGTTGCTTGGTTAAATACTGCTTGGTGGATTCCACCTTCTCAAAAGAATGAGATTATGGGTATTAAAACTCCAGACTATATTCCACAAGAGGAGATGGAGAAACTTTATATTCCTTCATCTTTGCAACCTACTGACCAATTTCAACCCTTGAATATTCCTGATAACCTAAACCCATAAAATGATTTGGCAAGATTACAGGAAACTCTATGCTAATGCCTTAAAACAATATTCGCCTAAGTTCAAGAAAGAACTGCAAAATCAGGTGAATACCTATTGCCGTACGCTAGACTATAACAAAATTAGCGATAAAGCCCTTAAAAAGACCATTTACAAGCTCCATTTAGCTATGGGTACTAAAATGGCTCTAATAAGCGAAAGTGCCGTTAAAAAGTCTGTAAAGGGGGTTTATGTGCCTATGGAGTTTAAATCACAAAAGACCGATGCCTTTCAGTATGCTATTATTCAAGTCCTACAAAATGATGGCTTAGACCAATTAGCAGCAGATATTACCGAAACTACCAAAGAACAGATAAGAAGATTCCTAATTGAGTCAGCAGAGAAAAATCTTACATTGCCTCAAACAATTGCCTTGCTTAGAACTTCAGGCATTACCGATTATAGAGCAGAACTTATTGCTAGAACGGAAACAGGTAGAGCAGCAAACATAGGTTCACAAGTAGGTGCAACTGCAACTGGATTAGTTACATTAAAAGAATGGATTGCATCAAGAGATGCCAGAACAAGAAGGCAACCAATAGACCAAACAGACCATTTAATTATGGATGGGGTTAAACTTCCTATGAATGCAAAATTCCAAGTGCCAAATATAAAAGGTAGATTAATGGGAGAGAATGGTAGATACGACCCAATGGACCATCCCTGCGATTCATCTGCAAGTGCTTCTAATGTTTGTAATTGTAGATGTACTTTAGGATATGAGGCAGTAAGAGGTGCAAATGGTAAACTTTTAACCCTAGCAGACAATCCTCCAATGGGTAGAATGGGAGTTATTTGGAATGCCTTACAAAATGTAATCGGTCAATCAATAGGGAAACTTATAGCATCACTTATACAATAACAAAAAAAATAATAACTTTGTCAATATGAAAACATACGCATCAAAAGATACTATTGTTGAAAAACAAGATATCGGTTACGAAGTAATGGATGTAGATACTGAAACTCGTAGAGTAAAAGCAGTTTGGGCAAGAACAGGAAACATTGATTTAGATAATGACATTATAGTTCCTGAAGCCTTTACTAAAACTCTAAAGGAAAGAGGTCCAGCAGGTAAAAACTTAATATGGTCTTTAGTTGACCATTGTGCTGAAATGGAAGCCGTAATAGGTAAACCAGAGCAATTATACATTGAGGGGGATATGCTTATAGCAATCACTCCAATAGTAGAAACTGAGAAAGGAGAAGATATGATTAAGATGTACGATGCAGGTCTTATCAATCAGCATTCAATTGGATTTAGTACAATTAATTCAAGCGTAGATAAAAACGGAATAAGAACAATAAGTGAACTTAAACTTTACGAAGGTAGTGCAGTATTATGGGCAGCAAATCCAGAGACACCAACTATTTCAGTAAAGAGTGAATTTAAAAGAGAGCAATTAGCAAATAGGCTAGAGAAACTCTTGAAAGCGTTTAAAGGTGGTCGTTTCACAGATGAGACCTTTGCGTTGATGGAGATTGAAATAAAAAGGATTCAATCAGAATTATTAGAAATTGAAATCATTAAAGAAATCACTCAGACCGAGCAATCATCTGAGCCGATAATTGAGGAAATTAAAAACAATGATGAACAAGTCCTGAAGGCAATTAAAGAATTTAATAAAATATTAAAAAAGTAAAAATGGAAAACATTATTAACGAAATGGCTGAGAACCTTAAAGGTTTTCAAGCTAACATTGAGGCTAAGTTAGAAGAAACTAAAGCTGAGATTAAAGTTGTAAGAGATGAAGCACAAAAACAATTTGATGCTCAAGCTGCTGCAACAAAAAAAGCTGCAAAGCGTGAAGTAAAACATCTTGACGAAGTTATCATTGAGAAATTAGATGGTAAATTAGATGAGATGGAGAAATCAATGAAATCAAATGGTAAATTCCGTTTAGATTTAAGAGATGTAAAGTCTATGACTTTAAGTGCAAGTTTAACAGGAGATGCTCAAGCATCTTATGCTCTTAATGCATCAGTATTACCAAGTCAAGCAATCAACTTTAGAGATTTAATCCCTACTGTTCGTTCTGAAAGTGGTTTGTATGTATTCTACAAAGAAACTGCAACAACTAACAACATTGCTGCTCAAACTGAAGGTTCAAACAAAGGTGAGAACAACTACGCATTAAGCGAAGTGAAAGTAGTTAATGACTACATCGCTGGTTTCTCAACTTTCTCTAAGCAAATGGCTAGAAGTTTACCTTTCTTGAGTACAACTTTACCAAGAATGTTGACTAGAGATTTCTACAAAGCTGAGAACGCTGCTTTCTTTGCAACTGTTTCTGCTGCTGCAACTGGTTCTACTACAACTGCTGAAACTGTTGATTTAAAGCAATTAGTTGACTATATTGGCAACCAAAAGAGTGCAAACTTTGTATCTTCTGTTGCTTTAGTAAGCCCTGCACAATTAGGTCGCTTATTGAAAGAAACTATCACTGCTGGTTATTATGCTGGTTCTGGTAGTGTTATCGTTAATCCTAATGGTGGTATGACAATCTGGGGAACTCCAGTAATTGCTGCATCTTGGGTTACTGACGATAAGGTTCTTATCTTAGATAACAACTTTGTAGAAAGAATTGAGGTTGAAGGAATGGCTATTGAGTTCTCTTATGAGAATGCAAGTAACTTCCAACAAAATATGGTTACTGCTCGTATTGAGTGTTATGAAGATATTAACTTAATGCAACCAACTTCAGCTATTTATGCTGACTTAGGAAATGTATAGTTCTAATCTTACATAGATATAAAGACCCCTTACTAATAAGTAGGGGGTTTTTTATTATAAATAATGTAAATTTGTAAAAAAGATATATGGCATATTCTAATTTTATTATAGATTTTACTTTAACCGATATAGGTACTGTTGTTGAACCTGTAACATTAGCAGAGGCTAAATTGTATTGCAGAGTAACTACTTCCGTTGATGATAACCAAATTACATTAATGATTAAACAAGCAAGAGAAGCCATTGAAGTAGGCACAGGCTTGAGTTTAATACCTAAGACTGCCGTTGTTTGGTTTACTAATTTTGATGGTAGTTTTAATCTTCCTTATGGACCAGTTAATAGTTTTACTTCATTAATAGATGAAAATAACGATACAATAGTAGCTGCTGATTATACTTTAGTAGGGGGTAAGTTCCCACAATTACAAAGACCTCCTCTTAGGAATTTAAAGGCTACTTATGTGGTTGGATATGCAACTGTCCCTAATGACTTAAAGATTGCTATTTTAGACCAAGTATCTTACGATTACGAGAATAGAGGATTAGATTCAAATACAGGTATTTGTGAAAAGTCTTGGAAAGCCTGTCAACGCTGGACAAGAATAAGCCCAATATTATGAGATTAGGAAGCAAGAAAGCAAATTATGTGGATGCCAATACAATGTACTCTGAAATAGGCTTATATGTGCCTACAAGGACTGCTGATGGGCAAGGTGGCTTTACGACTACCTTTGCCTTACAAGAAGTTGTATTTGGTGATTTTCGCCCTGAGAATCAAAACAGAGCATTATTAGAGGCACAATTGAGTTTTACTCGTTCTGCTAAGTTATATATCAGGTGCAATGTAACAATCAACAATAATTACCAAATAGAGGTAAATGGTGATAGATATACAATACACTCTATCAAAGATGTAGAGGACCAGTTTAGATTTTATGAAATATTAATGTACTTCTAATGGCATTTGCAGTAAGTTTAAGTGGAATGAAAGAACTTGAAGGAAAGTTAAATAAATTGACTACTGCGTTAAAAGAAGATGTAGGTAATGAAATAAACGCATCTGCACTTAAAATAGAGAATCAAGCTAAAAGATTAGCACCAGTAAATTTTGGTCAATTAAGAAATCAAATAGCATTAACTAAGGATAGTGAATTAACATATACAGTTGCAGCAAACGCTTCATATTCTGCTTATGTTGAATTTGGCACAGGACCACAAGTAAGTGTACCAGCTGACTTTACATCTTATGCTCAACAATTTAAAGGTAAAAGTGGTGGCAAGTTTAAAGATATGGTTGATGCCTTAACTTTATGGGTAAAAAGAAAGGGTGTTGGTAATGGTAAAAATGATAAGGGTTTAGCTTATGTAATAGCTTTAAGCATATTGAGAAAAGGTATGCGACCACAACCATTCTTAATACCAGCTTATGAAATGGAAAAACCCAAACTTATACAAAGACTAAATAAATTATTAAATGCTTAACCCTAATATAGAAGTAAAAAAGTGGTTTTATACTAACTTGACAAGTTCAAGTGCATTGCCTGTTTATGATGGCATAGCACCTGATAATGCACCTAATGAGTATATCATTATGAGTGGCAGAACTTCAAACCAAGAACAAGGCAAAATCAGTTACACTAATGGAGTTACCATTGATGTTGACATTGTCATAAAAAATAGTAACTTTGGTTATAAAAGAGCCGAAACGATAAGCGATTTAATACTAAATGCAATCAATTCAAACACAAATATAACCCTTGCAAATGGGTTTTATGCTTCAAGTTTGGTGGTAGGTGCAATTAGAAATTTAGATGGTTTAAACCCTTTGGACAATGTATTTAGAACTATAATAACTTATAATTTAATAATAACTCAAAATTAAAATAAAATGGCAGAAACTAAAGTAAGCGGTAGAGATTATATCCTACTTGCAGACATAAACAACGATGGTACTTTTTTACCAGTTGCTTGTCTAACTACAAACTCATTGACATCAACTAACGACACTATTGATGCAACTTCTAAGTGTGGTAATCAATACCAACCTAGTCCAGTATTTTCTCAATCTTTTGATTGTGAAGGATTTGCAATTGATGAAACAGGAACTCCAAGTAAGGATTCTTACCAACAATTATATGTTGCTCATTCTGCAAAGACTTTATTTGCTATCAAAATGGGTAAAGCAACTCCAACTTCTGGAGATATTGTTTATGGTGGTGTTGGTCAATTAGTGTTTATTAGCGATTTTGGAGTGCAAGCAGATGATGGAGATGATGTTAAATTTACTGCAACATTTGTAGTAAGTGTTCCACCAATTACACAAACTGAAACTGCATAATAAATAACCTATGTTTGAATTAAGACTGGACAACAACAAAACAATCCCCCTAAAATGGGGTACTTGGGCGATGAAAAGATTTTGCGAATTAGAGAATAAATCTCTTTTAGACTTAATCAATATTTTATCAAGTGGGTCTTTTGAATTAGGAACAATAGTGCATATAATACAAGCATCTGCCGAAAGTGGGTGCAAAACACTAAATCAACCAATTGAGTTTAACGATGTAATCGTTTGCGACTGGATAGATGAAGTGGGAGGATTATCTGCAAAAGATGGTCAGCTAATAGAGTTTATTAAATTTATGCAGACATCAATGGTTCCTGAAACAAAAGAAACTGCCGAAGTAACGAAAGAGAAAGGAAAAAAAAAATAGGAATTTATAGCTGGGATTCAATAATTATTCTCGCAATAGAAGTTGGCTTGACAATTAATGAGTTTTGGCAACTTACTTGGCGGGAATTTTTATTATATAAAAAGGCTTATGAGAATCAGCAGATAAAGGAGTGGGAAAGGACAAGAACTTTAGCTTATATGATTTATAGGTCTAATTCAACGGATAAAAATCCGAAAAGTATAAAGTCCTTTTTTCCTTTGCCTAGTGATGAAGTAGAAGAAGAAAAGCCAAAACTAACGCAAGAACAACTAGCAAGGGCATTAAAGTTGTACGGAGTAAAATAATAAAATGGCACAAGAAACATTAAAAATTACGATAACGGCTGACAATAAACAAGCCGTTCAAAATATACAGGAAACTGTTACTGCTACAACTCAACTAGGTACTGCATTTAAAAAAGTTGTTCCAGCAAGTAATCAAGTTAATCAGGCTTTAGTCAATGTTTCAAGGGTTGCACAAGATGCTCCTTATGGTTTTATTGGTATTGCGAATAACTTAAACCCTTTATTAGAATCATTCCAAAGTTTAAAACAAACAACTGGTTCAGCAAGTAGTGCTTTAAAGGAGATGGCTAAGGGCTTAATGGGGCCAGCAGGTATTGGTCTTGCATTAGGTGTTGTTTCATCTTTGATAGTCGCATTTGGTCCTAAAATAGCAAAGTTTATTAATGGTACAGATGCAGCTAGTGAAGCACAAGATAAGTTTGCAGAAAGTTTAGATAAAGCAAGAGCAAGTGCAAGTGAAAGTGGTATTAAGTTACAAGCGTATATAAATATAGCAGATGATGCTACAATAGCAGATGACAAAAGAGCAAATGCTTTAAAGTTTGTTATAACCGAATTAAGTAAGGTAAATAGTGCTTATGCATCAACAATTAAAACAACTAATGATGCAAGAGCAGCAGTTAATTTATATACACAGGCTTTAATTGCTCAAGCTATTACTTCAAGATATGTAGATGAAATTGCTGATAAAACTATAAGATTAGCAGATGTTAATAAAAAAGCATTAATAGCAGC
>Ga0049083_10000128_pt1 | contig 22033 bp, 17 predicted proteins | sample GreLakmeMI27MSRF_FD_66719 | JGI IMG/M metagenome (GOLD analysis project Ga0049083, IMG submission 66719) | Freshwater lentic microbial communities from great Laurentian Lakes, MI, USA - Great Lakes metaG MI27MSRF | ecosystem: Environmental > Aquatic > Freshwater > Lake | place: Great Lakes...
GCAGTTACTGCAGTGGGCGTAATAGCGGCAGCAGTTGCTTCTGGTGTAGCAATAGGTGTAATAGCGGCAGCAGTTGCTTCTGGTGTAGCAATAGGTGTAATAGCGGCAGCAGTTGCTTCTGGTGTAGCAGTTACTGCAGTGGGCGCTGTTGCCGTGTTATTAGTCTCGTCCATTTTCGTTTAGCCCTTTTTGTTGAGTTTGCGAATTCGTTCATTTTCCTGCTTCACATGCTCTGATAGCAAATGAACATAAATTTCCCTCTCCCACGGCAGCATTGCCTCGAGTTCTGTTAAACTATAGTGATGGTGCTGCATCATTGCAAAATTGGTCTGATAGTAGTTCAGAAGATTGTCGTGAGAGAGGGCTAGTTGAAAAAATTTTGTAAACCCGTAATAGTTAACTCATTTTCTTTCTTACATTTATCACACTTGAATTTAACATTGAGTTCAAGTTTAGGCATGTTTGAGATGAATTCCTGAATCTTTAGAAACTGTGCCTGATTAAGCGAGTCAACAAATTCAATAAGTTCTTCTTTTGTTGAGTCAGCACTATGGTAAACTTTAGTACCATCATAGATTGTATCGATACACGCAATAACTACATCTGTGATAGCGGCTGCAGTAAGTTTTCCATCTTGCTCCGATAAGAAATCTGTCTTTGGATAGCATAATGTCACGCCAATCTCGTCATTGAGCTGAATCTTCTTCTCAACCTTTTCTGGGAACTTTACTGACACCTCATCGAGGTTAATCTCTACTTTGTTTGATACTTCGCAGTGAGAGCATTTAAGCCCAACACGAGAAATCTCACCAGTAGACTTTGAGCGCAGTTTTAGAAACAGATATTCCAGATCAAACATACAAAGCTTATCTGGATCAATCTTGTTGAACGTGCATACACTCACAATGTCTTTCATTGCAGACATAATTTGACGGTTGCTTTTAGTTTCGAGCGCGATCATCAGTATTTTCTCTTCCTTAACTAAGTAAGGACGGTACTGAATCGTTTTCCCAGTGGAGGGAATCTTCACTTCATACTTTGGTATTTCAATTTTTGGTAATGGCATAATGATAACAATGGTGTCGGTTAAATATACTTCACTTCACTTCATAGTCGGTAAACGCCATAGAAACAGTAAGTTTCTGTACTGCATTTTCTGCAGCATTATCAAACCCTATTGCGCTTATGGTAGTTGGAAAAGCTTCCTTGAGTACAACTGTATAGACTGGCTTGTTTTCGCGATCAAGCTGCTCAATAGTAACATCCACAGTGTAGTCGTTTTTATATGCTACTCGATATCTTTCAAAGTTCACAATCTTCTCTAGCCATGACTCAAAGATTGCTTTCATGTCGTAATGATTTGTCAGTAGAAAAGTAAATACTACATCCTCATTCATATACCCAGTAGGAATCTTTTCTGACTGACGCAGTAATCCGTAGTCTGCTGTAGTGATCTGCTTACCCGGGAAGCTGGCATTCTCACAAAGAATAGTAAACTCATGTGTGTCTATTTGCATATCGACCGGTGGTCGCATAATGACATTAAAGCGATTTGGTGCAGCAAGCCCATTTCCTTTCGTAATTGCTGACTTTAGCTCATTGATAGTGTTTATTGGCATAACTATACCTTCTGGTAGATTTGCTTAGACTCTTTCCAGACAGTCGTCTTTTGCGCTCCTTTGAAGCTTTCTGTAGGTAGAAAGATAGCAGTTTCCCAGTCAGGAGCCATAATCTGTGCTGGACGCGACATCATCTGATCAAAAAGATAATGCTTCAGGCATGGCTGAAAGAAACGGAATTTCTTTGCTTTAGCAAGAATAGTATAGCGAAGCTTGAGACGAGTTGACTCTGTAAGCTTATCATCTGAGATTGTTGATAGCAGGCGATCAAGAAAAGATGCGCGAATCCGTGGGTGTAGATAGTGTAGATTGAGACCTAGAAATCCGCCTGGTGCAGGTGATAGCATGATTACTAGTGGAAATCTATCATAATACGGTAGCGTTTCTTTGTGCTTTGCATCATACAGAAACATATACATAAAGCCCCACTTTGGGTAGTTTCGCTGCTTGACCTCCTGGTCCTTGAGCAATTTGTTTCTATTGATTCGACCGTTTAGTTCTTTTACTCTTTCTACAAACCAATCACGCGCTTGCTTTGAGCGGGCTATGTAGCCGGAGCCCTGAAGTTCCTGTCGAAGCGATGAAAAGAGGGATACCATCGTAGACTCTATTTATAGCCTTTGGTCAAAGTATCTTAATGCCCAAACCGCGTAGTGTTTCCTCTGTCCAGATTTCAAATGTCCATCCGCGATTTAGAGCATAAGCGTTTGCTGCTTCCCATTTGCTGATATTCTTCGCATACTTCATTACCTCAGTGATGTAGCGCTTTGTTTTACTGCCAGGATTCTTAGGTGGCTGAGATTCTTTCTTGGGTTTTACTTCAACTAGCAGTTCTCGGCCGTCAGTAAACTCAATCTTCACGTCAACGAAGTAACGGTGTATTCTTCCATCTGTTTTACATCGGTATGGCACAATAACCTCCTCAGATGACCATGTCCGTACTATAGACTGTATATCAAGCCATTTGTATAATTGGCGTTCCCATAAAGATCGGTAAACTATATTCATTAGATCACCGTGATACTTAGATGGATTCTTGGGAGTGAATTTGCCGCGGTATGTATGCATTTACGTGTAGCTCTTAAGTTATGTTAGAAAGTCATATAAATAGTTAACTTAGGAATAACACACCATTATTTATGCCCTCAAAATCAGAATCACCACTTGAGAAGTTAAGCGGTAGTGTAACTGCATTTGCCGAGAACACTGGTATTCGCGCAGGTGCAGAGCAGCGATCAGTGAAAAACCTAGAGAAGTATACCTCCGCCGGATCTGCTAGTATATTGGTGTTTCCTTCTGAGATGCGTAATGGCTCAGCAGATTATCCGCATATTACCTTTAGTGTGGGCTCTACGCATATTAATTTTCCAATTCCCACCGGTTTAACATTTAGTGATACAGCACAGTACTCAGCAGTTGATTTGGGCTTATTAGGACTAGAGATTGATAAGCCTGGATTTAGCGCGTCAAAGGGATATGGCGCCGGCGCAGCATCAGGAGTAATTGCTGCAGAGATTATGAAGAAGATTGGGTTTCAGAAGACATCAGACGCAGTTGCGCTGGCCACCGGCCGTCTTATGTCACCAAATCAGCGCACTACATTTCAGGGGATGGGAATTCGTTCGTTTAACTTCTCGTTTAAGATGATGGCTAAGAATAAAAAAGATGCAGATATAATTCGAGACATTAATACTATCTTCCGTCTTAATATCTATCCAACAACAGAGTTATATGGTGCTATTCTCAATTTTCCGCCCACGTGGTCGATCAAGTTTTACAATCAGAAAGGGAGCGAAAACATACATATTCCAAAGATCTATGATGAGTGCTTTCTCATGAATCTGTCATCAACATATAATGCAGGATCCAATTTGTTTCATGAAGATGGATCACCTGTCGAAGTAGACATTGCCTTAAGCTTTCAGGAGTCAAAAGCGCTTACACGCGACGATCTCTACAAGCTTTCACAGTATTAATTTCTATGTCATTCTTTCATCAATTTCCTAAGATCGATTATGACTTCTTTAATCGAGGAGTTAACTATCAGATTACTGATTTCTTCCGGCATGTCAATGTAGACTACGCGTTTCTGGATGATATTTCAGCATATGCCTTCTATCAAGTTCGTAACGGCGAGCGGCCAGATGTTGTATCAATGCGTCTATACGGAACACCTCAGTACTACTGGACATTCTTTGTAATCAATGACCATCTCAAGTCTGGAATTGCAAATTGGCCGCTATCTCAAGAGGCATTTGAGGATTATATTCGCATAGAATATAATGGTTATGCTATTAACTCTCGTGTTCAGATTATTATCGATTCAGCTGGTGAGAAGCTTTATACTAATACTTTAGCAGATGAGTTTCCGATTGGCACCCGTGTGAGTGCAACATATAGTGATGGCATTAATTCTAGCATTAATTCTAGCGGAACAATATATGCGCGCAATCCTCAGCTCAGTCAGCTTGTTATTAAAGATGTGACACAAGATCCGACAGTGACAGAACCAGGACCTCTATTTGTTAATAATGGCAAGATTGTAAGCGAGAACGATGAAATAACAATTCAGTCTTGGCTAGATTATCGCAATGCCACTCACCACTTTGAAGATGCAGATGGTAATACAGTATATAACTCATATTTCTTTGATTCCAGCGAGTCAACACCGCTCGCGCCACAGAATCTTACTAATGTAACAAACTTTGAGTATGAGACCAGCCTAAATGATGCTCGGAGTGATATCAGAGTAATCAGGCCTGAGCTTATCCAGCAGTTTGCTAATCGGTATCGTACTCTGATCAATGCCAACTAATATCAATCTAGTTCCTGGTGGTTCAGCAGGAATTAACCCAGCTGCATATCGTCTAAACGAGATTATTCTGACCAATCATGGTGGCAGAGATATTGATATTGTAGGCCTGGTAACCAGCTTCTCAATCAGTGAGAGTATCTATCATCCGTTTCTAACACTTGAGATGAGCATTCGGGATGATGTCAATCTGCTTGAAGAGTATCAGATCTCTGGGCAGGAAAAGATACGTATTTCGTTTTCAAAGCATGAGTATCAAGAAGAATTATTTCCAGAAGATAGCTACCTTAATGAAGTAACTATTGAGCACACATTTTTGGCCACAGAATACCCAGTATACGCAAAAGGATCCAATAACCGAGTTCAGGCATATGTTCTGCGTGGTGTCTCACCTCATGCTTTTATTGCAAAGTTTAAGAAGATATCCCGCGCATATAATGATAACGCAAGCAATATCATTAAAGATATTCTAGTAAATGATCTAGGGTACTCTGAAAAGAATATTACTATCTCTGACATGTCTACACCGATGATGCGAGTAATTATTCCTAATCTCGATCCGCTCGAGGCAATCAGCTGGATTCTGCGCAGAAGTTTCGATGAGAACTCTGCACCGATATACTGCTATGAAACACTATCAGATAAGATGCTGATTCAATCATATACTAATTTAGTTTCAAGCAATAATCTGCCGCATCGAGTATACCGCGAGGGCAAGTTCTTTAATACTGAGATTATTGATGACAGTACTCAAGCATATCTACAGATGTCATCGCGCATTCTGAGTTTAGCATCTGATATCCGTTTATCGAAGTTTACTGCCGGCGCGCATGGTGCATATGGTGCTACATCTGAATATGTAGACATCTCAAAAAAGACATATACTCAGGACATCTTTAACTACACAACTGACTTTGATTCGATGGTCTGGCTAGAAAAAGGAAAGTCGATTTCTACTCAGTTCAAACCAGCAGAAACAGAACGGCAGCTTGCTGAATATGACAGAGCATACTTAAGCTTTATCCCGCTGAACACACTCGCATTTCCTATTGATAGTGGTGTAAATTACCATCAGTCTGTGGTAGGTAACAATCTAAATAAAGCACTTTCTTACATAGAAAATATGGATGCAATTGTTCATGACCTTAAACTGTATGGAGATGCCACACTACGGCCGGGCAAGTCGGTTAGTCTGCATCTTGTGAAACCCGTTGATCCAGATGTTGAGTTTCGCGATGATAAAGCGCGTGGTGATCAATCTAAGGATGAATTCTTGTCTGGCCGCTACATTGTAAGTGGTCTTAAACATAACTTCTCAGATGAGTACTATATTGAGGCGAGAATAAAGAAAGACTCTTTCACTTATATCTTTGAGCAATACGATGAATACGATTGATAACTTTGTGGGTGGTAGATTTGCTTGGTTTACTGGTGTAGTTGAAGACATCTATGACCCAATGGAAATGGGGCGAGTTCGCGTGCGTTGCTTTGGATACCATTCAGCAAATACAGATGAGATTGCAGTGTCTGACCTACCTTGGGCAACAGTGATGACCCCAATTAATTCAGCAGCAATGTCTGGAATTGGCCATTCTGCTACCGGTGTTCTGCAGGGGTCGTGGGTTATTGGGTTTTTTCGAGATGGAGTATCAGCACAAGATCCAATTATTCTAGGGACGATACCATCGATTTCAAGCGAGACAGATATGAAAATGGGCTTTGCAGATCCGGACGGCAAGTATCCAATCTCGGCATTAGTTGGCCAGCCAGATATGCCGCGTGAATCGCGTTCCTCTGCATACACTGAAGCTCCTGCATATGCAATCCGCAAAGATCTTAGACAAGAAAAGGTGGAAACAGCAGTACCACCAAAGGTTGAATCTGTTGCGCCTGCAGAGTCAGACAGCTACTACACGCGAAGCACGTGGAGCAATTTGGATGTTGATGAAGTGGTGAATCCAGTATATCCAATGAATCACAGCTACCATTCTGAGAGCGGCCACACCAAAGAGGTAGACGATACTCCAGGATATAGCCGTCTTATGGATATGCACCGCTCTGGAACATACACTGAGATCAATAATAGCGGAGATAAGACCACCACAATTGTTGGGGACAATTACGTAGTAGTGCTTGGCGCAGATAATATATGTATTAAGGGTACCGCAAATTTAACAATCGATGGAGATCTACGCTATCTGGTGAAGGGCAATTACCATCTTGAAGTTGAAGGTAACAAGACGGAATATATTAAAGGAACTCGCCAATCGAAGATTGGCCAGTCGGAGCATGTTGAAATTGGCCAAGACTATGCTTCGAATGTCATTAAAGATCGTATCTCGCGCATTGGTGGAGACACCACGATAATCAGAGATGGTAATAAGAACGAGACAGTTGGCAATAATTCCGATCTAATGGTGTCTGGAAATGATGGCCATATTGTACTAGGCGAACGCCAAGAATATACCGGATCTCACTTCGAATGTACTACTACTGGACATTTAATTCTTGTATCTAACGATTATATGTCAGTAAATTCTGCATCTACTCTTGAAATGGATATTACGGGAGATGTCACACAGACATTTGGTGCAGCACAGACAGTAAATGTCACTGGAGATGTATCTGAGACAGTGGGTGGTTCTGTATCTGAGAACTACAGCGGATCGCAGGAAACTGAAGTATCTGGCACAGTCACGATTACTGGATCGTCAATTAATCTAAACCCGTAGTGATGCTTTATGCCGATTACTATACCCAACATTCCAAAGATAGATGTTGCTGTTCCACAGTTACCGGAAATGCCCAAGCTGCTGTGCAATGCCAATTCTGCACTCACTCAGCTTACTGCAGCACAGTCACAGATTAAGGAATTACTCAAGAATAAGAAAGCAGCTGCGGCTACGCTTATTAGTCTAATACCATCTGTGCAAAGCAAGCTAAATAAAGTAAAAGCAATTGTTGATATAGCAAATTCGTTTCAATCAGAACTTAAAGCAATCTCGACGTCCAAGAATCCAATGATGATTGCACAATTTATCGAGAAATGGTCAGGATCAATTAAAGGTCTTAGTTCATTAGTTGCAAAAGCGCAGTCGATAGCAAATAATCCGCTTTCTGCGTTTAATTACTGCACCGATGTACCAAACTTCAATCTTAATCCACTAACTGGTAAGGTCACGCTAGGATCCCTTTCTGCTATTATTCCCAATACTAATCCAGCGACTGCAGATCCGCTAGCAGCTACAGTGGTGGACAATACTACCAAACCCACGCATGGGCACTCCGATGCAAGTTGGAGTGAGGCCCGCAAGTATTATGTTGTGGTATTACCCAAATTGCTTAAGCTTCTACGCTCGATTGGCGATTCCCGCAAAGAAGCTAAGGTGTTGAACTATATCGATAGGAAATCAGATAATCTTGCAGAATTGTTTGATTCTGAGAAACTTGCAGAATACCGCGAGAAACTAATTAACGATGAAGAGTACCCAGATGATTCTACACTTAACAGTAAGTATAATGAGATTGATAGTATTCTTCAGGAACATAGCGTGATCGTCATTTCATATGCGCGCTATTCTCAAAACCGGGCTGGATCATCAGTACAACAGACAATGCTTGACGGAGGCCAATAACGATGCCAGCAGTAATACGTCAAGGTGATCTAATTAAGCATAGTGATAATAGCACCAATCCAATCACTCCATCGACTAACACCACCGTCTTTGCAAACGGTATGCCAATTACAGTAAACCAAGATCCAGTCATGCCGCACAAGACTGGCATACATCTGGTATCCAAGATGGTAGCAGCTAGCAAGAATGTCTACATTGGGGGAAAGAAAGTGGTTATTGTGGGAAATAGCGCAACGTGCGGTGCACCAGCTATTGGTGGATCATCTAATGTAAACGTAGGAAGTGCTTAAAAGTTGATATAAATAGTCTTATTATATGAGTTCCACTCTCTCCGACTATAATGTAAATGAGCTATTTGTAACTACTCGCACTTCAATAGTGTCGAAGAGAAAGCAGTATTCTGATCTTGATCTTTCGCTTGCGCTTAATCTTAACTTTCGCGATATTGTGCCTTATACAGACATCGATGCTGTAAAGAATTCAGTGCGTAATTTGATTCTAAGCAATTACTTTGATCGTCCATTTCAGCCTGCGCTAGGATCAAATGTTACCGCATTTCTATTCGAGCCTGCAGATAACTTTACAATCTCGGCAATGCGCGAGGAGATCAAGCGTGTACTAAAGAAGTTTGAGCCGCGCGTAGATGATGTAGTAGTTGAGATTATTGATAATTCCGATAAAAACGCATATAATATCACTATAGGCTTTCGCGTCATTGCACTAGATCAAAGAATAGACCTGACGCTCTACCTCAAGAGAATTCGCTAATACTTCTTACCCTATGGCACAAATCAATGTCTCAGAACTTGACTTTGGCACTATCAAAGAGTCAATCAAGTCACACTTCAAGAATCAAAGTAAGTATAACGACTGGGATTTTGATGGCGCAGGCCTTTCTATTCTCCTGGATGTTCTAGCATATAATACACACTATAATGCAGTTACTGCTCACTTAGCGTTAAACGAAGCATTTCTCGATTCTGCACAGCTTCGTGGAAATGTCGTATCTCATGCCAAGCTTCTGGGCTATGTTCCGCGATCAACAACAGCATCTACTGCAGTTGTTAATGTCCAAGTTACTGCTCCACTTTCTAATCCTCCTCCATATCTTTCGCTTGAGCGTGGTGTTAAGTTTAGCACAACTGTTGACTCGTCAAAGTATAGCTTTGTAGTTCTTGAGGCAAAGCCGGCTGTGCCTCTCAATACAGTTACTAACACATACACATTTAATAATGTAGTGCTAAAGCAAGGTACTCTAAAGAAGATGGTATACCGCGTTGATGAGCTAATCGATAATCAGAAGTACGAGATTCCAGATACTACAGTGGATTCTAGCACGATGCAAGTACGTGTAAACGATGGTGAAGAATTTGCTATCTACACACAGTTTAGCACTTTAATTGGTCTAAATAATACATCTCGCGTGTACTTCATTCAAGAAAATTCTGATGGAAAGTACGAGGTTTACTTCGGAGACAACAATCTGGGTATCAAGCCTGGATCTAATAATATTGTAGACATCGAGTATATTTACACAAATGGCCGTATTGCTAACCGCGCAACATCTTTTCAGGCAGCTCAGGCAATATCTGGTATTGCTACAAATCAAATTGCAGTCACAACAGTAACTGCATCCTATGGTGGAGTGGTTAAAGAAACAGTTGAGTCAATTCGGTATAATGCTCCTTTGGCGTTTATTACGCAGAATCGTGCAGTTACTGCAGAAGACTACCGCGCAATTATTCTACGAGAGTTTGGTGGAATTGATGCGATCTCTGTCTGGGGCGGAGAACATGATCCGGAGCCAAATTACGGTAAAGTTTATATAGCAATCAAGCCTTCTGGCAAAGATATACTTAATGCTGGAGAAAAGTTACAGATTACAGATACTATTCTAAAAGGGAAGAACGTGGTATCAATTGAGCCAGTCATCGTCGATCCTGAGTTTACATATCTTGAGATTGAGACATTTATCAAGTACAATTCCAATCTAACTGATAAGTCTACTGCTGCGCTAGAATCATATATCCGCGACATTATTCGTAACTACAACGATCAAAACTTGCAGAAGTTTGATGGAGTGTTTCGCTTCTCGCAATTCCTAGGATCAATTGATAACTCTGAACCGTCAGTTTTGAATTCTGTTGCTCGGCCGTATATGTTTAAGTGGATCACTCCTAGAGCAAATGGTTTAACAAACTCATTCACGCTTGACTTTCCAGTACCAACATATACTACGTCTTCCACGACGCGAGTGCTTTCTTCATCTGGTTTTATGCTTGATGGGATTGAACATTTCTTTGGTGACGAGCCACTCGCCGAAACGACAGACCGGAATGTATTTATCTATCGAGTAGTAGAAGGAAATAAGAAGAAGATTTCAAATGCTGGCCGCATTTACTCCAGTATTGGACGAGTAACTTTAAATAACTTTGCTGTAGATTATACCACAGTTGGTGTGTCACCAGATCGGATTCGCATTATCCTTATTCCAAACTCATTTGATATTGCTCCGAAACGAAATCAATTGCTTGAAATTGACCAGCAGTATGTCAGTGTAAAAGCTGAAATTGATTCGATTGCAGTGTCAGGCGCCGCAGGTACTACAAATTACACTACCACAGCGCGTCACCGTTAAAGTAATCTTTCTTCATGTCATATACTGAATCCACAGCAAGTATCCGTAAGAAGACAAAAGAATCTGTTCGTGTAGAGTCACTGATTCCAGAGGCGCTGCGCGAGAAATCAGCCTTGCTAATTGAATTTCTGCAAGATTACTATAACCTTGTCAACGGTGATGGTACAACGTCTTACTTTATTACAGTTCAGCCAGGAGTGGGAACATATATTGTTGGTGAGAGCATTCAAGCATATACAGCAACTGGTGGAACAATTAGCGCTACAGTTGCTAGGTTTGAAAATAACGTGTTGCTTCTGCACGCTGCAGATGGTATCTTTGCGCTAGGCGAGCCGATCGAAACTCTGCGGTCACATCCAGCTGTGCAAACCATACGCATTATCTCCTCAATTCAGAACATCTATGACAACCCAAGTTATGAAGTAAATCGCATTGTGGAGGAACGAAACATCGATCTTGCTACAGATCGGTATCTTGAGATTATTCAGCGCGAGACAGCGGTTAACGTTCCGGGAAAATTTACGCAGAAAGATATTAATCTATACAAGAATCTGCTAAAGTATTACTCACTTCGCGGATCTGAGAACTCAATTGAGCTATTTTTTCGCATTATCTTTAAGCAAAGTGCTGAAGTTTACTACCCATACACCGACACACTTAAGCCTTCCTCAGGCAGATGGAATGCAGTAACTCAGAGATATGATGATACTAATGGGTTTCTTTCAAATATTAAGAAGTTACACGACTCACGTTACTACCAGCGTTACTCATATGTTGTTAAGACTGGATTAAACATTAATGCATGGAGAGAGCCATTTAACCGTCTAGTGCACCCAGCTGGATTCATTTTCTTCGGTCAGATATTCCTAGTTTTAGAAGCAATTCATACACTTACTAATACTCTTAATAATAGAATGCCACGTGCTCAGCCAGGGCTAATCTCACTTGAAGACCTAGTTAATATCATTGAGCTTGCATACGCTGATTACATTACGCTAAATACTCAGGGTAATCCAGTGCTTAATGTGCAGAATATGCGCGTGCTTACTGATTTTCTAATACTTTTACATCTCGAGTTTCAGGGCAGATTAGCTAGCTATCGCACCGTGGAATCTACTAAGTTCATCAATACAAATCCAATTTCACGTTACATTACTTATACCATCCAAGAGTGTATAAATAACACTATCCCGTATTATCACACCGGCTCATCCATTGTGCAACGCAATTTCTAAGATACTATGTCAGCAATAATTACCTCAGACTTTCGTGTACTCAACGCGAAGAACTTCAAGAACAACATCATATCCGATTCCGAGAACGTATATCTCTTCATCGGTAAGTCGGACAAATGGTCGAGTACTCTTAACGGTACTTCAGACGTTGCTCCTAATGGAGCTGTGCCGCTCGATACTATTCTAACGACGCGCGATGCTGACCGCAATATCTCCGCACTAAAAAGTATCTCAGGCACAGATATCTCCAATCTAATTCTGCGATATAATTGGTTATCTGGCACGCGCTATGGTGCATGGGATGACAATACACAAGCCATTTTTGATCGTGGTAATGATACGCCGTTCTATGTCATTACTGACTCATTTGCAGTTTACAAGTGCATATATGCTCCGCTTGATGATGGCAATATTGTTCTATCTACATCTAAACCAGATCATAGTCCAACTATAAGCGGCTCTAGTCTTGCGGGCGACGTGGTGACATACCCCGATGGATATATCTGGAAGTATATGTATAAAGTTACTGCTACAGAAGCATCACGGTTCCTGACGAATAACTATGTTCCGATCAAAACTGTTGTGGGTGGGTCAACAATCACACTGAGTACCGCCGCAGGTACTTATCCAGCAACCGGTGATACAATCATTGGTGCTGCAAGTGGTGCAACCGCAAAAGTATTTTCTGTCACCACTAACACAGTAATCGTTTATAATATTCGCGGGACGTTTAATACCGGTGAGGTAGTTACTGGTCTTGGCAAAACAATAGTTAGTATTGTACTTAATAACAGTACTACAGTTGGTGAATTTGGTCCACTCGACGCTGATGACCTTAGCCGTCTTGCATATCAGAATGCTGCAACAGCGTCATTGACTGGAAAGATCTATAGAATTGCCATAGATGCAGATGATCCGACTGCTACCACACTCTCCTATGGTGGCTCAGGATATGCGACCACACCCACTGTTACAGTGTTTGGTGATGGATCTGGTGCAACTGCAACCGCAGTTGTATTAAACAATAAGGTTATTAGTATCCAGGTAGCAAGTCCTGGCAGTAATTATAATGTCGCATTTGTTACTATTACTGGAGGCGGTGGTACTGGCTGTGTTGCCCGCGCAGTTCTTTCACCAAAGAATGGCCATGGATCTGATCCGGCGAATGAGCTAGGTGGATTCTACATAGGTATAGCTGCTACACTTACTGGAGCAGAAGGGGCCGGCGACTTTGGTGTCAATACACAATACCGTCAGGTTGGTCTAATTCGCAAACCAAAGGAATTAACAAGCGGTGGTAGTATCATCCCAGCTATTTCTTCTACACTTTCTGGCCTGACAACTCTTACCTTGAATAGTATTACTGGTACATTCATTGTGGGTGATTCTATTAGCAACGCCGGATCGGCTGCTACAGCATATATCGATACAGTAACTACCGGCATGACCACCACAACTCTGGGTATTCACCAGAACGACAAGACTGGCTATGGCACTTTTGCTGTTGGCCAACCGGTGTCAAGCTCCTTAGGTGCTACTGGAAATATTGTCACGAGCGGAATTGCTGCATCCGAGTATGTTCACTTCTCTGGTGATATTATCTTTCTGGAAAACCGCTCTTCTGCAATCACTCGTTCAGCCTCACAGATTGAAGACATTCGTATCATTACTGAGTTCTAAGATATATCTCCTTTCTTCACCACATGCCGATTACATATTTTAACGAATCTCCATATTGGGACGACTTCAATAAGGATAAGAACTATCTAAGAGTTCTATTCCGTCCTGGTTACTCAGTTCAAGCGCGTGAGCTTACTCAGCTTCAAACCGCTATTCAAGCACAGATTGAGCGCTTTGGTAATCACTTCTTCAAAGATGGTACAAAAGTGATGGGTGGGCTTGCGACTATTAACAATAAGGTTGCATTTGTTAAGGTTGAGTCAGGTAATCAGACTGTTACATTTGGAGGACAGGTATATTTTGGCAATGATGCACTATATCTTCAAACAACAGACGGGCTGCCAAAAGATTCCAATAATAAATATGTTTTGATTGGCAAGACATTATATGGAGCTACTAGTGGTCTTCATGCAAAGATCATTGATATTCTTCCTCCTCTAGCTGCTGTAGGTACCACACCGGCTCAACCGCTAGTTCTATACGTAGAATACACAAATTCTGGCGGCACGACTGTTACTACCGGCACCGCACCGAACACCGTCACTGTTAGCACTGTCGGTCTAATTAAGGCATTTGCTGCTCAAGAAAATATACTTCTGCTAAAATATGATCCAGACACCAATGCAGTTACTCAGCGTATAGCCTTCAAAGCTAAGACGCTTGAGTCTGGTTCGATCAATCCTACAGGATTTGGGACGCGTGTTTCTATTGAAGAGGGCGTGTATTATATCAATGGCTGCTTTGTTCATACACCAGCATCGTCTATCATTGCTTCTCGCTATCGCCAGAATCCATGGTGCAGAATTGTATACCAGATTGTAGAGAATAAAGTTACTCCAATCGATGATCTTAGCCTAAATGATAATGCATTAGGTACACCGAATACTGGTGCTCCGGGCGCACACCGGTATCAGATTCAGTTAAATCTTTCTGTCGAAGATTGGAATCCAGCACAGTATGATAGTACTGCAGCAAACTTTGTCATGGTGATGACTATTGAAGACGGTAAGGTCACTAAGCAAGGCCGTACCGAGTATACCGAGATCATGAAGACTATGGCTCAGCGCACATATGAGGAGTCTGGTAATTATGTTCTCAATCCATTTAAGATCGACATTCGCGAGTATCTAAACACATATACCAACGGTGGTCTATACTCTACAACTCAGATCATGAGTGCATTTAGTGGCATTAATACCGAGGCCCTAGCAAAGACATATGCTGATACGAAGCTTGGTGTTGGGCTTGAACCTTCTGTAGCATATATCAATGGATTCCGTATCGAGCTACAGTCAGTAGCATATGCCATACTTAAGAAAGCGCGCCATTATGCCTCGCTAAATAACACGTTTATTGATGCTGGTTATGGAAATTATATTATAGTTAGTGGTATAAATGGCCTACCAGACATCTCTACGTTTGGCCTAGTCAAGCTCAAGAAACTCACCGCCAGTGAAGCTTATGCAACTACTACGAATGATGTAGGAACTGCTCGTATTCGCTCAATTGAGAATGTACCCGGTGTCTCAGGTACTTACAAGCTTTACCTGTTTGATATTACTCTAAATTCTGGCTACAACATGACAGATGTAGTCCAGGTTCGTGCAGCTTCTGATATTTTCTATGCTGCAACAGTTAGTAATTCAGGTTCTATTAATGACGCTGCCTCTACATCACTAGTCTATAAGTTGCCATATAATGTCATTAAGTCAGTTTCTGATATGACATATTCTGTTCGTCAGAAGTTTACTGGTATTACACTGACTGATGGGCCTTCAGGTGCTCCAGATTATCTTGATCTCAATCCAGCAGTTGATACACAGTACTTTACCTCTGAATCACCTTCCGACTACATTGTTCAGAAGAGTGATGGCTCTGTAGTTTACCCCGTAGCAGTTGCTGCAATTATTCCAGCTATAGGCCAGAACTATAACTCTATTAGACTTTCCTTTGCATCTGGCACCGTTTCTAGTGCAGGAACTACAGTAAATGTAGTTGCAACTGCACAGCGTTCGATTGTGCCAAAGACTAAGACCTTTGTGCTAAATTCGCAAGTGGCAATTACTTCACCAAAGACTATTGCTGGTGCTGATTATTATGATTCACTAGGAGTAGTGGATGTTGTGGCAATAAAGTCGATTCATATGTCGCCAGATCTGAATACTGTTGCAACTACTGCACATCCTGATATTTCAGATAGATATATCTTAGATAATGGCCAGCGCGACACATACTACGATTGCTCTACACTTCAACTTAAAGCAGGAGTCAATCCTCCCACTGGCCAACTACTGGTAGTGCTGGATAAGTTCACGCACTCTACAACAGGAGACTACTTTGCTGTCTCATCATATGCTACGTATGACACGATTCCAGCGTTTCAGTCTTCGCAAGGCATAATCCAGCTACGCGACTCGCTTGATTTCCGACCAGCAATCAGTCCAGCAATCAGTCCAGCAATCAGTACGTTTGGCTATACTACAATGTCTGCGCCCAGGCCAAACATTACCTGTGATATTCAATACTATCTAGGCCGTGTGGACAAGCTGTGCCTTGACCAATACGGAAATGTTAAGATTAAAGAAGGTGCACCATCGCTAACACCGGTTGCTCCTCCGGACATTCTAGATGCGCTGACGATGTATACTCTCAATGTTGCACCATATACTTTTGGTCCAACAGACATCACTGCTAAGATTATTGACCACCGTCGCTACACAATGCGCGACATTGGTCGAATTGAGAAGCGAGTTCAAAAGCTGGAATACTACACTGCACTATCTCTATTGGAAAAAGAAACCGCAAGTAAGCAGATTCTAGATACAGCTGGAGTAGACAGATACAAGAATGGTTTTGTAGTTGATAGTTTTACCTCACACGGTATTGGCGCTGTATCACATCCTGATTACTCCGTAGCTGTTGATAAAGTTAATGGCTTAATCCGCCCGATGTTCTATGAGGACATTGTTAATCTGCGTCTTAATACTACTCTCTCGCAGAATTACCGCCAGACTGGACCGCTCGTTACGCTAAATTATTATTCTGCGCCCATTATTACTCAGCCATTTGCTTCGTATCAGCAGTCAGTAAATCCATTTGCAACTAATGCATGGATTGGCAAAATTCACCTATATCCTGGCACAGATGAATGGAACGAGAACCGCGTAGCACCAGACGTAAAAGTCGATGCTGCTAATGGTGCGTATGACTCATTTAAGTACTTTAACGATTCTCAGCTCGCTACTGGTACTGTCTGGAATTACTGGGAGACTAACTGGTTTGGAACAGACCGCAATAATGGCGCCGATACTGAGAACATCGTGTTTTCCACTGGGCAAAGTAACTCAATTCGCCCAACACAGAATGTATCTAGCACTGAACTTCGTACTGGTACTAGTATAGGTCTTGCTCCAGGCACTGCAGAGGCATATGACTCAAATCGCTCAGTTGAGGTCAATGTAGTGCCATACATTCGTTCTCGCAAAATATATTTTAAAGTATCAGCTCTCAAGCCAAATACTAAGTATTATGCTTTCTTTGATGGCGTTAATGTGGGTCAGTATGTTCGTCAGGAGAACGTTATTCCAGCATATCTGCTAACATGTACTGGCACTTCCGATGCAATCGATCCTACATTTATTAACCGATCTAACTCTGAATTCTTTCAAGATTACATCAATTATACTGCACACCCAATTGGATATACCGAACTGCGCTCAAATGTTTTTGGTGAGATTCTTGGATCATTTATTATTCCAAACAACGCTAAACTTAAGTTCCGCGCAGGAAAGCGTATTTTTACTATAGTTGACATTGGTAGTGGTGATAAGCGGCTTGCATCTTCATATGCTGACTCATCGTATGATACTCGCGGGCAATTCCTTGAGCGCCAATTAACTGTTATTTCTACCCGTTTGGTTCAGCCAGCGATTCAGCAGATTGCACTTGAAATGACACAGCCAAATGCAGTTGAATCTGCAGCACCCACTGCACCCGCAGTTGCTCCTTTACCTGTTCCTCCACAACCGACTGGCAAGATTGTAATTATCGACACAGACCTGGGCACTCAAGCGCCAAGCCTTGATGCCGATGCGGTAACGCCGGCGGCGGTGATCGGCATCGAGTCTATATCGACCGACCTTAACGTTGACTCGTGGAATGTGAATGCCGGATTTTACACCCAAGTGGTTGTTTGCCAGCCACCTGAGGTCTATCCCGCCCAAATCCTTACTCCTGTAAGTGTGGTGGTTTCGCTGGTGGTTCCACCAAATATTCCGGATCCACCGCCGGTTATTCCAGCTGTAACCGCCGGTGGCACAACAATACCACCTGAGGAATCAAACAAGGGGTGGTATCCAAGTGAGGCATTTCCACCATATGAACACGGTGCGCCATTCCTAGTATGGAGTACTCCACCACAGCCGCGGCCGACGGAAGCAGTTCATCAACAATCTGGACAACAGGGCTGGTATCCGCCCGAAGCATATGGGCAAGGTTCTGGTGGTCTTGGTCTGGTATATGGGTATCCTCCTAGCCCAAATCAGTCTTACACCGGTATTGATACTACAAATAATACTCCTGTAAATACTACTACACCGAATGCTACTACAACCACAGATACTACACAAGAGTGTAACACAGCAATCGATATTGTTGGAGACGCAATTAAGGTACCCGGCATACCACCTTCTACTACTGTAGGCTGTATAGCGCCAGAGCAATTCATTATTGATGAGATCGATCCAACCAAAATCAACGATTCGATCATGCCAGCCAACACGACGACTAAGGAAATAATCTACGTTAGCGAAAACACTGATTCTAACTTTGATGGTATAGAATATGAACCAGAAAAGGATAAATTCATGAGTTACGATAAAGAAACACTCTATACGAAATCAAACACCCAGACCTCATTTAAAGAATCTGATGAAGATTACACCAATGAATACGAAGTTTGAGCGCTAATACATAATATATCTACACATGGCTATCCTACAACCACTCGCGCAATCGTTCACAATTGATACTATTGGTGGCATTTATGCGACCGGGCTAGATCTATTCTTCTCAAAGGTCGATTACACATATCCAGTAAATGTTGAACTTAGAACAATGGAAAACGGTGTACCGACAGATAAAGTCATTCCGTTCTCCTCTGTGAGCTTACGTTCTATCTCGCAAGATCTATCCACATTCTTTGTAGGTATCTCAAGCAATGCTACTGTGCCAACTCGCTTTATGTTTGAAGCTCCAGTGTTTCTTCTAAGTGGTATAGAATACTGCTTTGTGGTGTATTCAAATTCTGATCAGTACCAAATCTGGGCATCTGAAAAGTTTGGATATGACATTACTGGTATTGGTCCATCTGGTGTTGGTCGAAAGGTTATCGATAACTCTTATAGGGGGGTAATGTTCCGTGCTACAAATGCGTCTGCCTGGACTCCAGATCAGCTTCGTGACATCAAGTTTACTCTACACCGCGCAGTTTTTGATAATGCTAATAATGCAACTATTGTGCTGAACGAGGATTACTCGATGCAAAAGCGTCTAGATAATAATCCAATTGAGACATATAAGAATAGCAATATTGTTAGGGTACATCATACAAATCATGGCTTCTTTGCAATGGTTGGTACAACTGCTAAGTCTGCAGTTCAGCTTACTCTGATTCAGGGACAAGGAACTAGTAATGCTATTAATAATATTCCAATCTCTCAGCTTAATGCCACTCATAATATCATTGATGTAGAGCCAGACTCATATACGATTCGCACCGCTACAGTAGCTTCTTCAGCGGGGCTGGGTGGCAAAGATGCCGGTGTAGCAACTGACTACCGTCCATTTAATGTGCTACGGCCATCCATTGACACTATCGTCATGCCTAATACAGGTGCTGCATGGAAGATTAAGAAGACTTCTGGCCAGTCGTTTGGTGGATCTGAGATACCAAATGTGCTAGATACAACCTACACGTCAATTGATATAAACAAAAATATCAGCTTTAATGCGCCTGCAGTAGTACTGCCTCACATTGGCCGCACATTTATGGTTGGTATGAATGGCGCTGACAGTTCGAAGTCGCTTTTTCTGCAAGGCACACTAAGTTCTCGCGCAAATAACTTATCGCCAGTCATCGATCTTGAGCGTAGTTCTGCTGTTGCTGTGTCTAACCGTATTGATAATCCTGGTGCGATAATCAAGCAAGATACTTCCGGATCAACAAGCTCAGGATCAACTACTATTGTACTGTCTAGCGCATCTGGTGTAGTAGTTGGCCTCCGACCCCGCGGCCCATATATTGCAAATGATGCAGTAGTCACTGCAGTGAACTCTAACACTATTACTCTTTCTAGTGCTACAACTGGAATCATTGCTACTGCTACACCAATCTTTTTTGTAACAATCAATAACCCGAATAATAAGAGCTATATTATGAACTATGCAGCGGAAACTGTTCCGCTCGGTGGCGCAGCGCTTTCAAAGTATATTACACGCAAGGTTGAGCTAAATGATCCAGCATCTGCAATTAAGATCTGGATTTCTGCTAACCGCCCATACGGATCAAACATCGAGGTATACTACAAGATTCAGCGCACAGATGATACCGATGGTAACTTTGATACTGACTATGGATGGTGGCTTGCTGCTACTGATTCTGCAGATGGCATTCCATATACAGATAATTCGGAAAAATATACAGAGGTTGCATACACTATTGACCACACTGACTTTCAGACAGCATTCGGTGGTACTCTACTTGATGGAAGTGTTCAATTTACGGCATTTGCTGTTAAGATCGTGTTTACTTCGATCAACTCTTCTCGAGTGCCATCTTGTAAAGAATTTAGAGCGGTCGCTGTGAGTTAATAAATAGACTAATGCTCGAACCTCGAGAAAAAGCGATCGTCCAGGATAACCCATCATTAGAACGAGATATGCACTCAAAGGCTGTCATTTCTAAAGATCGCGCCGGGTACCAGCAGCGCATTGCTATTCGGAATACTCACAAACAAAAGCAGTGCGAGATTGAATCATTAAAATTAGAAATGGCAGAACTAAAAGATCTAGTCCGCCAATTAATTTCGACACAGCAGAAGCAATAATCTTACTCCATGTCTACACAAGTTTTACGCACCGACACAATTGAAGGCTGGCGACTAAAGGCCAATACAATCGCCCAGAACTTAGGCGACGTTACGGCTTTAGATAGTCGTATTACCTATACAACACTATCCTTCAAAGGAGCAAGTGCATACACCTCGGCCAATACTATTACTGGAAATGTCACTGGTGCAACCGCTACAGTGATTATTGCTTCGAATAATGTTCTTACTCTACTTCCAATCTCAGGCATATTTCTGGGTGCCGATGTCTCAAAGAGCCGCTTGTACTTTACCGGTACTGGTACACTAACTTCCGGAACAACAATTACTGCATCTCCTTCTGGTGCGGTTGCAAAGGTATTCTCGTTTGATTCTGTAGAGAATTCTGCGGTAGTCTATAACATCACTGGAGCATTCACTACATCCGATACAATTACTGGTGGTAAAGCAGTTGCTAATATCTCGCTCGACACAGTACTTGATCTGGGTGAAACTATTACTAACGGATCTACAGTACGTGAGGTTGAGACATATTCATTAAGCGCAATTGCAGCACTCAATGAGCTACAGAGTGATATCGGTACCATCGGATCGCTGAGCGGATTTAGCGCTACTAACCTCGTTGCTGCTGCAAACGAGATTAAGAACAGCGCTATTACATTTTCCGGCGCAAAAACATTTTCCTCAAACCTAAATCTTTCCACCGGCCTAGCGTTTACTATTAACTCCACATCAGTGCTGAGTGGTGCTACTCTAGGATCTGGTGTAGTCAATTCATCGCTGACATCGGTTGGCACAATCGGTACCGGTATCTGGCAAGGGTCACTCGTAAGCTCAACATATGGTGGCACAGGTGTTAATAATGCTGGCCGCACGATCACACTGGGCACTGGGAATCTAACACTAATAGCTCAAGCCGCTGGATCTGTGATTACAGTGCCTTCCACAGGTACACTTGCTACACTTGCCGGCACTGAAACACTAACAGGTAAGACAATTGCTCTGGGATCAAATAGTATCACTGGCACGCTGGCCAATTTTAATGCTGCTCTCACCGGCGATGACTTTGCAGCTCTTCTTGCTACTCAGACACTGGAAAATAAGACAATTGCTCTGGGATCAAATAGTATCACTGGCACGCTGGCCAATTTTAATGCTGCTCTCACAGATCAGGACTTTGCTACACTTGCCGGCACCGAAACACTAACAGGTAAGACAATCGCTCTAGGATCAAATAGTATCACTGGCACGCTGGCCAATTTCAATGCTGCTCTCACTGATACTGATTTCGCATCACTCGATGGTGCA
>Ga0049083_10000137_pt1 | contig 21664 bp, 18 predicted proteins | sample GreLakmeMI27MSRF_FD_66719 | JGI IMG/M metagenome (GOLD analysis project Ga0049083, IMG submission 66719) | Freshwater lentic microbial communities from great Laurentian Lakes, MI, USA - Great Lakes metaG MI27MSRF | ecosystem: Environmental > Aquatic > Freshwater > Lake | place: Great Lakes...
GTCCGTCACCTCGCCTACAAGTACAGTATGTCTCACCTCGCCTGTGTGAGCGAGAGGGGCACCTAGGTGGGCCCTCCTTTTTTCTCACCACGCCTGTGTATCACCTGGCCTGTGTTTCACCTGGCCCGGGCAAAACACAGGCCAGGTGAGACACAGGCGTGGTGAGGACAGGCGAGGTGACGGACCACATCTAGAGGAGTCAACAACAACGGCGGGCTCAACGCACCCTCGAAGCCAAACCTGTCTCCTCCGCACGCACTATGTCGGCCACGCGGACACCCACTATGCTGGCCTCGAAGCCCGCCGCTGTGCGCCCCGTGCGGGCTCGCGCCGCAGCACGCGCCTCCGCCAAGCCCACCGTCGCCTCCGCGGGCCAGCAGACGGAGGTCTCCCGCCGCGCCTCGCTGTCCCTGGCCGCGGTGCGCCACCTGCTGCGACTGCGGGTTGGGCGATCGGGCGCGCCGAGGCTGACACAGGCCGTTATCGCCGCTGCTCGCAGGGCGCCGCTGCCCTGTTCGCCAGCCGTCCCGCGCAGGCCGCGTACGGCGAGGCGGCGAACGTGTTCGGCGCCGCCACCAACGCCAGCGGTGCGCCGCGCCAGCGTGCGTACCAACCTGAGCCGGAACCCTCACTCGTCAACCCGTATTCCCTCGCAGGCTTCGTGCCCTACGCCGGCGACGGCTACGCCATGCTCCTGCCCGGCAAGTGGAACCCGTCCAAGGAGCGCGAGTTCGCGGGCATCGACGTGCGGTGAGCCGCCGGCACACTGCATTTTCCCTACCGGACATGACGCAGCCTCGCGCGCAGCTACGAGGATAACTTCGACGCGGTCAACACGCTTATGGTCATCGTCAAGCCCGCGGAGAAATCGAAGATCGAGGTTCGCTCAATTGCTGTGAGAGACGCGTCGGGCTGCGCCTCACTACTCTCCCTCCAGGACTATGGCTCCCCCGAGCAGTACCTGAACACCCTGGCGCCGCTGCTGGGCCAGCAGGCGTGGCAGGGCGAGTCCATGTCGGAGGGTGTGCTGCCGCACTGCTGCACTGCAATGTGTCGTGCCCTCACAGCCACTGTGCGCACAGGCGGCTTCGCCCCCGGCAAGGTCTCCGTCGCGAACGTTCTCACCGTTGGCTCCAAGTCGAGCGGAGGCAAGACGTACTACCAGTATGAGGTTCTCACTCGCACGGCTGACGGTGACGAGGGCGGCCGCCACCACCTCTTCTCCGCCACCGTGTCGAACGGCAAGCTGTACATTCTTAAGATGCAGGCTGGTGACAAGCGCTGGTTCAAGGGCGTTGAGCGTGAGGCGAAGCGCGTGCAGGACAGCTTCAGCGTCCTCTAGAGCAAGGGCTCACACGAAAAGAACTCGCTGAAACAAACAAACAAAAGACTGTGTGACTGCGTCGCCGTCTCTCTGGCTTTGCTCAACGCATGCAATTAAAGCTCTGGCACAACTACAGTTGTACAGTCTGTCCTTCGTGCCACTAGAGGCCTGGATGCCACTTAGGCCTTTAGGAGCCCGCTTGCCGCTCGCTCACCGCCCGGGAGCGCGGAGCGTGCCACCGACTGGAAGAGGCGCTCGATCTCTGGGGTGGCGCGCGTGAAGCTGTGGCTCCAGAAGGAGTAGCGCGGGTTTTTTATGAGCTCGATGAAGGTGATAAGCAGCCCCCAGGGGTGCGGCCGGTTCACGATGAGGCGCTCCAGCAGCACGCGCGTCACCTGCTCACGCACCGCCTCCGCTCCAGCCTCGGCGAAGAGGTGGAGGAGGACGCAAGAGAAGTAGTGGGTGTGGGCATTGGGGTAGCGCAGATGGTTGGCGATTGCGTTCAGGAATAGGTACCGCCCCTCCAAGTCCAGCTCCGACGCCAGCCGGGAAAAGATGTCCATGGACGCCGAGGAGCTGCCCGCCGCGCCAGGCGCGCCAGTGTCGCCCTCGCGCCGCACCGTGACTATGGCCGCAGTGCCGCAGTGCAGCACCAGCGCGTTGAGGAGCGGCACGTTGTACCGCGTGCCTACCGTCGCCGCCGCGGCTGGCGGAAGCAGCAGCGCGCCCCGCAGCTCGCTGGGCAGGCTGAAGGGCTGGCGTGTCTCCAGGTAACCCTCCAGCTCAGCCACGAGCAGCCCGCCGCCAACCTCATGCAGCACCGCGTTCGTATCTAGTGCAACTCTCGGCGAGACGGCGATGTCGGGCAGGAGGTCTACCTTGAGGTTCGGGGTGAAGGGGTCGGGGAGGCGCATGGCTCGGGGGAAGGCTGACAGCACCAGGTTCCGCATCTGGATGCACGAGGGCGGTATGGCGTCGCACAGGGTGGGCGCATAGTCGCAGAGGAACTCGGGGACGTCGTGGAGGAGGAGGAGGAGGACGCGGAGGAGACCGCGGTAGAGGGCGCGGGCGGGGTCGGACAGCTCCGCCGCGCGCAGCCGTGGCTCCAGGAAGCGCAAGCAGCCGGTGAGCAGGCGGCCCAGCAAGGGCCAGCCCGCGGGCGAGGCGCCCGGCTGCAGCTCGCCGGCACTGGCTGCTGCGAGGCGTGGAAGCAGTGCGCGGTGGGATACCAGTTCCAGCCACGCAAATGCGAAGCCAGGTGCGCGCAGCGGCTGCACCGCGAGCAGTGCGTGCGCAAAGACGCCACCCACGGCGGGCGAGGCCAGGTCCAGCGCCGGGTCGGGCGACGCCAGGGCTGCCAACCAGGTGGACAGCACTCGGAAGTAGGGCCGCGGGTTGAAGGCGGCCCCACGCTCGTCCTGGTCACGAAGCAGCACTGACACCGCCGCGGTGAGGCCGCGCGAGAGCAGTGCGACGCGAGAGGTCAGGGCGCCGCGCGCCCCGGGCACACGGCCGTAGAAGCGCGCTAACATCAGCACCAGACGCGCGTACGCGTCCACAGCCGCGAAGTTGAGAACCGGCGGCATCGTGGGCGTCGCCGGCTCGCTGCCTAGGCAGTGCGCCACCACCAGCTCCGTGAGAATGCGGAAGGTGCGCGATTGCGCCTCCTCGCTCCCCATCAGCCCGCTCGTCATGAAGCCGCTGAAGAAGGAGGTGTACAGCGCGTCGCCCGCGGGTGCGTCGCACACGCGCGCCCACTCGTCAAACTGGGCGGCGGCGAGGTCGCGTAGCGCCAGGTCACCCGCCGGTGGCAGGTCCGCCGCGCCAGAGTCGGGGGCGCCAGAACGCCGTCCTGCCTCACCCCGTCCCGCGGCAGGCTGCCTGGCCAGCAGCTCCCGCACCGCGTCCAGCAGCGCCGTAAGCGGCTCTGCGGAGGGGCCCTGGCGTGTCTCAGCCAGCACAGCCAGCTTGTCCAGCGTCCCCCCGAGCTGGGCGGGCAGGATGCAGGCGTCGGGCGCCAGCAGCGACAGCTGCACCAGCGAGGTGGCCATCTCCGTGGCGGCCGCCGCGCGTGGGCCCACCAGCAGGGCAGCGAGCGCGCGGTCAAGGTCGCCAGCCTCCAGCGCGCCGCAGCGCAGCAGCCGGTCCAGCGCCATGCCGCAGACGCGCGGCTCTGCGTCGCCGTACAGCGTAGCGGCGGAGGCCTCGGTGCCGGCGCGGCGAGAGACGCGGGCAGCAAGCTCAAGGAGAGCCAGGGAGGAGCTAGTGACCACCGGCGGCGCCCGGCGCTCGAAGACGCGCGTCAGCGCCGTGGCCGCCACCGTACAGGCGGCGTCGTCGCGGGAGGATGAAGCGGCGAGCGCGTCCGCAACGCCAGTCAGCGCGGCGAGCACTTCCTCCTGCACCCCTGCGGGCAAGCCCGGCGCCGACTGGGCCATCGCCGCGTCCAACCGGCTCAGCGCGGCATGCAGCCGCTCACCGACACCGTCACTGCCGCCGTGCTCGAAGTCGTGCACGTGAACAAACGGCAGCCCCTCTCCGGAGCCCATCGCGCCCACCAGCCGCGGCTCCGCTGCCAGGTGCTCTGCCGAGCCCGAGAACGGTGCGCCGGATGCGCGGGCGGAGGCGGCACGCTCGAGCGCGGCGACCCCGCTGTTGCGGAAGCTCTGCGAAAAGTCCTCATAGACGCGCATCTGAGCAGGCTTCTCGCGAAAGGCGTGTGGCCGCAGGGCGTCAGGCAGCACTGCGGGGTAGCGGCCGGCTGCGTGGGCGATGTCGTGGAAGGGGGCGCTGGGCTGAACGTCGCGGTGCTGGCGGCGCAAGGAGTAGGCTGCGCTGAGCGCGTCGTCCACGTCGCGACGCGCCTTGTCCTGCGCCGAGGCCTCGATCAGCGTACATCCCAGCTCCAGATTGTCGCCGCATGCCATGGCCACAGCCTGCTCCAGCAGGGCGGGTTCCAACTCTGCAGCCCCCCGCTGTGACGCCAGCAGGCCGCGCAGCGCGTTGGCGGCGCTCACGCGCAGAGGCTCCTTGCACGTCACCAACGCCAGCGAGCCGGCGAGGGAGGCGGCCATGAGGTGCGCGCCGCGGCGGAGAGCCGCCTCGTCAGCTTCGACAGCAAAGTCCTTCAGCACCAGCTCGCGGGTCGTCATGCATGCGATCGTGACGCTGCGCTCAACCACGGGGGTCACCACCTCCCGAATGGCGCGCTCCAGCGCGAGCGGGAGCAGGCGCCGGAGGGCCAGGCGTTCAACGAACACGGTGACGCCCGAGGAGAAGACGCACGACGAGCTGAGGTGGCTCAGCAGCGACGCGTCGCCGGCCAGCGGCCAGCCACCTGGCGCGGGCACGCTAGGCGTCGCCAGCGCCGGCAGCTCACCATCGGCGGGGACTGCCTTGGGGGGCTCCACGGGGGCTCCACTGTCCTGCACAGCAGCGGAGGCTGGAGGCGCCTGAGGTTGACTGGCGGGCACGGCAATCGGCACCTTGCCGCCCACAAAGTCGGCGCTGGATAGGGGCGGGCGTGCGCGGCTGGCGAGGATGGCTGGCTGGGGCACGTCCGACACGGAAATGCCCAGGTGCTTGAACAGTCGCTCAACCTCAAACTTGAGATTCAGCTTCAGCTCCGGGTGCCCGTAGATCTCAGCCAGTAGGCCCAGAATGGCCACCGTCCAGGGGTTGGGAGGCGCGAAGATGCGGCTGCCGCGTGCGGGCTCCAGCACCTTTCCTACGAAGGGGATGACGGCAATCATAGCCCCCTGCGTGTACGCGTCGAGCAGCAGTGCCTTCAGGTCAAGCTGCCGTGCCAGCAGCGGGCGACCGCGGCCCAGCGTGAGGACGCCCAGCCAGGAGCCTAGGTTCTTGAGCAGACTGCGCTCGCCCGAGGCCGTCTTGATCTTGTCGCCGCGCAGCAGCACTCGGATGTTGAACACTGAAGAAACGACGACGATTGCGGTCAGCGCGGGTTGGGCCAGCGCCTCCAGGAGGCCAGCGTAGAGAGGGTGGAAGTTTGGCTCCAGGGACGCGCGCTTCACCACCAAATAGGTCGCCAGCCAGGGCCAGTGGCTCGCGTCCAGGCGGCTCGCAATGTCGGCAGCCTTGGCGGCCACGTTGGCTGTGCTGAGGTTGTTGAAGGCGAAGTGCACTCGGTCGACAGTTGCGTCGTCGGGCAACACCACCGCGGAGTTTTCCTGCGCCCCAAGCAGCGTATCTATGTTCAGTGAAGTCGCAAAGCTGGGAGCGGGCAGGAAGGGCGCGGCGCTGGGCTCCAGACGCGCAGCAGAGCCAGACAGGGACGAGGTGCGCGCAAGGCCGGGCGGCGCCGCCGCCGAACTGCTGCTGCCCACAGGTGGGACGCTCGGTGGGCGGTCGACAACCGAGTCTGTGGCGGGGCCGCTGAGCGGCACACTGTACGTGCCGCCCGCCCACCCTGCTGGCTCCGCCGCCTCGCCTGAGGCGCCGCCTAGCACAGCCGCCGCGGCCATTTCTGCGGCGCTGCCCATCATCTCCGCTGTCATGGCGCCCGACTGGTATGGCGCCGGGCCGCCCAGCGCAGCTCGCTCTAAGAGGGCTGCCAGCTCAGGCGCGCCCAACTGCAAGTGTGGGATCTGCAGCGCGGCGGCACAGAAGGGCGGCCACTCGTGCACGCGCGACCGGAACTGCTCCGCCGCGTCGGCGCCAAAGGCGAACATCTTGGTGCCTGGCGGCTTGCGCAGCGCTTCAAGCACGTAGCGCAGCGCCACGCCCAGGTGGGCCCCTGTCACCAGCCGGCGCGCCACCAGGGCTCCGAAGAGCAGCGCGGTGATGCGCAGCTCCTTGTCCGGGTACTTTGGGAAAAAACGGTACTCATCAAACAGGTTGTGCACCATGCAGGCGAACACGTCGCGCTCGCGGCGCCCTCCCCGGGAGCTAAATGCTGAGAGCATACCGATCACGGTGTCGATGCTCTGGCTGCCGGTGTAGATCTTTTGGAACACAGCGTTGGCCTCCTCCTCCACGTCTGGCGAAAAGGATTCGCCCGGGGGCGCCGGCGGTGGCGTGCCTGACGCGTAGCTGCCTGCGTCTGCGCCGCCCAGCGAGGCTAGGCGCGGGTTGAGCGCGCTGGCGGCGCTGAAAACGGCACGCAGCTCCTCCCCTAGGTCGGGGGGAAAGCTGGGTGAGGCGGCACTAAGTGCGCGGAAGAACAGGGCGGCAGTCTCCGTCGACAAATTGATGCCCTGCGAGGCGCCATCCGTCTGGCCTGCAGCCTTGGCGCGGAGGAAGCGGAGGCACTCAACGACCCAGGGGCGGCCGCGCGCCATGATGGCCTCGCCCGCCCACTTCTCCAAGTTCAGATACTCCCTCCGTGCCGCCAGCGCCGCCAGATCGATGGAAAAGGAAGGAGGCGTGGCGTCCAGCACTACGGTGAGCGCTTTGAGCTCCTGGACCAGGTCCAGCACGCGGCCCAGGCACGCCGGCTGCACCGCATGGGCGTCCACCATGACGCGCAGCAGCGCGTCTCGGCCAGCTGGCACCGCCCAGAGTCGCTGAAGCAGCCCGGGAGGCGAGGTGGGCGTCGCGGCGGGGCCGCTCACCCCGCCCGGCAGGCCCACCGCACCTGGCAGCAGCGCGGCAAAGAGCTCGCCCTGCAGCAGGCCCCACTGCGTGCGCATGGTGGCGGCGCCGAGGAGCAGCACCTCGGGGCACACGGCGGCGGGTGCCTCCAGAAGGGTGCGCACGGCTGCTAGGCCGTCAACCTCAGCCAGCCGCGCCAGCGTACCGTGCAGGTCTGCGCACAGCCACGCGCCGTTGGCCAGCACCGCTGCGGACGCCTTGCTGTTAGGCGTGCCCTCGGGCAGGCCCAGACGCCGAGGGCAGTGCGCCCAGGAAAACAGCTCCGGCTGCGCAGCCACCGCGTGGCGCAGCAGCGACAGCTGCCCGGCCGTGTTCTGCCACACGCCCCCGACCAGGGCGTTGAGGGGGAAGGGCTCGCGGGAGGCGCGCGCGTAGAGGTGGCACAGGAAGGCAAAGCAACGGGCATCTGGCACCACGAACCCGGGCTGGTCAAGCAGAGTCATGGCGGTGGGCCACGACAGCTCTGGCCGCGCTTCAGTCAGCGCGTCAGCAATTGTCTCCGCATGCCACCCGGGCAGCAGCGTACTGCCATCCGCAGGCGGGGAGGGCAGCGCCCCTCCAGTGGCTGCCTGCAGTGCCAAATACCCAGGGCTGCCGTCGTCCGGCCGCGACTGCGTGCGCGTCAGAGCGCCCACCAGCTGCGCAAGGCCCGTCTCGTCGAAGCGGGGCAGCAGCGCCAGCACAGCGCGGAAGGCTTCCTTGGAAACACCAGCCGCGAAGCCCAGCTCCTCCACAAAGTCGCCCGCGTTTGCATTGTCAGCCAGGCGCGCAGCCAACTGCGTGCCGGGAAACTGGGCGTCCATGAAGGAAGGAAATTGCGCTAGGGTTGAGGTGCTGAGCAAGCGGGTCGCGGCAGGCTGTCACTGCGCTGATGGCCAAACCGTAGAGGACACGGGCGCTATGCCAACCAGGAAGCAAGCGGAACAGAGGGCGGCAGGCCGCAAAGCAATAAGCAGTCGCGAGCTACGGTGCGTCGTGACCAGAGCCAGCTGGGCCCGACAGCGGAGGCAACACGTACGCTCGTGCGATCGCTGGTGGTTCGCTCGATCGCTCAACGTACGACGGACGCTCAAAACTGTCATAGTTAGCTCGAAAACACAAGATGGCAGTAGGAACCAAAGCTTGACGGAGGCGGCGACGTTATTGCTTGCTCGTACGATGGGTAGCGGCGCGTGTGCATCGAAGGCGAGAGCCTCTGATAGCCTTTCCATTCCTCTTTACCGTACGTGCGAGGTGCGCAGACCCGCTGCCTCCAGTCATCTTGATTCCATCTGAGTGCCACGGTGCCACCTACTCGCAACTGAACGCTCACGCCGCGCCGGCAGTCGCCTTGGCGTGACCAGTCCCCGAATTGCCATGGTCCAGGTGCGCGCCCTTGTAGAGCTCATCGACAACCTCAGAGAGAGTTGGATGCGCGTGCACGGCAAACTTGAGCTGCTGCACGCTGTGGCCCAGCGCGATGGCGTTGGACGCCTCGTGGATCAGGTCCGCTGCGTGCAGGCCGATGATGTGCACGCCCAGGATCTCCCCAGTCTTGCCGTTGTATACAACCTTTGCCATGCCCTCCCCCTCCCCCTCCGCCAGCGCCTTGGAGTTGCCCTTGAATGACGTCTTGGAGACGCGCACGGGGAAGCCCTCCTCCGCGCCGCGAGCCTCCGCCTGCTCCTGGGTGAGGCCCACAAACGAGATCTCGGGGTGCGTGAAGCAGGCCGCAGGCACAGACAGGTGGTTCAGCACGTGCGGCCGGCCGCACATGTTCTCCACCGCCGATATACCCTGCGCGCTGGCCGCGTGCGCCAGCATCATCTTGCCATTAGCGTCGCCGATGCACCACAGGCCCTCCACAGGCTTGCCGTCCGCGCCCAGCACGCGCATGCGCTCGTCCACGGGCACGAAGCCCCGGCGGTCGGTGGCTGCGCCGACGGCAGCGAGGTTGAGGCCGGAGGTGTAGGGGGCGCGCCCGGTTGCGACAAGCACCGCGTCCAGCTCCAGCGTCTGCACCGGCTCCTTCGTCTTAAAGTCAATCAGCTCAACCAGTACGGGCTTGACGCCAGGCACGCCGGGCGTCACTTTTGCGGCTAACACGCCGGTGTGGTAGTCGATGTTGCGGGGGGTGACCAGGATGCGCTGCGCCATTTTCGCAATCTCGTTGTCGAAGCCAGGCATCAGCTTGTCCAGCGCCTCGATGAACGTCACGTCACTGCCGAGAGCAGTGTAGACGTCGCTAAACTCCAGCCCGATGTAGCCGCTGCCGATAATGCCCACCCACTCGGGCACCCAGTCCAGCTTGAGCGCGTGATCGCTCGTGAACACGGTCTTGCCGTCAACAGTGATGCCGGGCGGCACGAATGGAACGCTGCCCGTGGCGATCATGATGTCCTTGGCAGTCACCTCGCCACCCACGTCCACGCGGCCGGGCAACCCGTACGAGACCTGTGGAGCGTATCAGCGCGTCGGGAGGCTCTGCAAGAGGCCAGGCGCGCCTTGTGCGGGCCCATCAGCTTGCCATTGCCATTGAGGATGGTCTGGGAGTGTCAGGCGCATGTGAGACGAGCCAAATGTGGGAAACACAGTCGCCTGGTGCGACACGCACCACCCCAATCGCCTCCAGCGAGCGCCGCAGGTTGCCTCGGATGGTGTTGGCCAGGTTCTTGGCGTGGTTGGCCACACCTTCGCGGTCGTACGTTACGCTTCCGACCTGCCGCATGCCTCGTCAGCGCTGCGCGACTCCGACGGCGCGGGAGCGCGGACCGTGATGCCCAGCTGCTTGAGGTGGTGCTCGTCGCGGAAGTCGCGCACGCGGCCAGAGGCGGCCAAGAGCGCCTTAGAGGGGACGCAGCCGCGGTTGACGCACGTGCCGCCCACGTCGTTGCCGTCCATGACGGCCACCTTGAGGCCGGACTCGACAGCGTGCAGCGCCGCGCCGTGGCCACCCACGCCACAGCCCACAATGACCAGGTCGTAGTCGTACTTGGCCGCCGCGCGCACCGTCACGCCGGCGCGCGCGCGGGGTGCCGGCGCGCGTGCACGCCTGCAGGTCCCAGGGAGGTGGTCAGGAGCAGACGAGACTCGCCAGGAATCTCTCGACGCACCGCATCGTCAGCACATGTGCACAATGGCCGCGCACGGGCCCGGCACTGCGTGCCGCTAGCCCCGCGGGCGCGGGCGCAGCGACCACGAGCTGAGGCTGCGCGGCGAGAAGAGCGGCCATGCTGTGTCAGCCCGGTCTAGTCCTCTAAGCCTGCCGGCACTGTGCGGCGGAAAGAGGCGAAGCGAACAGCGAAGGCGACGCGCACGGACTGAGAGCGTTTGGACACGCCATTAATATTACATACGCCGGCCGCGCTGCCGCGTGGTACGCGTTTTCTGTTTCGGACTTTCGGACGATCACTGTTTCGAAGATTCATTCCATCGCCAAAGAGCTCACCACTAGTAGTGGTGACGTGGCAGCCCAAATTCCACTTCTTGTGCCCTGTCCTCCTCATTCTCCAGCCACGATGGCCTCAGCGAGCCTCGCGTGCGCCCTGGTTGCCCGCCCTGCGAGGTGCGTGCCGCATGTCGGAGCACGGGAGCGTGACCGCCGCGCTTGCGGAGCTGCCGGGGTGGCGTGCGTGCGAGTTTCCCCTGGCTGGCCGCGGATAGCGGGTGACCCTCAGCAGCGCTTGCTGAATACTGACGACGCGCTATCTTGCGCAGCCTGCGCGCCGCGACCGTGACGGCGCGCACCGCCCCGTGCTGCGCCGCGACTCCGCTGCGGTGCGTGCCCATTGGCCTCTCTGCGTGGCTCCCGTCGCTGCAGTGCACCGCGCGCACGCTCTCTCTCCCAACCCTACGATCCTAGCCAGCCACCGCTGCCTGCTCTCCGTCTGCAGCGTGCAGCAGCAAACTGTGCTGGTGTTCTAGCCGGCGCTGCCGCAAGAACTCACCGGCGCTTGGCACCCTGCTGTGGTGCCTCCTCCCACGCCAGGTCGGTGCAGTTGGTTTCCATGCCCCTGGTGTCCTCGCGTGCGCCGCGCGCCACGCGTCGCTCCAGCGCTGTGCGGGTGTCTGCCAGCGCGGTGGAACTGGCGCAGCTTGCAACGGTGAGCGCTGAGATTGCAGAGGTTGCGTCGACCTGCTTCATAATTACGCTTGTGGTGCGTGCCTGCGAGGCGGCGCTGTGAAGCGAGCTAACTTTGCGGTGACGGGTCAACAGGGCCTGGCCATTGGCTTTGTGCTGCTCCGCGTGGAGGCGTCAGTGGAGGGCGACGCAGAGTAGCCAAGGGACCGCTCTGTTCCCGCTCTGTGTGCATTTCACGCTGGCTCGGGCATTTCATCCCTGCATGACGTTCAATGCATCGAGCTTTTCCTGATACGGGTCGTCCAGGACCCACAGGCCACTGCTCTCGCTTGCAGCTGCGTCTGAGGGGCTCTTTGTGTCGCGGCGGCGAACCTTCAGGTGGGAGAGGGCTCAGTTTTCGCACCATTTGCGAATTTCGGGGGCGTACCGTCTGGCGGCGATCCAACAGATTCTTGTGGCACCGCATCGTGTTCTCGTCGATCCAGCTTGCCAGTGCGTCGTCGGCCAGGCTTGTGTCCAGGAGAGGCGGCTGCAGAACGGAGGATATGTTCTGATACCAGCCGGGCTGGTTGCTGCAGCGGCAGCTATGCGCGTCAGCGTCAGCGGGTTAAGCCGTGCTGGGGTTGGCGCACCTGCGCGGATCGTTGGGGTCAATCCTAGCCGGACAGTTGGCGGCCCAATCCCAGTTGAGCCAAAGGCAGAAGCCGCTGCCATCGTCGTCCCAGAGCACACAGCGCTTGCCATAGTGCAGCGCCACCTTATCGCACTGAGAAGACGAGCAGCCTTCTCAGCTGCTGCAAGTTTGCGTTCACGCAGCTCAAATGCTGCCGCCGTTAAACACACGCCAGAGCAGTGCGAGGGACGCACCGTCAGATAGCGGTCCTCTGTCCAGCAGGGAAGGGCACCTCGCATGGTTTGTGCCTCAAACTCAGCCTGGCGTGCGGGCACTGCTGCTTATGCGCTGACATATATGCGAGTGTTCGGGGCGCACCTTGCGCTCCTCCTCGCCAGCTTTCAGCGCGTGGGCGGCTTTGCGCAGCGGGTTCGTTGACCTGCGAGAAGCGGTCAGAACAGCTTCAGCGCCGCCGGGCCACACACATCTTGGCATAGCTGAAGGACGACTCCATGGCGACAAGCAGCTGGGTTGAGGGAGGGCAGGGCGTTAGACGCGTTACGCTATCATCACAACAAAAGATAGTTGGCAACTTGGCATATTTGATCTTCCTCGCTCCTCCCTCCTGCTGCGTTCGGGCTTGTCGCAGATCCGCAGCTGCACCCGTTAGACCTGCAACCGGATGCGGCTCCCAAGAAGCCCTTCCCTGGCGCGTTGCGTTACTCGCCTTCGTTTTGCCTTGCGCGCTTTGACAGTGCGTGCAGGTCCTCAGCGACGTCGCTGCTGATGAGGACGCGACTGCAGTGACAGACGTGAGTCACATCGCCGTGTTCACGTCCGACGCATTCGCTGGGCCGTTGACCAAGGCACGTGCAACACTCGTGTGCCCGGACATTGCCGACTGACTTGACTCCTTATTTATACCTCTGAAAGCGCAGGTTGCGTGCAGCAGCAACTACATCGCGTACAACCTTCACGGTGGCAAAGTGCGCCTGTTGAACCTGCACACGGGCGCACGATCGCTGTTGCTTCACTCGGCGTCTGTCACCGACATCCGGGTGAGATGCTTGTCACCGCGCTCGGTCGCCGCGGCTAACCGCCGCCACAGTTCTCCCTGCACGACCCCAGTGTGCTCGCCTGCGCCTCCAGCGACGGCCTTGTGCTTGTTCGCCAGCTCACTCAGGCGCGCCCTTGGGTCCTGCTGAAAGTTCGAATGCTGGCTGACCGCACTCCAAACTGCAGAGCACATCGAAGGTCATCGACGAGACTGTCCTTGCACGGCTGGACCTGGCAGTGACGCAGGCGGAGCCTGTACAGATTCGCTGGCATCCGGGCTCCAGTTGCCTCATCGTCTTCGCTGCTCGCATCGTGATGACCGCGATCACAACACAGGCACGTGGTGCATGCATCCTGTATCGCTACTGTCTACTTTACTTGGCTCAGACAATTCCATTCGTGCAGGAGAATGAAGTCAATGAGCCACCAACAACGTTCACGCTCGACAATGTGGTGACCGACGCGGCCTTTACAGAGGATGCGCGTCGCCCTTGCCACCAGCCGGCGTCTCTCTGACTCGAACCTCAGGGAACTTTGCTGGCACTCGCATGCGAAGATGGTCGGGTGCTCATCTACGACGCGCTACATCCGCTGGTGCGCACGTCAACAAGCACTCGCTACCGTGTATTGTCTGACGATTGCTACTGAAAGGCGCTTGGGGACGTGGGCAATTTCTGGCCAACGGCACAGCATCATCCCGTGTCGTCGGTTTTGTGGGCCGGCGCGCTTGGCGATGGCATGCTTGCCCTCATCTGCGGCTCGCAGGACGATCGCTTCGTTTCACTGGGCTACTGGTCAAGCACAACATGCGTCTTCACGAGCTGCCAGGTGTTAGACGTGTTCCCGCTTTCTGTCGGTGGTCGGAAGCTGCGGTACGATGTGCAATCCTCCACTTTGCTCCTCACAGACGCAGTCAAGCCGGCGCTGCTCGCGTTCGAGGTTTCGCGCCAGGGACATTTCGCCAGCATGTGCACTCTTCGACTCCCGCATCCCACCCTCACCTTCGACATCCTTAACGATGAAGCTGGCCATGTGCTGCTATACTGTGTTCACGCGGGCGGCGTCCAATATATTGCGCTTCCGGCGGTTGTGGCTCAATCGGCGACGCACATTGCGCCTCTGCGCCATGACGAGGACGCTCTTGCCGCTCGCATCAGCAGCATGGTCACCGCCTCGGTGCGCGTTGTACGTAGCCTGGCTGGTGCTCCCTCTTTTGCTGATGCAGAACGCTTGACAGATTGATCGCACGATGACCCAGCACTGCATGGACGGGGGGCTTGATGAACGCCTTCTGGAGGCCGTCGCTTCACGCTCGGACGCATCCCTGCAAAGGCAGTTGCAGTCTTCGCAGCAGCGCCTGGAGCGAAGCATGGCAAACAACATGCGTAATGTCGAGTCGGCGATGTTCCACAAGGTCCGTGCTGCCTCGAAATCTCTACGCCCGTCTGTTCACGCTCTTGCCTGCGTCTAGTTTGATGAGGCAGTTGCAAAGCACATGGCGTCCATGCTCGCGGATGCACTGGCAGCTGGGCTGGAGCGAGCTGTGGTGCCAAGCTTTGAGCGCGCGTGTCGCGACATGTTCAAGCAGGTGCATGCGGCGCTGCAGAGCGGTATTTCGCAGTCACTAGCCGAGTCGCAGCAGGAGTTGTTTGCTACGCTCGAGGCGAAGCTGAAGAAGGTGCGTCGCCGTTACCGCTGGTAAGGCTGGAAGGTAAGCGCTTTACGTGCGCTCTTTTTCAGGCGCAAGCAGATGCACCCAGACCGAAAGCCGTTTCTATCGAGGTGCGCTCCTTGCGACACCGCTTCACATCCCATCACCTACTAATTGCGCCAGGCACCGGGCAATTCTTTTCTTGCCGAGCTTGCGAAGTGCGTACTATCCATGTCTCCTCCTGTCTTAATGATTGACATCCCCCGAACCTGTAGGCTCATCGGGCAGCGTCGCTACGAGGAGGCGTTCACGACGGCTCTGAGCAAGGGGGACGTGGAGCTCTTGTCCTGGCTCTGCAGCCATTCGGATGAACATGACGTGTTTGGAGCCCGGCCTGCGCTCGGCCAGGCTGTCCTCCTGTCGCTCGTGCAGCAGCTCGGCTCCGACATCGGGCTCGATACTGCATTGAAGGCGACATGGATTCGGGAAGCTGCGCTGTCACTGGACCCGGCGGGGCAGGTTTTTGCTGCGCATGCGCGCCCGATTCTGGCGGATGCGCTGCATGCGATGCAGCGCAAGTGTGGCACCTGCAGCGAGCGCGAGGGGGTGGTCGCATTGCGACTCGGCATTCATGTGCTGCGTTCGCTGCTTTTATGAGCAAAGCCAGCTCTGAATGACATTCACACTGAAATGTAGCGGTCCGCGTTCGCCATAAGCACCCTCGCCGACGCCTTCGCGTCCAGGAACAGCGATGCTGGGCACGATGCATCAGCCCGTGCCGTGGAAGGGCGAGCAGCAAGGGCGCACCGATTTCTTGCACGTCGCATTTCTGAATGCGTTCGCGGCCACAAGTCTGCCATGTGGCGCTCGCCTTATGCGGCGCAAGGGCTGCGTGGTGCGAGGGTGCCGCACCTTCGCCATGACGTTTGACGGCGTCAGTAGCTGCACGGCGTGGCGCAGTGATGCCGATTCGCTTATGGACCCTAGGAGAGCAAGGCTCTCTCCATCGATTGACAGGTTCTCCACGCGGGCGCGAACCTCAAGGATGTGTACCATCTCCTCCACCGAGTAGGGCAGCGTGCGCACGATGACCAGGCGGTCAAGCAGGTCGATGGGGACGCCGTGTGGCGACTGCATGTCCGTGCCGCGCACGGAGCATACCCCCCGATTAGTGGCGAAGATCACGATGGGCGCCAGCGAGCTCTCCAGCGCCCGGTTGAGGTAGGTGAAGCACTCAATGTCCAGCATGTGCACCTCGTCTATGAACAGCACCCCGGGGATGAGCTCCGCTACGCCGGTGTCAATGTAGCGGTTCACCACCTTGTTAATCTCCTGCCGTAGCTTGTCCGTGATCTCCGTCTTCTTGGCCTTGAGCATTTGGCCCATGACGGACATGATGTCCTGCCCGCCTTGTGGCTTCGCGTTGGCCGAGTCCAGGTCGTGCAGCGTGACATCCTGTTTCACAGGCCAAATATGTCTGAAAATGGCGCCGGCCAGCAGGTCTGCATGCGCACCTGCACGATTTCCTTCTTCTTGTGCACGTCGCCTCGAGGCAAAGGTACGTACTCCTCGGCCTGCGCGCAGGGTGTGAGCAAACCGGCGGGACGGACAGGCAGCGCTCACGCTGGCGTGCCTCGAGATCAAATTCGGTGGCGTAGTTGTCGCATCTTCCCACGCGCTTCACGCTTCCGCTGTTCGCCTCGATGTAGATGACATCGCCAACATTTACCTGCGCGAGCGTTTGCTAGTAGCTTGCTAGGAGGAGCGCGAGGAGGGCTGCGCACACACCTTTTCCTTCTGCAGGCCGTCGTAGATGGAGGGGTCCAGCTTCAGCTGCTTTGTGCCCTTAACCGTCTTCAGGCCGATGATGACATGGGACAGAACCTTGCCGTAGCCCAGCTGTGGCGCAGTCAACCTCAAGTTAGTCAACCTCAAGTTAGCGGGAGTACAAACCGAGGAAAATCGCACCGGGTTCTCCGTCTCCTCGGGCGTCAGCTCCGTGACCTCGCCTTCGTACACGTCCTTGTTCTCCTGTAAAGCCTGCGCTCAGCGACAGCGTAGGGCAACGTGCAGGTTTAGGGAGTGAGGCGCACCTTGAGGCGCAGGCCGATTGCTCGCCGAAAGTTCTCCATCAGCACCTCCGTCTTCTTGACCTCGGAGGAGAAGACCTCGGAGCCCACCATGGGGCAAAAAGGCACCTGGTTCTTCTTAGTCAGATGCGAGACCAAAGCAGTAGCTGCACGCGCGCCTTACTGCCCAGCTCCTGGGCTACGCCGAGCGCCAGTGCGGTTTTGCCGGTGCCTGGTGCACCAGCAATCAGCAGCGCGCGGCCTGCCATCTTCTTTTGCTTGATCATGTCAACAACGAGTCCGCACGCCTCACGCGCTTGCTCCTGCCCGACCCAGCCAGCACCCATGGGCGCAGCGTTTCCCTCCTCATCCAGGCCCAGGCCCTTAATGTGGGTGTGGGTCGCGATGCGCTGCCGCTTGGTGGTAGACGCCACAGACTCAACGACAAGGCTTGTCATCGCTTGGCGCGACACCAGCAGCAAACACCAGTGACGTCTTCGGCGGAGCCCAGATGCAGTACAGAGAGAGAGGAAAGGGCAGGCGGAGGGAGCGTTAAACTAGATTTGAGGACCCGTTCGACCGACCGACCCGACGGCACGGGGCGACGGGGCTCGCATTCTGAGGAAATCAGGAGGCAGCGAGGCATCACCCTTGTTTGTTTACAGTTTTTCCAACTCTGACTTATTACAGCGAGGCACCCGACGAAAGAGGATGGGACCTCTTGTCCCAAGTGCGATTCACCTCCCGCTGAGTTATTGTCGTGACTAATAGCCGCACCATTCGTATATAGTAGTCCGCGCGAGTCGTTAGACAGAGAGCTCTGTCGAGGTTCGTACGTCCGCATCTTCCCCAAACTGGATGGCCCCGTCGATGCACTGGAGCAGCTCTGCGATGCTTTCCTCCTCCGATACGTCCAGAGGCACAAAGCTAACTAGGCTGTACGTGTCCAGCTGTGTGGTAAGTTGCGTCAAGGCGGGGTCGTCTGTGCGACCCTCTGCCTTGGGGGGCACACCAGGGATGCAATGGACTGGTGCAGGCGAGGATAGCGCCCCCCCATCGCAGAGCTCAGCGAGTCGCTCAGCTGCCGCGCGTCAGGCTGCAAAAACCTGCTTAAAGCGTCAGCACAGGAACCCCAGCACTCAGTCACGCACTGCTCTATCTGCGCCCGGTTTTCGTGGAGCAGGTCCACTTTGCTGAGCACATTGACGTGCGGCAGCTCCAGCAGCAGCATGGCAGACAGGGCCGCCTGCGTGTCATATAACGTCAAGGGGCAGTGTGCAGTGCTGAGTGCCGGCGCACCAGGCAGCCGGAGATGAATTTGGGCGCATCCACGATGAACTGCGAGTCCAGCAGGTACACCACGCACATGCTGCGGGGGCGGCGGTAAGCTATGCCCTGCAGGCGGTGTGGGGGCGCGTACTTCCAGCCCCAGGACTTGAGCTGGTCGACGAAGGAGCGGAAGACGGAGGCATGCGAGTATAGCTCAACCTGGGAAGCACTGTCCCTGTGAGCGCGCAGTTTGACCGGGGTGTGGCCACGAACCTGGCCAGGGCAGTCGAAGAGGACATAGTCGTCTTCGCCAAAGCCAGCCAGCACGTCTTGCAGCCAATCGTCCATGTGGTCCTCCTGCGCCACACGCACATGTCGGCACCGGGACGCGCACCCGGCGGAACAAGGAGCCCAGCGCACCAGGTACTCCATGCAGTAGAGAAGTGCGCCGTTAGGACCAAGGCCCAGCTCCTCCATCACGTCCTGCGCTTGTGTGACCACGCGTGCCGTGGCGTGCCCCGGTCACACACCTCTAGGCTGATAAGGTCGCGCACATCGCCAGATACTGCGTAGTCGAAGTGCTCGGCGGCTGGGTCAAGGTTCACCACGTGTACCACGCGCCCCACGCTGCTGCAGTGCGCGTGCACCTGGCCGCAGTAGGTGGACTGGAAGGAGCGTGAGCTATCAGGCTGCGCACAAGAGCCTCGTTTCCGTGCCTTCCCACTTCCCGCCGGCCCAACCACTAGCTGCGCATACTTCACCATCAAGCCACCGGCCCAGCTGACATTATAGGACGCCGAGGCGGTGATTTCTAAGACTGTACGACCAAAAGACCAACGCCTGCAACGCGGTTATCGACACTGTGGACGGCTTACCAGCCGGTGGTTCTCATGTATACTAGAAAGTATGTCCGGCCGGTTCTCTCACCAAAAGACCAACCGACGACCATAATACAGTGATGGCTAAGTATGTCCGACACACCTTTGTCATCAGGGGCCTCTACTTGCACGCGCCCAGATTCGGCCGAATGTTCGCCTGAAAATCTTCGATTTCGCACTCTTTCGCCATTCGCGCGCGCGCCGCCCCCCTGTCCGCTCTCAAAAAAACATACGTTTGTGCGCAAGGTTGCTCCGCACCGAACGCACCAACTCTCGCGCGGAACGGTGCGCTGGCTGTTGAGTTATTAAGCGAGAAGCGAAGCGACACTGCGTGACGTTGACTTGCGAGCGAAGGGACGCCCGGGAGAGGAACCGACAGGAGTCCCTCATGCGGCCGGGACGTGGCTCGAGGCACTGTCGTCACCACTACAGTAGGGTGCCAAGGGAGGCCCCTGCACCCATCAGGCCCCTGGGGGGGCATTTTGATTGTGTCAGGTCTACATCCGGACACAAGCCACGACGCGTGACTGAGACTTTTTGGAGCGCGTCTCGGCTCACCGGCCTACGCCAAATGACAGGTACGCATCCGCTGCAGCCTCCTGCACGTCCGGCCGGTCAGCCTGGCTGTAGGTGAGACAACGCCGGATGAACGCCTTCGCCTGTGCAGTCACGACGCGTGCTGCGTGAGTGCTGGGGGAGGAATCCTTGCTGAGTATGCTGCACTACCTCTGCACACACTGCAGGCTTGTCAGGGAAGTCGATGGTGCGCGAGGCGCGAAGAATGGTCTCTTCGCGCAGTATTTTCTCCTGAAGAAATGCGCGAGAGATGAGAGGGCAAGCCAGGGCTTCCCCAAGACAGTGCGCGCCTGCGTTTGGTCGTGGCCAAAGGGCCGACGCCCATAAAGCATCTGGAAGAATATGATGCCGGCAGACCAGACATCCACCTGAATCGCCGGAGGATGAAGAGGGGTAAGTGACACGCACAGAGCAGTGCACCTCTCAAGACCACGCGCCTTGGACGAAATTTTGGGTGTGCTGCCCGTCTCGAAGCACTCGGGCGGCAGATACCAGTACGTCCCTGCCCCCTGCGACGTCAGCTCCATGCCCTCGGAGCCCGCATTCTCCTCCATGACCTTTGAGAGCCCAAAGTCGGTGATCTTGATACGCCCCAAGGCGTCAAACAGTATGTTGCCCGGCTTCAGGTCGTAGTGTATCACACGCCGTTGCCCGCTGGCTAGGTACACCAGTCCCGCAAAGATCTGGGCCGTGATGACGCGTGCCTCCCGCTCAGAGAGCGTGCCATATATCTAGGGCAGAGTGAGCGGAGAACTGTGTCGCAGCACGCAGCAACGCTCACCTTGAGGTGCACATCCAGGTCGTGGCCTTCACACACCTCTAGCACGGTGCAGAAGCTGTCATTGTCTATCTCAAAGACGTCAAACAGGCGCACGATCGAGTCGTGCGCCATGCGCTTCAGAATACTGTACTCCCGCGCCTGTACACAACCGCGCTCAGCAACCGCGCGAAAGCGAGACCGCAACATAGGCAACGCACCGCGTGACGGACATAGTTCCGCTTTCGCTCTTCGCTCCACTGGGGCACCAGCTGGTGAATCTTGCAGGCGACGTAGCGCATCTCATGCGTGTCGTACGCCTGGCCGCAGCAACGAGTAAGAAGCGGAGCGTGAGGGAGAGCGAGAGGAGCACACCTTGTAGACCTCGCTGAAGCCACCGCGGCCGAGCAGGAACTGCAGGACGTAGCGGCCGCCAAGGAGGGTACACTGCCGTGCAGGAACGGGGGAGTCAGGACAATGTGCGTGCACTCAGGCGAGGGACGCACATTTCTGAATCTTGAAGCGTCCTCGTCGCGTATGCGCTTCACCTCGCGCAGATGGCGTGCCTGCACTCGATGGCAGTTGAGCGCCCATGTGCGAAGCAGGGCCGCACAAACGCGCACCTTTTCCTGTTCAAGCCGTTCTCGCTCCTTACCGAGCTGGTCGTCTTCCTTTTTGAGCAACGCGAGGCGCACTTTGAAGCATTCCTCGGCGACGACGTACGCGTCCTGCGCAGGGTTGATGACGGAGAAGTCAGGCGCTTGCGACGGGGGAGAAGAGCGTGCAAACCCACCTGCTTGACAAACTCGGAGGGGGAGCTGTCCGCGGCTGCCCCCGGCGGGGCGATGCGCCGCTTAAGCAGCTTCCGCTGCGCCTCGATGCCTGGGGGCGGCATCCCCCCCGGGCCCAGGTGCGTCAGCCAGGTGAGTGCAGAGCGCAGAGAGTCACCAGGTGCACGCACCCTCACGCAGCCGCAGTAGCTCCCGCTGCCTCTCGGCCAGGTCTCGGAATGAGGGGCCATCCTCCCATGCCTGAGCGGTCGGTGTCACGTGCGAGCGGGCCAAGAGCAGAAGGAGTCACACACCTCCTGCAATACTGCTCCGACTCGCTGAACGGTGCAGGCGCCAAGCCGGCTGGAGTCAAGAGCCACGCGTCGCCGGCGCTCGTTGCTCTCTAGCTCAGCGGTGCCTTTTGCGAGCTGTTTGTGCGCTGCGTCAGACGCAGGTCCAGAAGAGACCAAAGGGCGCGTCACCTGCACCAGCGCCTTGCTGCTTCGCTCCTCCCGCTCGCCCTGGGCGCGGCGGAGCTCCTCCAACTCGCGCACAAGCTGCAAGCAGTGCTCCCCCCGCGCGCTGGCCTGCAGGGGAGCGCAAGGAAGAGCGTGAGTGCTTGCAGTCTCCGTTCGCGCAGCCTCTGTAGAAGGCACTGACCTGCTGCTGCGCCTTCGATAGCTCGTCTGCGACGTGGGCGCGCGAGACGGTGTAAAGAGGGAGGCACAGTGCCAGGCAACTGCACACCTTGCAGACCGGAGACCTTGGCTCGGTGCTCCGCCAGCTCCTGCGAGGTACGCGCAGTGAGATGAGAGACGCGAGCGTGCTTTGCAGCGGGGGGCGCGCCTTGTTTCTTGACAACGCTGCGAGCTGCGCCTCCGCTGCGCCCGCAGGGCCGCAGCCTAGCGCAGCAGCGAACGCGGAGGCCTGTTGGTGCGTGTTAGCTGACTGACGGCGCTGCCACGAGCGATACGCACTGGCTCGCAGGAGGAGTCACCAAGCGCCTGGCCGTCTGCACGTGCACGCTT
>Ga0049083_10000141_pt1 | contig 21601 bp, 20 predicted proteins | sample GreLakmeMI27MSRF_FD_66719 | JGI IMG/M metagenome (GOLD analysis project Ga0049083, IMG submission 66719) | Freshwater lentic microbial communities from great Laurentian Lakes, MI, USA - Great Lakes metaG MI27MSRF | ecosystem: Environmental > Aquatic > Freshwater > Lake | place: Great Lakes...
GGGAATTTTTGATGTAATAGCGCTATTTCTTGAGCTGTATGCACTGGATTTACCTTATGCTTTTTGTTTAAATTTGGAATCAAAATTTCACTCCAAAATTCTTCAAATCTGGCTTCCTCTTTAATAATTAAATTATGAATGACACCTCTTTCAACACATCTGGATCTCGATATTGATAAGGAATTAGGTTTTGACATTTCTATAACGGAGAGTACATCCCGCCTTGTTAATTTAGCATTTAATAAAAATAAAGTATAATCTATTTCCTCTGAAAAATAAGCAGGATAAATAGACGGAATTAATTTTAATTGTAAATAGTCTTTATGATTAGAATGTAAATATGCTAAAACCAATTTGGTAATTGTAATTACTTCCGATAATTTAATAGCGCTACTAAAAACGAAACCGCCATAGGTCAACCCCTGGTGAGAATAAATAGTTGAATCAACTTCATTTGCCGGTAAAATCGAAATTAATTTATTGTTTTCAAAGATGAGTAATGAAAAATCCACAAATCTATCGGAATGATATTCCATAAAATCCCGATGAAATAAAAAAGTTGCGTTTTTGGCTTTACATATAAAGTCGTTCCAAATAGCATAATCTTCTGAATTATAACGTCGAACTGAATAGTTTTTCACAAGTAGTTTTTAAATATGGGAAAATTAAACAAATTATTTTACAAAGTTGCGAATGTTAAAAATACAATTTTCAAAAATATTGTTTAATTTTAGCTTCTCAACAAATTTGCATTGAAATTAAAGCAACATTTTTTTTTATTATTAATCCTATTGGGCAGTATTTTCTGTTCGTTTGGGCAAAATGTCACATTATACAACCAGTTTAATGGTCGCTATGATTTTACTTTTATAGGTAACACGATGAATGTTGCTGAAAATAATTCGATTTTTGATTTTGTAACTGGCACGGAATCTACTGTAAATTTATCATTAAACGCCTCTGATGTTATTGAAAAAGCCTATTTATACTGGGCTGGAAGTGGAGATGGTGATTTTGAAGTTGACCTAAACTCAGTAGCAATAACGCCCGACAGGACCTTCAGTTTTAACAGAATTTTTAATAATATAGAATACACCTATTTTAGTGCTTTTACAGACATAACTACTCAAGTAACTGCAACTGGCAATGGAAGTTATACGCTATCCAACCTAGATATTTCTCCCTTTGAAGAATTGCATTTACAACGAAGAACGAACTTTGCGGGCTGGGCGATCTTAATTATTTATAAAAATAATAATTTACCGTTAAATCAGATTAATGTTTACGATGGATTACAAGGAGTTCCAAATGAATTATCAATAACACTAAATAGTTTAAATGTAATAGACAACAACAATTCAAAAGTAGGATTTATCGCTTGGGAAGGAGATTCTCTTTTAGCTACCGAAGAATTTAGAATTAACGGAAATTTACTGAGCAGTCCATTAAACCCAACAAATAATGTTTTTAACGGCACAAATACTGTTACTGGTGCAACTAATTTATATAATGTTGATTTAGATATTTACAACATTCAAAACAACATTGCGGTTGGGGATACTAGTGCTGAAATTACGCTAAGTTCCTTCCAAGATTTTGTTATGATTAACACAGTAGTGACAAAATTAAACAGTCAATTACCCGATGCAACTATTGTTATAAACGCTATTGAAAAAACATGTGATTCAAATACTATTGTGGCTAATTATACTATTTACAATTTAAATTCTACAAATCCACTACCCGCAAACACACCTTTTTCAATATATATTGACGGACAGCTCCTGCAAACCCTTACTACTCCCTCTGAAATTCAAATAGGAAGTTCTATTGCAGGACAAATTTCATTAGTAGTGCCTGAATCTATTTCTTTAAATTTTGAATTAAAATTTGTAGTTGATGATATTGGCGACGGAACTGGAATTGTAGTTGAATTAAATGAAAATAATAATAGTGATTCAACAAGTGATTTTCTTGTATTTTATCCAACAAATAATTTATTGGAAGATTTATTAGTTTGTGATGAAGGATTGACATCAGGAACATTCGATTTTTCAAGTTATGAAGATTTAGTTAAAACAAATCCAAATGATACTATTACTTTTCATGAAAGCAATGAAAATGGATCTTCAGCAATAAATCCTATTACGAATATTTCAAATTATACTGCACAATCAACACCAAAAGAAATTTTCGTTAGAGTGGATAATCAAAATTGTTATATCCTAGTTCCGTTTACGCTAATAACAAAAAAATGTCCTCCTGTAGTTTATAACTTTATTTCTGCAAACAATGATTCCAATAATGACACGTTTACTTTTGGGGGGTTGCGAGATGTTTTTGTTGATTTTGAATTAGAAATATACAACCGCTGGGGCAGGTTAATTTGGACCGGAAATAACAATACAACAGATTGGGATGGCTATGTAAAAGATGGTGTTGGTAGTAAAACCGCACCTGACGGAACTTATTTTTATTTATTAAACTTAAATGATCCCGATTACCCTGAACCTTTGCGTGGTTTTTTATATTTAAATCATTAAGGGATTTCCAAGAAAAAATGAAAAAAATTACTTCAGTTCAGAATTCGTTTGTCAAATCGTTAATCCAACTCCAAGAGAAATCTAAATATAGAAAAGAAACAGGTACTTTTTTAATTGAAGGCATTCGAGAAATAGAAATGGCTTTGAAGGGTAATTACCATATTGAAACGCTACTTTATACTCCCGAATTAATTTCAGAATCCAAACTAACTAAAATAGTTGGTGGCACTAATGTTGAAATAATTGAAATAAATAAAGAAATCTATCAAAAACTTGCCTATCGAGACACTACTGAAGGACTTTTAGCTATTGGAAAAACAAAAACTTTACCATTATCAGAATTACAACTTCCTGAAAACCCCCTGATTTTGGTTATGGAAGGCCTTGAAAAACCAGGAAACATTGGAGCCGTTTTAAGGACTTGTGATGCAGCAAATGTAGATGCGGTCATAATTGCAAATCCAAAAACCGATTTATATAACCCAAACATAGTTCGTTCAAGTGTTGGATGTTTGTTTACAAATCAAATAGCAATAGGAACCACTGAGGAAGTTATTGCCTTTTTAATGCAAAATAAGATTAATTTTTACAGTGCAACATTGCAAAATGCAAATGCATACCATACCCAAAATTACACAACATCTACTGCAATGGTAGTGGGTACAGAGGCAATAGGATTGTCTCAACTATGGCGCGAAAAAGCCACTCAGGATATAATTATTCCAATGCAAGGTGAAATTGATAGCATGAATGTTTCTGTTGCTGCAGCGATTCTATTATTTGAAGCAAAAAGACAACGGGGATTTTAATTTTTTCCAACCAACTTTTAACAAAAATCAATTTGCACATATCAATTGTATTACCTATTTTTAGCTGATTGATAAAAAGCTATGATTGAAATCGATTTAGAAGAAGAAAAGAAAGCTATTGCCAGAGAATATAAGGAATTGCTCCGCATTAGTTATCAAACACTAACTGATTCTGATAAAAAACTTATTCGAAAAGCCTTTGACGTTTCTGTTGAAGCACACAAAGATCAACGAAGAAAATCGGGGGAAGCCTATATCTTCCATCCAATTGGGGTAGCTAAGATAGTAGCTTCCGAAATTGGTTTGGGCCCCACTAGTATTGCAGCGGCATTAATGCATGACGTGGTTGAAGACACGGATGTAACGTTGGAAGACATCAAAAAAAAATTCAACCCAAAAGTGGCCCAGTTAGTTGAAGGATTAACTAAAATTTCTCAGGTAAAAAAAGAAATGAATATTTCAATGCAGGCGGAAAATTTCCGAAAAATGCTATTGACATTAAATGATGATGTTCGCGTTATTCTTATAAAATTAGCTGACAGACTACACAATATGCAAACAATGGATGCAATGCCTGAATACAAACAGGTGAAAATAGCGTCAGAAACTTTATACATATACGCCCCACTAGCCCACCGCTTAGGGCTTTATAACATTAAAACAAAATTAGAAGATTTAGGATTAAAATATACTGAGCCTGATGTGTTCAAAGATATTGTTGGAAAAATTAAAGAAACAAAAGAAGAACAAGATGAATATATCAAAATCATCTCAGATATTTTAAAAAAAACATTAGAAGAAGAGGGTATATCCTACACAATTAAAGGAAGACCAAAATCTATCTATTCGATAAGAAGAAAAATGGCAACCCAAAACGTAACTTTTGATGAAGTATACGACAAATTTGCACTTCGAATAATATATGAATCAAATCTTCATGATGAAAAATTCTTAGCTTGGAAAATATATTCTATAGTTACAGATCATTACAGGCCTAGTCCGAGTCGACTTCGCGATTGGATTTCATCACCAAAATCAACAGGATATGAAGCGCTGCACATAACTGTAATGGGGCCAAAAGGACGATGGGTTGAAATTCAGGTACGAAGCGAACGAATGGATGAAATAGCTGAAAAAGGATATGCGGCACATTACAAATACAAACAAGGGGCAACAGAAGAAAGCGGACTAGACACTTGGCTTAACTTATTGAAAGAAGCGCTAGAAAACTCAGAAACCAATGCGGTTGACTTTGTTGAAGATTTCAAAATGAATTTGTATGCTAAAGAGATCTTTGTTTTTACTCCCAAAGGTGAAATAAAATCTTTACCTAAAGGAGCTACTTCCTTGGATTTTGCTTTCAGTATTCATACAGAAATCGGAATAAAAACACGAGGAACAAGAGTAAACGGAAAATTAGTGCCTCTTAACCACGAATTAAAAAGTGGGGATCAAATTGAAATAATTACCTCAATTCACCAAAAACCTACACTAAACTGGTTGGATTATGTAACCACATCAAGAGCTAAAAATAAAATCAGAAACGTTTTAAACGATAATATTAAGAAAATTGCCGAAGACGGTAAAGAACTTTTAACGCGTAAACTGAAACATTTAAAAATAACCATGAATGATAAAGTGACTAACGAATTATTAAGCTTCTTTAAATTAAAAACAAGTTTAGATTTATTTTACAGAGCTGGAATTGGTTCAATAGAAAACCAACAATTAAAAGATTTTGCAGCTCAAAAAAATAACGCTTTAATGAATTTCTTTAAAAATAAAATCAAGCGATCCCCTAATGGTAATTTAGAAGAAATTAATAAGCCCATACTCAACAGTAACTTTGACATGTTGGTATTCGGAATTGAACAAGATAAATTAGATTATAAAATTGCTGCATGTTGTAATCCGATTCCTGGCGATGAAGTTTTTGGATTTATCACTATAAACGAAGGAATTAAAGTTCATAAAAAAGATTGCCCGAATGCAATTACGCTACAATCTAATTATGCTTACCGAATTATGTTAGCCAAATGGATAGATTCTACGCAACAAGAGTTTAAAGCAATTTTAAAAATTACGGGGATGGATAGTATGGGTTTAACAAATGAAATTACAACAGTAATATCTAACAATATGCATGTTAATATTCAAAATATCTCATTAAGTGTTGAAGCCGGAATTTTTAAAGGACAAGTAGCTGTAATTGTTCAAAACAATGTTATTCTTAAAAAACTAATTGATAAAATTAAAAAAATAGATGGAATTGAAAAAGTTATCCGAGTTTACAACAACTAACAGCTTCAAATTTTTCTTATACTAAAAGTTTTAAAACTTTATATTTTAAACCTAAAACAAAAAAATTACCTTTGGCACATGACACTAATTACACCTGATAATTCGAAAAATCAAGAAATTGTAAAAAATGTTTTTAGAGTTTATCTAGAAAACAAAGGGCACAGGAAAACTCCTGAAAGGTATGCTATCCTTAATGAGATATATGATAACGAAGAGCATTTTGACATTGAGGACTTATATGCCTTAATGAAAAATAAAAATTACAGAGTATCACGTGCAACTTTATACAATACAATTGAATTGCTTTTAGATTGTGGATTAGTTCGAAAACATCAATTTGGCCAAAATCAAGCACATTATGAAAAATCTTATTTCGACAAACAACACGATCATATAATAATGACGGACACAGGAGAAGTGATTGAGTTTTGTGATCCTAGAATTCAAACTATAAAACAAACCATTGAAGAAATGTTTGGAATTGATATACACAACCACTCCTTATATTTTTATGCAAACAAAAAAAAGTAACATCAATAACATGAGTTCGATTGATTTTTTTAAAAAAATATTTATAGGCACGTTTGTTTTCGTATTAGTTTTTAAAACAGTATTACAACTTTTTGAGGGATTTATAGGATTTACGATAGAATTTGCATTTAAAACTTTTTTTACTGCGCTAATAACCGCTTCAACTTTGGGGCTGTTGAACTCCATTTTTAAGGTCGATTTTAAACAAAAAAAACAACAAACAATACAACCAATAAAAAACAACAAACAATGACCGTAGATTTACTACTCGGATTACAATGGGGGGATGAAGGAAAAGGAAAAATCGTTGACGTACTCACCTCAAAATATGATATTATTGCTCGCTTTCAAGGCGGACCAAATGCAGGACACACACTTGAATTTGATGGAATAAAACACGTGCTTAGAACAATTCCGTCAGGTATTTTTCATGCAAACAATATTAATATCATTGGAAATGGAGTCGTGATTGACCCAGTTGTTTTTAAGAGTGAGATTGATGGATTAGTAAAATTTAATCTAGATATAAAATCAAAACTTATTATATCAAGAAAAGCACATCTAATTTTACCCACACACCGTTTGCTTGATGCTGCTTCAGAAACCGCAAAAGGAAAAGCAAAGATTGGATCAACTTTAAAAGGGATTGGTCCAGCCTATATGGATAAAACAGGAAGAAACGGATTGCGAGTGGGTGATATCGAATTGAGCGATTTTAAAGAACGTTACCGCGCTTTGTCTGACAAACACGAAGCAATGATTGCTTTTTATGGTGTGGAATTACAATATAATCTACACGAACTTGAAAAAGAATTTTTTGATGCTATAGAAGATTTAAAAAAATTAAATTTCATTGATAGTGAAGCGTATTTAGCTACTGCCCAAAAAAATGGAAAATCAATCCTTTGTGAAGGCGCTCAAGGCTCTTTGTTGGATGTAGATTTTGGCACCTATCCTTTTGTTACTTCCTCTAATACTACTGCAGCAGGTGCATGTACCGGATTGGGTATAGCACCAAATAAAATCAAAGAAGTATTTGGAATTTTCAAGGCTTATACAACAAGAGTTGGATCAGGTCCTTTCCCAACAGAAGATTTTGATGAAGCAGGAGACATAATGGCGAAAGTTGGAAATGAATTTGGTTCGGTAACCGGCAGAAAACGAAGATGTGGATGGTTGGATTTAGTGGCTTTAAAATATGCTATTCAAATAAATGGCGTAACACAACTCATAATGATGAAAGGCGATGTATTATCGGGATTTGATACCTTAAAAGTAGCAACTGCTTATAATTATAAAGGGAGCGTGATTGAACATTTACCCTATAATATTGAAGAGCATAACGTAACCCCTATTTACACAGAGTTCAAAGGATGGAAACAAGATTTAACAGACTTAACAACCTATGACAGTTTACCCAAAGAACTCAAAGAATATATCGAATTTATAGAGAAAGAAGTTGAAGTTCCCATTAAAATTGTGTCTGTCGGCCCAGACAGGAAACAGACAATAACTAGGTAAAACATTTAACCTTCTAAATATTAAAATAATTTTGATTTTTGTATTAAAGATATATTTGAAAAATAATAATATATTTGAAAAAATAATTTAGTTATGAAAAAAATAATATTGTTATCGTTGGTCATATTTTTTTACTCATGTTCTACTAGTACAGAAAATAATTTAGACTTAACAAATTTACATGTTGCAGGAAATGATGTTACTGATTATGATGGAAATATATATAATACTATAGTTGTTGACAATTGTAATCAAACTTGGACAAAATCTAATTTAAATGTATCTCATTACAGAAACGGAGATATTATCCCACAAGTAACAGATGATTTACAATGGGCAACTTTAACAACAGGTGCATGGTGTTATTATAACAATGATCCAACAACAGAAACTATTTATGGAAAACTTTATAATTGGTATGCTGTAAATGACCAAAGAGGATTAGCTCCTTTGGGCTTTCATATACCTAGTGATACTGAATGGTCAAATATAGCTGATGCTATTGGAGGAGAGAGTGTTGCTGGAGGAAAAATGAAAGAAGTTGGAGATACTTATTGGGGTGCAAATAATAACTCTGCTACAAATACCTCTGGTTTTACTGGACTTCCAGGAGGTTATCGATACTGCAATGGAAATTTTGGTTATGGAACATTCGGTCTTTTAGGCAATAACGGTTTCTGGTGGAGTAGCACTATTGTTGAATCCTCAAACTCTTGGTCTTGGGCTAGAAATCTAGATAAAAATAATAGTGTTTTAAATAAAAAATATTTTAACAATAAGATTGGTTTATCAGTTCGCTGTATTAAAAATTAACTATATTTTTTATACAATATAAATCTTTATCAAAAAAAGTAATTATTTAAATTATAACTTAGAGAAGTTTCAAAAAAATTATTAATATTAGGACTTGTCAATAGTTGATTCGCAAAATTTGTATTTCCTCTTCAACATAAAAACTAATTTGAATAAAATATTTACATCTCTTTCTATACTATCTATTTTAAAGGCAAGTACATGAGACTATTGTAAATAATTCTTAATAACGATTTTGATTGAGGCTATTTCTTAAATTTATTGACTTGAATAATAAATTCAAAACGCACAAACACTATCATAATTAAAAAAATTATTTTTTTACTTCAATTTTATCAATCCTTAATTCAAAATTTTCTTTTTGTTTGTTTCCGATTAAAAATGCAATCTCCGATAAAATTGTACCATCATAATTGGGAAGATCTAGAGTTCTCCCTCTAAATGAAGCATATAAATCAGGAATAGGAATTTCAATTGTTTGCCAATCGGTAGTCGTTTGAAATTCATAGATATAGGAATGAGAATCATTCAACTTAGACTTAACCCTAAACTGATATTTTTTGCCGTCCCCTTTTAGCCGAATACTAAAAAAAGAATAATCTTTTATACTTTTTGGAGTAAAGAAATGGCGCACTGAACAAAACCCACCATTGTTTTCTAAAGTAACATTACCTCTAAAAATTCCGTCACCCGAATTAGCTACAAAAAAAGTACTTGATGAAAGCCCTCCCATAACTCCGTCGTCTACAATTTTCCAATTGGAAATATCACATTTCTCTTTAAAATCAAATAATAACAATGGATTCATACCTAAAGGAATTACGAAAAGAAAACAAACTAATTTCATATTACATTTTTAAAATAAAACTTTCACTTGGCAATAAATTTAATTTTATTGATCCGATACCCTTTGAAACCTGCAATTGAAAGGCTCTTCCATAAAGTTGGTCTTTAACAGTATAAAAACCATCTTTTAAACCCCAAGATTTTATAACATCTGCTGGCAAAAGCAAGTCGAAATTACTTGTTTTTGCAGCAGAAAAATTTACTGAAATAATTAGTTTTTCCCTATTAGAATAGCGAACAAAAGAATATATCCCCGAGTCATATCCTTTGGTTTCATTGCGATTGATTGTTTGAATATCTTTAAATTTTTCATTCAAAGCCACACTTTTTAAAGTAAAATTCAATAAACGCTTATAAAAATCTCTTATAGTTTTTTCCTCATCAGACAACTGTCCTCCATCAAACTTACCCTCATTCATCCACCTTTGATGATGAGGCACGCCAACATAATCAAAAATTGAGGTCCTTGAGCGAGTACCAAAACCACCATTCTCCTCGGCATCTTCACCAACTTCTTGTCCAAAATAAATCATAGTTGGCGCTGAACTAATGGTAGCAGAAACTACCATCAAAGGCATTCCCTTTTGAGGTGATCCTGCAAATTCTGGACTTGCCAATCGTTGCTCATCGTGATTGTCTAAAAAATGAAGCATATGGTGTTCAATGTCAGATAAACCTTCTTGAATTTTAGACAAAGCATCGGGTAATAGATCTCCTTTAACAACAGCTTTTAAATGATCATACGTTTCAACTTTGTCATAGAGATAATCCATTTTACCCAATTTTATATAATTTCTATATTGACTCGGATTATAAACCTCTGCTAGTAAAAAAGCGTTTGGATTTTTCATTTTGATAGCAGCATTCATATAGCTCCAAAACTCATAAGGAACCATCTCGGCCATATCATACCGAAATCCATCTACCCCCTTTGATATCCAAAATAACGCTATATCACGAAACTTTTTCCATGAACTAGGAACGTCCTTGTTTACCCAAAACTCATAATGCGACTTATAATTTTTTGTATCAAATCCTGCTGGTAATAACGGAAAATCTTTAGTCCCATCGGGTTTAATACCATAATTAACCTTTACCGTTTCATACCAATCATTACTATCGGGTTTAGCCTCACGTGAGCCATTCCCAGTCCATTTAGCAGGAAACTCAAAAAATTTCCCATCACTTGCTATATCTTGCTCTCCATTTAAGGGTTTATATGTTATGGAAGTAGGTACTTCAAATGCCTTTCCAGGTATATAATAAAAATTATTATTTCGCGCATATTCTACTGTTGTATCATCATCCTCACCGAAATCACGTACGCCTTTTGGATTATTCAATCCTTTATAGTTTCTAGCGATGTGATTTGGAACAATATCAATAATTAGCTCAAGCCCATTTTTATGAGTTCTACTAATGAGTGCCTCAAATTCTTCCATTCGTTTTGAGGGATCTACAGCTAGATCTGGATTTACACTATAATAATCTTTAACCGCATAAGGTGAACCAGCTCGTCCCTTTACAACATCTGGATCATCATTTGAAATGCCATACTTTGTATAATCTCTAATAACATCATGATGAGGGACACCCGTATACCAAACATGAGTCACTCCTAACTTTTTAATTTCTTGAAGCGCTATGTTTGTGATGTCATTAAACTTCCCTACTCCATTTTCTTCGATGGTTCCCCAGGGTTTATTAGTTGTATTTTTATTTCCAAACAAACGGGTGAAAATCTGGTATACAACTTTTTTTTGGGAATTAGCAACAATATCCCGTTTTGATTTTCTTGGTGACTTCCCTTGTGAAGTAGCCGTATTCACGACACAAAAGCAGATTGTAAGAAATAATAAATAGCGTAAATTAATCATAGTTATAAATATAAAAGTAAGCTTTGTTGATATTACAACAAATATAAAAATATAAGTTAAACAATAGAGTATGCGTACTTCCATTTCGAATTGAATTCAGCGTAGTTCAAAAATTTTATTTAAATTTAGTGATGCGCATCCCTATTCTTTTAAAAATCTGCCATTTTATTAAATTCAAATTATTAAATATGAAAAAGTTTCAGCAATCCAATTGGGCAAACATAAATTCTTCTTAATATCCATTATTATTGTGCCTATTTTCTTAAATTTGCTAACTTGAATAATGAATTCAAAACGCACAAACACTTTCATAATTGAAAAAAATAGTTTATTACATCAGTTTAATTTTAATAACACTTACAAGTGGAATTGCGCAAAATTCTTCGAAAATAATTGTAGAACATGCCGATTTTTTTGATGTAGATGAGACAAAATTTCCAGATGCAGCTTTATTACAAGGAAATGTTAGAGTAAACCATGAAGGTGTAGTATTTACGTGCAATAAAGCTTATTATTTTCAGAAAGAAAATTATATCAAAGCTTTTGGAGAAGTTCAGATGGTTCAGGGCGACACCCTTTATCTCAATAGCAAGTATGCCGAATATAATGGTGAAGTAAGACAAGCTTATGCAACAGGAAGTGTTGTTATGCGTTCTCCAGAATCTACATTGGTTACCGACACAATAAACTTTGATAGAAATACGCAAGAGGCCTTTTATAATACCTACGGCATCATAACAAATAAAGAAAACAAACTCAGAAGCAAATCTGGTAGATATTTTGTTACTCAAAAAAAATTCAAATTTCTTACGGCGGTTACCATTACAAATCCAAAATATACCATTAAATCAAACCACCTTGATTACTATACAAACTCAGGACATTCCTACTTGTTTGGCCCCTCAACAATTGAGAGCAAAGAGAATTTTATCTATACGGAAAAGGGATTTTATGACACCAAAAAAAACTTAGCCTATTTTTTGCGAAAATCATATATAAAATACAAGGATCGTAAAATAGAGGCCGATAGTTTATTTTACAATAGAAATAAAGAGTATGCCTATGGAACCAATAATGTAAAAATTACTGATACAATTAACAAAGGAATAATAAAAGGACATTTTGCAGAAATATATAGGAACTTAAAGACCGAAAAAGATTCTATGATTATCACAAAAAGAGCTATTGCAATTTCACTGATCGAGAATGACTCAATGTACATTCACGGAAAGAAAATGCTAATAACAGGAAAAACTGGAGACCGAACAATTCGCGCTTTCAACAATGTTCGTTTTTATAAAAGTGATATGAGTGGGAAATGCGATTCCATAAATTCAAGTCAAACCAAGGCATTGACAAAATTAATAGGAAGGCCAATAATTTGGAATTTTGAAAATCAAATGACTGGAGATATTATGCATCTCATTGGAAATAATAAATCTGAAAAATTAGATTCTCTAAAAGTCCTCAACAATGCTTTTCTCATATCGAAAGATACTATTGGCAATGGCTATAATCAGGTAAAGGGACAAAACTTATATGGTAAATTTAAAGATAACAAACTGAGCGAAGTTGACATTATAAAGAATACCGAAGTAATATATTATCTGCGTAATGACAAACAAGAACTTATCGGAATCAATAAAAGTATTGGCAGTAAAATAAATATGATCATGGATAAAAACACGATTGAAACACTAACCGTATTTTCTAATCCCGAGGGAGATGTTTACCCAGATAAAGATTTGCCCGAAAACGCGAGAAAACTCAGAGGTTTTGAATGGCGAGGCGATGAAAGAATAAAATCAAAAGAGGATGTTTTTCCCGAAGAAGAAAACGAGCTAGATGATAAGATTCAAGCCAATAAAAAAATCGAGATGGACAAAGAAAATGTGCCACTAGAACCAAGTAAAGAAACGTTAAACTATGATAAGAACAATCCGAAATCAAAAGACAAGTAACACTTTGAATTGGATGACAAATCATGAAAAATAAATTCCTAAAATACCAAGCGCAAACATCTCCATATCCATTGGGCATGGAAGTTTCTCATGCAATCGGAACCTACATCTTTGACACAAACAATAAAAAATATTTAGATTTTGTGGCAGGTGTTTCAGCAACGAGTTTGGGACATCAGCATCCAAAAGTTAACCAAGCCATCAAAGACCAGTTAGACAAGTATTCTCATGTAATGGTTTATGGCGAATATGCACAGCAACCAGCAGTTGAATACTGCAAATTATTAGTGGCTAATTTACCCAAAAATTTAAACAAAGTTTACCTAGTTAATTCAGGAACTGAAGCTTGTGAAGGAGCATTAAAATTAGTCCGTAGAGTTACAGGAAGAAGCCAATTAATTTCTTGCCATAATGCGTATCATGGGAATACCATGGGTGCTATGAGTGTCATGGGATTTGAAGAACGAAAGCAAATTTTTCGCCCTTTAATTCCAGATGTAGATTTTATTACTTTCAATAATGAAGAGGACATAAATAAAATAACTTTTAAAACTGCCGGGATTATATTGGAGAGTATTCAGGGTGGTGCTGGTTTTATTGAACCTAAAAATGATTTTTTGACTAAGATTAAAAAACGCTGTGATGAAGTTGGCGCTCTACTAATTTTGGATGAAATTCAACCCGGATTTGGTAGAACAGGTAAATTATTTGGATTTGAAAACTATAACGTTGAGCCAGATGTTATAATTATTGGAAAAGGCATGGCAGGCGGCATGCCGGTTGGTGGTTTTGTAGCCAATGAAAAGCACATGGATTTACTTGGTCACGATCCTAAGTTAGGTCACATCACAACATTTGGTGGACACCCTGTGATAGCCGCTGCTTGTCTAGCAACACTTAAAGAGATTTTGGAAAAAGAGTACGCGAAACAAGCTTTAACAAAAGAAAAAATATTTCGTGAACTTTTAGTCCACCCCCTAATTGAGGAGGTTCGGGGCAAAGGCCTTATGTTGGCTGCCATGACAAAAAACGCAGCAATAACCAATGCAACTATATTTAAATGTCAAGATAAAGGATTAATATTATTTTGGCTTCTTTTTGAGGAATGTGCCATCAGAATTACCCCTCCACTAACCATATCAGAAGCCGAAATTAGAGAAGGATGCGGAATCATAATTGAAGCACTCAACGAAATTTTAGCTGAAAGCTAAGCTCGTTTATTGTTAATTAAATTGTTTACAACAAAAATTGTTTCTTATAAAAAAACATACTGTTTGCCTTAATTTTATTATGGTAAATTTTTACTTTAATTTATGTATTTAGACCACGACGCAGAAGATTATAACTTATCCTTAAAAAAATTTGAATCGATGTTGAAAACCAACAAAGTTCTATTTTTTGACTCAGAAGAATTCGAGGAAATTATACTGCATTATCTTGACATAGGAAAAGCAACTTTGGCAAAGAAAGCGTTAAGATTAGGCTTAGAACAGCACCCAAAATCTACCGGCTTAAAACTTGTTCAGGTAGAAATGTTAGTATATGAAGACAAACTTGACCAAGCGGATAAATTATTAAATGAATTATATGCTATTGAGCCCACTAATGAAGAAATATTCATTCAAAAAGCTACCATTTATTCAAAACGTGATAACCATGAAAAAGCGGTTGAACTGCTAGAAACTGCTTTAAAATACACCGAAGATTTTGCAGATGTATACAACTTAATTGGCATGGAATATTTATTTATGGATAAACTTCAACTAGCCAAAGAGAACTTTATTAAATGTTTAGAAGTTGATATTGAAGATCAATCAGCTCTATATAATGTTGTTTACTGCTTTGAATTTTTAGATCAAAATAAAGAAGCTATAGAATATCTTAAAACGTACATAGATAAAAATCCATATAGTGAAATTGCATGGCATCAAGTGGGTAGACTATACTATGGTCTAAAGGATTACAAAAATGCTTTAAAAGCATTTGAATTTGCAACTTATATAGACGAAGAATTTGTTGGCGCATTCATGGAAAAAGCAAAAGCATTAGAACGCTTAAAAAAACATGAAGACGCTATTGAAAGTTATAAAAAGACAATCGAATTAGATGATCCAACGTCTTATGCCTTATTACGGATTGGCAAATGTTACGAAAAACTTGGTAATAATATTCAAGCCCTAAAATTTTATAACAAAACCGTACACGAAGATCCCCTTTTAGACAAAGGTTGGGTAGCCATAACAGACTTTTATGTTCGTCAAAAGAATTACCAAAAAGCGCTTTTCTATATAAATAAAGCCATCGCTATAGATGATCAAAATCGCTTGTACTGGAAGCGTTATGCCACAATTAATAGAGTAATGGATCAATTTAAAGAGGCTGAATTTGGATACAGAAAAGCAATAGAATTTGGTGACTACCAATTAGATACATGGCTATTTTGGGTAGATATAATGAAAATAATGGGAGAATATAACAATGCGATTTTAACACTGATTCAAGCTGCTGAATATTTCCCAGACGATTATAAAATAGAATATAGAATGGCTGGTTTTCATTTTCTATTAAATGAAAATGAAAAAGGAACTTTCCATTTAAGTAATGGTTTGCGATTAAATTTTAAAAATAATACCATTATTAAAGATTTGTTTCCAACCATTTGGGACAAAAAAACAGTACAAGATTGTATTACAAAACACAAAAAACCAAAATAAATGTCGCAAAGGCAATTTGGCCTAATCGGTAAAAATATACACTATTCATTTTCGAAGAAATACTTTACAAAAAAATTTGCTCTCGAGAATCTAACCGATTGTATCTATGAAAATTTTGATATTAATTCAATTGAAGAATTTCCCAAAATAATTGCTTCTAATCCCAACCTTAAAGGATTGAATGTAACTATTCCTTATAAAAAAAACATACTAAAACAGCTCAATAAGATATCTAAAAATGCTAATAAGATTGGGGCAGTAAATGTTATAAAAATAATTAAAATTGAATCTAACTCTAATAAAAAGAAAAACAAAACCATACTAAAAGGCTATAATTCTGACTATTATGGCTTTAAGAAATCTTTAAAACCGCTCTTACAAACACATCATAAAAAAGCACTTATACTTGGCACGGGTGGCTCTGCAAAAGCAGTTTCCTTTGCCTTAACCAAACTCGGAATACCCAGTGTTTTTGTAAGTAGAAATCCAAAAGAAGATGCCATTAATTACGATCAACTTAACATAGTAACTTTTGATACGTATCAAATTATTATCAATTGCACGCCTCTTGGCACAAGTCCAAACATAACAGAATTTCCTCAAATACCTTACAATTTCCTTACAGACAAGCATATTGCATTTGACTTGATATACAACCCCGAAGAAACGGAGTTCTTAAAAAGAGCAAAGAAAAATGGAGCTGTTACAAAAAACGGATATGAAATGTTACTTTTTCAAGCCGAAAAAGCATGGCAAATTTGGAATAAAAAATAAAAGTAATGAACATCAAACTTTTGGCTATTGGCAAGACTGACAACAAAGCATTACAAACCTTGATTGATGATTATTCAAAACGATTGTCTTTTTACATCAAATATGAAATAGAAATAATTCCTGATATAAAAAATGTTAAAAATCTATCAGAAAGTCAGCAAAAAGAAAAAGAAGGGGAACAAATTTTATCAAAAGTAGGACCAACTGAACAACTTATCTTACTAGATGAAAATGGTATTTCGTTTTCAAGTGTTGAATTTTCTGAATTTTTACAAAAGAAAATGAATACTGGGGCAAAAACATTAGTATTTGTAATTGGTGGTCCATACGGGTTTAGCGAAAAAGTTTATGAAAAATCATCAAGTAAAGTGTCACTTTCAAAAATGACCTTTTCACATCAAATGGTTCGATTATTTTTCACCGAACAGCTTTACAGAAGTTTTACCATTTTGAAAAATGAACCGTACCACCATCAATAAATATTTTATTTGTTCAAATCTTGCTAGCTATCTTCGTAAATTCTCAACTGTAGAATAAAAAATTTTATTCAATTTATTTCCAAATGTCATTATTCTTTTCTTTATAATTTGCCCACAAGCTTAATCGTTTCAACTGCTTCCTTAACATCATGAACTCTTAGTATATTCGCCCCTTTTTGTAAACCTATGGTATTTAAAACAGTAGTCCCATTTAATGCTAATTCGGCAGAAGATTCTAACGTTTTATATACCATTGACTTCCTTGAAACACCTAACAAAATTGGCAGATTAAGCATCTGAAAAAACTCAAGATTATTTAAAACTTCAAAATTTTGCTCGATAGTTTTTGCAAATCCAATACCAGGATCTATTACTAAATCGTTGATGCCTTTACTCCTTGCAAGTGCAACGTTTTGAGAAAAATAAAATAGCATTTCTTTGATAATATCCGAATAATCTGTCATGCTTTGCATTGTTTGCGGATCTCCTTTCATATGCATCATAATATAAGGAACCTGAAGTTCAGCTACAACAGACATCATTAAAGGGTCCAAACGCCCAGCTGAAATATCATTAATTAAAGCAGCTCCATTATCAATCCCTACCCTAGCCACCTGTGAACGAAATGTGTCTATAGAAATTATAGCTTTAGGAAAATGTGTCAAAACTAATTTTAAAACTGGAAGCAGTCTTGATATTTCTAATTCCTCTGAAACAAATTCAGCATCAGGCTTACTCGAATATGCTCCAATATCAATAAAAGTAGCACCCTCAAACAATAACTTCTCAACCTGAAGCAGAATTGCTTTGTCGGAGGAATATTTACCACCATCATAAAAAGAATTTGGAGTAATATTTAATATCCCCATGACTCTTGGAGTGGTCAAATCGATAAGTTTTCCGTGGCAATTTATTGTCATTGTTAATCTTAACTGAGTTATAAGATTTTGTACTTTGTACTTCAATCTTTATTCTTTACTTTTGGGCTGACCTTAGGTCTAGCCGTACGAAAGTAAAAAAATTGTTCCAAAAAAACATTAAAATGAATAAAACTTCTCAAGAATATGACAAGGTCACAGCAATTTGCAGACAACTTTTTGCAAACAAAATGAAAGACTATGGAAGTGCATGGAGAATTCTAAGATTACCATCATTAACAGACCAAATTTATATAAAGGCGCAACGGATTAGAAGTTTGCAACATAATGAGATTCGAAAAGTTGATGAAGACGAAACATCCGAGTTTATTGGAATTATAAATTACTCTATTATGGCTTTAATCCAATTGGATAAAGGTGTGGTTGAACAGCCTGATTTAGATACCCAAAATGCAATTCAACTATATGATGAAAAAATAGAAATTACAAAATCATTAATGGAAAACAAAAATCACGATTATGGTGAAGCCTGGAGAGAAATGCGAGTTAGCTCTTTAACCGATTTAATACTTCAAAAATTACTAAGAGTGAAACAAATAGAGGACAATAAAGGTAAAACTATAGTTTCTGAAGGAATCGACGCAAATTATCAAGACATGATTAACTATGCCGTGTTTGCTTTAATTTTGATGGAATTTGAACAGTAGCTCTAAATAAAATTGTAATTTAAATTTATAAAAATGAGAATCTCAAAAACAACTATTGCTTGGACATTAAGAATAATTTTAGCCCTACTTTTTATTATTTCGGCTTTTGCAAAATTATCAAAATCCCAATTATTAGATTCCCCTTATTTTGCTATTTCAACCTTTGAAGTTAAACAACTTTATCCTATGGGTTTTTCAGAGGGTGTAGCTCCCTACTTTTCAAGAGTACTCATTGGCATTGAATTGGCATTAGGATTTTTGCTGTTACAAAAAAATTATTTACGCAAATTTATAATTCCAGTTACCCTACTCCTACTTATAGCTTTTATTGGGCATCTAAGTTATGTTACTTTTGCAAACGGAGGAAATTCAGGAAATTGTGGTTGCTTTGGCGAATTAATTCCGATGACTCCCATTGAAGCAATTTTAAAAAACTTTGTAGCTGTTGGTTTACTCGTATATCTTTATGTTCTCCTACCGAAAAAGGCCGCTGCAGGTAACTTTTGGATTTTAACCACGGTACTCTTCGCGACCATATTGGGTATTTTTATGTTGGCACCTATTCAGCCAGTAGCATCTAAATTTGAAGTTTCAATACCAAATGAAACGCCTCTAGACAGTTTGAAAATAGTAGGGATTGACACAACAAAAACCCTAATTTTGAAAGACACAATAAAGAAAGAAGTAGTAACAAATCCGGTTGAAACATTAGAAAAAAAAGAACCCTTAAAACACAAATCAGGGTATAGTCAATATTTTTCTAAAATTGACACGGGCAGAAAAACACTTTGCTTCTTTGTACCAGGATGTGATCATTGTAGGATAGCTGCTAAAGATTTAACCGAATTAAAAAAGAGTGATAAAAACTTCCCCGAAATATCAATACTCTTTATGAATGAAGAAGCCGATTTAATTCCCGCATTTTTTAAAGAAGCCGGTGCCGAATATCCCTATAAAATAATTGAAATAATTCCTTTTTGGAAAGTTTTAGGATCCGGTAAAGACACACCTGGAGTCAAGTATTTATGGAACGGAAATGAATATAAATACTATTGGGGTATCAACGAAAATAAATTTGATGTTGCTGATTATAAAAATTTAATAAACAAACCATTTACAGAATTGAAGAAGTAATAGCCTCAAGTGAAATTAATTGAATGGATTATCTAAGAAAATAACTTAACTAATTTGATATAATTTATAACAAAATGAAAAAAATAATTATTGTAGTAGTGGCTTTGATCATGATTATAACCTACGCATTTTCTAGACTTCAAAGTGAAAAATTTTCGGATAAAGCTTTAAAAAACAAACTAATTACTTTGGATAACAAAGCGATTACATTTGAAGACATTTTGAAAAAGCATAAAGGAAAAACAACTGTAATTGAAATTTGGGCCTCATGGTGTAGTGATTGTGTAAAAGCAATGCCAAAAGTAAAAGAAATGCAAGCCAACAATCCAAATGTAAATTATGTTTTTATTTCTATGGACAAATCATTTGAAAAATGGCAAGCTGGAATTGATAAACATGATGTAAAAGGATATAATTATTGGGTTACAGATGGAATGAAAGGTGAGTTTGGGTCTAGTATAGATGTGGATTGGATTCCCAGATACATCATTTTAGACAAAACAGGGAAAATACTTTTATATAGAGCAATAGAAAGCGATTTTGACAAAATTAATGAGCAATTAAAAAATTTAAAATAATGAGAAAAAAAATTATAGCAGGTAATTGGAAGATGAATAAAAATGCGGAGGAAACTGAAGATTTATTAAACGATTTGATAAGAGAGTTACCTGTTGATTCCGATGTAGAAGTTATAGTTGCACCAACATTTATTAATCTGACATCAGCTGTTAATCATCTCGAATTTACAACCTTTGAAGTAGCAGCCCAAAACATGAGTCAATTTGAAAACGGAGCTTATACGGGTGAAATTTCTGCAGACATGTTAAAAAGTATAGGAGTAAATAAGGTTATTATTGGCCATTCTGAACGTAGAGCTTATTTCAATGAATCCAATGCTATATTGGCGGCTAAAGTTGCCACAGCATTGGCAAATTCAATGACAGTTATATATTGTTTTGGTGAAGAACTATCAGACAGACAAAATGGGCAACATTTTAATGTAGTCGAAAATCAACTTCAAGAAGGATTATTTCACCTAAAAAATTCAGATTGGGATCATATTGTTTTAGCTTACGAGCCGGTTTGGGCTATTGGAACAGGCGAAACTGCCTCACCCGAACAAGCACAAGAAATGCATAAATTTATCAGAGAAACAGTTGAAAAAAAATATGGAAATACAATTTCAGACAGCGTTTCCATTTTATATGGAGGAAGTGTAAAACCAGATAATGCTAAGGAGATTTTTTCAAAACCCGATGTTGATGGCGGACTTATTGGAGGTGCAGCATTAAAAGCAACTGATTTTGCAATCATAGTCAATTCTATATAAGAAAAAAGTGTTCCTTGGCAAAGTTCTGTATTAAATTGAAAGTTTTTTTTTATAAAATAACTTAAAAATTGTATTTAATCGATATTATATTACTTTTTATCGATTTTTGTATTTACTTTTGTATGCAATTCTTTAAAAATTGGTTCCATGAAAAAAATTATTCTCTTTGCATTACTATTTACGAATACGATTAGTGTCTTTGCTCAAGTAGACATCCAAAAAAGATTTCAGTCCGACTCCCGGAAATATTACAAATGGAATCAGGAATTTGAAAAATATGAATTAAGAGAAACTGAACTTGAAAATGCCGTAATTGACATCTGTGAAATTGGATCAAAGTCTAATGGATACATCGTAATAAGCATGGTTGATAACGGGGCTGT
>Ga0049083_10000143_pt1 | contig 21501 bp, 23 predicted proteins | sample GreLakmeMI27MSRF_FD_66719 | JGI IMG/M metagenome (GOLD analysis project Ga0049083, IMG submission 66719) | Freshwater lentic microbial communities from great Laurentian Lakes, MI, USA - Great Lakes metaG MI27MSRF | ecosystem: Environmental > Aquatic > Freshwater > Lake | place: Great Lakes...
CTCTATCGCCGCGCCGCAGAGTTCACGTAATGCCATTCTATAGAGGGGCTAGGTTTTTACTCTCATTATTCCCTCAAGGGATTATTCCCTTTCATATAAGAGGCTTTCACGCACCTTCGCCCCACGGTTGTCATTAATGAACTTCAGAGCCGCCGCAGCAGCCTCCTCGGACTTCAGGTGAGTCGCGAGAAGGCCCTGGAGCGACTTGGGTGTCAGCCCCTCCTTCGCAGACGCACGCTTGTAAAGAATGCGGCCACCACTCTCCTTCAGATCCAGCGCGCCAATATTGTTCTTCTTCATAATCCGGAGAATCATCTCTTCCAGCGCCTTCATACGCTTCGTCTTCTCACGCACCTGCTCCTTGAGAGTAGTAGACTCCTTATTGAGCTCGCGCCACGTCTTGATAATCGTGGACAGGTTCTGCAGCTCCTGGGCCTCCGTAATCTGCGTGGCCACCTCCATCGTGTTTCCCCCCACCTCGGTGGTGCTTCCCGCAGTAGACTTGTTTTCTAGGCTTATCTGCTTCTGTGCGTTCATCCTGTATAGAGTCGTGTAACCGCTTAAGGTTCTTCGCGTGCCGCCGTGTCCAGTATAGATGGAAGTTCATGATCGGCCACACTTTACCGTCTTTCGCCTTGAATGAAGACGAGACCATGAAGCCCTGGCGCTCATACCATGCCTGCACCGTATCATTCGCAGGTATGAGATTCAGAGTTTCCCCTTTTAAGAAGCACCTCTTGAGCGCATAATTGAGAAGCATGGAACCAAGACCGAACTTCTGGAAGAGCGGATGGACCGCAATATATTTGAGACAGCGCTGGTTTTCGAAAATAAGGATGAATCCTAAAAGGTCTCCATCATCATTGAATACACCAACACTCTCTTCTCGACTCCTGTCCAGCCAAATAGGAGAAAACTCCTTGTGTTCCTCAAAATGGAACGTCTCCCTAAAAATGTCCGCTGCCGACTTTACGTCAAGACAGTTGAGTGGACGGATTGAGTAGCTCATTTGTCACTAAAAGAAGGCTAGATTTTAGCGGCGCCTAAACCGGGCGACTGTTCTAGAGTCATGGAGCTCTCCGACTTCGGTCCAGAGCATATTTTTGATGAGATGGCTGACGAGATAGATATGTATGAAAAAGAGCCGCAGAAATACCTTGCGATTTGGCGAACCCGCTACGAACCCTTCGTCTATGACATCCTGAAGCAACGCTATGGACCGGCCCTTGACGAGTTCTGGAAAGGATATGAACCCCCTCTTGTGTCTGACCGAGCGTTTGTGATTGTGGAGCGCCGCTGCCACCCCAATCTTTGGTTCATTCTTCGCAATGCGGCGTATTTTGGTCGTGGCTGGTCTATTTATCTATTCTGTTCCAAGCAGAATGCTGCATATTGTGCGGCCATTCTGGGCGATAAGCTTCCGTTTGTCCATCTGAATATCCTCTTTAACGAGGTTGTCGACGGCCCTACTGGAGTTCGCGAATACAATGAGCTTCTGAAGCAGGAGTCGTTTTGGGAGCGCATTCGTGCTGAACATCTGTGCGTCCTCGAGATGGATTGCTATCTTCGCAAGCCGATTCCTGAGGAGCTCCTTGAATACGACTATGTGGGGACACCATGGGGCTGGGCTCTTCAGACGCCAGGTGGTTCAGGTTTAACATTGCGGAGACGGACCGCAATGTTAAACGTGTGTAAGGACGGTGATCACACAATCTCTATGCAGGATCATTTCGCTGGAGACGGAATGTTTCAGCTGGGTTATTCATGGCTTCGGGCGCAGCCCCACGGTGTGAACACATTTGTAGAATCGTATTACACGAAAGACCCTGTCGGCGTCCACCAGTGGTGGACATTCTTCTTCAACCGCTTCTTATTCAATCAGGACAAGGGGATTGTTAGGGACTTGCTGACACTTTTAATTAAACAGGAACAACCGAAGTAGGCTTGGCAACATCAAGGCACTCGCGCACCATCTCTAGAGTGGGGTCAGCGTCCCCATATCGCCCTTTTAAACTAGCCATGACCTTTACCTTCATCTTGCCCAGTTGTAGTTCGTTGGCTTTCGGGTTGTCCTGCTTCAGAAAAGCGGCGACCTTATCGGCTGAGGACATTGATGTGAGGGTGCTATCGGCCTCGCTCCACAACTCACCATCAATGAGGTCAAAAAGACTCTGGACTACGTCCAGTGAAATGTGAAAGTAGTCACGGTCAGGGGTCAGGCGCTCCCCCATTTTGCCAACGAGCTTGTGAAGAGAGGCGAGCTTGCCATCCATCTTTGCCACCTGCTTCGCCATCTCAATCTTGAATGGCCAGAGGACGCCCTCCGAATAGAGCTCGTCGGCGCGCTCGTTCGGCTTCCTCGCTGTCACACTAATGTAGTAGCAATCCGCAAATGACGGATTGCTGAGGCATACGACATAACCAGACATTCTTTTATCTAAAGGTGGCATATTTTTAAGCATGAAGAGTAGCATGGTTGGTGTACTTGGTCTTTTTATCCTAAGCTTCTTTGCGACAAATGCATATGAAGGGGCCGGTATCCAGCTATTCAAGGGGAAGGAGCTGCTCATGGTTCAGGGGCTCCGCTCGGGTCGTTGGGGCTTCCCGAAAGGACATCGTGAGGACTTTGATGTTGACTGGCGGTCCACTGCGATTCGCGAGATACGCGAAGAGACTGGGTTTGAAGAGGGAGTGAACTTCGTAGTGTGCGACGAGGAGGCCAGTCAGTGGGGTTCCAGGATTTACTGGACGGGGCACCTCATAAAGGATAGGGAGCCGGTCGTGAATACGTCTGAGCACACAGCGGTTCGCTGGGTTTCTCGGAAGAAGCTGGATAGGATGCGAGTGACGCGGGACGTGGAGGAATGGTGGCTCAATGGGATGCCGTCGAGGTGTTAACCTGTAGATAGTGTATACGGATTGAAGTAAACATTAAATTTAGCTAAAACCTTTGGAAATACATTATAGAATGCATCAAATAATAATAGAGTTCCACCAAATCCAATAAATACCTCGTCCCAGTCGTCAAAATTCGCAGATCCATGAAAATAGAAATACATGATTAAAAATAAGCCAAGAAATGTTTTGAATAGCGTATCCGATATTAAATATGCAAGGTGGTCTTCTGTTTGAACTCTTGCAAGAATAAGAACCAGCTGAATAGCCATTGAAACTTTAAGAGCTAACAATACAATAATGTGAGGTTTCATTCTATTATAAGGATAAAATTGAATTTTGCCACGCGACCTTTTATACACAAGCAAATGGACCATGTCGAAGAGGGAAGATTCTTCTTAGAGACGGTCTGGCTTCGGATCGCGATGGAAGTAATTGAGACGGCTATTCGGGTCTATAAGTTAGATGGTGAACAGGCGGATGCACTGAGAGAGATATATGGGCAGCCTCGGCTGTATACTGTGGTGCTGGATTAGGCGACGATAGCAGGTCAAAGACGCTACCTAACCTAAGAACAGTCTCACCCTCTCCTTCACAGGTCCGCGACATACATAGCAAGTATTGAATTGCTTTTTTACACATGTTCCACAGTAAGTGTGGCCACATGGCGTAATCGCAAACTGGATAGACTCCTCAAAACAGATATTGCAGAGGGGTTGTGATTCAATCGCATCTGCGAGGCGGCGCATATGAACAATATCGCGCAGCATCAGGAACTTTCTATAGGCCTCTATAAGTGCCTTATATACAGGTTCAAGGTTATTCTCGTTAAAAAGCCTTTTAAGATAGGCCTCAGATGCACGGGCCATCGGCTCATAGTCTTCATTTATCTGGAGATCTGCGAGACCCATTACGCGCGATTGAATCTTATCAAATGTAGTAAGGCGGCTCTGAAGAATCGTATCCTGGCGAACAATCTCATCCGCCGACTCGCGATACATGTCAAAAAGGTAGCGCGTCTGCTCCTGGAATCCCTTGAGTGTGTGTGGAAACTGCTTGAGCCCCTCTTCAACGAGTCCTGTTATATTGACTCCCGAAGAATCCAATGCGACATCCCGTAGCGTGTGGTGATTCGCGACAAAGTTTGGGCGGCCGAATTTGCGAAGAAGGATCTCAGTCGGACCTAGCGTCGGATGTTTGGCCAAAGGCTTGGCCGCAAATTCTAGAAGGTCCTTTACTCTGCCTGTGAGAAACTCACGGAAGCGGCGGCGCCATTGGGTTGACGTTACAGGAGTGACCTGAGACTTCTCGCGCATTTCGTGGGTATGTCTCTCCAGAGTATTATTCAAGAGGATTGAATAACTGAGATCTGAGTGTGAAGGCATTGCGGTGTCAAAAAAAAGAGGCTGTTGTTCTTCAGCATCTGTAAAATCGGCCGACGCATATTCATACGCCGTTGTTGGAATCCCCCCTAGGTCGGACATCTACTGTAGCGGGAAGGTAATCTTAGACCGCAGTATCCGCGAGCACGCGACGGATAAGAGGTAGGCGGGCCGTCATTGGCGCTTGTTCGGGCTCAGACGGGTCAGGAAATGCAGTCACGACTGCATCTCTTTCGTTATCCTTGCTGACGGACTCAAATGAAAAACCGCCGCCTTTCAAAGACATCCGCTTACGAAGAGAGCGCACACGATTCATATAGCGGTTCTTGCGTATTGACTTACGCGTTTGTTTCAAGAGCCTGCCTTTCTTGTGTGTGCGCTTGACCATCTACTTGGTGGCCACAAATTTGTGAAGCACAAGGCGAGAGTCGAGGGTGGTGGCGAGCTGCTCCAAGAGGACCTTGTTCTGCTTCGGGCGGCCTGAGGGCTGGATATCATGAGACGAGAGAACTGCGCGGATGCACGTGGGGGTATCTACAACATCCAGAACCGTCTTGTATCGCCGGCCCTCATTGTGAATAGAGGGAGGCGCGTAGATCTCGGCATCAAGACGCAGAGCACAGTTACGGGCAATATGTCCCTTCTCGTTACAGCACGCGCAATAGAGGCTTTTCTTGAGGGGGCACTTGTTAACCTCGTGGGGTAATGACAGAGACGCCACCGTCTTACGACAATAATCACACATACTTGTAGGAACTATTCATGTCCGCCGCCGACATCCAATTTTTTTTCGCAATGCGGGACCAAATCAAGATTTATCATTGGCAAACTAGTGTCTACGCTAGGCACAAGGCGACCGACGATGTTATCAAGGCGCTTGACGAATCAATTGACAAGTATGTGGAGGTCTATATGGGGAAGTATGGCCGTCCTCGTTTAGGAGCAAAGACAGGAACGATTCACGTCAAGAATATGGGGGAGAAGGAAGCCACTGCCTTCGTGAAGAAGTGTATACGGACTTTGATTGAGGTCGTTCCGAAGGGACTTGGACCCGAGGATACGGACCTTGTAAATCTTCGTGACGAAATGCTGGGGGAGCTCAATCAGCTGCTTTATCTTTTCACGCTGGATTGACCTTGATGAATTTGAGTGTATCTCCAACGGAGAGACCTAGGGCGGCGGCATCTCCAGCGGTGAGCTCAATGGCGTGTTGGGCCTTGTAAATAGAACTGATACTGGGACACTCGGCCGCGCTGATACACGGCTGGACGTCCTTGCGAATACTGACGATTTTAAGGGCACCGTCCAACCATACAATATCAAGAGGGAATCGCATATTGTTCATCCACATACTCCGACGGTGGGGCGGATCTGTGAAGAGGAAGAACATGCCAGTCTTGGGTGGAATTCCATCACGATACATGAGCCCCTTCTTTGTGGCGGCTCGGCTTTGGACAAGTTCTGTTGTAAATCGTTTACCGGATGGTGTGCGGAAGAACAGTGTATCGCCGTCTTTCATCCTACCTATTAGAAGAATGAGCTTTTGTTGGGATGCAAGTGGATTCTCGGGTCTCACCTTTTCACAGAATCAGAAATACAAGACGGCGTGGGGCACCTTTGGTCGTATACAGGCCTTTGATAGCAATGTGAGCACGCTGAATGCTACCAGCGGGGCGGGTCTGCGATACTATACATTTTCGAACTATGATGAAAAAAGCAAGTATATAGAGGGGCAGTTTTTACACGTGTATTCATTGCCTTATTATAGCTATTTGTGGGCGCCGGTTAATAAATCCTAGGCATAAGTAGAATGAGCGGCGAGACAAACTGTCCATGTTTAATAGCGCAGAGCACACTTTTTGTTTTTAATACGGTGCAGACACAGTTGGCGGCGAATGCGGTCTACGAGTATAAGAAGGCGTATGATGCTGCACAGGCGGCGGCAGGAAAAAATACGGTCTATACGTTCAAGAGTGACTGGGAGCGGATGCAGTATTTAACTGGGAAGCTGGGGCGCGTCTGTAACCTACCTACGGTTGGCTCTGGCAATTCTTAAGTGTGTGAAACATTTCTCCGAAATAGGCGGCTATCGTTGAATCAACGATGACGGCCTGTTGTGTGGGATCCGCTGCGAGAATTTGCTCTTTTGTTTTGGGATTATGCCTTTGCGGCTGGCTTTCGGCTGCGAGGGACTGTGTCGGCGCGGAACTGGATGAGGGCGGCTGCGAGCTGTTGCTCCCAGTTGTCGTTGAGCTTGAGGGTTCCGTCGGCGGACTTGGCTCCAAGAAGGATTGTCTTGGGGACCTTGGGGTCGACATCGTAGTAGTAGAGGTTCTTCTTATCCGTCCAGAAAGGAATACCGTCTACGACTTCACGTTGCATGCTTGATGGCTTTTTAGGTGTTGGGATTACTCAATTTTTAGACAATGGTCTCGTTTCTTGACCTTCTACGGGGTCTCGGTGTGCTGGGAGGAGGCTCGGGCATAGGAATACGGATTTGTAGGCCCTCGGGTTCCTTCTTATCTGTCTGAGTCCTATATCTCTGGACAAGCTTGCTTGCTCCATAGATAAGTCCAGAAATGCCTAGCCAGCCAAATACTCCAGCAATAATCATATTTGTATCTATGATTGGGTTATTCTGAGCCTGCTGGGCGGGGAGGGTTGCGTTAGCAGAAAGGGTGGGTGTTGCTGTGATGGAATAAGAGGGAAGGATGGATGAACTCGCAGTTACCCATGAGCTAGCAGTCGCCGACGAGCTTGCTGAGGGAGAAGAGATTGCTGTGAATGAAGAGAATCTTGTGTAAGAGGGAAGGGTGGATGATGACGCGCTAGAAGAGGACGAGGGGGAGGCGCTAGGAGAGGGTGAGGGGCTGACTGTAGCGCTAGTGCTGGGATACACAGTGACAGATGCGCTAGCTGAGGGGGACCATGATGGGTATGTGCTAGCCGTCGCAGAGGGACTCGCACTCGCACTGGCACTCGCAGTTCCACTTTCACTTTGTGCGTAGACAGAGGAAAGTGATAAGAGGGCAAGAATCCGAAACATATCTCTTAAAAAAAGATATGTTTTGTTTTTTTTATCAATTTTATAAGCTTGCTCAGAAATCGGCATTCATGGCGAGCGCCGCTCAGAAATCGGCATTCATGGCAAAGGCCATATCCTCCTTCTTCTTCCCACTCGCCGCCTTCGCATACGTGCTCACCCTCTTCTCAAAGAAGTTGTCCTTGTTCTCCAGCGAGATGCGCTCCATGAAAGAGAACGGATTCGTTGAGCACCAGATCTTCGGGTAGCCCAGCATCAAGCACAAACGGTCCGCCACGAACTCAATATACTGCGCCATCAGCTTGGCGTTCATGCCAATCAGCTCGCAAGGCAGCGACTTCGTTATGAACTTCTTCTCAATCTTCACAGCCTCGCGAATGAGCGTGTGAACCTTCGCCTTCGGAAGACGGTTGACAATCTTGCTGTAGAGAAGGCAGGCGAACTCCATGTGGAGTCCCTCGTCGCGCGCAATGAACTCATTGCTTGTCGTCAGGCCAGGCAGCAGAGCGCGCTCCTTCATCCAGAAGATGGCGCAGAAGGCACCGCTGAAGAAGATGCCCTCGACCGCCGCGAAAGCAATCAGACGGGTCGCAAAGTCGGCATCCTTCGAGTCAATCCAGTTGAGGGCCCACTCGGCCTTCTTGGCAATACACGGAATGGTCTGCGCGGCGTGGAGGATCCGGTGCTTCTCTTCCTTGTCTGTGACATAGTAGTCAATCAAGAGAGAGTATGTCTCACTGTGGATCGCTTCCATATACGTCTGGTTCGCATAGAAGTAGCGGGCCTCAGGCCACATCACCTCCCTCGAGAAGCGGGTGGCAAGATTCTCCATAACAATACCATCACTGGCGGCGAAGAAGCCAAGGATGTTCTTGATGAAATTCTGCTCCTCAGGCTTCAGCTTCTCCCAGTCCTTCATGTCCTTTGACAGGTCAATCTCCTCCGCCAGCCAGATGACCGACTGCTGCTGCTTACAGCGCTGCCAGACGTCGGCGTGCTTGATAGGGAAGAGGACAAGGCGCTCCTCGGCGTCGGAGAGGAGAGGCTCTGGCAGCAACTTTACAGTCTCTGTCGTTGCAACTCCATCGGATGTAATGTCAAGAACAGGGGGATCTCCGTGGACAGACCCCTTTCGGGATTTGACTGTCGGAGAGGCGTGGGCCGACTTCGCGGTTGCCACAAATGTTACAGACTGGCCGAGATTCATGTCATTAGTAGTCTGAGATGCTGTCTCCATAGTAGAAAACGTAGTAATCTTGGTTGAGAAAGGAGTCGTCATTTGGCGCTGAAAAGCAACTCTTGGTGGGGCCGGTCAAATTTATCACTTGGGTGGAGGAATGCCCCAATAATTTTTCAGAGAGGATTGCTGGTGAGGCTCTTGTTCTTCTTCAAATCCATAAGCTGCCTTCTTTCCCTTCAGAGGGGGTGTCTTTCGCTTGACAGCTTGGCCGCTTGCCGAGCGCTCAGCGCCGCCTCTGGCGGTGGTGACAGAGAGAACAGGGACATGAACAGGCACAGGCACAGGAGCAGGAGCAGGGGCGGGTGCAACAGGCGGCTCATACGTTCCAGCATAGAACTTCTTCACAAGAGGATGAGCACGGAAAGCGGCGGCCGACACTTCGTGAATATAGAGCCCCTCTAGATTCTTTGCCCTTGACAATGCAACATATGCCTGGCCATACTCGAAGGTGCTTACGCCAATATCAATAAGAGAACAGTCCAGCGTAGCACCTTGCGCCTTATGAATTGTCAGCGAATAGGCGAGACGAAGAGGAATCTGCGACCGCTCAATAGGCGGCTCGTGATCCGACTTCCAGATGAATGGTTCAATTGGGAGCTGCTGGCCGTTCTTGAAGATAACAATTGGCCAGTCCAACCCCTCTCGGAATCCTGTCACCACTCCGCGACTTCCATTCACCAGGCCCTTCTCCTGATCAAGATTCGTAATCAGCATTACTTGCGCTCCAACCTTCAGCACAAGCTCGGCCACATAATTAGCGTCCTTGTCCAGCTTCTCTACAACCCGCGCCACGTCAGCGACAGGATGACCGTGTGGGAGGGTCCTCGCCACATAGGTGTGCGGCTCGCCTTCCAGCTGCGCGAGGTTGGAATTGTTAATGCTGTCAACATCCGCATTTCGGGTAAACAGAAGAGTCGGCTGAATCGGTTCATTATCCCATGAGAGGTCGCAGCGTGTCTTGAGAGTGGCCAGGGAAGCGGCCGAGAGCTCACCAATGCGGGCCTCGTCAAGAATTCGCTGGAAGGTCGGATCATCCTGGCGGAAGATGCGCTTGAGCTGAATCATCTTGTCAATCACTTGCGACCAGACCGGGCTCTCGAATGCGAACTTCACGTTTCCTTGTTTTGCCACAGGAGGCAGCTGGAGGAAATCGCCGACGAAGACAACCTGGATTCCACCCATCGGCTTTTGGTTGCGACGCAGGCTCTTGGCAATGCCGTCGAGCAGCTCAAGAAGCTCGGGCGTCATCATGCTGATTTCGTCAATAATAAGAACCTCCGTCTTCATCCAGCGCTTCTTGACGGGATACATCTTGCTGATGGATGCTACGTGCGACTCGATAGTTCCCTTTCCAAGACCGATGCCCGCCCAAGAATGGAGCGTCTTGGCACCATTGCCAACAAGAAGAGCTGCACATCCAGTCATTGCGGTAATTGAGAAGATGACGCCTCTTGCGCGCAGATAATTGGCGATGAGCCCAATCAAATGCGACTTGCCTGTGCCACCCGGTCCCGTCAGAAAGATGCTCTCGCCATTGATAACGGCCTCGTAGGCCTGCTTCTGTTCTACCGAAAGTGCGTCCATTGTGATAGGCCCTAAAACTAACTGCGCTTTATCAATTTTACGAGAATATCCGATACAATTCAGATGGCGAACTTTACAGAACCATGCGTGTTGCATAATGTTCTTTACGATCCAGTCAAACGCCGCCTCCACGTGCCCACCCCTATACCGAAACGCGAGTGTGAACTCCCCGAGTCACTAATGGTTACGACAGAGCCTTATGATAGAGAGATAGGTGAAATAAAAATAGAAGAGCCGACATATTCAATGAATTATTTTCACTATTGTTTTGCACACGCCTATATTGACACTATTATACCTGTCTTGAGTATCTTAGATGAGATAGATAGCGAGCGAGTTGCTGCGCGCGACTTCCGCTTTTGTATTTTCCATCTATTGGAAGAGGATTATACGATAAACCCGAACTTAATTGATATCGAGGCTGGAACCTATAAGAATGAGCTCAGATACTTTCACCAAGCGGCCAGCAAGCACCCGCTCCTTCTTGAACTCAAAAAACCGCACCGTTTCCAAACACTCATTCTAGGTGGACTCTATCAGCATCAGCGTTCGATTCATAATCATATTTCTGTATATCCTGAGCGATTCGTGGGCGAACCTCATGCAACTGAAAAACAGAGACAGATTTGGATTACTAAAGGAAGAGATGTGCTCGGTCGCTGGCTAGGTGTATCTGAGCCTTTGAAAAATAAGAAACCAAAAGTCATGGTGATTGCAAGAAAGGAAAATAGAACATTTCTTCCAAAAACATTATGCGACCTTAAACATATGTTAAGTGACAGAGATGATATAGACTTTATGGGAGTTTATTATCTTGAAGAAATGGCTTTGAGAGAGCAAATCAGACTTTTCCAGGATGCAGACCTTGTGATCAGTACACACGGCTCGGGTCTATGTCATCTTATATGGAGCAAACCTGGAACAAAAATATTAGAGGTCTTTCTTACTGCAGAAGAAAGACTGCCTATCTTCGGATATTTATCAAAATTTATGGCTCATGACTACCGTCTTTGCGTTGAAACAGATTACACCTTCAAAAGTGATGTATCCTTTGATTGTGGAGATGCTATGTTTCAAGCTCTAGAGGAGCTAATTAAAGATCCTTGGAAGCGCGCCGAGGAACTGGAAGATGCTGACAGGCTGATCTGCAGGGAGATCTAGAAGCTTCGCCTCCACCGGCTTCAGCTCGAGCGTCCTCGTGGCGAAATCCAGGCGGCCCTCCTTCTCATAGAGAGTGAAGAAGGCCGCGAGAAACTCCTCATAAGAAATCATATCATGGGGGATACCTACACTCTGAAGCCATTTACACGTCGCCGCCTTCGGAGATAAGATAGATCCAAGAGGCCTCTCTTGGATGTTTTTCAGAATAGTCTTGAACTGCTTATCAACGGAGCGAGACTGAGTCGCAAGAGTCACCATTGTCGTAAAGAGCTCCTCGCATATTTCTTCTGAGGAGTGCGCGTCCTCCGAGGAGTAGGAGCTCTCTGACGTTTCCATTATTGATATTTATTTATGAAGTAAATGAATATCAATTTTACCGTTCTTTCGCTCATGCTAGTGCCGCTACGCTAATGCCGCTACGCTAATGCCGCTACGCTAATGATGACGCCAACTTACTAATCGGGTGATGCACCTCTATCCATGCAAAGACTGGTATTTTATCTGCGCTCTTCAATGACACAATCCAGTGCGGCGGCATAATAAACATGTGTCCAGGTCGTAAAATAACATCCATAAACTGCACCTCGTTGAGCAGAGGGCAGTCGGCAGGTTTCAACTCGGCCACAAACTGACCTTCCCAGTGAGACGGCAAAAACTTCGTCGCGCTCTCCATCAGTATAGATGCGGTGAACGTGCCATTCGTCGGGTAAATGAGCGTATATGCGCCCGTCGTCTTGCGCATACCCATTGAGCTCATATAGACTTCGGTGTCAAGAGACATTGTGAACGCGTAGGGAATATCCTCCTTGATGCGGCCGAACCACGTGTGATCCGCCCACACCTGAAGCCCGAGCTCGGCGGCCGCTTGTTTGCGAATCTCTGGCGGCAGCATGTGGAGCGTCTTCCCCTTCGGATCCGCCAAATACTGATTGAGGACGAAGGGAGGTGCTACTGGAAGGGTCTGGATCCGCTGGTTTCCCTTTAAGACGTCGAGCGTCAGAATCTTCGGATTACCGAGCCCTCTTATAACTATGGGATGCGATTCACTCAGAATATCTGGAAGCGTATCCAGCTTATCAGACTCTATCTGGAGGACGCTGAACTCGGGCACTGTCTGTTTATAGAAGAAAATCAGGACGAAGAATATGATTAAGATTATAAAAAATATCTCAAGCATTACGCCCTTTCTTTTTGCTCTTCTTTATTGTCTTGTTGTATGGACGCATCCGTAGTGAGCGTGTGAGGGGGCGGAACAGGTTCGGCATGAACCGGTGGTTGCGGATGTTCGTGATTTCTCTCTTTGTCAGAGGGTGGTGCTTCGCCTTGAGTGTTCCGTTCTTGTGCAGGAAGACTGACTTCGTGCCCTTCCCGTTGTTCACGTTCACGCTCGTTGTTTTGGTCTCCCGCCCCTCGGGCGTCATGACCACGTGTTTCTGGACTGAAGCGTACGTGAACATTCTGCTTATTACGGCGAGTTTTTTTCATAGGAGTGCCGGCTCTTATACTACTGCCATTAGAACGGTGCGTAATGCGTCTATTTTTGACCAGCCGACTAAGAGTTAATTGTCTTTGTAGCAAATAATTCACCGCGTTGAGTTTCGTCATATCAATATTGTCGTCGGATTCCTCCGAGTTGGGGAAGATAGAGTAGGGCGCGTAGACATTGCCCAGCCACTTCTCGAGGAGTTCTCCCATCTCTTCATCTAAGAGGGTTGCGACATCATCCTGGATATCATCGTCTTCTGCTGACACCGCGCCGTCCATAACGGTCACCAGGTGGCGGAAGGTTGTGTCCAGCTGGCCGAGATTTCCAACATGCACAAGATTCTCAGGCGCCAGCCACTGGTTGAGGTGGGGCTTGAACTGGGGCGGGGCGAAGTCGGCGATGAGGCTGAAGTGCGAATCCCAGAGGTCGGTGACAGATCCAGAGAGGTCGGCGGCAGATCCAGAGAGGTCGGTTGTTAAGCGTGCAACACAGAAGCGGCGGAAGCTCCAGCAAAGGAGCTGGGTCACAACAGCATTCCAGGCGTTCTTTGGCGGATAGTGTAACAGGGCTGCGAAACCCTCTGTTACTGTTCCCCTTGTCTGTTCCATCTAAGCAATGAACACGACATCTTTCTAAGCAGCTTACGCACATGTTTCATTTCTCAAAAACCTCCATCCGGGTGAATGATGAACAGGCACAGGCCATTCGTCGCCCACCTGGTGTTCATCAACGAATTCTGGCATCTGCCGGGTCCGGTAAAACAACCACTCTCACCGCCCGCCTCGCCCACTTGATAGAGTCGTGTGGCGTCAAGGCCGAGAGTATTGTTCTAATGACCTTCTCACGAAATGCGGCCCAGCAGATGAAGGCGCGAATCGAGGGTCTGATTGGTCCACAACAGATGTGGGCAGGCACCTTTCATGGCCTCTCGCGTGCTCTTCTCAAGAAGTTCTCACCTGAAGCGCTCAAGGCCCTGTATTTCGTGGACGAGCTGGTAAACATGGGAGAGAAGTGGCTCGGCACTACAGATGGTCGCAAGTGGGTCGGCACCCTGCGCTATGTCGTTGTGGACGAGTTCCAAGATATCAATGAGGAGCAGTGGAAGATGCTCCAGCGGATGCTACATCCTGGAGCGCATCTCATTATTGTCGGCGACGACTGTCAAAATATCTATACGTGGCGCGGGAGCCATGTGAAGTATATCTTGGAACTTCATACAAAGATACGCGGTCTGGTAGATGACCAGCTCCGCCATAATTATAGGTCTCGCGAGTCAATCATTAAGGTCGCGAATACAGTGATGCAGCGGATTCCGACTCTAGAGTGGAAAGGGACGATGATCGCGGAGAAGGCAGGTGGCGAGAAACCCCACGTCCACTTTTTTTATAGATTATCCGATGAGAGCCGCTGGATTCTCAAGACGATTGAGGAGTATAGGGCCGCGGTTCCTGGCGCAACGATTGCCGTCTTGTCTCGCACAAACGGTGACCTCTATCGTGTAGAGGAAGAGATGATACAGAATGGTATGCGGTGCCGTCTTCGCGACATTGGAGTGGCGGGTGAAGAGAAGGGAGACGGAAAGGGGCCCGTCGTAGACCTCGTCACACTCCATGCAAGCAAGGGGCTTGAATGGGATATTGTCTTCTTAATAAACTGCAATGATGACGTGTTTCCCTCGTCTAAGAAGCCGGAGAACGTGGTATGTGAGCGCCGTCTGTTTTATGTGGGGGTCACGCGTGCGCGGGAGGTGCTCCATTTTAGTTATACGCGGGATGAGAGGGCCCTGTGCCGCTTTGTGCGCGAAGTGCCGACACAGCTCCTCTTGTATCATGGCTTGGCGAAATACTGTCTGAGTGACCTGGAGGTCTCGGAGGGGAAACGGCGGCTCAAGGACTTGATTGGCGCGTTGGATGGTGACCATCTGCAGCAGCTGCGTGAAGAGGGTGTCTTATCTTGGCTTGACCGCGCGAATCTGGAGTCCGAGTGTATCTTCAGAGGCGGCGAGGTCTGGAAGATGCCGTCATGGGCGGTCGGCGACCATCTCGGCGATTTCCACCGCTTCCTGCGCATCTGGATTCTAAGACATATTGCGCTTACGACAGGTATACCGTTCCGCGAGACGGTTGTGGAGCGGATGTTGTTTACGCTGCGGATTTATTCGGAGGACCGCGCGTTCTGGGAGACGTGGTCCCAAGAGCTGACGGAGTGCATCTTCGAGTTCTTGGGTGGAGAGGAAGAGGCGCGCGATCCGCCGTCGGTTGATTACAATATGATTTACATCTGGGCGAAGCGACGGGGTCTAGGGTGGGAACCGATGGACCTTATCAGGGCCACGAGTATCGTAGCGAAGATTCGTGGCCAGCTGCGTCCTTTACGTTTTGACGCCTATAATCTGCGGGAGTTTCGCATGGGGCCGTCGCGTTATGTCGTGCCGACGGAGTGGAGAGCGGATGCGCTCCGCAGCTGGCGACGCATCTGTAACACGGAGCTCTCGTGGAAAGAGTGCCTGGTGGACATGTGGAAGATGGGTGCAATGGCTCTTGTGTCGGAGGGTCGCAATGCGGCCTTATACAGGGCGACACTTATGAGTGGGAAGCTGGCGGATGACGAGCTGGGTGTCTATCTGGAATGCCTGGAACTCCGTCTAACGGAATGGCTTGCGGGGCGGCGGATTGTCGGTGTTTGTGAGCAGTTTGCATACGAGGATTTGAAAGAGAGTGTAGATCTTCACATGGATACTTCCTTTTTGAAGATATCGGACAAGATGGAAACACAGGAGCTCGTAGCACTCGCCATGACATCATGGTTTTCGTCTTTGAAACACACTTCTGTAGGTATTTTCATACCTCTGGAAGGTCGCTTTTATACGATTCGGCTGCCTGAGGGCTGGGACAAGAAGGCGGAGAGGGCGTTTCAGGTTATGTGCGAGGTGTAATTGTCTTCTTCGTGGCGAACGGCTGATTGTAACGCTCCTGCTTCGTGGCATTGTTGAACAGCTTCTTGGAGCGGCTAACATTCGCAATGTCGGCCTCCTCGCGGCACGGGTAAGGACCGTTGCGGAGAAGTGCCTGGGGCATCGCCAGCTCTGAAATAAAGCGCGAATCGGGCTGCTGCGATCTCGCGGGAAGGAGCTGTCGAGCATTGAACATATCACCTGTGATAGAGGGCTTATACTGCTCTGTCTCACATGTGCCAAGCTGTCTGTCGAGGCGCCTTAACGCCGATTCATTGTCAATCGCTGCCTGGTAACGGGAAGGCGGGTAGAACTGGCCACCAGACGGGAGCATAACGCTTTCAGCGACGGTGGGTGCGGGCTGATTCTCACCCGCTGTCGTATACTCCATGCAAATGCGCGTCCAAGGGCGGGGGTCCATCGGCATCGTGAGATGCTCGGTCGGCATATTGTGTCGGAGAATCATCGTAGGGTCCCAATGCGTCTGCAGGCAAACGGGGGGAAAGACTTTATGGGGGTCCTCCTCGCCACGACTGATGGGAAGTGTCTGTAGGGGTGTTCCGTTTACACGGGGGAAATTGCGGGGAGGAACGGGCTCCATCTACTAACGTCGTGACTTAATTTTAAGAAAAGACAGCAGTTGGTGCCGCTGATGGCGCTGCCGCTGATGGCGCTGCCGCTGATGGCGCTGCCGCTGATGACGCTGCCGCTGATGGCGCTGTTGCCGCTGATGACGCTGCCGCCGATGACGCTGCCGCTCTTGGCGACACCATTGTTACAGTATCCATCTGCTCTACCAGTTGAATTACGACATTCCATTCGCAATCCGCGTTGTTAATTACCTGACCAAGGTTGTCTACCCACGTGAACGTCAACTTATCAATCTTCGGAATAGGGATTTGGAATATGATAGGATTGCTAATCAGTGTCTGCGCATACGATCCGAATCCAGCAAGAAGGAGTTTGCCATAATATGCTTTGATAGAGCCTGTCGTATCTGTGGTAATCTGTAGATTCTCCTTTGCCCCTGTATCCATCATATTCATATTGAACTCGGGGCTCATTCTCAGATTAATGAAGTCGTCCAGAATCTTGAAGAAGCTCTGTCCAGTCTGCGTTGTGAGATAGGGTGTATCCACCTTATCAAATCCCAAGTTCCATCCGAGGCCCCAGTCGTCTTCTGTGAGTTTGTATTGGGGTGGAAGGGCAGATTTCCATAGAATAGAATATACAATTGGGTCTGTATATCGCTGGCGGTTCGCAGCACTTGCGGGGATAATGGCGGCAAGATCGGACCGAATGAACGTTTGAATATTTGTTTGTGTGGCCGTATTGATATTATTAAGAACTTGCACATTATTATTGTATACCGTGTAGAGGTTTATGAATCGGTTGAGGAAATCTCCGAAACCCGCCACATTCGTGAAGTTGGAGCCAGGGAAGCCCTGGATAATATTAGAACCGAAGATGTAACCTTCTGGGCCAAAGATAAAATTAGAATTGAAGCTTTGAATTGTATATGCGTAATTGCTATCAAATAATTCTGGCTTAGTGCCAGCGAGAATAATCTCGTTGGAAAGGTCGGTTAGTGTCACATACCCATAATCGTAGCGGTTTGGAAGACTGAATCGCATCATGACTTGCGACTTCTCTGTCGGCGAGTATCCGCGAAGAGCAAGATAGTAGTTCGTGTTGGATGTCATCGGAATCTCGAGGGCGCACGCATTGAAATAGAAACCACTAGAGAGAGTCACGTCGGCGGTTAGATAATTTGACTCTAGACCCCACTTATTGGATGAAATATCGCTGATATACTTGGAAAGACTATCATAGGCGAAGAGGCATGTGTGGGGATATTCGGGATATTTCAGACCACTCAAATCAGTAATCGGATTATATGCTCGCGCCACCTTTGACATGACAATCCGCTGGGTAGGATAAAAGATCTGGTATGCGTTAGAAACACCGACCTTGAAATCGGTAGAGTCGCCGCGGTTGCCCCAGATTGTATCATATGTATACGTTGTCTTATTGATGTTCCGATTGAGTTCGTTGAAGAGGACCCAGAAGGAGCCGCGACCCCCTCCCAGAATCTTGTAGGGGGCTATGGACGTGTGGTCATAGGCCGTTATCAACTGTCTTGATGGCGAATAGCTCGCATTACTAGTATAGGCAACAGATGCAAATGAATAATTTACGATTTGAGCGAAGGAGGCCGACGGACTACCTCCGTTATTTGACATATTATACATGTCATAGGACATAAATATCTTGCTCTCATACGGGTTCTGCACAAGAGTCATATCGCCGAATGCGGCAGGGGACGCATCACCTGGGTCCAACACAAGTCTCGTAACAGTGGCAACCGTATTTGGATTGGTTGGAGTAAAGACATAAGGTGCGCCAATAGCCTGAATAGACGGAAAGAGGGTTGGCTCTGTAATAAAGGATCTTAGTTGAATAGGGTTGACATAGAAGAGGCCATTTTGATAGTATGCGCCGTTATCGGTAGTGTAGACAGTGTTATTTACAAGCATGGGCTCTCTCACCGCATAGTTGATGTTGGTTGGCGCCTTGTATACAGCTGCTTCTATTGTGCTCGCAAACCGCGTCTTGGCAGCTACATAGAAGCGGCCAAACGGCTCATAGGCGCTCTGAAGAATTTCATATGAAGGCTGTATACCTGGAACATATCCTGGAAGGTTTGAAAGAACCAAGAGTGGTTGACTCGTGTCAGTAATGGGCGAACCCTTCGCGATGCCGAGTTGCTTGATGTTCGTGTAATTACTTGTTGTGGAAATTGGGTAGCCATAGTTAAACGTAAATGTAAATCCTCTGTTGTCATTGTAATTGAATGACTCCGCCTTGATAATCTCGCTGTTGGATATATCATATACAAGTGGAATCACGTCGCGAGATGTGGTTTTTTGCGTGGAAATATTATATGTTTCTATGTTGAATGTATAGACGGTGCTGGCGGTGCTGATACACTGAAGGCCGAGGAACGCTATCTCCGTATTATTTCCAGAGATGCCCACAATATTCGTGTTTGGCAGATTCCTGAAAATCTGGTCAGGCGTAATTGTATTTTGTAGAGTAAATGTGCGGTTATTCGTATTATTCTCGTATCTGTAAATCCCATAATTGCCCGCGACAGGGAAGAGCGCATAGTTGGGTACACGGAAACAAGGAGTATCATAGACAGGTGCTCCCTTTACGCCGCGGAAAAGGGGCGGGCCAAACGGCTTACATCCAGAAGGGTCATACACCAGGAGAGGGGGCATCAAATACTGGAGCATGGATGCGCCAACGGGCACAGATTGCTCATATTTTGACTGCGACTCGTCAAAGCCTGCTGGCGGCCCTCTGGTCAGATCAGGATTCGTCTTGATCTTCGGCGTAATGACGAACTGGCCTGTGGGTGTGGATGTGTGGTCAAGATAGAACTGGGAGGCGCTGGCGTCTGAATAGAAGGGGTAGGGCACGAGAGAACCAGAGAGCAAGCTGTAGGTCGTGATATTGGAGTTGGCGTCGAACGGCACGATTGAATAGTAGGAATTACTGTCAGGAATCATCCGTCTCTTGTTTTGCGCATAACCATAGACATACGCATTTGATGCCTGCTGGGTGGCACTCTTGACCCATTCGTAATACGTGCCGCCGACTTGGTCAAAACCGAAATTTGTCATCATACTGGAGCCATACGTGACGGCCGACTTGAAATCAAATGTGGTCAGCGAGCTCTCCAGCTTCACCTGTTCGCCTGTGAGCGTATTGAGATAGGCGGCAGGATAGATTCCGAGATACTTGATGTTACGATTCGTGTCGGCATTTGAGTCGGTATAGGCGCTGCGCAGCATGACGCGCTCGACATTCCACACACCGTCGTCTGGTATAAACCCAACCCCCATAACACCGTCACCGAGCGAGAGAGAGTTGTCTGAGAAGGAATATCCCTGGAGCGGCGAGGGGAGATTTGTGCCAGGTATATACTTATTAAAGATGTTGGGGTATACAATATCCTGAACGTAGGGATAACTGTAGAGGGTTGTGGGAATTCCTGTAAGCGCATTTGACTCATACACGAGAGAATATGTATTTGGTGGAATATATGGTTGATTCACAGTATTCGGAATGAAGACATGACTATACCAGTGGGCAATTACTGACTGGCGCGTAGGGGGTATAATATTAGAGGTATATGCGCCGGCCGCATTGGAGCTGAGAATTTGGTTTCCATTTCCAGACGACGTGGATTTGTAAAGATAGGTCTGCGTGCTTATATTGTAACCTGCGCCGACTTGGAAGATATAGCCCGAGATTGGGTCAATGCGCGTTGCCGAGTTAGCTACTGTATTTGAATATGTTCCGGGTATATAGCCGACATAGTCAGTGAGGTCAGAGGAGACCCCGTTTGAGTCATAACCCATATGAATATATCTCTCTCCAAACCTGAAGAAATTGGAGTCGAGGCCATTTAAGTTTGAGGCATAGAGGCTCGCCTGGGTCGGCAATCTAATGTAGTCTGGATCGGCCACTTCTGCGTAATTGAAATTGCCGAGGCGTGTGGATGGATCTGCGAGAGGGTCAAAACCGACCAATGAGCGAGTGATTTCGTTATATGCGGTTCCATTGGGAAAGAAGGGTGTGATTCGCACCTGCGTCGTTCTGAAACTCAAATTCTGAGAACGTAAGATCATATAATATGTCTGAGATGCATACGCGTTGAAACTGAAAGTGTAACTATTCGTGTTAACGATGGTGGCCATTTGCTTGTAATGAATCGCCTTCTCATTTCTCACGTCCGAGATGTCGGCCATAAATGCGCCGCGGTCATGATAGAAAAAGACTTGGAGTGGGTCTTGAATGATGGTCGTTAGCAGGGGGGCTTGTATTGTCACGCTCATTGTATAGGTATCAATCTGCCCTGGAAGAAATCCTGTTACTTTGGGGGCCGTTAAAGAGAAGAAGGTGCGATTTGTATTAATATCGAGCGATATACTGGTTGTGCCCCAAAGCGCGATACTCTGTGGCCGTGTAATGCCAAAGTTGGTATTTGTTGGCGAGAATCCAGGGATTATGCTGAGAGTAATACCAGACACGTCCATGGCTCTGTTGCGAGCATTGTAGATGAAACAATAGGAGTTGTCGAAGATGGCAACGTGGCTTGCGTCGTATGTTGCCGCATTATAGGCGGTATATCTATACTTTGTGGGGCGGGGGAGGGCAGTGACCTTCAGCGTTTGGCGCGAATTAGAGCGGAACTTGAAGACCGTATATTCCGCGGGATTCACTGGCGCAATCACATTGGCGGACTTGAGAAGGTTGTTCTGGTAAATTGTCCCACCCGCGTCAATAAAGGGGCGCGTGTAGTCTGCCGAGTCTGTCACCAAATTGTATGGGTGGCTGTATTGGGCCATGTTTGTAGGATTAGGGCTCGTATTCAGGTTGAAGAAGGTGGAGACGGTTGTGGAGAGGGTGTTGAGGCGGGGCCAGTAATAGGCGGGGGCGGTGCGGAATGTGCTCAGTGTATTGATGCTTACTGGCGAAATGTTTCGCAGAATGACATTCGTGTCATAGTTGCTACTCACGCCGACATTATATAGGGCAGCTTGGAGCGGGAGCTGATTATTCACATGTGTGAAGTAGGCCAGCGAATAGCTGTTAAAATTAATGCCGAAATAATTGGCCAGATTCCTCTGTAGATAGTAATACATGTCGGTGAGGACTGCGAGAATGAGTGTGTTATTTAGATTA
>Ga0049083_10000144_pt1 | contig 21457 bp, 18 predicted proteins | sample GreLakmeMI27MSRF_FD_66719 | JGI IMG/M metagenome (GOLD analysis project Ga0049083, IMG submission 66719) | Freshwater lentic microbial communities from great Laurentian Lakes, MI, USA - Great Lakes metaG MI27MSRF | ecosystem: Environmental > Aquatic > Freshwater > Lake | place: Great Lakes...
TGTGCTCTGGTCGGCTTCGTTCTCCTCTGCTGCTAGTTCATGAATGCGGGCGCGCGTTGCGTAGCCTTACGCTGAGTTGTGCAATTCAGAGTCGTTCTTCTTCGTTAAGGCGTCGTCCTAGGCGTGCCAGCCTGCTGCCGTCTCACTCGCCAAAGATCGGACCGACTCGGTGTAATATTGTGCGTTTGTGCCGCGCATTACTCGCGTCGTCGTCGTCCTCCCATGCGCATGAGGGTGAGGGAGTGAGGCAAACGCGCGCATGGCGGCTCTCCTGTCAACCAGCGTGTTGGTCGCAGACGCACAGGGCGACATCTGCGGCGTCAGCGCGGGCGCAGGCAGCTCCGACCTGCTTGTTTCGGTTCAGGGCGACGGGGTGGTGCAGTACGATGTGGCCAAGGAGGTGCGGAGTCATGCAACTTGTCACAAAAGCTCAGCCGCCGCCCGCCTCGCCTGGCGCCCGGCCCAGCGCGCGTGGGGCGTGCGCGCGTCGCCCGCGCTGACGGCTTCCCCTCGCCGCCCGCGCCCTCGCCCCGCAGCGCCGCGTGCGCAGCTGGGCGCTGAGCAGCAGGCGGCGGCTGGCCGCGCCCGCTGTCTGGGACGGCGCCTCGCGGCGCTACTTCGCCGCCGTGGCGGGCGAGGGCGCCCGGGTGGCCGTGGTTGCGTTCACGGAGGAGAGCACGCGCACGCTGGACGAGCTGCCAGCGGTTGCGACGCTGAGCGACGGCCTCTTTGCGCTCTTCCCCGCCACGCCCGCGGGAGCGCCCGCGCCCGCGCTGCAGCCCATGGAGACCGGGTCGGAGGGCGGGGTGGTGACGGTCTCAAGCGCGGGCGCGGTGCGGCTGCTGGCGGGCGACGGACGCGAGCGCGGGGTGCACGCAGCGCCCGCGGCCGCCTCCTGGGCAGCCGCGGCCGCCTGCAGCGCCTCAGCGGAGCCCGGCGAGGCTGCTGCGCAGTGCGTGGCCGTGGTGAGCGGCGCGCGCGCGGCTAGCGGGGCTGCACACACGCTGCGCCTGTTTGCCGTCGCAGACGACTCGCTGCACCTCACCGCCGCCGCGCAGCTGCAGGCGCCGGGCGGGGGCGCGTTCAGCGTGGTGTGCGTGACCAGCCTGGGGCGCGGCGGCGCAGCGGTGCTGTGGTCAGACGGCACCTGGGCCGCCTACTCCGTCCAGGGCGCCGTCGCCACGCTGCGCCACGCGCGCCGCACCGCATGCTTTGCGATGGGCGCGGGCGCGGCGGAGGCGGCGGAGGCTGCTGCTGCGGGGGGCAGGAAGCGGCGGGGCGGCGGAGCGGCACCCGCCGTCGCCGCCGCGGGCTCGTCCTCGCTGACGCGCGTGGGCATCGCCTCCTTCGGCGCCTACACGCTGCTGCTGGGCGCGCAGAGCAGCGGCGGCGAGGCGCTGGCTGCGGTGCTGGACACACGCTACGGCGCCGTGCACTGCGCGGAGCAGCTGGCCACGGGCTGCGCGGCTACGCGCGAGCCCGACTGGCGGGCGCAGTGCGTGGCGCTGCAGGCGCGCGACGGCGCCGCGCTGGTCGTCGCCGCGACGCCCTCCCTGGTGCTGCTGCTGCGTGCCCACGCGCCGCCCGTCACGCTTGCAGCCTGCGCCGGCTGCGCGGCGTCGCCCGCCACGCGCCGCGTGCTCTGCGGGGAGGAGTTGGAGCGCCTGGTGGCTGCGCCGGCGGGGGGCGCCGCCGCGCAGCCCGCCTGGCGCGCGCAGCCCGCGGCGCAGCCAGGCGCCGCGCTCGCCCGCCGCCTGGACGTGGCGCGGGTGTGGGACCAGGGCGCGATGGCCGCCAGCCAGGCTGCGGAGGAGGCTGAGGTGCGGCGCTTCCTGGACGCTGGACAGCTGCCCGACGCCGCCGTGGCCGCCGCGCTGCAGCCCCTGCTGCGCCAGCCCCGCGGCGCCGGTGCCCCCGCCGCCGCCGCCGCGGCTGCGCTGCAGCGCTGCGCGCGCGACGGGCTCTGGGCGCCGCTGCAGGCGCTGCTGGAGGCTGGCCACGCGCCCGCAGCGCACGCGGCGCCGGCGCTGGTGGAGCAGCTGCTGGCGCAGCGACAGCACGCGCCGCTGCGTGCGCTGCTGGCGCACGCGCCCGACGTGGGTGCCGCCGAGCTGGCAGCCAGCCTGGCCGCGGCGCTGGGCGACGGCGACGGGGCGGGCACGCAGGCGCAGCTGGCGCCGCTGCGCGCCCAGGCGCTGGCGGCGGTGGAGGGCGCGGAGCGGGCGGCGCGGGAGGGTCTGAGCGACGGCCCCGCCCGCCTGGCGGTTGCGCGCCTGCTGGTGGCGGCCGTGGAGGAGTTCCCGCCCGCCCAGGCGGTGCTGCTGCACGCAGTGCTGGCCGCGCGCCGCGACGACGGCGCCGCCGCCGCCGCGTGCGCTTCGCTGTCGCTGGAGCAGGCGCTGGCGCTGCTGCAGCACCTGAACCGCTGGGCGCGCCTCTACCGCGGCCCGCTGAGCGCGCAGCCGGGCGGCGTGGTGGTGGGCGTGGCGGGCGTGCCCTCGCTGGCGCAGGTGGTCTCCTGGGCCAGCCTGGCGCTGGACGCGCACTGGGCACGCCTGGTGCTGCACGACGGCGCCGCTCAGCTGGCCAAGCAGCTGGCCAAGGCTGTCAAGACGCACGTCGTCGCCACCGCCGCCATGACGTCGCTGGAGGGGGTGGTGCAGCACCTGGCGGCGGGCAAGCCGCTGCCGGCGCCCCCGGGGACCGTCTCCTCACTCTACTCCGTTGAGCGCCTCGTCATCTGATGACGCGCTAGGTGTGCTATGCTATGCAATGGAGCGCATGTGCAACCGTCGCCTGTCGTCGCACAACAACGCCCGGGCGGGGTCGCTGCAACCATCATCACTCGGTGGTGCGTGGTAGGTGGCTCGTCGGTTTTTTTCTGGCATCCGTCTCTTTCGCACCCCTCGCATTCTCCGTGCGCGTGTCTGTGTCTGTGAGAAGCGTGGGACCGGGCACCGTGTGGCATGTGCATCTACTAGGGGGAGCAGTCTGGGCTAAATGCGTTCCTTCCTCGCGCTTGCGCTCGCGCTGCTTGCGCTGCAGTCGAGCGCGCTGAAGCTGCGGATCGAGCCGTACGCGAGCGAGTGTGTCACGGAGGTAGCGACTATTGACGGCGATCGAGTGTGCGCGCCCAGCGCGCTCGCGCCTGTGCGCGCACCACGCGGCGGCAGCCAACCCCGCCTGAAACGCGTCGGCTCAGCGCGGGCGCGGCTGCAGCAGACTGCTCGCTCGCTTGCGCGCGCGACTGACGCGTCGCGCGCTATCGCTGCTGCTAGCACCGGCTCGTTCGTGGGCACCGCGGAGGGTGCTTACCGCACGGCGAGGAACTTCTTCGACTTGGAGGTGAAGAGCGAGGACGGCACCACCCTTCACACTGTGCGCAACCGACAGGACGCCAAGTTCGAGTTTGTGGTTCCCAGAGCTGGCCGATTCACGGCCTGCATCCGCAACTACGGGCGCCACGCGGCGGACGTCACCTACCACAGCTTTGTGGGGCACAAGGTTGAGCACGACAAGCTGACAAGCGACCATCTGGGGCCGCTGCGCAACTCCTTGGGCACCATGCGCAACACGCTGCGCCAGCTGCTGGAGGAGCAGCTGTACCAGGAGAACCGGGACACGATGCACTCACAGAGTGCGTGCGCGAGCGTCGCCTCGTTGTGCCAGCCTGACTGGATGCCACCTCGCAGCCAACAAGAGCACTGCGCGGCGCGCGGTGGCATGGGCGGCCATTGAGGCGTGCGTGCTGTGCACCATCTCCGTGGGGCAGGTCATGCTTATCAAGCGGCTCTTCGAGAGCTCTCCGAAGATGCAGAGGTCCTCCTTCGGCTTCTCAAACAGCAGGGGGGCCATGGAGCGCCCGGTCTGGAGCGTGTGACAAAGGCCGTTGGGAAGGACTGTGTCGGCAGTAGTTCTCGTCCGCTGGACTCGTCGAACGTAGTACGCACGACTGAGGAGGCGGCGGTATCGCGGTACTGGAATGGCTCACGCCCTCGCCTGCACTGTTGCCCTGTTCTGCCGCTGCCATTGCCTGCTGTCGCGTCCTGCTGGCACGCGCGAGTGCGACCCCGTTGCGCCGTTGAGGCGCAGCCCTCCAACCTGCTAGGGCTGCGCGGCGAGCCTGGCCTCCTCCACCGTGTTCGTTTGCTGTGTCAATGGCCTTCTTCCAGCGCATCGTGTCCTACGTGGTGAACGAGCTGCTCGTGAACCGACTGGCGAATAGGTGCGGTGTGAGCGGCAACTTCCGCCGTCTCCAGAGCGCCACATGCTTACTGCGTCTGCAGCACAACCTTCCAGCGGTTCGCCATCAAGACGGACGCCGCGATGAAGGAGCTGCAGCAGAAGGGGACGAAGCACGTGAGCTCGGGAGGCGAGGCGTTGTCGCAGGGCACGAGCCAGTTCCGCGATTTTACCCGTGCCTTCGCGGAAGAGCTGACCAAGGGACTTCGCGACATGCCGAAGGGCAAGTGAGACACAGTGACGCAGTGCTGTGCACCCACGCGTGAATTCACTCAGTTGACATAGTCTGCGCGCTGCGTGTCGAAGCCGGCGGCAAGCGTCTGGTAGCGCTCCAGCTCAGCCGCGGACAGGGAGGGCGCCAGCTCCGCCATGGCGCCCGTGAAGTCGTCCATGGTGACGGTCACCGGCTGGCTGGCGCCGCCCCGCTTCAGCATCGCCTTGACGGCGCGCATCCAGGCATCTGCGCAGAGTGCGTAGAGGTCCGCGCCCGTGTAGCGCCTCGGGCAGCGCCGCGCCAGGTCCTCCAGCGACACGTCGCTCGCCAGGGTGAAGCGCCGGGTGAGTGCCTGCAGCACGCGCAGGCGGCCCAGCGGCGAGTCGTCGACGCCCACAAAGAGCAGCTTGTCGAATCGGCCGGGGCGCAGAAGGGCGGAGTCGATGAGGTCCGGCCGGTTGGTGGCGCCGATCACAAACACGTCCTCCCCCCCAGCTCCCGACAGCCCGTCAACCTCCGCCAGCAGCTGAGACACCACCCGGTCCATCACCCCGCCGCTGTCGCCGCCGGATCCGCGGGCGGGCGCCAGAGCGTCCAGCTCGTCGAAGAAGACGATGCAGGGGCGCGCGGCGCGGGCGCGCGCAAACACCTCGCGCACATTACGCTCGCTCTCGCCAATGTACATGTTGATCAGCTCCGGCCCCTTGACGGCCAAGAAGCGCACGCCGCACTGGGTGGCCACAGCCTTGGCCAGCAGCGTCTTGCCAGTTCCGGGCGGGCCGTACAGCAGCGCGCCGGAGCGGCGCCGGCCACCCTGCGCAAACAGCGCCCGGTGGCGCAGCGGCAGCTGCACAGTGTCCAGAATTGCGCGCTTCGCCTCCTCTAGGCCGCCCACATCATCCCAGGTAATGTCGGGCACCTTGGGGGCGCCGATGGCTGCGGAAGTGCGTGTGCCACAGCACCGCAGCGCTTCGTCCAGGTCAGCCTGAGACAGACAAGTGGCGCCCAGCTGCCCCTGCGCGGCGGCGCGGGCGACGGCGCGCACGGCGGCGTCGGCGACCAGAGCGCGCAGGTCGCGGGGCAGCAGGCCCGCAGTGCCTGCGGCTGCGGCTGCAACCTCCACCGATTCGCAGGCAGCGCCCAGCGACTCCTGTGGGGTGCGCGGGGTGAGCGAGCAGGCTGGCGGCGCAGAGGGGGGTGTGGGCGCGCCTTGAGCAGCGCCGTGCGCGTGGGCTCGTCGGGCGGCAGAACCTCCTCCTCATGCGTGAAGCAGCGCCGCACGTCTGGTGGCAGCGCATCCGCAGCCTCCACTGCGGCGAGGAGCAGCACTGTGGCGCAGCCCGGCGCTGCGCGGGGGGCGCGGTGCCACAGACGAGCCTTCCCCGCCTGCCCTTCCGCGTCCTCATCCGCCGGCTGCGCCTCAGGCCTGGGCGGCTCGTACCCCTCCTCATCGCTGTCGTCCGACGCCGCGCCGCCGCCCCCCTCCCCTCCGCCGCTGTGCTGGCGGATGCAGCGCTCAAGGGCACGCGCCAGCAGCGGCGCAGCTTTGGCCCCGGACGCGTTGGCGTCGGGCACCCCATGCGCCGCGGAGGAGACGAGCGCGCCGAAGCGGCGCAGCAGAAGCACCGCTGGCGCGTAGGCGGATGCAGCCTCAAAGGCTGCCGCCAGCGTCTGCGCAGTCTTGCCCTCCGAGCTGCGCAGAAAAGGAGGGGGAAGTCAGCGCTGCAGGCGCGATGGCGTGGTGCGCGGCGCGCACCCCCCGCCGCCGGGCGCCAGCTCGTAGCAGTTGTAGACGACGATGTTCATGCCCATCGCCCTAGCCACGCTGTGCGCCACGCCGCGTTTGCCCACCCCCACCGGGCCCTTGAGCAGCACGGCCAGGCGAAGGCGCAGATGCGCCGCGCTGGGGTGCAGCAGCGGCGAGGCGAGGCTGCATAGCTGCGCCACGGCTGGGTGAGAGGACACCGGGAGCTGCGCCAGCGCCGCGTGGAAGCCAGACAGGCTGCACGACGGCGGCGCGGCGGCGGCGGTGGAGCCGTCCAGGACGAGGCTCGTGGTGGCGTCGCAGAGGAGGCCAGATCGTGGCTCCGAACTGCGCAACTGGAAGTAAGACAGCCGCGGTTCCTCACCCCCGCCCTCAGCCACAGGCACGGAGAAGACGTCGCCCTGCGTCAGCAGCCGCGGCGTGGCGAAGTGCAGGCGCAGCGCGGCGTCCAGCTCCTCGCTCGTGTCCGGCGGCTGCGACCCGCTGTTCAACATCTCCGCGGCCTCCGCGGGCTCGCGCACCAGCGCCACGCGCGCGGCGCGCACATTGGAGACAGATGGCACCGGCTCCAGGTAGACGTGCGGGCGCGGGGCGCCCAGGAAGGGGCGCAGGTGTAGCGCCAGCGCCAGGTTGAAGGCGAGCACCGGGGAGAGGTAGGCCACGCCTGGGGGTCTGGACGGTGAGCGCTGGCAGTTGGGGCTGCAGCAGGCTGCGCGCGCACCGTCGGAGGCGTTGGCGCAGCCGGCGCAGGGGCCCGCTGCGAGCGAGACGAGGCGTGCGAGGCGCGACACGCCCCCACCGGTGGTCACCAGCACGTGCGAGCCCGACAGCAGCTGCAGCCTGCGCAGCGTGTTCGGCGTCACGCCCACCTCGCTGTGCAGGTCGCGCGGGCCTGCAGGCGAAACGAGGGCCGCATCAGGCGGCTGCTGCCCTTCTGACGCCTCCAGCACGCACCCTGCGCCAGCGAGCTCTCGGGCGGTGCAGTCAGCAGCTCCGCCTCCAGGGCCTCGCGCACAGCCGGCGCGCTCGAGTCCGCAGAGGCGGCGCCGGGCAGCAGCAGTGGCGCACGAGGCCGCCTGCTCCCCAGCTCAGCCATCCTTCCTCTCCTGCAATAACCGGAGCGCGAAGCGACGAGAAAGTGCCGAGCTGAGATTCTTCCTGACGTGCGTCGTGGTGTAGACGTGATGACGTGGCGGCGGGCAGCGTAGGATCCCTTCGCCCGCCCGCCCCGCGCCCTCCCGTACTCACACCAGCTTCCCTCGCCTGCCTACGCCTCTCTTCAATGCATACGGGGACGGCTCTTGCTTAAACGTGCGATGGCGTGGACGCGCGGTGCCTCCGCTGTGGAGGAGCCAGATCTGCTCTTCAGCTGCCCACCGCCTGACGCAACGCAGCCGTTCTTCACGCGCCACGGCTTTGTGAACAGCGGCAACCTCTGCTACGTGAACAGCACCTTGCAGGCGCTGCTGGCGTGCACCGGGTTCTACGCACTGCTGCAGGCGCTGCGTCTACACGACGAACGCGCGCGCCTTCCACCCTCCTTCTCCACCTTGCGCTGCCTGGTAGACCTGGGCGCCGAGTTTGCACCCCGCAGCGACGAGCCGTCCAGCTCGTCCCCGCACTTTGGGCGGCCGTGTCCAGTCTTGTCCAGCGATCAGCTGCTGGCGGCGCCACTGGAGGCGTTCGAGCGGTCGCGAAACGTGGCGGGCTCCTCCGCGGTGGCGGGGAAGGCACCACGTCCCAGTGCGACTCGTCGCTCGCGGCCGCAGCAGGATGCGCACGAGTTCCTCACCTTCCTCCTCGACTCTACCCACTCTGAGCTACTGCTGCTCAAGCAAAGGCGCTCCGCCGCGACCGCGCCGCCGCAAACTGCGGCCGAGGAGGCTGGGTCCGGGGCTGGCGACGAGGAGGCGTGGGTCTCTGTGGGTCGCAAGAACCGCACGGCTGTGACTCGCACGCACGAGGCGTTGCGCGAGGAGCAGGAGTCTCCGGTGACGCAGCTGTTCGGGGGCGCCTTTGCGAGCGTGGTGACGCACCGGGGCGCCAAGCCTTCCAAGACGCTCGACCCCTTCCAGGTCATCAGCCTGGAGGTGACAGATGCCAGGGTGCTCACCGTCGGCGATGCGCTCGCCTCTTTTTTCGGCAGCGAGAATCTGGAGGAGTTCAAGGATGCGCGTGGCGCCATGACCTCCGCCCGGCTGTCCACGCGGCTGGACCGCGTTCCCAGAGTTCTCGTCCTGCACATGAAAATCTTCGGCTTTAGCGACTCGGGACACAAGATTCTGAAGCGCCTGCAGTTTGGGGAGCACCTCACGCTGGAGCGCAGCATGTACGAGGGCCGAGACGGCCGCCAGTACCGGCTGGCGGCGGTGGTAGAGCACATTGGGGACAAGCGTGCGTTCCCTTTTCGCGGCGCTGCGCTCCGCGCACTCACGCCCAAGGCATTGCGCAGTGAGCACGGGACACTACGTGACCTACGCCCGCGACGTGGTCAGCGGCTGGTTGCGCATAGACGACGCCCAGGTTCACCAAGTCTCTCTGCAGACGGTGCTGGAGCGGGCACCCTTTCTGCTCATGTACGAGCAAGACTCACGATGACAGGGACAAGCGCAGTGTCAAAGCTATTCTTGTCAACGCTTGCGTGAGCCGAGCGACGCCAGCACGCCGACCAACGCCGCAACGCCAGCTACCGCCACGCCGCCGGCCACCAGGCCGACCAAGGCGTCTTCAGCGAGGCGCTGCTCGCACGCGCTGCGCAGGGTCTGGCTTTGGTGGCAGCTTGGTGCTACTCTCAACGCCTCGTCTGCGTAGTTCCGAGCGCGCAGCGCATCGCCTGTGCGCCAGCTCGCGACAGCCAGCAGGTAGAGTGGCTCACGCCGTCCGCGCAGCTCTGTGCCACCCTCTTCCATCCCTGCAGAGAGAGTGAGCGGGCTGGAAAGCGTATCAAGGGAAACGCACAAATGGAAAGCAGCTCTAAGGCCCGGTGGGGGTCCGCGGGGACCGTCGAGTGCGCCAACGCCCAGGCGAAGCGCAAGCGAGCCTCGTCCACCGCAGCGGCATCAGACTGGGGTGCCGAGGCGAGCTGCGTGGCACACGCGTCCACCAGCGCGCGGTCGGTCACGGGCAGCACCAGCTCCTGCCAGCTGTCAGCAGCCATGCAGTCAGTCGTGTTCGTGGGTCGTAGGACAGCTGCGTCACTCGTTGCTGGAGCAGGTTAACCGCAGCGACTGCACAAGGAGAGAAAGAGTAGAGTAGAATAGGTGATGCGAGAGAGACGCTGACAGGCTGATGACTCCTGCTCGCTGCTGCTGGACTCGCTCGTCGACGTTCCCTTTGTGTTGTCGTACGACGGGCCGGGGAGTCCTGCCGCCCGGCCGCCGGCGCTGCAGTGCTGGCACATTCGTCTCCCCCGCCTGGCCCGTGGCTGTGGCTGGCGGGCAAGATGAAGAAGGCGAGACACGCGGTTTTCAGGCGCGTCACGAGGGTGTTGAACTCGCTCTGTGCTCCCTCCCGCCCGCCCTGCTCACGGTCGCCCTCGTGCCGCGCTCAGTGGTCTGTGGGAAACGGAGAGCGTTGAGAATTATGAAGCGTTCCTGGTGGCCTGCGGTGCGTCTCTCGTGTAGGGTTTTTTTCAGGCGCTGGCAAACTCGCCGGCCGCACCGCTCAAGCAAAGGCAGCCGCTGACTCGCGCCTCCCATAGGCTACAACGTCTTCCGCCGCAAGCTGGTCAGTCCCGCTGCCGCGAGACGCCCTGAGTTCGCCTGGGCATGAACAACCGCCTTCCCCTCACAGGCGCTGCTGCACCAGAGCCAGCCCACGCACTTCTACAAGCACCGTGGCGGCGAGCTGGAGTTCTCACAGATGCTGAATGGGCGCGTGCTCACCTCCTATATGCGCGTCGGCGAGCGTACCGAGGTTGAGCTGCCAGGCACGAGTGCACGCTGCGCGCCCTCTGCGCCCCACTGACGTCGCGGCCTCAGACGGGAGCACCACCTTCGTAGTGAGCGCGTGGGAAGGGAGCGCCTGGAAGACGGTTGACGACTCTGGCACTTTGGAGACGCGGCGCTGGCTGGACGGGGACACACTGATGATGGCGCGTCGTTGCCTGCAGCGCGTCGGCCATGCGCAGCCCTGACGTCCTCCGCTCGGGTCGCGCAGACGGAGCGGTGCCTCAAGGACGGCCAACCCGTAGCCTCCTGCAAGCGCGTCTTTCGCTGGGTGCGCACCGCCCGTTCTGCAGCGCGGCGCGAATGCTTACGCGAGCCTGGCGCAGATTGGGAGCGACCCCATCTGGAGCGCGCAGTCGGGTGACACGCAGGTGTTGCTCAGCCGCGCGGTGCACACCGAGGAGGAGGAGGATTACGTGGATGAGCCGCCTCTGCCTGCTATCAGCGAGGTCACAAAGGCTGGCGCGAAGGCTGCTGCGACGGGCGTGAGCCTGGTGTCTGCGCTGTCCAGCTCCATCACGGACGGGTGGAGTGCACTGGAGACGATGCTGGCAGACAAGCCCCCGGGCGGCGACAAGGACTGGTGCGCCCTCCCCCCGCCCACCCAGGCTGCCGCGGGGCTCAGAAGCGCGCCTCGCCAGGCACGCGTTCTTCAACATCGACCGCAAGCAGAAGTTGCTGGGCGGGTTCAACTGTGGGCTCGCAGGTGCGCCGCGTGCTGTAGACAGCCGCTGCGTCGCTCGCGCGCGCTGAGTCTATGCCCCGCGCGGCCAGGTGACACGGTGGTGCAGGGCCGGCTGTACGTGTTCGAGCAAACGATTTGCTTCTACTCAACGTTTGTCGGGAACGCTATCAAGGCGCGGCTGCTGCCCGCCAGCCCTGCGCTCTCCCCTGAACCCCTCTTCCCGTCGCGCAGACTATCCGCGCCAGCGACATGACCGACGTATCTAAGGTCAACGTTGCAGCGCTGAGCGGCCTCGAGATCCGCACCCTCACCAACGGCGCCTTCGTCTTCACCAACTTCCTGAGCCGCGACCAGGCGTACGACATGGTTCTGGGCGTGATGTGGAGCTTCGCGGACGCTGACTCGGCACAGCCGGCACCCATAGCGCTGGGCTTTTCGGGCGAGCGCTACCTATTTGTGCGCGTCAACGCGGCGCGGCCGTCGAGCAGCGCAAATGCGCCGAAAAGCGGCCTCCGGAACTGCTTCGTGCGGCTGGCAGTGGGGCAGTACGAGGCTCGGACGGTGACGGTTGAGAACTCGTCGTCGCCCCAGTTTGACGCCGTCTGCATCTTCCCCTGCTCCGTGCTGGACCCCGCCTGTGACTCGCTGACGGTGAGCCTGCTGAACGAGAGCGCACGCGGGCAGGGCGAGCCCCTGGGCGAGCGCTGCCTGGGCCTCAAGGCCACCGCCGCCGCCCCCGCCCTCTCCTTGCTGCGCGCCAGCTGGCACGCGCCTAGCACGTGGCACAAGCTGGAGATGGCGTCTGGGGGTGGGGGCGGGGAGGAGATGCCCCAGGCGGAGGTTTCCCTCTCTGTCTGGACAGCCTCCTCCGCCGACCCAGCCTTCCGCACCGCGCGCGCGGGCGCCCGCCGCCCCCCCACCAAGCGCTCCGACATGGGCGACACCTCTCGCGTCAAGACGTATGAGGAGCCCCGGATGGCCTACCTCTTCCTGGAGGTGCGCCGTGCGAGCGGCTTGCGCGCGCGGCACGGCAAGCCCAACGGCATGTGCGACCCCTTCTGCCACATCACGGTGGGCGGGCAGCGGGCGCGCACGCGGCTGGTGCAGGACACGCTGAGTCCCGCCTGGGAGGACTCCTTCACCTTCGTGGTGGAGAAGCCCCTGGCCGGGCAGCTGCTGCTGGAGCTCTACGACGGCGAGCAGCGGGCGGGCGACTTCATCGGCCAGGTGGCGGTGGCGCTGCAGGACGTGACGCTGCGGCGGCCGGGCGCGCGCACCACGCCCGCCCCCCGCTGGCACCGCATCACCCGCCGCCGCGACGCTGGCGCGCGCGCGGCGGGCGGCGAGCTGGGTGGCGAGGGCGGTGGCGAGGAGGCGCGCGAGCATTTGGGCGAGCTGGAGCTGCGCTGCTACCTGGACTCGGACTACCTGCCCCAGGAGGCGGACCACCCGCCCGTGGGCCAGCTCTCCGTCACCGTGGTGCGCGCCCGCCAGCTGGCGCGGCCGGGTGACACCTTCTGCGTGCTGCACTACGGCCGCAGCTGGGCGCGGCTGCCCACCCTCAGCTCCGCAGCCGCCGAGTGGCGCCAGGAGCTGCTGCTGCCCGTGCGCGACATGAGCGACGTGCTGGCGGTGGGCGTCTTCCGGGACGCTCCCTCCTCCTTCCTGGCGGCGGCGACGGAGGAGTTCCTGGGCAAGGCGTGCGTGCGGCCCGGCACGCTGCTGCCCGGCCGCGCCTACCGCCGCTCCGTGCCCCTCCTGCTGGGCCACAAGGACGGGGTCGTGCAGACGGGCGTGCTGGACCTGCACATCCGCTTCGTGCGCTACTCGGCAGCCGCAACGGTGGCGCGCTACCTCGCACTCCCACTTCCCCCAAAGTGCTACCTCGACCCGCCCGCCGACTCCACAGCCCGCGCGCTGCCAGCCTGGGAGGAGGCGCTAGTGGAGGCGCACTTGAGCGCAGCGCAGCCGCCGCTATCCGCAACTGTGCAGGCTGCCATGCGGCCAGTCTTTGACCCCCGCCTCTCCATGCGCCTCCTCCGCGTCCACGTCGGCCGCCTCCTCGCCCGCTTCCTCTCCGACCGCGCTGCTGGACCGTCACTGTTGGACCCGGCGCAGTGGTGGGAGCAGCCGGGTGCTATGCTGCTGCTACACCTCCTCTTCGTCTTCCTCGTCTTCAATCCGCAGCTGCTGCTGCCCCTCCTTCTCACCGCAGTCGCAGCCTGGGGCTTCTCCAGCAGCCGCGCGGCGCCGCTGATCGGGGCGGACCCGTGGCTGAGCACGGGGGGGCAGTTTGCAGAGGCTGCATCGCTGCTGCGCGGCGGCAAGGCCGAGGCCGAGGAGGCGCCCGCGGCTGGGGCGGAGCCTGCGCTCGCGATCGGTGACGAGTGGGCGACCAAGCCACTGACGTTGACGGAGCGCGGTCGTGGGGCCGAGGCGCCAGGGGATGCACTTGACACGCTGGACCTGCTGGAGGAGGTGAGCGAGGCGCAGGGCGAGCGCCAGCTGAGCGCGGGGCAGCAGAAGCAGCTGTTCCGGGCGCTGGCGCTCTACTCGCGCGCCGCGCAGCACGTGGCTGACCACTACGCCACCCAGTTGGAGCAGGCTGCGGGTGTGCTGAGCTGGCGGGAGCCCCTCGTCTCTAGGGGCTTCTTCACCCTCCTCCTCCTTGCGGCACTGGCGCTCTTTTTCATCCCGCTGCGCTCGGTGGTGCTTGCAGCCGGACTCTACGCCATGCGCCACCCGGCGCTCAGAGCCCAGCCAGCGCCCTCCGTCCTCCCCTTCTTCCTCTCACGCCTATCGTCCCTGCGCGACCATATTGTTTAAGCTTAAAACGCAACGCTGTGACCAGCAGAGAAACCTTTTGCGAGCACTACTGTTGTACTAGAGCGTGACTGGCTGTGTGTTCGACTGCGTTCTACTTCTTCCAGTCTTCCACCGCCCCTGTCGCCCTGGTGAAGGGGACGCTAGTGGTCGCGCTCGCCGCGAGTCGTGCTCTTCGACACGCTCGTTGTCTCTCGCGAGGCACACAGCGCCTGAACAGTTGCCGCTGAACACTTCCGCGCTGGGCTGCCTCTCGCGAGGTTCTCAAAAATGAACATCTTCCGGTTGGCCGGCGATATGACGCACCTGCTGTCCTTCCTGGTGCGCGCGAGACGAGCGCCCGCCCGAGTCTAGCCCAGAGCTCATCGGCTCTTGCCTCTGGCTGAGCACCGGGTTCGTGCAACAGGTGCTGCTGCTCAAGATTCACGCCACCAAGTCGTGCGCGGGTACGTGTGCGCTCTGCAGATTGTCCGACGGCGGGTCGCTCTCGCCTCTGCTTGCCTGGCGCTGCGCGCAGCCGCCTCGCCTACTGCGAAGTCAGGCGCACTGCGCGCGTGCCGGTGAGCTTGCGCACGGGCGCAGCTGTGTTGATCCGTGTGCACAGGAGTGTCTCTGCGCACGCAGGAGCTGTACGCGCTGGTGTTCCTCTGCAGATACCTGGACCTGTTCTTCACCTTCATCTCGCTGTGCGTCCCGACTTGCGTGCGCTGGGCGGCGAGGCGCGTGTCTGAGCGCCACCGCGCGCAGTTACAACACGGTGATGAAGCTCATCTTCATAAGTGCCACCCTGAGCATCATCTGGTACATGCGGAAGCACAGGACTGTGAGCCAGACGTACAGCAAGGAGGAGGACACGTTCAAGCTGGAATACCTGGTGGTGCCAGCCTTCCTCCTTGCGCTGCTGGTGAACCACGAGCTGTCTGTCATGGAGGTGCGCCGCAGCGGGCGGCGCAGGAGGGCTGCCGCTGAGCCGACTGGTATCAGGTGCTGTGGACGTTTTCCATCTACCTAGAGGCGGTTGCCATCCTGCCACAGCTGGTGCGTTCCTTGCCCGTCGCGGTGGGCGGTGCTGATGCGAATGCCACCAGGTGATGCTGCAGAACAGCGGGAATGTGGACAACCTGACGGGGCACTACGTCTTCTTCCTTGGGTGCGCACGCGGGTGCCATGCCCGCCCTGCCCAGCTGAGCCCGCCGCCCAGGGCATACCGCGCGCTGTATCTACTGAACTGGATCTACCGCTACTTCCACGAACCGGGCTACCGGCATTGGATCGGTGCGTGCGACTCTGCTCCCACGGCTTCTTCTGCCGCTCATCACAATCCCGCCACACAGTCTGGATCTCCGGCACGGTGCAGACCGTCTTCTACTGCGACTTCTTCTACTACTACATCAAATCGTGGCGCAACAACGAGAAGCTCAAGCTGCCGGCGTGAGCAAGCAAATGAGCAGAATAAATTACTCACGGCAGCTGTGCAGTTGTCTGAAGCCCTTGCGCCTACTCTCCGTGCGATGCGCAGCTCGCTGCTCATACGGTCGACCGACGCTCAACTTACTCACGTCGAGCGACGGTGGTCGAACGGTAACTTGTTGGTCGAACGCACCACGCAGCGAGCAGCGGCCGGCGTGCGGCAAGTTGTGCCTTTTTCGCGGCCTCCGGGCGACTGTGGGCGGTGTGCCTGCTCTCTCCGTCCAGTAGCCATGGGGCTGTCGCTTAAGCTGCAGAAGAGACTGGCGGCGAGCGTGCTGAACTGCGGCGTGCGCAAAGTGTGGATGGATCCCAACGAGTGCAACGAGATCAGCATGGCCAACAGCCGTGAGTGCCCCGCACCTGCGCAGCTGGGCAGTGTAGCCGCCGGGCCGCCGCGGCGCATAGCAGGCCAGCGTTTGGCGCTAGCCCTAGCAGCAAGCGGCGACTGGCCTTGCTGGGGCGCTGCTGCGGCCACGCCCACCCTCCTGGCGGCGCCTGACAGCGCCGGTCGCTCCGCAGGGCAAAACATCCGCAAGCTGGTCAAGGACGGCTTCGTCATCCGCAAGCCCACCAAGGCGAGGCTGAAACCCTAAATCTCGCCTCCAGCAGCCGGCTGACGCACGCCCGCGCCACTCCCACCAGATTCACTCGCGCTACCGCGCCAGCAAGGTGCTGGAGGCGAAGCGCAAGGGGCGCCACACCGGCACGGGTGAGTCTCTCAGCCGGGCTCTCCCTGTGTCCTCGCCCTGACACCCGCTCGTGCAGGCAAGCGCAAGGGCACGCGCGAGGCCCGCCTGCCGACGAAGGTCCTCTGGATGCGTCGCATGCGCGTCCTGCGCCGCCTGCTGCGCAAGTGCGTGCCCGAGGCGACGCGCTAGTTGCAACGCGCTAGCAGCGACTAGTTGCACCGCTGGCTACGGCTGCTTACGCACTCGTTGCGTAGGTACCGCGACGCCAAGAAGATCGACAAGCACATGTACCACGAAATGTACCTGAAGGTTTGTTGACAGCGCCGCACCTGGGATCCGCCGCACGTGCTTACGCCGCTTTTACAGGTCAAGGGTAACGTGTTCAAGAACAAGCGCGTGCTGATGGAGAACATCCACAAGACCAAGTCTGAGAAGGCGCGCGAGAAGAGCATTGCCGACCAGTTCGAGGCGCGCCGGGCCAAGAACAAGTCGACCCGCGAGCGCAAGATTGGCCGCCGCGAGGAGCGTTTCGCCCAGGGAGTGCCGGAAGCAGAGGTCAAGCCGAAGCCCACCAAGGCTTAGAAAAACTCTGACGACGGCTGTGTGTTCACCACACTCTCGCGCTTTGAGCAAAAAAGGAAGTGCCCCGGTCCTTCCCTGCTCAGCATCTAGCTCAGCAGCAGCGGCTTCTTGCTGATCGCTTCTACCGTGGCGAGGCGCGAGAACTCGGGCTGCAGATGCAGTGACTCGAGCACCACCAGCTCGCGGAAGACATCTGCCAGCGAGGCGGGGTCCAGGAACAGGCTGCCGCAGTGCGCCAGCACCATCTTCATGTCCTTCTCAATGGGGGGGAAGCGGCGGCAGCGGACGCGCATGAGGAACTCCTTGACCTGGGCAAGACAGCGAGCGAGAGAGCGCGTGAGCCAGGGTCATCTTGCTGCCCCGCACCCGCCTCCCGCACCCGCCTCCGCACGTACCAGCAACTCGCAGTAGTGCACCCGCTGGAAGTGGGGGCTCTCCACCGAGGCGCCGCCGCCCCAGGTGATGCGCCAGGGGGGCTTGTCCACCCAGTCTCCCTCCCCGTCCCGCAGGCTGTTGCCGCATGAGAGCGTCAGCATCCTGCCGCGTGCTCCAAGTACGAGCACGCCGCACGCCGCACGCGCCTGAAAGAGACACGCTCATCCTCCACCTTGTACAGCAGCATGTGCTTCTTGCCCGCCTGCACCCGCGTCGCACGCTCCAGGTACTGCAACGCCTGGCCCCAGTAGTGCCCACGCAGCGGAGCGGCGCTGCCGTCGTGGGGCACAACCTCGGAGTGGCTGCCATCCTGCACCGGAAGAGGAGTGGTGTGAGCGCGCACAGCCAGCCAGTGGGGGTGGAGTGCGAGCGCGCACCTGCACAGCCGCCAGCTCAGGCACGCCGCCGTTGCCCAGGCCCACAGGGGCGCTGGTGATGGTCGCCTCCTCATCCAGGTGCAGGTCAAACCAGAAGCATACGGCGTTGAGCAGGCCATCAGCGACAACCTCCAGCTTCAAGATACCCTCCTGCGCGCTGTTCTTGGCGGAGCCGTCGAAGAATGTTTCAAAGACGCGCTTGGGGCGGGTCAGCCGCCGGTGCGGCACCTCCTCCATGCGAACCGCCTCATAGGTGTTCTCCCACCTGTACTTGTTGAATTTGCCAAAGTCGAAGCCACGGACGTCAGAGGTGTGAGCCTCCACGCCCATGCAGTACAGAGTGGCCGCCGCCGGCACCACCGTAGCGCCGGTCTGCAGGACGTTCATCCGAGCCGTAGCCAGGAGCTGGACGACGCGGTCGCCGAGGAGGCCCGCATCAAAGAGGTCCATCACCACAAAGTTGCAGCCCTGGTGACGCACATCTCGGCCGCGTTCCAGCAGACCGATGTCGCGCATGGCGACGCTGACGGTGCGAGACATGCCGTTGGCGGCCACGTTGCGGCGCGCCACCTGTGCGAGGGGCTCGTGTATCTCGGCGGCCACAACGCTGTCAGCCCCAGCCTTGGCGGTCATCATGGCGAGCAGCCCGCTGCCCGTGCCCAGGTCCAGCGCGTGTACGTCCTTGCCCAGCGCCTTGCGCTTGGAAACCTGACGGCTGATGGCCGCCTGGTAGGCGCGGGCGCGATGCTCATCGCGGAGCAGGGCAAAGTGGAAGCGCGGGAAGCTGGCGTCTTGCTTGTACAGGTGCGTGTACTCCTCGCGCTCTAGGTCGAACCGCATCTGCACGGTATTGTGCGAGCAGCGCAAGGGCAGCACGGTGCCCCCCTTCACACCCAGCTCGCCAGGAATATACTGGACGGCGGGGCGCAGGGTCTTGACGGCGGAGCCGGGGCCGGTGGAGAGCGTGATCCCGCCGCCCAGATGCAGGTCGAACCAGAAGAGCACTGCGTTAAAGCGGCCTGCACGCTCAAAAGTCAGGTCTGCCAGCCTCGTGTCGCTTTCCTCAGGCGGCGTCAGCATGTCGAAATGCCACACCCGCACCGGCTGCGACAGCGGGACGTAGGCACCGGGCGAGAGCGGCGTGCCGCCCGCGTGCCCCGGCTCCCAGCGAAACAGGTTGATGGCGCTCACGTCGAACCCACACACCGTGTCAACGCGCAGCTCCACCGCCTGCGCGTACACGGTGGCGGCAGCAGGAATGACCAGCGCGTCCGGCAGCATGAGCCTGGAGAGCGCGTAGCGGCAGGCCGGGATCAGGCCCGCCGACAGCAGCCCGTCCTCCAGCATGTCGCACACTAACAGGTTGCAGGCCACGGGCACGTCCGTGCGCAGCGCCAAGTCCGTGGGGCGCTTGTAGATGACAGCCGCTTTAGCAGAGTCCACACCGTTGCCGTCCAGCGCCTCCTTGCAGCTCAGCGCCATGTAGAGCCAGCGCTCGGCCGCAGTCACGTGCCGCGCGCCGTGCTTGAGCGACAGAAGAGGCAGCAGGCCGCCGCTGGAGCCTAGGTGCAGTACACGCGCATCCTTGTCCTCCGCCTGCAGCGCCGAGATGGCGTGCCGGATGGCGGCATCGAAGGCGTCGATGCGCGCGTTGTCGTCAAAGACTGCGAACTGGCGCTTAGGGATGCGAATGTCCGCCTGAACGGTCATGTAGTTGTAGGTGTCCTTCACGTGGTGGTCGTTCTCCGCCTGAAAGGGCGTGAGCAGCGCCACCGGCAGCAGGCTGCGCGGGTGCACTACGTGCAGCGGCGTGGCGTAGGGCAGGTAGGCGATGCGGTCACGGCGGGTGGGCGCAGGCAGCGCCAGCGTCTGGTGCCCCTGCCCACTCAGCAGGTCGCCCAGCAGCGCCTGCGTGCTCTCCTCCAGCCCGCGCTTCAGCTCCTCCGCGAACGGGTCGTGGCGCAAGCCCTCCTCGAAGGCAGCCTTTGCCAAGCGGTGCAGCCGCAGTCCCATCAGCGCGAACCCACGGCGTGCGAAGGACTTGACGTAGCTGGGCAGCGCGCTGCGCTCCTGGCTGCGCGCAAACTGGGCCTCCGCCAGCTCTGCGCATCGGCGGGCGTCCCAGAGCGCCTCCTCGTAGAGGCCCAGGTTCAGGTAAGCAGCCGCGCGGTTGCTGTGCACCACGTACAGCTCCCGATGCACCACGTTGTTCTCCCGGATCTTGCGAAACAGCTTGGCGAAGGCGGCCACGCAGCGCAGGTCGTCGCCTGCCTTGTGGAACTGCAGTGCCTCACAGTTGAGCTCATGCAACGACTTGCGCTTGAAGTCCGCGTCGCTGGCGAACCTGCGGCCACGTGCGTGTGAGTCTCTACGCGCCGCCAGACAGCAACGGCCAGGCAGAGCGCGCAGCACGCACGCACATCTCGTCGCGGAGTGCCAGCAGCTGCGCCCGCAGGTGCTCTGCGCCCACGCCGCTGTCCGCCTCGGGCTTGGTATCGACGGAGGGCATGTGCTCGGCCGCGTCCGCAGCCGGGAAAGCTGGCATCGAGCGAGGCGGCGCCGGCGAGCTCCGGCAAGCGTTATGCTGACAGCGACTGCTCCCGCTGGCCGGCTCTCCGCGCGCAGAAGCCTTCAGCGGCGACGACTGCACCGCAAGACCGGAGCCACGCAGAGCGAGCGCGGCGTCCGCCGTGCAGCAGCGACGGGACTACCGGAGGGGCGGTCGCGTAGTGCCGGTTCTCGTTCTGCCGGCCTCGACAGCTCAGGGCAACTCACTGGAGCGAAAGCCCGCCGAAGGAGCTCCCTGACAGCACCGCGTCCTCGTAGCTCATCGCCGCCACCAGGGGCGCGGGGCGGGCGAGGCCGACGTGCATGGCAACGCCGTAGAGCTCGCGGTACGAGTCATCCGCCAGACTGGCGCGCTCGTCCAGCCCGCTCACCGTGCTCCTGCCGTCGCTGTCGTACTCAATCGCCTCCTGCTCGTTCGCGTCGCTCGATTGCCATCTGACACGGCAGTCAGGCGCAAGCCTGGCACTGACACACTTCTAGCGCCCGCGCACCTGATGTATGACCGCCTCAGCTCCAGCTGCGCGGCTGAGTGGCGCAGTAGGTACGGGTCGAACGGGAAGAAGGTGTCCAGTGGCCGCGTCTGCCGCGCGGCAGCCAGATTGCCGTTGTGCCCTACAGTACCAAAGAGCGCTGCGGCTGCCGCTCGAGCGGCGCTGCGCCCGGGCATGCGCAGCGCCCTGGCCCGTCGAGCATACTCGTGCGCGATGGCGGGCGCGCACGCTCGAAGCGGCTGCAGCGCGTGATTGAGCAGCCTGGGCGCTGCAGTGTTAGGGAAGCAGGGGCAGGCAGCGACCTGGCTGCTCACCTCTCCATGGGCAGTGCGCGTAGCTGCGTCAGCGCAGAGGCGCCGCCATCAGCGATCATCTCCATGCGGTAGCACAGGACGTAGAGCAGCCCCTGCGCGAAAGTGAGGCCTTCAGCACTGTGCTTCGCTTCGCTGAGCAAGTCTGGCGCTTACTTGGCAGACGGCGTCGAACACCTCCTGCGACTGAGGAGCGGTGTCGCCACTGGCGGCTGCTTCCTCGTGGCGGTCCAGGAATGCGAGACACCTGCAACGGCAGCATCAGACCCAGCGCGACGAAGATGGGCCGCATTCGGCCGCACCAGCTGCTAAGCTGCACTAGCCGCTGCACGACGAAGAACGGGGAGAGGAACGACGAGCGGGCCTGCAAGCGACAGCCACACTCAGTTCGTGTTGTGAGGCGAAAGCCGGCAGCCAGGCGCGTACGAGAAAGCTGGCCACGTAGGAAGCGGCAGCAACACGCAGGATGGGCGGCTGTGAAGCGTCCGCAATTTTGGAGAACTGCGCGAAACGCTCAGTTCAGTGAGTGAGCACACCAAGCTCGACACGCGCAGACGCGCCAGCAAATCGCAGAAGGCGGAGGCAGCACGCATGCTCTCGTCCCGTGTGCATACGTAGAATACGAGAAACTGCACGGGCAGGAGTCAGAGTATGCACAGAGTGAGCTGCAGGCAAGCTCGCCTGAGTGAACTTTGACTTGTATGTTTGCAGCAGGCTCAACTGGAAGGCGCGCAGCAGCGTCTGTACTGTGCCGTCAAAGTCGCCCCCGCTTATGCGCCTGCGGACAGACCTTTGGTCATCACTGCTGTCATCGCTGGCGCAGGCAGCGTGCACGTACCGCCCCAGGTGCGCAAACAC
>Ga0049083_10000145_pt1 | contig 21456 bp, 22 predicted proteins | sample GreLakmeMI27MSRF_FD_66719 | JGI IMG/M metagenome (GOLD analysis project Ga0049083, IMG submission 66719) | Freshwater lentic microbial communities from great Laurentian Lakes, MI, USA - Great Lakes metaG MI27MSRF | ecosystem: Environmental > Aquatic > Freshwater > Lake | place: Great Lakes...
CAGGTTGTCTATCAAGGACTCGAATATTGCGGCCACGCCGACCAGCAGACCCTCGTGGTCACGAAGCCTTATATCGCCGAGAAGGACGTTGAGAAATACGCCGCCCCTTCGTCGCCCTCCGCCCTACTCACCCTTGGCCGCGGGAACTTCGCAGTGTTCTACCCTCAGGATGGACACCAGCCAGGCGTGCAGATCAGTGCACCGGGCGAAATCCTGAAGGTGGTCATCAAATTCCGCCTCAAGGTCTGAGCGGCTTGCAACTTCGCCAGCTTTAGGGTGTCCTATGGTTAACCCCATGAGCTTCCGCGCCAGCCTACTCCTTGCCCTCACCTGCACCCTCGGCTTTGCTCAGGATGTCATCCGCGTTTCCGACGTCATCTATACCAAGCATGACGGCGTGGCGCTGACGATGGACGTCTTCACTCCGGCCAAAACCAACGGCGCCGCGATTATCAAGATCATCAGCGGCGGCTGGAACTCCAACCATAACGGCATCAGCGACGGTGGCTGGACGAAGCACGGGTTCACGACGTTCGTCGTCGTACACGGCACGCAGCCCCGCTTCCATATCGACGAGATAGTCGCCGACCTCCAACGCTCGGTCCGCTTCATCCGCGCCAACGCCGCCAAGTTCGGCATCGACCCGAATAAAATCGGCGTCACCGGCGGCAGCGCCGGCGGTCACCTCAGCCTGATGCTCGGCACGCGCGTCCTCGCAGCCAATCCGAAGTCAAGGGATCCCGTCGAGCAGGTGAGTTCGGCGGTTAACGCGGTGGCCTGCTATTACCCGCCGGTCGATTTCCTCAGCTGGGCCAAGGAAGGCGACAGTAAGGAAGGCATCGGCCCCCTGACCACCCGCGCACCGGCCTTCGGTCCTGTCGTCACTACCGCCGAAGGACGCGAACGTGCCGGACGCGAACTCTCGCCCCTCTTTTGGATCAGCGATAAGACCCCTCCCACCTTCATCGTCCAGGGCGACGCTGACCCGCTCGTACCCGACTCCCAAGCCCGTCGCTACCTCGCCCGAGCCAAGGAAGTCGGCTCCAAGGCTGAGGTATTAATTCGCCTTGGTGGTGCCCACGGCGGCTGGGTCGAGATGGCCGACGACAACGTCCGCATGGCCGAATGGTTCAGCCTCCATCTCCTCGGCCAGCAGCCGACCAAGCCCTTTAATTTCGATATCTCATCCTTGCCCAGCACGCCTGCGCCGAAGAAAGCGAAGAAGTAAGCCACGGCTTGGCAAGATTTACGCTGGCAGGAAAGGCCGGCCGTTTGCATAAAGACGACATGGCTTCGCCTTGCCGCCTCATCCTCGCCCTCGACGTAGAGACCAAGGAAGAAGCCTTGGTGCTCGCTCGCCCGCTGGCCGGAAATCTCGCCTGGGTGAAACTCGGCCTGCAGCTCTTCACGCGCCACGGACCGGGAATCGTCGATGAATTCCACGCGCTGGGCTTCAAGGTCTTCCTCGACCTGAAGTTTCACGACATCCCCAACACGGTCGCCTCGGCGATCAAGAGCCTCAAAGGTCGCCCCTGCTCGCTCCTCACCATTCACGCCTGCGGCGGTCCTGAGATGATCGCGCGCGCAGCCGAAGCCGCGAAGTCCACCCTGCCCGATTGCACGGTGCTCGGCGTGACGGTGCTGACCTCGATGGATCAAGCCCAGCTTTCCGCCACCGGCGTCGCCCGCACCCCCGAAGAACAGGTCCGCCTTCTCGGGCGCATGGCCATCGGCGCTGGCATCGGCGGCCTCGTCTGTTCGCCAATTGAACTCCCGATCCTGCGCGCCGACCTCGGTGCCAGCCCGACGCTCGTCACACCTGGCATCCGTTATCCCGACGCCGCCGGTGACGACCAGAACCGCGTGATGACACCAGCCCAGGCCGCCGCCGCGGGCGCCAGCTTCATCGTGGTGGGTCGCCCGATTCTCAAGGCCAAGGACCCCGCGGCTGAGACGCTCCGTATCCGCCGTGACATCGGCGAGATTGCATGAGCGCGGCCGACGACATCCTCGTTCTTCTCGCCGCGGGTTCCGCGCGGCGCATGCAAGCGGTCGTCGACGACAAGATCACGGCGCTCCTTGCCGGCAAACCCGTCTTCGTCCATTCGCTTCAGGCCTTCCTGAGCACGGGCCTCATCGGCCGCGTGGTCATCACCTATCGCGACGAAGCCCAGCTCACCAAACTGAAGGCCCAGCTCGCCGGCCACCTACCCACAGCCACGGCGATCGACTTCGTTCCGGGCGGCGAATCGCGCCAAGACTCCGTTCTCGCCGCACTCAACACTTGCGAAGGTCACGCAGGCTTGGTGCACATCCATGATGGCGCCCGCCCCCTCGTCTCGCCCGAAGCCATCCGCAAGGTCCGGGACAAGGCCAAGGAAACCGGCGCCGCTATCCTTGCCGGCCGCGCTGCCGATACGGTCAAGATTGCCAAGATGGGTTCCACCTCCGTCGAGACCTCCCCCGATCGCGGCCTGGTCTGGACGGCCGAGACGCCGCAGGTCTTTCGCACAGCCATCGTGCTCAAGGCCTATCGCAAGGTTGCCGAACTCCAGCGCAAGGTGACCGACGATAGCTCTGCCGTCGAATTCGTTGGGCAAGATGTCTCCTTGGTTGAGAATCCGTCGGTGAACCTGAAGCTGACGCGTCCGGCGGACTTCGTCTTGGCGGAAGCGATCCTCAAGACGCGCTGAGCGTTCAGTAACCGGCCTGACGGAGCGCCGCATCCAACTTCGTCTGGAAGTCGGTGATATCCTGCGGCGTCGGACGATATCCCGGCGTACGTGCGGCCATGCCGGGTCGACCCTGATGATCGATATACCAATCGGCTTTTTCGCCATCAGAGAAAGTGACATGGCCGCTGACCATGGCGTGCGGCTGGGCAATCGTGTCGACCTCGACGGTTACCACACTGGCGCCTTGGGCAGTTTCAGCCGGGGCGGTAGTCTCGGCGGGGGCGGCGTCAGCGGCAACCGCTTCGGGCTGCTTAGGCTCTTCCTTCTCGACCAGAGCGAGATTCAGGTCGTCCACAAGGAAACGGACGTCCATGTAGGTCATCGGGACCTCGAGCTGTGTCGAAAGGCGCTCCTGGATCTGCGAAAGTGTGGCGCCTTCGGCTACCCAGGCGGAAACCTTGGAAATCTGTTCGGGGGTCAGTCGGGCCATAGTCGGCTAAAGTGTGGGACCCTCCGGCGATTTTCAAGCGTCTCGTCGCTTATTCGTTGGAAAAAACGCCCCCGCCCACCAAGTTAAGCCCATGCAGTCCGAGATCAGTTGGCAAAAGCAGGGAGCGTTCACCGACATCGTATACGAGAAAGCCGATGGTATCGCCCGCGTGACCATCAACCGCCCCTCCCGCCGCAACGCCTTCACCCCGGAGACGATTGCCGAGATGCTCAAGGCTTTCTCCGATGCGCGCGATGATGCCTCCATCGGCGTGGTACTCCTGCGTGGTGCCAACCCGCAGGACGACGGTAAGTTTGCCTTCTGCGCTGGCGGCGACCAAAAGATTCGGGGCGATAAGAAAGGCGGCTACATGGGTAAAGACGGCGTCCCACGCCTCAACGTCCTCGATCTCCAACGCCTCATTCGCTCGATGCCCAAGGTCGTCATCGCGCTCGTGGCCGGCTTCGCCATCGGCGGTGGTCACGTGCTCCACGTCATCTGCGACCTCACCATCGCCGCCGATAACGCGGTCTTCGGCCAGAGTGGCCCGACCGTCGGGAGTTTCGATGGCGGCTTCGGCGCCTCCTACCTCGCCCGCGTCGTCGGTCAGAAGAAGGCCCGTGAGATCTGGTACCTCTGCCGCCAGTACGACGCCAAGCAGGCCCTCGAGATGGGCTTGGTCAACACAGTTGTCCCTTATAATCAGCTCGACGCCGAAGGGGTGAAATGGGCCCAAGAGATTCTCACGAAGAGCCCGCTCGCCATCCGCTGTCTCAAATCGGCCTTCAACGCTGAACTCGACGGCCAAGCTGGCATTCAGGAACTTTCCGGCAACGCCACCCTACTCTATTATCTTTCGGAAGAGGGCGACGAAGGTCGCGCCGCTTGGAACGAAAAGCGTCCTCCCAATTTCCGAAAATTCCCTTGGCTCCCGTAAATCCGATTCGCGTCACCGAACGCGCGCAAAAACTCGCGACCGAAATCCTCCGCCCCGGCGACATCGCCGTCGACGGTACCGCTGGCAAGGGCCGCGACACCGCCTGCCTCGCCCAGGCGGTCGGCTCCGCGGGCCATGTGCACGCCTTCGACATCCAGCCGGAGGCCATTGCCTCCAGTCGCAATCTCCTCGAGGTCGCCGGCCTGCATGGTCGTGTCTCGCTACATTTGCTTAGCCATGCGGAACTTGCCGACGTCCTCACGCCGGAACAACGCGGCAAACTGGGCGTCGCGATCTTCAACCTGGGCTATCTCCCCGGCGGAAATCCTGACATCATCACGCAACCTGCCTCGACTGACCGGGCGCTACGCGACGCTTATGCCAACCTCCGACCGGGAGGCCGCCTCATCTGCGTCGCCTACACCGGACACCCCGGCGGCCCTGAAGAATCCGACGTGGTGCTCACTTACGCCGAACAACAGGCCTCCGCCGGCCTCCACGTCGAAAAAATCGGCTATTACCCAACCCCGGGTAAGCCTTGGATCCTCGTCGTGAATAAGCCTGCGGCTTGAAGTCGGATTCTTTCCTTTCAACCTATTTCGGATGACCGCACCAAGACGCATCATCCTGACCGGGGCCACCGGACTCATCGGGAAGGCATTGAGCCAGCGGCTTACCACGCTCGGCTATGAGGTCATTCCGTTCCGCTCGCGCCACAATGGACCAGGCGGCTTCGACCACCTCTCTGGACACATCGATCGCGGAGCCCTCGATGGCGCCTATGCCGTCATCCATCTGGCTGGCGAATCCATCGCCCAACGATGGACCGTGGCCGCCAAGGAACGAATCCTCTCCAGCCGCCGCGACGGCACGCGCCTGCTCTCCGAAGCGCTGGCCGGCCTGAAGCAGAAACCAGCGGTCTTCATCTCCATGTCAGGCGTCAACCGTTACGGACTAAATCGCACTGAGGCGATCGATGAAAGTTCTGCGGTTTCCGCCGAGGGATTCTTGCCCGCGGTGACCGAAGCATGGGAAAATGCGACTCGGCCAGCCAGCGACGGAGGGATTCGCACGGTCCTGCTTCGTACGTCGCTTGTCCTTTCCGCCATGGGTGGCGGCCTTAAGAAGATGCTTCCGGCCTTTCGCCTCGGCCTCGGCGGACCTATCGGCGGTGGTAACCAGCAAATGAGCTGGATCGGCCTACCCGACCTCGTCGAACTCATCATCTGGAGCATGGAAACCTCGGCCATCCGCGGACCCGTGAACGCCGTAGCACCCCAGTCAGCCACCCAAGCCGAATTCGCCCGCACCCTTGGCACCATCCTCCGCCGCCCAAGCTGCCTGCCAATGCCCGGTTGGGTCATCTCACTGATCTTCGGACAGATGGGTCGGGAAACTGTACTCAGCGACCTGGCCGCCCACCCCTCAGTCGCACTGAAGGGCGGCTTCCGCTTCGTCACGCCCGATCTCACCTCGGCCCTCCGCCAGGCCATCAGGGAATGATTTTGGATTGAAGGACGCGAGGCGGATGGAGATTGTCCGCCCATGGTTCGCGCTGTCTTTGTCTTCACGGTCCTGCTGCTCGTCGGTTGCGACGACGGCACTCGTGCCGACTCCCGCACGCTCGACGTCGACGATCCGGAATTCCGCCAAGGGCAGACGTTCCATAAGCAAGGCGAAATCCGCAAGGCCCTCGAATGCTACCTCAAGGTAATCGACAACCGCAAAGGTGCCGCCGAATCCCACCTCGAAGCCGGCCGCATGTACCTTGAACTGCAGGATCCTCTGCCGGCGATCTACCACTTCAACCAGTATATCCGGATGAAGCCGGCCTCGGAGCAGTCGAACATCGTTCGGCAGATGATCAAAACCGCCGAGAAGCAATTCATGCAGCAGTTGCCCGGACGCCCGATGGAGCCCGATGCACTCGGCGGCTCCGACCTCAATGCCCGCCTCCGCAACCTGCAACTCGAGAACGAGAAGCTGAAGCGAGAACTATCCGATTACAATCGTACGCAGAAAGGCCTCACGCTGCCCACCAAGACGACCGGTGAAAAAACCGCCGCTGATAAGACGACGTCCGCAGAAGAAAAACCTTCCCGCTTCCGACAGTACACGGTGGCCAAGGGTGACACCCTCACGAGCATCGCCCGCAAGACCTACGGAGACGCCAGTCCTGCGCGCATCTCGGCCATCTACAACGTGAACCGCGACAAGATGTCTTCAGTCAACAGCCTGCCGAAGATCGGCACGGTGATCCTCCTTCCGGAGTAAGCCATGCGCCTGACGCGCATCCGGGCTGCCGATTTCCGCAATCTGACCTTTGCGGACGTATCTACCGACGCGCCTCGGGTCTTCCTGCTCGGCGATAACGGCCAAGGGAAGACCAACCTCCTCGAGGCCGCCGCCCTCGTCTCGTCATTCCGCTCGTTTCGCACGACTGATATCGCTCCGCTGGTCCGCTCCGGTTGCACCGAAGCCCGCCTCCGCCTCGATGTTCGGCTGTCCCCAGAAGAAAACGCTGAGATCGAGATTCGCCTGGCGAAAGGCTCCCGTAAGGCCCTGCTCAACGGCACTCCGGTCGCCTCCGTCGCCCAGCACCTCGGGCAGTTCCCCACCATCGTTTTTTGCTCCGACGATTTACGCCTCGTCCGCGGATCGCCATCAAACCGCCGCCGCTGGCTCGATGCTGCCATCGGTGGTACCGATGCGACCTACCTTACTGCGGTACGCGACTACGGGCGGGCGCTCGATGGTCGTAACGCGTTACTGAAAGCTGTCGTCCGCTCGGACGAAGAACTCCGTGCCTTCGAGAAGGCGATGCTCGCCCCCGCCCAACATGTGGCCGCCACCCGTGCGCGCATCCTACCCGAACTCGCGGCGACCTTGCGCGAGGCCTGCGCCCGGGCGGGATTCCCTGACCAAGGTGCCGACCTCATTTATCAACCCGACGTCTCCGCCGAACAGCTTGCGGAGACCTGGGCGAAGACACGCGTCGCCGACCTTGCCACGGGCACGACCCTGCGCGGCCCACAGCGGGACGATTTCGGAATGCTCTTCGCCGGCAAGGATGCCTGCGACTACGCCTCCGAAGGACAACAGCGCCTCCTCGTCCTAGCCCTCTGCCTCGCCCGCCTCCAGCGCGACACCCTACTGGCCCCCACTCCGCCCGTTATCCTGGCCGACGACGTCCTCGGCGAACTCGACGATACCCGTCGCCGGGCCTTCTGGAACGAAGTCGGTGAAAAACATCAGGTTATTGCGACAGGCACGGTTCCGCCGCCTTCCGGGGATTGGCTGACTTACCGGGTGACCGGGGGAAGCTACCTGCAGGCCTGATTTTGGCGTTGTTTTATGGGAAACTGAGCCCTTGGATGGGGCTATGTCGGACTTCCTTCTCTACGCCTCTGTGGTGGCCCTCTTCCTCGTCTGCATCCTCGTGGTCCTCGTGATCCTCATGCAGCGCCCCAGCGCCAACGCCGGCATGGGCTCGGCCCTTGGTGGCGGCGCCGCTGAGACCGTCTTTGGCGGCGAGTCGGCCAATGTCCTCTCGAAGATGACCACGGCCCTCACGGTCATCCTCTTCATCCTCAGCTTTGGTCTCTACCTTGGCTTCGTCGCCCGCGAAAAACCGGTCACTAAGGCCCTCGACGCCAAGTCCACCGCCCCCGTTGCCGCTCCGGCTGCTCCGGCTGCTCCGGCTCCCGTTGCTCCCGCCGCCACCACGCCGATTGCTCCCGCCGCTGCTGCCAAGCCCCAGTCCACCCCGGCTCCGGCGAAGCCTGCCGCTCCGGCTCCGGCCAAGTAAGCCTGAGTGAGAACCCGACTGCTCAGCTTGTCCGTCCGCTGGGTAGCGTGTCTCATCGCACTCAGTTGCCTTGCACAATCGAGGGTCCCTTCCGCCCCTGCCCTCGATCAGCTGACGCCCGAACAAGGCCAGGCTTTCCTCGCGGGCTTTCGTCACTCGCGACTGAACGGCGACCTCTGCCTGAGATTCGAAATCGTCCACAAGCCACGAAAGGGAGATTCCTTCGCCCCCGTCCAAGGTACGCTCTGGGCCTCCACCCAAGGTGAAGCCCAACTCCTACGCGGCGAGATCAAGGACACCCAAGGGAAGCTAGTGTTGGCGTTCATCACCGTAAAATCAGACAAAGTTAGCCGCGTCTGGGTCTCCCGCCGCGGCGCCCAGGCCCAGGAACTCGATGACAAGGCTCCGCTCATCCCGCTGGCCGACGGACTGATCCTCTCACCGTTCGACCTCCAGTTGCCCTTCACCCATTGGCCCGCCACGGCCTACCTAAGCTCGGAGAAACGTCGCCGTCCGGTGCACACGTTCGATGCGCTCAATCAGGTCGGCCACGAACCCGCCAAGGTGAACTTCGCCATCGATCACGCTTACGGCGTCCTCATACAGGCGGTCTGCCTTGATGCCAACGGCAAGAAGACCCGTACGATGCAGGTCGAGGAATTCTCCAAGGTCGAAGACCAATGGATGCTGGCCGCCTGCAGCGTGCTCGACGAAATCACCCGCGACGCCGACATACTCCGGATAACTGAAGCCGCTCTTGGTGAAAAGTTCACCCCCCAGACTTTTGAACCCTCCACGCTCGCGCAACCCGCCAGCCAACCAGCCACCTTCAAGAAACTGTGAAGACCCAAGTCACTGCTGCCCAGGTCGCCCGCTTCTGCGACCTACTTACCAACGGTAAGAATATCGCCGACTTCGAAGGCTCCCGCAACGGCCTGCAACACAAGGGTACGCGACCGGTACGCAAGGTCGGCGCAGCTGTCGACGCCGGTGCCAAGGTCTTCGCTGAAGCCGCCCGCCGCGGCGTGGATTTCCTCATCGTCCATCACGGGATGTACTGGCGGCCGGTCTCGCCCGAACGCGAAGTCCGCACCCTGCGCAAAGCCGCCCTGAAGAAGACCAGCCTGTCGCTCTACTCCAGTCACCTGCCGCTCGACGCCCATCCAGCCATCGGCAACAACGCACTCATCGCCCAGGATCTTGGACTCAAGGTCGTCGATTGGTTCGTGGATTACAAAGGCCTACCCATCGCGTGCATCTGTCAGGGCATCCCGCGCGCCACGCTGCGCAAGCGCCTCAAGGCGTCTTACCCGCAGACCTACCAGGGCATCGAGTTCGGCTCCGCCAAGCCGAAGAAGATCGCAATCCTTAGCGGCAGTGGCCGCAGCGCACTCGGCCACTTGAAAGCCGAAGGCTGCGACACGCTGATCACCGGCGAGCTACGCGAAGAACACTTCAACGAAGCCCATGAACAGGGTTGGAACCTCTACCCTTGCGGCCACTACGCCACCGAGACTTGGGGCGTGAAGGCCCTCGCCGCCGCGGTGGCCACAGAGTTCGGCGTGAAGTGGGAATTCATCCCCACGGGTAATCCGCTCTGATGACCCGCGGACGGATAGCCCCGACCCCTACTGGCTATCTGCACGTCGGCCACGCCCGTACCTTCGCCCTCGCGGCCGCCCGCTCTGCCAGTGGTACGCTGATCTACCGCACCGAAGACCTCGACGCGGGACGCTGCCGTCCGGAGTTCGCCGACGCGGCGATCGAAGACCTGCGCTGGCTCGGCCTGAAGTGGAGCGAAGGGCCGGATATCGGCGGCCCCCATGGTCCTTATGTCCAGACGCAACGCCTGCCTTGGTTCCGCGAAGTGTGGCAGCTGCTCCAAGCCTCCGGTGCGATCTATCCGTGCGACAAGTCCCGCAAGGATGTCGAGCGAAGCCTGACCGCCCCCCACGCCGAGGATGACGCCGAGCCAATCTTTCCGCCGGCACTGCGCCCAACCCACGACGCTGGGCGCGAAGCCCGCGAACCCGGGCCGACCAACTGGCGTCTCCGTGTTCCCGATGGCGAGGTCATCACGTTCGTCGACGCGCTCCAGGGCCCGCAGGCGTTCGTGGCCGGACGTGACTTCGGCGACTTCCTTGTCTGGCGTAAGGACGGCTTCCCCGCCTACGAACTCGCCGTCGTGGCCGATGACCATGCCATGGGCATCACCGAGGTCGTCCGCGGCGCCGACTTGCTCCTCTCGACGGCTCGTCAACTGCTGCTCAATCGCGCCCTCGGCTGGACACCGCCCGTCTGGGCGCACGCGCCGCTGATTGTCGACGCCGACGGCAAGCGTCTCGCCAAGCGTACCGCTGGGCTTTCGATCCGGGAACTCCGCCAAAAAGGAAAGACGCCGGAGGAAGTCCTCACAGCGCCCTTGAACCAGCTATTAAGCTGAAACTTACTTCTTACCTTTGTCGGCGGCCTGGGCGGCGGCGACTTGGGCGCGGAATTCCTTCAGTTCGCCGGTGAGGTCAGCGGGATTATCCGCGATGATTTCGTCGAGGACCTTGAGCACGGCGGCATGGTCGCCCGGTTTGCAGGTCTGGACGCTACCCACGCGGGCATTGACGGAGAGGGTCACCTTGGCAGCGCCGGTGACGGCCTTGTCCTTGATGAACTTGGCGATCGCGGCCTCAGCGGCGGCGAGATCCTTCTTCTCAAGGAGGGGCGTGATGAGCTTTTCGAGTTCTTCGCCGTAACCACGTACGAGGACTTCGTCCTTCTTGCCTTGGGAGAACTTGGCCTTTCCTTCGGCCGTATTGGCTTTCGAAAGTTCGGCGAGGTGGGCGAGATACTTCACCGGACCACCTGCCTGGTAGCCAGTCTGGGCGAACGGCTCGCCATTGGAGTCGAGCAACATGATCGTCGGGAAACCTTCGATACCGAACTTCTCGGCGAGGGCCTTGTTCTTAGCCTTCTCTTCCGCCGGTTGCTTTTTCTTCTGCGGGTAATCGAGCTCCACGAGAACGAAGTCCTTGGTCGCCGCGGCGAATTCCTTCTGGTCGAAGACTTCCTTCTTTAAGCGGATGCACCAGCCGCACCAGTCGCTACCGGTAAAGTCGACCAGGATCGCTTTCTTCTCGGCCTTCGCGACCTTGATGCCCTCATCGAGGTCGGTCAGCCAAGCATCGGCAGCGGAAACGGAGAGGACACTCAGGCAGAGAGCGACGGTAGCGAGGAAACAGCGGGGCATTCCTTAAGGAAACTCGGCGCCCGCAACGAGGCAACCTGCAATCAGCCAACCCTGCGTTGCCAATATGAAGTTTATACCTCACTTAACCCCCATGGCCGGCACCCGTATCTTCCTCGTCGACAATGGTTCCTACGAGCCCACTGCCACCTTGGCCCTCCGCGGATTGGCCCAGGAAGTTGGCAAACTGATCGAACAACCGGTTCTGCCGGTCTCGACGATGCACTCGACGAAGATCGACCCTGCCCTCCTCGGCGGCGTCCCCGCGGTCATCTTCGAAGGCGCCGTCCAACAGGCCAAACTCGACGGCATCGACGAGATTGTGGTCATCCCGCTCTTCATCGGCCCCAGCCGCGCGATCACCGAATACCTGCCCAAAGTCTTCGCCGATGCGCAACCGGGCAAGATTAAGCTCAGGATCCGCGAACCGCTCTTCGGGCCCGAGCTCACCACCATGCTCGTCGACAACCTGAGGTCGACTGGCTGGACCAAAGGCAGCGGCACGGTCTACCTTTGCGACCACGGCTCACCCATCTCCGAAGTGACTGCCTGCCGCAATTCATTTGCCGTATCTCTCCGCAACCAACTCGGACTCATGGAGGATGAGTTGATCGCCTGCTCGATGGAACGACGCGAAGGCGCGGAGTATGACTTCAACGAACCGCTGCTTGAACACGCGTTGCAGGACGCCAAGGGCGAGGCAGTCATTCTAATGCTCTTCCTGCTTCCCGGTCGTCACGCCGGAGCCGAGGGCGACGTCGCCATGATCGCGAAGGAACACGCGCCGGCTGGCCTGCGCTGGAAGCTCAGCCCCCTAATCGGTACACACCCCGCCCTGCCGGCGCTGCTCATCCGACGCCATGTCTACATCTCTGGATTCAAGTCAGCCAAGGTTGCCGCCATCATCGCGGTGCTCTCCGTAGGACTGCTGCCTTTCTTGATCATCGTCCTCCCCACGGAAAGCCTAGGTATGATCGAGCGCTTCATGATCTTGTTCGGCGGAGTCGCCGTGATCTTTGCCGCCCTGTTCTTTTTCTTAAAGGCGAAGGTCTGGAAGAAGAGCTAACTCAGGCGAACGCCGCGATGCGGCCCATCAGGCCAGCATGACGGGGCGGAGCGACGACGGCACCGACCACTGCGATGAGCGGCGTGGGCAAAACGGCAACGTCGACCTTGCCAGAAGCGAGATCGCTCAGCGTGGTGAGCACATCCGAAGTACCATCCTGCGAGACCTTCGAAAGTAAACGAATCGGCAAATCAGCCTGCGCGCCCGCAGCGATGAGCTTCACGGCGACGGACGGTAGAGCCTTCGCACCCATGTAGAGACAGAGCGTGGCGCCGGTCTCGATGTGTGCCTTCCAATTCTGATCGGTGCCATCGGCGCAGTGACCGGTGAGGAACGTGACAGAGGCGGCCTTGCCGCGATGCGTCAGCGGGAACGCGGCATCCGCGCCGGCAGCGGTCGCGGCGGTAATGCCCGGCACGACTTCAAAAGGAATGCCATGGGCGGCGAGGTGATCCATCTCTTCGCCGAGACGGCCGAAGATGCCAGGGTCACCACCTTTGAGCCGGACAATGAGACCGCCCTGTCGAGCTTCCCGCACGATCACGGCGTTGATCTCGTCCTGGGTCATCGAGTGGACCCCGCAGCGCTTGCCGACCGGCACGATCTTCGTGGTCGCTGGAATCTCTTCCAAAAGGGCATCCCCTGGAAGGGCATCATGAATCACGACATCCGCCTGCTTGAGCAGACGCAGACCTCTGACGGTGATCAGGTCCGGGGCTCCGGGTCCTGCTCCGACGAAGGCCACCTTGCAGATATTGCATTTAACCATGTTTTCGACTTGACCCCAATATATGTAATCCTAACTCATCTTATCAAGTATTAAATTATGGACCCTATCTCCGGCAAGCCCCTGGCTAAGAACGAACTCCTGAAGGCGGATAAACCCGACCTTTCGGGCAATATTCGCGAAACCCTCGCCAACCCCGAAGCCGATCGCTTCAGCGGTGACGACGAACAGTTCATCAAGTTCCACGGCATCTACCAGCAGGATGACCGCGACAAGCGCAAGACGGGCAAAGAGTACTCCGTCATGGTGCGCACGCGCCAGACCGGCGGCATCGTCCCGGCCGCCCAGTATATCGTCTACGACGAGCTTTCCGGTCGCTTCGCCAACGGCACCCTCCGCATCACTTCCCGCCAGACTTTCCAGTTCCACGGCGTTCTGCAGAAAGGCATCGGCTCGCTGATCAAGTCAATCAACGACGCGCTCTCCTCCACCCTCGCCACCTGCGGCGACGTGAACCGTAACGTGACCGCTCCTTCCAATCCGCCCGTCGACCATGTCGCCGTGCAGGTCGACGAAGATGCTTTTGCGATTACCCGCGCCCTCCTCCCGACCACCACGGCCTATCACTCCATCTGGGTGGACGGCGTGCAGGTCGACCTCGGTCTCGGCGACAAGGTCTCCAAGGCAGCCGCTTCCGCCGACCAGGCTAATCCGTACATGCCTCCGCCCGCCGACACGGACGAGTCCGGCGCACCTGCCGATCCGCTCTACGGCAAGACCTACCTGCCTCGTAAATTCAAGACCGGCTTCGCCATCCCGCCGAATAACGACACCGATATCTTCACCAACGACATGGGCTACGTGGCCATCGTCGAGAACGGCAAGCTCATCGGCTACAACCTGCTCGTCGGCGGCGGTCTCGGCACCTCCCACGGCAACAAAGCCACCTACCCTCGCCTCGCCGACGTGATCGGCTTCATCACCCGCGAACAGGTCGTTGAAGTCGGCTCCGCCGTCGTCGCCATCCACCGCGATTGGGGTGATCGCACCGACCGCAAGCACGCCCGCATCAAGTACGTCCTGCAGGAAAAGGGCGTCGAATGGTTCCGCGCCGAACTCGGTAAGCGCCTCGGCGCCCCGCTCCCGGCCGCCAAGCCCTTCCTCTTCCGTGGCCAGGGCGACGCCTTCGGCTGGTTCAAGCAGCTCGACGGCAACTGGTTCCTCGGCCTCTTCGTCGAGACTGGCCGCGTCAAGGATGCCGACAGCTACAAGCTGAAGACCGCGCTCCGCACGATCGCCGAGCAGTTCGGCCCGACCTTCCGCCTCACCGCTACGCAGAACCTTATCCTCTCCGACATCAAGGATGCCGATAAAGCCGCCATCGAAAAGGTGCTGCATGACCACGGTTGCGCCATCGTCTTCAACCCCGGCCTGATCAAAGGACGCGGCATGGCCTGCCCGGCTCTCCCGACCTGCGGACTCGCCCTCGCCGAATCTGAACGCGTCTTCCCGAAGTTCCTCGCGAAACTCGAAGAAGGTCAGGCCGCCGCGGGCATCGCCAACGAAGAACTCGTCGTGCGCATGACCGGCTGCCCCAACGGTTGCGCCCGTCCTTACAATGCCGAGATCGGCCTCGTGGGCAAAGCCCCGGGCAAGTACAACATCATGCTCGGCGGCAACCGCGAAGGCACCCGCCTCGCTCGCCTCTGGAAGGAAGCCGCCCTCGCCGACGATATCCCGGTGCTCATCGGCGAACTCTTCAAGCAGTACGCCAAGGAACGCACCACCGGCCAGGCCTTTGGTGACTGGGTCGACCAGGCTCCCGTCTGGCCCGCCGCTCCCGCCGCCTAATCACGTCGATGGCCGACCTCAACCCAGACCGCATCCCGGATCTCGACGCCCGTCTCGCGACGATGGCGCCGGTGGACCGTCTGCGCTGGGCCTACGAGACCTTCGGCGCCCGTGCCGGTATCGGGACGAGCTTCCAGCCCGCTGGTATCGTTATCCTGCATCTCGCGAAGACCGCAGGCATTCCGCTCCAAGCCTTTACACTCAACACTGGCCTGCTCTTCCCCGAGACGCTGGAGTTTAAGGCGAAGCTCGAAGCCCATCTCGGCATCAAGGTCGAGGAAGTGCACCCCGCGCAAACGGTCGAACAGCAGGCCGCCCAATACGGCGCCGAGCTTTGGAAGCGCGATCCCGAGAAGTGCTGCGAACTTCGTAAGGTCGATTCGCTCGGCAAGAAACTTTACGACCTCGATCTCTGGATCACCGGCATGCGCCGCGACCAGAGTGCTGAACGTTCCGCGACCCCGCTCCTCTCGCTCGCCGCCCGTCCCGACAACTCCGATGTCTGGAAGCTTAACCCACTCGTCGACTGGAGTCGCGACCAGGTCTGGGCTTACCTCAAGGAGCACGGCTTGCCGCACAATGTCCTGCACGACCGCGGCTTCCGCTCGATCGGCTGCTACCCTTGCACCCTGCCTACTTCTGGCGGAGACGAACGCGGCGGCCGCTGGCCTGGCTTCGATAAGAAGGAATGCGGCCTACACACGCGTACCAAGAAGTAAGCCAAACTCCTCCTGCCCTCCGGTCCTCCTCTTCAATCCTCCTGTCCTCTAAGTCCCAATGTCCCGCAACGCTCAAAACGACCACCTCACGCGCCTCGAACAGACGTCAATCCACGTCTTCCGCGAAGCCTTCGCCAACTTCCGCTCGGTCTGCATGCCCTGGTCCATGGGCAAAGACTCCAATGTCCTCATCTGGCTCGCCCGTAAGGCCTTCTGCGGAAAGATTCCCTTCCCGCTCCTGCACATCGACACGACCTACGAATTCCCGGAGATGTATGAGTTCCGCGAAAAGGCTAAGGTCATCCATGGCATCGACCTGATCGTCCGCGTTAATGAGGACGCCATCCGTCGCGGCATTGGCTACGCCACGCACGATCCGGTGACTGTCACGCATGAGCTTAAGACTGTCCCCTTCAAGGCTGCGATCGACGAGTTCAAGTGGGACGCCCTCGTCACCGGCATCCGCCGCGACGAAGACCCGACCCGCGCCAAAGAACGCTGGTTCTCTCCTCGCTCTGCCGAAGGCAACTGGGACTACAAAGACCAGCCGCCCGAATTCTGGGGCCAGTTCGCCAGCTCCGCCCCCGACGGCGGTCACGTCCGCGTGCAGCCGCTCCTGGAATGGACCGAGCTGGACATCTGGGAATACATCCGCCGCGAGAATATCCCTAACCCGACCCTCTACTTCGCCCGCGACGGCAAGCGCTTCCGCTCCCTCGGTTGCCATCCGATCACGCACCCGGTCGACAGCCCGGCCAGCAACATCGACGAAGTTATCGAGGAACTAAAGTTGACCAAGACCAGCGAACGCGCTGGTCGCGCCCAAGACCACGTCGGTCGCAACTCGATGCAGGAACTCCGCGCCAAGGGCTTCATGTGAGCCGCTCAACAAGATGAACACCCAATCCCTTTCCCAACCTGTGAGCACCTCCCTTCCCTCCGTCGAAGACCATCGCAAGATGCATGTCGTCGTCGTCGGCCACGTCGACCACGGTAAGTCCACCTTCGTCGGCCGTCTCCTCAACGACACCGACTCCCTGCCCAACGGCAAAATCGAGCAGGTTCGTAAGAACTGTGCCATCGAAGGCATGGAGTTCGAATACGCCTTCCTCCTCGACGCCCTGATCGAAGAGCAGGAGCAGAACATCACCATCGACACCACGCGCATCTTCTTCCGTACGAAGCAACGCGCCTACGCGATCATCGACGCCCCGGGCCACAAAGAGTTCCTCAAGAACATGGTGACCGGCGCGGCCAGCGCCTCGGCCGCCCTCCTGCTCATCGACGCTAAGGAAGGCGTCATGGACCAGTCTCGCCGCCACGCGTTCCTGCTCTCCCTCCTGGGCGTGAAGCAGCTCGTCGTACTGGTGAACAAGATGGACCTCGTCGACCACTCCGAGGCCACCTACCAGAAGATCGTCGCCGAGTACTCGGCCTTCCTGAAAACGCTCGGCCTAAACGCAGTCCACTTCATTCCGATTGCTGCCAAGCACGGCGAGAACGTCGTCGACCGCTCCGTCAAGATGGCTTGGTGGAAAGGCCCGACGGTCACCGAAGCCCTTGATGGTTTCGCTCACGAAGACGACCTCACCGGCCTGCCCCTACGCTTACCGGTCTCAGACATCTATCGTTTCGACCACCGTCGCATCATCGCCGGCCGCGTCGAAGCCGGCGCCATCCGCCCCGGCGACGAGCTCATCTTCCAGCCCGGTGGCCGCCGTAGCACGGTCCGCACCTTCGAAGACTGGCCGGGCCCAGAATCCCGCTCCGTCGTCGGTACCGGTGGCTCCGCCAGCGTGACGCTCTCCGAGCAGATCTTTGTGGAACGTGGCCAGGTTGCGTCTCACCCCGCCAACCAGCCCCGCGTCGGCCGCGAATTCCGCGCCCGTATCTTCTGGCTGGGCAAGGAACCGCTCGTTCAGAACAAGACCTACCGCCTTCGCCTGCTTACCCAGAACGTCGACGCGGTCATCGCCAAGATCATCAAGGTCACGGACGCTTCCACGCTCGAATCTAAGGAAGCCGCCAGCGTCCCCCGCGACTCGATCTGCGAAGTAATCGTCCGCGCCACGCGTAACATCGCTTACGATCTGCACAGCGAGTGCCCCATCACGGGTCGCTTCGCTCTCGAAGAAGGCGGCCGCATCCATGGCGGCGGCATCATCCTCGACGCGGTCTCGAAGTCCGAAGCTCCTTCCGGCAAGGTCACCGCCTCCGAGCGTGGCGCCCGCGCCGGCCATCCGCCGGCGGTCATCTGGTTCACGGGCCTCTCCGGCTCGGGCAAGTCGACCATCGCTGAAGCCGTCGAACGTCGTCTCTTCGACGCCGGTCGCAACGTCATCCGCGTCGATGGCGACGACCTCCGCGTCTCGCTGAACCGCGACCTCGGCTTCTCGGCCGCCGACCGCGCCGAAAGTGTCCGTCGTGCCTCCGCTGTCGCCGGCCTCTTCGCCGGCACGGGCCACATCACGCTCGTCACCCTCATCGCACCGTTAGCCGCCGACCGCGCCAAGGCCCGCGCTGCCCTCGCGAACCACACGTTCATCGAGGTCTTCGTGGACGCCCCGCTCGCCGTCTGCGAGTCCCGCGACGTCAAGGGACTCTATGCCAAGGCACGCCGTGGTGAGATCGCCGAATTCACCGGCATCTCGTCTCCGTACGAAGCCCCGGAATCTCCTGAGGTCCATATTAAGACCGACAAGACCTCCCAGGAAGAAGCCGTCGACCTCGTGCTCGGCGCCATTGACAAGGTCCTCCAAGGCAAGGGCGACGACTGGGAAGTGTAAGCGACCCAGACTAGAGGCCCGGAGGCCCAGAGGCTCGGAGGCTCAGTAAATCTGAGATTCCCAGCCCCTGGGCTTCCCCTTTGATAGGCTGTCTCGCCCTGTGCCTCCGGGCCTCTGGGCCTCTAGTTGTCCTCTTGTCCTCCGGCCCTCAAGCCTCTAATCCTCGAGTATGCGCCTCCCCACCGCCATCGCCCTCGCCCTCCTCGCCTGCCTGTCTGTCTTCGCGGCTGAGCCTCGTAAGAACGTCCTGCTACTCGTCTCCGATGACTGTGGCACCCGCATGGGGACCTACGGCGGCCCGGCGCTCACGCCGAACATCGACGCCCTCGCCCGCTCCGGCGTCCGCTTCGATCGCGCTTATTGCCAATACGCCCTCTGCAACCCGAGCCGCACTTCTTTCCTCACCGGCCTTCGTCCCGACACGACCGGCGTCTACGATAACGCGAAGGAATTCCGCAAAGTGATCCCGGACATGGTGACGATGCCGCAGATGTTCAAGAATAACGGCTACACCGTAGGGCGCATCGGCAAGCTCTACCACTACGGCGTGCCGAAGGAAATCGGCACCAACGGTCTCGACGACCCGCAGTCGTGGGAACAGGTCTGGAATCCCCGCGGACGCGATTGCGACGACGAGGACAAGATTTTCTCCATCGGCGTCGGCGCCGGCAGCTCGGCCGACAAGGCCAAGGGTAAGACGGGACAGATCCTCGTGGGTTCCGGCAACTACGGTGGTACGCTGAGCTGGCTCGCCGCCGACGGCACGGACGCCGAGCAGACCGACGGCAAGATCGCCGCGCAAGCCATCTCGTTCCTGCAGGAAAAGCGCGCCAAGCCGTTCTTCCTAGCCGTGGGCTTCTTCCGACCGCACACGCCCTACGTGGCCCCAAAGCCTTATTTCACCACCTATCCTAAGGATAAGGTCGAGCTCGTCCCCGACCCCACCGCCGACCGCGCTTCGAAGCCCCAGGTGGCTCTTTCCAACACCGCCGTGGCCAACTATGGCATGACCGAGGATACGCAGCGTACGGCCAAGCAGGCCTACCTAGCGTCGATGACCTTCATGGACGCCCAGTTCGGGCTGGTGCTCGAGGAGCTTAAAAAGCAAGGCCTCGATAAGAATACTATCGTGATCTTCATCAGCGACCACGGCTACAATCTCGGAGAACACGGCCTCTGGCAGAAACGTTCGCTCTACGAAGACTCCGCTCGCGTACCCTTCATCATCCGTGATCCAGACAGCAAGGCCAACGGACACTCGACCCAGCGCGTCGCCGAACTGGTCGACCTCTACCCGACTATCGCCGATCTTTGCAACCTGACGCCCGATAAGCGCGCCGAAGGCAAGAGCCTCCGTGCCCTGCTCGAGGATCCGAATCGCCCCTGGGCTAACGCGGCCTATACGCAGGTCGACTTCGGCGCCGTGAATGGCAAGAAAGGTGGCGACCGCAAGGTCGGTCGCTCCGTGCGCACCGAACGCTTTCGTTATACGGAATGGAACGGCGGCGAGACCGCCGTCGAACTCTACGACCACGAGAAAGACCCCAAGGAGATGACCAACGTCGCCAAGGACCCCGCTTACGCCCAAGCCGTCACCGAGCTAAAGGCGACCTTGGCTAAAGGCACGAACTGAGAGGTTAGAATGAGGTAGGGTCGGGACCGCGTCACGACATAGCTGCCTTAACTCAAAGGGAGACCGGAATCCGCCCCTTTGACTTCCAGTGCCCAGAGGATATCTTGTGCACATGAAAGTCCTGCACATCGACGCTTCTCCACGCACGGTACGCTCGGTGACCCGGAAGCTTTCCGCCGGCTTCATCCAGAACCTCCGCCTGAAAGTCCCTGGTCTGCAGGTCACCCATCGCGATGTTGGCCATCACCCCCCGCCCTTTATCTCCGATGCCTGGGTCGGCGCAGCCTTCGCGCCGGCGGACCATGACGATCCATCGATGAAAGGCGTGCTCCATCATTCCGATGCCCTCACCGCCGAGCTACTCGCTTGCGATACGCTGCTCATCGCCACGCCAATGCATAACTTTTCCATTCCAGCCTGCCTTAAGGCTTGGATCGATCAAGTGGTACGAACGGACATGACCTTCAAGCTGACCGAAGAAGGCGTCGAGCCACTCGTCAAAGGCAAGAAGGCGCTCATCGTCACCTCCCGCGGCGGCTTCGTCGCCGGCACGGACTTTGATTTCCAAGAACCCTACCTGCGCAAGATTCTCGGCTTCATCGGCATCACCGACGTTACGTTCGTCCACGCCGAAGGCGTCAATAGTGGCGAGAAGGAACGCGAAGTCGCCATGACTCTAGCCTCCGCGAAGTTGATCGAGTTAGCGAAGGGGTGGTAAGGTAGGGACGCGTCAGCGACGCGTCCGGCCCAGGGTCGCGACACCGTCGCGCCCCTACCTCGTATCAACTATACTTCAGCTCGACGCGCTTCCCTGTCTTGATCGACTCGTAGACGCCGTCGATGATGACCATGTCGCGACGGCCGAGTTCGCCATCACAGCTGACCGGCTGATTATCGCGGAAAGCCGCGGCAACACCATCCATGTGGCGCTGTTGCTGACGGAAGATACCGAAGTCCAGTTTGCCCTTGGCGGAGGTCGAGATGTTCAGGTTGCGGTAGCTGAACACCGGTCGCTCGCCCTTGAACCAGCCCTTTGCGCCCTCAGCGTATAACTCGGCACGGTTAGCATCGTAGCCCGACCAGACATCAGCGACGGCACCATTGGCGAACTCGAGGCGGAACTCTAGGGCCTGTTCGACTTCGATGAATAATTCTGGCTGCGTCTTCGGCAGCTCCTTGGCGGTGACGGAGACTGGACTAGCATCGGCCGCCATGCAGCAGGCCTGAATCGAATAGATGCCCATGTCCGTCAGCGCCCCACCACCCGCGAGCTTCTTCTCGATACGCCAAGACTTGCGACGGAGCGTGTAGCCGTTGGCGGTCGTGATCTTCATGAACGGACCAAACTCCTGGGTCTTGGCCAGGCGAACGAGCTCCTGGTGATACGGATCGAAATGGAGGCGGTAGCCGATGGCGAGGCGCTTGCCGGCTTTCTTAGCCGCGGCGATCATCGTATCACACTCGGCGGCCGAAATAGCCATCGGCTTCTCGCAGATGACGTGCTTACCGGCGCCGAAAGCCGCGAC